>Ga0316576_10001298_pt1 | contig 13276 bp, 10 predicted proteins | sample S0NA_FD_203075 | JGI IMG/M metagenome (GOLD analysis project Ga0316576, IMG submission 203075) | Rhizosphere microbial communities from salt marsh grasses in Alabama, United States - S0-2_050615r3r5 | ecosystem: Host-associated > Plants > Roots > Rhizosphere | place: USA: Alabama | collected... | reverse complement strand
CCTCGGCGGCGCCCATCGCTCCCGCGATGCGGTGCAGCTCGGTCAGCCGCGCGCCCTGGCGCACCAGATAGACCAGATACGTGTGGCGCAGCGCCTGCAAGTCGACCTCCTGGGCATGCGCGAGGCCGGCGTCCATGGCCAGCAGCGGAATGCGCTGCGCCAGCTCCTGAAGCCCCTGCTCGGCGTCGTCTCGCCAGGCCGGCAGAGGATCGCCATCCTGGAGCAGCCGGCACAGCGCCGGACCGAGCGGAAGCTGCCGCGGCGCCGCCCCGGTGATGGCGACCGTGCAGCCGCCGAGGTCGAAGTCCCCGGGCGTCAGCGCCGCCAGCTCGTCCGCTCGCAGGCCGGACAACAGCAGCCCGATCAGCTGGCGCTCGCCGGGGCTCGCCAGGTCCCACAGGGCCTCGACCTCCCCCCCCATGAGCTGGCGCATTGACGCGTCCGGCAGGGCGCCGGCAGGCGGTGGCGCGATGCCCGGGCGCGGGCGCTCGCCCGACAGGCCCGGTGCCGGCTCCGCGTCTCCGTCGCCATCGCCGCCCCAGATCCGCACCCCGGTCACCTGCCCCGGGGAGGGGCGCGGGCCCTGGCGCCTGGCATCCAGGGACAGCAAGGCCAGCAGGGTCATCAGGCCGGCGGCGGTCGCGCCGAGGGCGCTGAACCCAAAGTCGCGGGCGTAATGTGGACGGACCGGATCCCGCGGCGCATAGGCGGGCTCGATGATTTCGATCTGCGGATAGTCGGTGACGCCCTCCGCCTCCAGCGCGACGCGCTGGTTCTCGGTCTCGCGCTGCATCGCCTCCAGCGACTCCATGTCCGACTTCAAGTCCTCGTATTCCGCGTAGCTGGCGCTGAAGCGCGACGCCAGACGCTTCTGCTCCTCGATCTCGCGCTGCAGGGTCAGCACCCGGGTATTCGTGGCCTCGACGTCTTGGCGCCGCTGGTTGACCATGTCGGTGATGCCCTGCCGCTGGAGCGCCTCGAGGCGCGCCTCGACGCGGGCGAGCTGCTCGGGGATCGCGCGCTTGCTCGGATCGCTCTGGATGAACATCTCCGTGTAGCGCTTGTTGAGCTCGGCGACCGCGGCGCGCAGGGTCGCGGCCTGATCCTGCAGCTCGCGCAGGGCCGCGGCCTGCTCCTGCGGGACCACGACCTCGCCGTGGTCCATCGCGGCGCGCAGAGCGCGCAGCCGGGCGCGGGCCTGGATCGCTTCGTCTTCCGCCTTCGCCAACGCGTCCTGCAACGACTTCAGGCGCTTCAGCGACTGGTTGCTGTCACGCTCCAGCGTGACGATGTCGTGGCGCTCGCGGAAGGCGTTCAGCGCGTCGCGCTTCTCGCTGATGCGCTGCTGGAGCGACGCGGCCTGCTCGTCGAGATGCGCCAGCCGCCCGCCGACCTGCTCGGCGATCTCCTGATCGCGCAGGTCCTGGTACGCGGCCAGCCACTCGTTGACCAGGGTTGCGAGCAGCGCGGGCTTGCCGCCGGTGGCGCTGAGCTCGACCAGGTTGGTGCCCGGGATCGGCTCCACGGCGAGCCGCGGGCGCAGGTCGTCGGGGGTCAGCAGTGGCGGGTCGGCCATCTCGGACGCCTGGTCGGTGTCACGGACCCGCTCCAGCGTGTCGCTCAGCAATTCGCGCCCGAGCAGCAGCTGGCGCTGGATTTCCACATGCTGCACATCCGGGCTGCTGTCGCCGGCGCCGCTGCGCGCCTCGGGGACGACGGTCAGGACCGAGGCGGCCGCCTGGTACACCGGCGGCCGGCTGAAGTTCCACAGGCTTGCGGGGATCAGCACCAGCGCGAAGGCGCCAGCGAACCAGGCGAGCAGCGACAGTCGGCTGCGCCCGGGCGCGGCCCGCTCGGACGCCGACTCGTGCGGGCTGGTGACCACCTCGATGCGGGGCAGCCGGCCCTGGGCGCCGCCGCGCGCGACGTCCGGGCCCTCGAGGCGATAGGGGGCTTGCCCGGTCATGCTGGGACCTCCACGGGTAACGGCTGGAGGCGACGCGGGCGCGCGCCCGCGGGCTTCGGCTCGGCTCAGTCGGCGGCGTGGTAGGGCCGGCTCAACGTATGCACCGCCTCGACCATGGCCGCCGCGTGCTCGGGATTCACATCCGGGTGGATACCGTGGCCGAGGTTGAAGACATGGCCCGAGCCGGCGCCGTAGCTCGCCAGCACGCGGCCCACCTCGTGGCGGATGCGATCCGGCGACGCGTACAGCGCACAGGGGTCCAGGTTGCCTTGCAGCGCGACCTTGCCGGCCACCATGCGGCGGGCATCGGACAGGTCCGTTGTCCAGTCCACGCCGAGGGCGTCGCAGCCGGTCTCGGCCATGCGGTCGAGCCATTGCCCGCCGCCCTTGGTGAACAGGATCACCGGCACTTTGCGGCCCTCGGCCTCGCGGGTGACGCCGTCGACGATGCGCTCCATGTAGCGCAGCGAGAACTCGCGGTAGTCCGCCGGGGCCAGCACGCCGCCCCAGGTGTCGAACACCATCGCCGCCTGCGCGCCGTGCGCGATCTGGGCGTTCAGGTAGGCGACGACGGCGTCGGCCACCTTGCCGAGCAGCTGGTGCATCAGCTCCGGGCGATCGAACATCATCGCCTTGCTGCGGGCGAAGTGCTTGGTGGTGCCGCCCTCGACCATGTAGGTGGCCAGGGTCCAGGGGCTGCCGGAGAAGCCGATCAGCGGCACGCGCCCGTCGAGCTCCTTGCGGATCAATGTCACCGCGTCCATCACGTAGCCCAGATCCTGCTGCATGTCCGGCACGCCGATGCGGTCCACATCGGCGGCATCGCGGATCGGGCGCTCGAAGTTGGGCCCCTCACCCTCGGCGAAATAGAGGCCCAGCCCCATCGCGTCCGGTATCGTCAGGATGTCGGAGAACAGGATCGCGGCGTCCAGCGGGAAGCGCTCCAGCGGCTGGATCGTCACCTCGCAGGCCAGCTCGGGGCAGCGGCACAGGTCCATGAAGCTGCCGGCCTTGGCGCGGGTCTCGCGGTATTCGGGCAGATAGCGGCCGGCCTGGCGCATCATCCAGACAGGCGTGTAATCGACGGGCTCGCGCAGCAGGGCGCGCAGGAAGGTGTCGTTCTTCAGTTCGGTCACGGGGGAATCGTCCGGGCGGAGGTTGGAACGGGCGGCGGAAAAGGTGGGCAGGATACTACAGCGCGGGCGCCCGCGGCAGGGTGCCGGATGCGGACGGACGCGCGCTGCCGCCCGCGGGCCCGCAGGCCCGGGCCGGGCAGGGGGCCGAGCCGGCGCGCGGTCGGGCTCGTGGTCGTGGGCCTGGTCGGGCCCCTGGTCGGGCCCCTGGTCGGGCTCGGGGCTCGGTCGGCCGCCCTGCCCGCGACCCGGCCCGGCGCTCTACCCGCCGCCCGACATCTGGGTACAATCGCCGGGCATGGACGTCTCCCACATCCTCGATTCCCTGAACGATGCCCAGCGCGAGGCGGTCACCGCCGCGTCCGGCAACCGGCTGGTGCTCGCCGGCGCCGGCTCCGGCAAGACCCGGGTGCTGGTACATCGCATCGCGTGGCTGATCCAGGTGGAGCAGATCCAGCCCTGGTCGCTGCTCGCGGTCACCTTCACCAACAAGGCCGCGCGCGAGATGCGCGAGCGCATCGAGCAGATGCTCGGGCAGCCCATCGGCGGCATGTGGGTGGGCACCTTCCACGGTCTCGCGCACCGCTTTCTCAGGGCGCACTGGAAAGACGCCAGGCTGCCGCAGCAGTTCCAGATCCTGGATGCGGACGATCAGTTCCGGATGATCAAGCGCCTGCTCAAGACCCTGCAGCTCGACGAGGCCCGCTGGCCGCCGCGCCAGGTGCAGGGCTTCATCAACAGGCACAAGGACGAGGGGCGCCGCGCCGAGCACCTCGACAGCGGTGGCGATTTCTACCAGCACCAGATGATCGAGCTCTACCGCGAGTACCAGCAGGGCTGCGAGCGGGGCGGCAGCGTGGACTTCGCGGAGCTGCTGCTGCGCTGCCACGAGGTGCTGCGCGATCGCCCCGACATCCTGCACCATTACCGGAGCCGATTCCGGCACATCCTCGTCGACGAGTTCCAGGACACCAACGCCATCCAGTACGCCTGGCTGCGGCAGCTGGCCGGCGATCAGGACAACCTGTTCCTGGTCGGTGACGACGATCAGTCCATCTACGGCTGGCGCGGTGCGCGCGTGGAGAATATCCAGAGCTTCCAGCGCGACTATCCGAACACCCAGGTGGTGCGGCTGGAGCAGAACTACCGCTCCACCGGCAACATCCTGCAGGCGGCCAACAGCCTGATCGCGAACAACCCGACGCGCCTGGGCAAGAGCCTCTGGACCGAGGACGGCGCCGGTGAGCCCATCCGCCGCTACGCCGCGTTCAACGAGGTGGACGAGGCCCGCTTCGTCGTCGAGCGGATTCGCCGGTATTCCGAGGACGAGGGGCTGCGCCGTGCGGACTGCGCGATCCTGTACCGGACCACGGCGCAGTCACGGCTGTTCGAGGAGTCGCTGATCCAGGCAGGGCTGCCGTACAGGGTGTATGGCGGTCAGCGCTTCTTCGAGCGCGCGGAGATCAAGGACACCCTGGCCTATCTGCGCCTGCTCGCGAATCCCCACGACGACGGTGCCTTCGAGCGCGTGGTCAATCTTCCGCCCCGCGGCATCGGGCCGCGCACGGTGGACCTGCTGCGCGAGCAGGCCCGGGCGGGCGGCACCTCGCTGTGGCAGGCCTCGCTCCAGGTGCTGGATCGCTCCCTGCTGCCGGCGCGGGCCAGCGGCGCGCTGCGCGGATTCGTCGAGCTGATCCGCGGCCTCGGGCACGATGACCCGGCCGCGGGCGAGCAGGCCGATGCGCGGCCCGATGGGCGCGACCTGCCCGACCTGTTCCAGGACGTGATCGACGCCAGCGGACTGCCGGCCCATTACGAGAAGAGCAGGGACGGCCGCGGCGTCGACCGCCTGGAGAACCTGGAGCAGCTGGTGGAGGCGGCGCGGCGCTACGCCACCGAGGCGGCTGATGACGAGGGCGACCTGCTGGGCGGGTTCCTCGCCCACGCGGCGCTGGAGGCTGGCGAGGCCCAGGCCGACGAGGTGCAGGACAGTGTCCAGCTGATGACGCTGCACAGCGCCAAGGGCCTGGAGTTCCAGGTCGTCTTCGTGACCGGCGTCGAGGAGGGCCTGTTTCCGCACAGCATGTCCGCGGATGATCCGGCGCGCCTGGAGGAGGAGCGCCGGCTGTGCTACGTGGGCATGACCCGTGCCCGCCAGCAGCTCTTCCTGTGCCATGCCGAGTCCCGGCGCCTGCATGGCCGCGAGGAGTATCCGATGCCGTCGCGCTTCCTGCGCGAGATCCCGCCGGAGCTGGTCGAAGAGGTGCGCGGCGGCGGTGTCTCCCGGCCGGGCCGCAGCGCGCAGCCGGCAGCCGCCGCGGCCGGCGGCTTTCACCTGGGGCAGCAGGTGGTGCATCCGAAGTTCGGCCCCGGTGTCGTGCTGCATAGCGAGGGCTCCGGGGCCAGTGCGCGCATCCAGGTCAATTTCGAGTCCGTGGGGGCCAAATGGCTGGTGCTGGCCTATGCCAGGCTCGAGGCAGCGGGCTGAGGTGCCGCCGGCTGCCGGGTCCCGGCGGCGTCCCCGCGCGGGCGATGCGCCGCCGCCGAGGCGCCGGTGAAGGCGCTTCGGATCTTTCAGATCACGCTGCTGCTGGTGCTCTGGTATTTCTTCGCCGGCCTGGTGTTCTCGCGCGTGCTCGGGATCTGGCCGGCGGGCTTCGAGCGCGAGGGGTTTTTCATCAGCGCCGCGGCGCTGCCCTGGGCGCTGCTGGCGCTGGACTTCTACGCGCCCACGGACTCGCCGTACGGGGCCGTCGTGCGTGACGCGTTGTTCTTCGTCGTAATCGCCCTCGGCATCGCCGCGAATGCGGTCATCGTCAACGGCCTGCTGCGCGCAGGCGTGAATCGCCTGCGCCTGCGGCTCATCGCGCGCGAGCGTGCCCGGCACCAGCGCCGATCCGCGCCGGTCGCGGCCGGGCGGTCCGGCCGGGGCTGAGGCGGGCTGATCGGAGGAGGGCCGAATGTCCGGTGGTGCCGTGTTCAGGGCAGTCTGGCTGCTGGCATTGAGCTACGCGCTGCTGGAGCTGGTCCTGCGCCAGCTCTTCGAGCGCCTGCCGGACGCCTTCCATGCCGCCGGCGTGGTGCTGGTGGTGGCCTCCACCCCCTGGTCGCTGCTGGCCCTGGAGCTGTTTCGCCCGGCCGGCGCCCCCTGGCAGCAGGTGCTGCGGGACTTCGGCCTGCTGATGATCATCTGCGCTGGAGTCGCTTTCAACGCGGCCTTGCTCAATGCCGTGCTGGCGTGGATCATCGGGCTGCTGCGCCGCGCCTGAGCCCCGACGGCCCGGGCCGGCGAGGCCCGTTCTCACGACGACCGACGAGCATCACGACAAGACGAGGAGCAGAGCATGCAACGCCGAGCCTTTCTGACCGGAGCCGGGGCCGCAACACTGACGCTGGGGGCCGGGGTCAAGACCGCCGCCGCGAAGCCGGAGCACAGGTGGAAGATGGTCACCACCTGGCCGAAGAACTTCCCGGGGCTCGGCACCGGCGCGAACAGGCTCGCCGAGCTGATCGGCGAGATGAGCGGCGGGCGGATCGAGGTCAAGGTCTACGGCGCCAAGGAGCTGGTGCCCGCGTTCGAGGTGTTCGATGCGGTCTCACGCGGCACCGCCGAGATGGGCCATGGCGCGGCCTATTACTGGAAGGGCAAGAGCGAGGCGGCCCAGTTCTTCTCCACCGTGCCGTTCGGCATGACCGCGCAGGAGATGAACGGCTGGCTGTACTACGGCGGCGGCCTGGAGCTGTGGACCGAGCTGTATGCGAATTTCGGCCTGGTGCCGGCGCCGGCGGGCAACACAGGCGTGCAGATGGGCGGCTGGTTCAACAAGGAGATCAACTCCGTCGCCGACCTGGCGCGCCTGAAGATGCGCATCCCCGGTCTCGGCGGCGAGGTGCTCAAGCGCGCCGGCGGCACGCCGGTGAACCTCCCCGGCAGCGACCTGTTCCAGGCCCTCCAGTCCGGGAACATCGACGCCACCGAGTGGGTCGGGCCTTACAACGACCTCGCGTTCGGGCTGTACAAGGCCGCCAAGTACTACTATTACCCGGGCTGGCACGAGCCGGGCACGACGCTGGAGGCGATGGTGAACAAGAAGGCCTTCGATGCCCTGCCGGCCGATCTGCAGTCCATCGTCATGAATGCCTGCGCGGTGGTGAACCAGGACATGCTGGCCGAGTACACGGCACGCAATCCGGCGGCGCTGCAGACTCTGCTCAACGAGCACGGCGTCGACATGCGCAAGTTCCCCGATGACGTGCTGGCGAAGCTGCGCGAGCTCTCCGACGAGGTGGTCGCGGAGATCGCCGACAAGGACGACTTCTCCAAGCGCACCTATGCGTCCTACCAGAAATTCCTGAGCCAGGCGAAGGAATGGAGCGGCATCTCCGAGCTGACCTACCTGCAGGCCCGCGACCAGACCTGAGCGCGGCCGCGCACCGCGGCGGCGGCCGGCACTTCCCCGGACCGCCGCCGCTGGGGCTTTACGTGCACCTGCCCTGGTGCGTGCGCAAGTGCCCCTACTGCGACTTCAATTCCCACGCCGCCCGCGGCCCGCTGCCCGAGCGGGCCTACGCGCGCGCGCTGCTCGCGGATCTGGAGACCCAGCTCGACGGGCCCGCCGCCGGGCGGCCGCTGTGCTCGGTATTCATCGGCGGCGGCACGCCGAGCCTGTTCTCCGGCGAGGCGGTGAGTCTGCTGCTTGATGGCATCAGACAGCGCTGTGTGCTGGAGGCGGGCGCGGAGGTCACGCTGGAGGCGAACCCAGGCACGCTGGACGCGGGCCACTTCGAGGGCTACCTGCGCGCCGGCGTGAACCGGCTGTCCATCGGCGTGCAGTCGCTGTCCGCGGACCATCTGACCGCGCTCGGGCGCATTCATGGCCCGCGGCAGGCCCTCGACACCTATCGCACCGCCAGGCAGGTGGGCTTCGACAACGTCAACCTGGACCTGATGTACGGCCTGCCCCGGCAGTCGACGGCGCAGGCGGCGGAGGACCTGGAGCGCCTGCTCGCGCTGGCGCCGGAGCATATCTCCTACTACCAGCTGACGCTGGAGCCGAACACGGCCTTCGAGCGGGCGCCGCCGCCGGTGCCCGTGCATGACGTGCTGTGCGACATGGAGGAGCAGGGCCTGTCGATGCTGGCCGCCGCGGGCTATGACCGCTACGAGGTGTCCGCCTTCGCGCGGCCGGACCGGCGCTGCCGCCACAACCTGAATTACTGGCGCTTCGGCGATTACCTCGGCATCGGCGCCGGCGCCCATGGCAAGGTCACCGACGCGGCGAGCGCCACCGTCGAGCGGCGTGCGGCGCCGCGGCATCCGACTGCCTACCTGGAGCGGCCGGGGGCGGCGGGCAGCCGGCGTCTGCTCGATGACGATGACCTGGTGCTGGAGTACATGCTCAACGTACTGCGTCTGGTCGGCGGCGTCGAGTCGGCGCTGCTCGAGCGACACACCGGCCTGCCGCTGGCGCGTATCGAGCCGGTCCTGGCCCGTTGCCGGGAGGACGGGCTGATGCTGCGCGGCGCGGATTGGATCGGCCCCACCGCCCTCGGGCTGCGCTTCCTGAACGATCTGCTGGCCCGCTTCGAGGGCGCCTGAGCGTCGGGACCCGGCCGCTGCGGCTCGACACTCCGCGTAGGCCCTTGCCACAATGGCCCGTATTGGCCACAATACGCAGTTCTTCAGCGATTCTTCGCCGCGGGCGCGGCACATGAGGGTACAGCGATGAAAGAGGGAATCCATCCCGACTACAGCGACATCAAGGTGGTGTGCAGCTGCGGCAACGAGTTCACGACGCGCTCCACACTCGGCCAGGATCTGCACGTCGAGGTCTGCTCGGCCTGCCATCCGTTCTACACCGGCAAGCAGAAGATCGTCGATACCGGCGGCCGCGTGGACAAGTTCCGCCGTAAGTACGGCCGGTAACGCGCCAGTCCGGGGCGGCCGTCACGGCGCCGCTCCGGGGGCTGGCCCCTGCTCCGTCCCCATCCCAGGCCGGGAGCGTCCGTCTCGGTCCGCGCTCGGTCGCCGATCGAGTGGTCCTCAATACTTCGAATTGTCGGGCCGCGGCTTGCGGTCCCGGGCGAATGCGGTGATCCTCACCGCTCCCGGGGCGGCCGGTTGATCCGTCCCGACGCACATCCTGTTGACCGGAATCCACCGGAAGCGAGCCCGCCATGTCCAACCGAGAGAGCTTTGCCAGCGCCGATGCCCAACTCAACGCCGACGCGTTGACCTACCACGCAGAGCCGTCTCCCGGTAAGACCGCGATCGAGATCAAGAAGCCCGCCGAGACCCAGCGCGACCTGTCGCTGGCCTATACGCCGGGCGTCGCGGAGCCGGTGCGCCGGATCGAGCAGGAGCCCGCCGACGCGTACCGCTACACGAACAAGGGCAACCTGGTGGCCGTGATCACCGACGGCAGCGCGGTGCTCGGCCTCGGCAACGTCGGTCCGCTCGCGGCCAAGCCGGTGATGGAAGGCAAGGCGGTGCTGTTCAAGCACTTCGCCGACATCGACGTGTTCGACATCGAGGTGCACGCCCGGCATCCGCAGGAATTCATCGAGACGGTGCGCCGGATCGCACCCACGTTCGGCGGCATCAACCTGGAGGACATCGCCGCGCCGCACTGCTTCGAGATCGAGCAGATCCTGGTCGAGGAGCTGGACATCCCGGTGTTCCATGACGACCAGCACGGCACCGCGATTATCATCGCCGCGGGGCTGCTGAATGCGCTCGAGCTCCAGCAGAAGCGGCTCGAGGAGGCGCGCATCGTCGTGCTCGGCGCCGGCGCCGCCGGCATCGCGGCCATCCGGCTGCTGATGTCGATGGGGGCGCACCGCAGCAACATCTTCGCGGTCGATCGCCAGGGCGTGATCCACACCGGCCGGCGGGACCTCAATCCGTTCAAGTTCGGTGTTGCCGCGGACACCGACAAGCGCACACTGGCCGATGCGATGGACGGTGCGGACGTCTTCATCGGCGTGTCCGGGCCGGATCTGGTCAGCCCCGAGATGATCGCGGCCATGGCGCCGCGTCCGGTGGTGTTCGCGCTGTCCAATCCGGTGCCGGAGATCCGGCCCGAGGTCGCCCGCGGTGTCCGCGATGACCTGATCATGGCCACCGGACGCTCGGATTATCCGAACCAGGTGAACAATGTCCTCGGCTTTCCGTTCATCTTCCGCGGTGCGCTCGATGTGCGCGCGTCGCGCATCAACGAGGACATGCAAATCGCCGCGGTGCATGCGCTGCGCAGCCTGACCCACGAGCCGGTGCCGCAATCGGTGCTCGACGCCTATGGGCTCGATCACCTCGAGCACGGTTCCGACTACATCATTCCCAAGCCATTCGATCCGCGGCTGCGCGGCGTGGTCGCCCCGGCGGTCGCGCGCGCGGCGGTGGCGAGCGGGGTCGCGCGCATCCCGTACGCGGAAGGCGGCTGACCGCGAGCGGGGCCATGAGCGGTCCTCCGGCTTGCCGCCGCAAGTCCAGCAGGTGTCTCGAACAGGGATCGCAGAATCCCGTCCAATACCACCACCCCGCGATCGGCGGCCCTGCCGGCCGCAAGCGGTCGCCCATCCTGTCCGGAGGAAGCATCCATGAACAAGATCAGCATCGTCGGTGCCGGTCGCGTCGGTGAGACCACGGCCCAGATCCTCGCCGAGGAGGAGCTCTGCCGCGAGGTCGCGCTCTACGACGTGCGCGAGGACGTGCCCGAGGGCATAGCGCTCGACATCTTCCAGACCGCGCCGTTCTTCGAGTTCGACAGCCGCTTGAGCGGCAGCAACGACCCGGCGATCATGGCAGGCTCGGATCTGGTGGTCGTCACCGCCGGCTTCCCGCGCAAGCCGGGCATGTCCCGCTCCGATGTGCTCGCGGCGAACGTCAAGATCATCGACGAGGTCACGGATCACATCGTCGCGCATGCACCGGATGCGATCGTGCTGGTCGTGTCCAATCCGGTGGACACCCTGACCTACCGCATCGCCAAGCGCACCGGTTGGCCGCGGCAGCGTGTGTTCGGCCAGGCCGGCGTGCTCGACGCCTCCCGCATGGCGGCCTTCATCGCCCAGGAGACGGGTTTTTCCAGCCTTGACATCACCACGCTGGTGCTCGGGGGGCACGGCGATACCATGGTGCCGATGCCGCGCTACTGCACCATCAACGGCGTGCCGGTGAGCCATTTCATCCCGCCGGAGCGGCTCGAGGCCATCATCGAGCGCACCCGCAAGGGTGGCGCCGAGATTCTGGCGCTGCGCAAGAACTCCAGCGCCTACGATGCGCCGGCCGCCGCGGTCGCGGCCATGGTCGACGCCATCAGCAACAACCGCAAGCGGCTGATGCCCACGGTGGCGCTGCTGGAGGGTGAGTACGGCGAAAACGCCATCGCCATGGGTGTACCCTGCATCCTCGACGAGAGCGGACTCGCGTCCGTGGTCGAGCTCGATCTCGACGCGCAGGAGCGAGCGGACTTCGACAGCTCCGTTGCCGCGGTGCGCGAGGACATCGCGCGGCTCGCGGAGCTTAGCTGACGTCCCGGGGGCAGCCGGCGCGGCGCCCGCTGCCGGCGCGGCCGCGTCGCCTGGACGCGGCTCGGCCGATCCCCGCAGCCTCGGTCACGGAGCCTTTCCTGACTAACCGGGAGACCTGAGTCATGGCCAACGACACCGTCACGATCACCAACAACGCGGACGGCAGCAGCCACGAGTTTCCGCTCAAGCGCGGCACCCTGGGGCCGCCGGCGGTGGACATCTCCTCACTCTATCGCGACGCGGGCTTCTTCACCTTCGACCCCGGGTTCATGGCGACGGCGAGCTGCAACAGCAGCATCACCTACATCGACGGCGACAAGGGCATCCTGCTCTATCGCGGCTACCCCATCGAGCAGCTCGCCACCAAGGCCAGCTTCCTCGAAGTGGCCTTCCTGCTGCTCTACGGCGAGCTGCCGACCGAAAGCCAGCTGATCGAGTTCGAGCATGTGATCACGACCCACACCATGCTCAACGAGAACCTGAAGGATTTCCTCAACGGATTCCACTACGACGCCCATCCGATGGCGATCCTCTGCGGCGTCGTCGGCTCGCTGTCGGCCTTCTACCACGACTCCATCGACGTCCACGATCCCCGCTACCGCGAGATCTCCGCGCACCGGCTGATCGCGAAGGTGCCGACCATCGCCGCCGCCGCGTACAAGCACAGCATCGGCGAGCCGATCATGTACCCGCAGAACCACCTGCGCTACGCGGCGAACTTCCTGCACATGATGTTCGCGACGCCGTGCGAGGACTACAAGCCGGACCTGCTCGCCGAAAAGGCGCTGAACCTGCTCTTGATCCTGCACGCCGACCATGAGCAGAACGCCAGCACCTCCACCGTGCGCCTCGCGGGCAGCTCCGGGGCCAACCCGTTCGCCTGTATCGCGGCCGGCATCGCATCGCTGTGGGGCCCCGCCCACGGCGGTGCCAACGAGGCGGTGCTCGACATGCTGACCGAGATCGGCGACGTCTCGAATGTGCCCAAGTTCATCGACAAGGCGAAGGATAAGGACGATCCGTTCCGGCTGATGGGCTTCGGGCACCGGGTCTACAAGAACTACGACCCCCGCGCCAAGATCACCCGCGATGTCTGCCACCAGGTGCTGGACCAGATGGTCGGCAAGGCGGACAGTCCGTTGTTCGAGCTGGCGCTGAAGCTCGAGGAGATCGCGCTGAGCGACGAGTATTTCGTCGAGCGCAAGCTCTATCCGAACGTGGACTTCTACTCGGGCATCATCTACAGCGCGCTCGGCATCCCGCGCAACATGTTCACGGTGATGTTCGCGGTCGCGCGCACGGTGGGCTGGATGTCGCACTGGATGGAGATGATGAGCGACCCGAACAACCGCATCGGCCGCCCGCGCCAGATCTACCAGGGGCAGACCGAGCGGGACTACGTGCCCATCTCCAAGCGCTGAGGGATGCGCGGGCGCTAGCCGCTGCGCCCGCCCGGCGTCGGAAGCGCGGCCTCTCGCCGCGCCTCCCCCGGCGTCAGTCCTGGGTGTCGATCAGCCGCGACAGCTCCGCGGCGTCGATGCCGCGCTCGGGGCGCTCCGAGATCGGGCTGAGCGGCGGGTTCCGCCGGGCCTGGGGCGGCAGCACGATCAGGTGGACCGGTATGTCGCCGGCGACGAAGCCGAAC
>Ga0316576_10001297_pt1 | contig 13281 bp, 9 predicted proteins | sample S0NA_FD_203075 | JGI IMG/M metagenome (GOLD analysis project Ga0316576, IMG submission 203075) | Rhizosphere microbial communities from salt marsh grasses in Alabama, United States - S0-2_050615r3r5 | ecosystem: Host-associated > Plants > Roots > Rhizosphere | place: USA: Alabama | collected... | reverse complement strand
CAGGCCGGGAACTTTCCGGCCGAGGCGATGAAACTGTCACCAAACGGGTTTAAGGCGGTGGTCGATATAGACCTCCTCGGCACGTTCAACGCCGTTCGCCTGTCCCACCCTCACCTGGCACGCGAACGTTCCAACATCATTGCGATTTCAGCGCCACAGGCGTTCATACCCATGGCCCTGCAGGCACATGTCTGCGCTGCAAAGGCCGGCGTCGAGATGCTGACCCGTGTTCTGGCGCTGGAACTCGGGCCGCGCAACGTCCGGGTCAACGCGATCGTTCCCGGCCCAATTGCGGATACTGAAGGCATGGACCGCCTGGCGCCTTCCTCCGAGCAAAAGGAAAGGGTGCGCTTGTCCGTGCCGCTCCAGCGCATGGGAACGGCGCGCGAGATCGCCAACTGCGCGCTCTTCCTCGCGTCCCCGATGGCCGAGTACGTCAGCGGCGCCATCATCCCGGTCGATGGCGGCTGGTCGGTTGCGGGCGCCGGGGCGGGCGGCGGACTGAACCTGTCTCAGGCCTGACGACCGACATTGATCCTGCCCCGTCCGGCACCCTGCCCGCCCCCCTGTTATTGATCAAAGTCAATTGGTCTCCGGAATTGATGCCCTACCATTCATCAATAATTGCCACACGGCTATTGGAGGTTGTCCGGCATGCCTGTTTCCGGTCCGAATGAACTGCACCCTATCCCACAGCCCGCGGGCGGTTACCACGGAGCCGGAATTGAAATTCTGCGCCGAGAGGACTTTTCCGACGTAACCTACCTGCTGGAGCTCGACCACCCGATGATGGCGAGGGCCGCGCGGCCCGGCCAGTTCGTGATCGTGATGTCCCACGAGGACGGCGAACGCATTCCCCTGACGATCGCAGATTTCGACCGCGAGCGCGGCACCATCACGCTGGTTATCCAGGCTGTCGGCAAGACCACCCGCCAGATGCAAAAGGATTGCCAGGCCGGGACGCGGCTGATCAGCGTCACCGGACCGATGGGTGAGCCTTCCCACATTAGTAACCCTGGCAAGGTCGTCTGCATCGGCGGCGGCCTCGGCGTGGCGCCGGTCTTCCCGCAGGCGAGGGCTTTCAAGGAGGCTGGCGCCTACGTCATCGGCGTGCTCGGTTTCCGTGACGCCGGGCTGGTGTTCTGGGACGAGAAATTCAAGTCGGTGTGCGACGAGTTCATCGTGTGCACCGACGACGGATCGGCCGGCATCAAGGGACTCGTCACCGACGGACTCAGAATGGCCATCGAGAAGCATCCCGACATCCAGGAAGTCGTCGCCATCGGTCCGCCAATCATGATGAAAGCCTGCGCCCAGGCGACCGAACCCTTCGGGATCAAGACCATGGTCAGCCTGAACCCGGTGATGGTTGACGGCACCGGCATGTGCGGAGGATGCCGGGTGAAGCTCAAGGACGGCATGAAGTTCGCCTGCGTCGACGGCCCCGATTTCGACGGGCACCAGGTTGACTTTGACGACCTGATGAACCGCCTGAGCCGCTTCCGTGAAGAGGAAGCGCTCGCGGTAAAGAAATGGACTGACAGCTGCAAGGCGAGGCTCTGAGCATGGCCAAGAGAAAGACCATTCGCACCATCCCCCAGGAACGCACACCGATCCCCGTTCAGGAACCCGAAGCACGGGTGAAAAACTTCGAGGAAGTGGCCATCGGCTATAGCGAGGAAAACGCCCTGCTCGAATCGGAGCGGTGTTTGATGTGTCCGGAACCGGCTTGCGTGCCGGGCTGTCCGGTCAACATCAACATTCCGGGATTCATCCAGAAAATCCTCGACAAGGACTACCATGGCGCCTTCGACGTCATCAGCGACGCCAACCTGCTGCCCGCCGTCTGCGGGCGCGTCTGCCCGCAGGAAGACCAGTGCGAGGGTGTCTGCCCGGTGGGCGCCGCGCTGGAGCCAGTCGCCATCGGCCGCCTGGAGCGCTGGGTGGGCGATCTGGCGATCCGCGAAGGCTGGGTCAGTGAGCCCTGGATCAAGCCCAACGGATTCCGCATCGGCATCGTGGGCTCCGGCCCCGCCGGCATTGCCTGCGCCGCCGACATGGCCAAGGCCGGATGCGATGTGACCGTCTATGAGGCCTTCCACAAGCCTGGCGGTGTTTTGCGCTACGGCATCCCGGAATTCCGCCTGCCGGAAACTGTGATCGACGCCGAGGTCGAAAAGCTCACGCGCCTGGGCGTCAAGGTCGAGTGCAACACACTGGTTGGCCGCCTGTTCACGATCGAGCAAATGATCGAGGAGATGGGCTTCGACGCCGTCTTCATCGGCACCGGCGCTGGCACCCCGCGGTTCATGAACATCCCGGGCGAATTCCTCAACGGCGTATTGTCGGCCAACGAGTTGCTGACCCGCTGCAACCTGATGCAGGCCGGTGACTTCCCGCGCCACGATACGCCGCTCGGTCTGGGCAAAAAAGTCGCCGTCATCGGCTCCGGGAATACCGCCATGGACGCCATGCGGGTCTCGTTGCGTCTGGGCGCCGAAAAGGTCTATTGCATCTACCGCCGCACCATCGAAGAAAGTCCGGCCCGCAACGAAGAAATCGAGCATGCCGAGGAAGAAGGCGTCGAATTCCACTGGCTCAGCACGCCGGTCGAAATCCTCGACGACGGCGAGGGCAACGTGCGCGGCATGCGCTGCATCCGCATGGAACTGGGCGAGCCCGACGCATCCGGTCGACGCCGCCCCGTCCCGGTAGAAGGCAGCGACTTCGAATTCGAGGCTGACACGGTCGTTTACGCCATCGGCACCAGCGCCAATCCCATCATCGGACAGACTTCGAAGATCAAGCTGAACAAGTGGGGCTTCATCGAGAGCGACGAAAACCAGGCCACTTCACTGGCCGGAGTATATGCCGGTGGTGACATCGTTACCGGTGGCGCCACGGTGATCCTGGCGATGGGGGCCGGCCGCAGGGCGGCCAGGGCAATGAAGCAGTACCTGGGTATCCGGGACAGCGAAACGGTCTACCAGGACCTTCGGGCCGACCTGGACCACAGTCTGTTCGGCATACCGGAACAGGAGCGCAATTTCGTTCGAATCAGGGCGATCTAGAACGGGAATCAAAATGGAAACAGTTACGAAAGAACACGACAGGGACAAGCTGAACGTTCGGGTCCGGAAGTCACCGGCGGCGAAAAGCCGTCCGGCCCTTGTCGTCGACGAACATACCGTGGAAATCGTCAGCGACTCCGGCGAAGGCGCCCAGAAGGCCGGTCAATCGTTCGGCGCCGTCGCTGCCCGCATGGGTATCGGCGTCTGGACGGTGGAAATCATTCCAGCCGAGATCCAGCCCCCGGCGCGCAGCATTGAGGGCGCCAGCGGAAACCGCATCCGCCTGGCGTCGCATCGCGTGACCAACGGCGGTGACGAAGCCAATCTGGTGGTCGCCTTCAACGATCAGGTCATGTTGCGTCGATTGCGCGAGGGCGAACTGGCCCCGGGCTGCACCGTTTTGCTGGAAAGCAAGTGGAAGAACCATCCCGACACCGCGGTTCAGCAAATGTACACCGATGCGATTGCCGAGATGAATCGCGCCGGATTCGACGTGCGCGAGATCCCGATGGAAGAGGAATGCCTGCGCCTGGTCGACGATCCGCGCCGCGGCAAGAACATGTTCGTGCTCGGTATGCTCTGCCACATTTATTCTCTGGACGTACAGATCGCACGTGAACAGATCGCCTTCATTTTCCGCAAGAAAAAACAGGCCGTGGTGGATTCCAACATCGACCTGCTCGAGGCCGGATACGCCTGGGCGGCCGAAGGCCTGGACATACACTTCAAGGTGCCGCCATCTGAGATCAAGGAACCGCAGATCGTGGTCAATGGCAACGTGGCTATCGGCATGGGCGTGGTCGCCTCCGGCATGGAAGTATGCGCGATGTACCCCATCACTCCAGCCACGTCCGCTTCGCACTACCTGAGCGAGATTTTCAACACCGTCGGCGGACTCGTACACCAGGCTGAAGATGAGATTGCCGCCTGCGCCTTCGCCATCGGCGCCTCCTATGCGGGCAAGTGTTCCGTAACGATCACTTCCGGTCCGGGCCTGTCCCTGAAACAGGAGACGCTCGGTCTCGCTGTCATGGCCGAAATTCCGCTGGTCGTCGTCAATGTGATGCGTGGCGGACCCAGCACCGGCCTGCCGACCAAAACCGAACAGGGTGACCTTCTGTTCGCATGCTTCGGTGGCCACGGCGACGCGCCGAAGGTCGTGATGGCCGCTTCCGACATCGAGGACTGCTTCTATTCAATGATCACGGCGCGAAAGATCGCCGAAACGTTCAACACCGTCGTCGTCGTATTGACAGACGCTACGCTGGCCTCAGGCCAACAACCGTTCACCCGGCCGAAACCGAGTCCCGACTGGCACGCACCCCCGTTCGACACGAGTCCGGTCCCGGAAGGCGCCCTGCCCTACGACTGGGACGCCACCACCGGTATCGCACGGCGCTTTATCCCTGGTCAACCGGGCGGCATGCACACGCTCACCGGACTGGCTCACAACCGAAAGAGCGGAGTCGCCTACGACAGCGCCGCAAACATCGAAGGCCTCAAACATCGCAGCCTGAAGCTGGCCGCCCTGCAGAAGACCCTCAAGGCGCCGCCGGTTCAGGGCGATGACGAAGGCGACCTGCTGATCATCGGCTGGGGAAGCACCAAGGGGGCCATCCAGGAGGCTGTCGAGCGCATGCGGGACAAGGGTCACCGGGTATCCTCGATGCACCTGAAATTCATTCAACCCATGGCGTCCGGAATCCGCGAAGTACTCGGCCGGTTCCGCAAGGTCATGACCATCGAGAACAACTGGTCGGATAGCTATGAGGACGAGCTCATCGACGACGATAACCGCCGGTACTCCGAGCTGGCCACACTGCTGCGGTCACGCTTCCTGGTCGACGTGGACTGCTGGTCGGAAGTCAACGGCAAGCCGCTCAAACCGGGAACGGTGCAGCGGGTCATCCTCGAGACATTGAAATCCATGGAGGAGCAGTCATGAGCGAATCGGTATCCCAGTGCCTGATGGACCTGGTCGACAATGACTTCGCGCTCGAGGATTACCAGAGCGCAGTTCCCCGCTGGTGTGTCGGATGTGGCGACCATGGTGTTCTGAGCGCCGTACAGCGCCTCTGCCGGGACGAGAAGCTGCCGCCTGAAAAGACCGTTTTCGTTTCCGGCATCGGTTGTTCCAGCCGCTTTCCCCATTACCTCAAAACCTACGGGTTCCACGGTCTGCACGGGCGCGCCCTGCCGGTCGCGCAGGGGGTCAAGATCAAGCGCCCGGACCTGCATGTCTTCGTGATCATGGGCGACGGCGACTGCTGCAGTATCGGCACCGCGCACTGGATCCACGCGCTGCGCTACAACATGAACATGACCGCCATCGTCCTGGACAACAGCATATACGGACTGACCAAGAAACAGGCCTCCCCGACATCGCCGCTGGGGCTGGCGACCAACACGACGCCTCAAGGGACCCACCTGGATCCGCTCAACCCCGTCAGCATCACGCTCGGCGTCGGCAACGCGTCGTTCGTCGCGCAGGCTGCTGACTGGATACCGGACCTGACGCACGACATCATCCGGCAGGCTTTCAAACACCGGGGGTTCTCGTTCATCCGCGTTTTGCAGCGCTGCCCGGAATACATGGGACACCGATACGATGAATGGGTCCAGAACCCTGAGAAAATGCTGATCCTGCACCACGAAGACGGGCTGCAAATCCAGCCTGACCTGGGCCGAATCTACCGTAATCAGCAGGAACACGATCCCTCGGATCGCAACCGGGCGCGTGAGATCGCCAGTATTCACGATCCGATTCCGGTCGGCGTACTCTATCGGAATCCGGAAATACCCTGCTACGAGGACCACCAGGTGCCCGACCGGCTGAACACGGCCGAAGGCGTAACGGAATTCCTCGACATGGAATTCGACAAGTTCACCATCCAACCCGTCGGAGCATCCACATGAGCCACGGAGCATCTCCCCTTGCCGCCTTTCACCTGATTGGCGACCGCAGCAGGCTGGAACCCGAAAGCGCGCAGAAGCGCGGATTACGGCCAGCACTTTACGGCAACTTTCATGATCTTTCGAAGTTGCGGTACCACTTTCCGCTGGTGCTGCTGAACGAGACGACGGACGGCCGGTGGGCACGGCCCCTCGCAGACATCGTCGATGAGGCGTTGCGCGAAATTGCGCCGCCGGGATCGGAGGGCGACGAAGCAAGGCGGCAGGTACTGGCTCTGGAACAGGCTGTCCGGACACGGCTCGCCGGCGGCGAGGGCGGTTCGCTCTCCCGGAATTGGGAGGAGGCCCGGAAGGAACTCGAAAAGGAAGCCGAGAACGGGCCCCGGGCGGAATCACTGGCCGCTAATCTTACACGCGCCAAGGCGGCCCTGACCGTCGATGGCGAACTCGTCGACTGCACACCGCAGTTGGCGCCGCGACTCCTGTTGCGCGCCTGGCGGGAAAGCGAGCGCCTCAAGGCCGAAAAACTGCACCGCCGGGTGACCCGACTGCAACGCAAACTGGAGGACATTCTCGAAGTTGACGACATGAATTCCCCCGGTGCGCGGGATGCGGCCCGGCTGGAGCGCTCAGTGGGCACGGCAGACCGGACGGTCTTCGATTTCGAGGAGATGTCACGCCTGCTGCGAAACAGGGGCAATGCACCACGACTCCCGGCCGCCCGCCGGAATCGCATCGAGGCGGCAATCGAGGTGCTGCGCTCGCAACGATTCGTGGCGTCCCCGGGAACTCGCGAAACCGAGAGTGCCATCCACCGGTTCCGCTACGTGGACTGCCATCAGGCCCTGGCCGCATTTCGTGAGCGCCTGCCTGAGGTGGCCGCCCTCGTCAAGGCGGTGAGCATCGGCGAACTGGAAGTCCAGAACAGCTACGAGGAAGCCACGCACGATCATTTCTTCGCCGGTTTCGATGAACACCGGCTCGGCCCTGGCGACCTGGAGCAGTTCCCCTCCTACCTGGTGTGCGTCGAACACCTGGACGACAAAGGTCAAAACGTGGCGCTGGACGTGCTGCGTGCGGGCCTCCCGTTCAAGATCCTCGCCCAGACGGATGACGTGCTCGGCGACGCTTCGATCGCGGGCGGACAACTCTCGTTCGGCACGCAGGGGCAACAATTGGCCCGCATGGCGATGGGGCTCGACAACGTCTTCGTGATGCAGGCCGCAGCCGCGTCGCTTTATCGCATGCGCCTCGCCATGATGGAAGGGCTTTCGAGTGACCGCCCTGCCCTGTTCAGCGTTTACGCCGGTTCCGACTACCTGGATGCCGCGGCAGCAACCGAGTCCAGGATCTTTCCTACCTTCGTCTACAACCCCGCGGCCGGCCAGGGGCAGGCCGTCCGCTTCAGCCTGCAGGGTAACCCGCAGCCGGAATCCGACTGGCCAGCCCACCACATCAGCTTCGAGGATGCCGGTCACACGGTGGACAGTGAAGACACGACCTTCACGCTGGCCGACTTCGTAGCCGCCGACGCCCGGTTTGCGGACCGATTCGCCTGTATCCCGCGGGCTGAATGGAGCGACGAACTGGTCACCGTGGACCGTTTTCTCGGGTTGTCGGCCAGCGAGCGTGCCGACAAGGTCCCGTACATCCTTCTGATCGACGCCGACAACGTTCTGCATCGCGCCATCGTGGACGAAAAGCTGATCGACGCCGCCACCCGCTGCAAGGACGCTTGGCGTAGCCTGCGGGAATACGGCGGCATGGAGAACAGCCACGTGGCAGTGGCGTTGACCGAAGCCGAGGCGGCTTGGGAAGCCGAAAAAGCAGAGCTGCTGGCCCGCGCCCGCGCCGAGCCGGCGACCGAACCCGAGCCACAAACGCCGGCAGCCGCCCCGGCAGATGAAACCCCTGAACCCGTTGCCGAAGAGCCGGAGGCCGAACCGGCCTCGGACGACCCGTGGATCGAAACCATCCGTTGCACATCCTGCAATGAATGCATTCAGATCAACGACCGCATGTTCGGCTACGACGCCGACAAGCGCGCGTACATCAACGATCCTGACGCCGGCACGTACCGGCAGCTGGTGGAGGCGGCGGAAGGCTGCCAGGTGGCAATTATCCACCCCGGCAAGCCACGCAATCCGAAGGAGCCCGGCCTGGAGGAACTGCAGAAACGGGCGGAGCCCTTCCTCTAAGGGCCCCGTCCCTGCAGGACGGGTGGCGCCCCGGCGGTTTCCTAACCGCCTGAAGCTGCGCCTTCGTCGAGCTCCGGCTCGAGCGCCCTCCAGACCGTGTCGAGGATCAGCGACTGGGCCTGCGCCGTGGGGTGTATGCCATCCTCCTGCATCAGTTCCGGCTTGAGGGCAATGTCCTCGAGAAGGAATGGGATCAGGGTCACTCCAGGCAGGCCGGCGAGGTCGTGGTAGGCCCCGTTGAACTGCTCGGTATAGCTGCGCCCGTAATTGGGCGGGATCCGCATTTCGGCCAGCAACACACGAGCACCGGCCGCGCGGGCCTGTTCGATCATTGTCGCCAGGTTGCGCCGGGTAACTTCCAGCGGCAGACCACGCAGCCCATCGTTGCCGCCAAGCTCGATGATCACCATACCCGGTTGCTGCTCCGCCAACAGTCCGGGCAACCGGGACAAGCCGCCCTGCGTCGTGTCACCCGCAATGCTTGAGTTGAAAACCCGCCAAGCGTAACCATTTTCATTGAGACGCTTTTGCAGCAGACTCGGCCAGGATTCGGCGAGTTCCATGCCGTAGGCGGCGCTGAGGCTATCCCCGACAATCAGGATCGTCGGTGCCTGGGTCGCCTGAGCAGTCAGAACCCACAAGCCGAACACAATGACGAGTAATTGGTAACGGAAACGCATGAACACCTCTGAAGCTGTTCTCAAGGCACTATCGCTGAGCAAGAAGGTTACCAGCCCCGAGGGACCCTTAACCATCCTGGACCGGGTCAGCCTGGAAGTCCGGCGAGGCGAATCCGTCGCCATCGTCGGCGTTTCGGGCGCAGGCAAGTCCACGCTGCTGGGACTGCTCGCCGGCCTGGATGTTCCCAGCGAAGGGCGAATTTGGCTCGGGGAGCATGAAATCACCGCGCTGGACGAAGACGGCCGGGCTGCCCTGCGCGCCGATCACGTCGGCTTCGTTTTCCAATCGTTCCACCTTATCGCGTCACTGACTGCGCTGGAAAACGTGATGCTGCCACTGGAACTGTCGGGTAAGGAAGACGCCGCAGCGGCCGCCTTGCAGGCCATCAGGACGGTGGGCCTGGAACCGCGCCGCAACCACTACCCGCACCAGCTGTCCGGTGGCGAGAAACAGCGCGTCGCGATAGCGCGTGCCTTCGTAGTGAAACCCGCCGTGCTGTTCGCCGACGAGCCCACCGGCAATCTCGACAACCGCACCGGCGACACGGTGATCGAACTGCTGTTCCGGCTGAATGCCGATTCCGGGACGACACTGGTGCTGGTCACCCATGACCTCGAACTTGCAAATCGCTGCGACCGGGTCCTGTACATGGAGGCCGGACAGGTGGAGCGGGAAAGCCCGGGAAGACGCACTTGAGCGGACATTCCATCAGACTTGCCTGGAAACTGCTGACCCGGGACTGGCGCTCCGGGGAATTGAGTGTGCTGGCGACCGCATTGCTTGTCGCGGTAACCGCCATGACGGGCGTCGCCTTCCTGACCGACAGGGTTGCCCAGGCAGTAGAGCTGCGCGCCGCGGAATCGCTGGCCGGTGACCTGCGGCTGTCTTCGAACGAGCCTTTCGTCGGCCGCTTCGACCAACTGTCTGCCGAATACCGGATTCGGACGGCGCGATTGACCAGCATGCCGAGCGTGGTGTTCGCGGGTAAATCCAACACCCTCGCCGCGGTTCGCGCCGTCACCGCGGGCTACCCCCTCAGAGGCCACCTGAAAACAGCGCCCAAACTGCTGGATCCGGCCGAGCCGACCCGTGGGATACCGGCGCCCGGTGAAGCCTGGGGTTCGCCACGGCTACTGGCCCGCTTGGGCGTAGACACCGGCTCGGAAATCGAAGTCGGAGCCACCCGCCTGAAGCTGAGCCGGGTGCTCGACTTTCGGCCGGATGAGGGTTGGAGCTTCGTCGACCTGGCGCCGACACTGCTGATCAACGAAGCCGATCTTCCCGCCACCGAATTGGTTCAGCCGGGCAGCCGGGTGTCCTATCGGCTTCTGTTCGCCGGCGACCGGAGCGACATCGACCGGTTCAAGCCACAGCTGGAGGCGCGTATCGGCGACGGCGATCGCCTGAGCGACATCCGCGACACCAATCCCCAAATTCGCTCATCGATGGACCGTTCCGGTCGCTTTCTCAACCTGGCGTCGCTGATCTCCGTGCTGTTGGCCGCGGTTGCCGTCGCTATGGCGGCGAGACGCTACTCGCAGAGACATCGCGACCGGATAGCCCTGATGAAATGCATGGGCGCCAGCCGCTCGTTGATTTTTCGCAGCAGTCTCTGGCAACTCATGATGCTGGCAGTGACCGGCGGCATCGTCGGCTCTGTGCTCGGCTACTCGGCCCAGCTCGGTCTGGCCTGGCTGATGCGGGACATGATTGGCCAGAACCTCCCGGAACCCGGCACCGGCCCGGTGCTGCTGGGCCTTGTAACGGCCCTCAGCATCCTGGCCGGTTTCGCCCTTCCGGACCTGGCCCAGATGGGCAAGACCCCACCATTGCGTGTGTTGCGTCGCGACCTGGATCCGCCGCCGCTGCGCTATGGTGCCAGCTGGCTGGCCGGCGTTGCGGCCGTGCTGGCGTTGCTGCTTTGGATCGTCCGCGACACACGATTGGTCCTGACCATCTTCGCGGGCTCGGCTGCGACTTTCCTGGTGTTGGGCACTGCGGGTTGGCTCCTGGTGCGTTCGCTCCGCGGGTTTCGCGGCGCGGCCGGGGTCGCCTGGCGCTACGGGCTGGCCAACATTGCCCGGCGAGGCCGCGAAAGTGTGATTCAGGTCGTGGCCTTCGGCCTGGGGCTCATGGTGCTGCTGCTCCTGACCACGGTGCGTACCGAGCTAATGGAAAACTGGCGGCAAAGCCTGCCCGCCAATGCTCCCAACCAGTTCCTCATCAATATCCAGCCAGACGAGGTAGCGCCCCTCGAGTCCTTCCTGCGGGAACGCTCGATGAAGGTGCCGCGCTTCGTACCCCTGGTGCGTGCCAGGATGACGGCGATCAACGGCAAGGACGTCACCCAGATGACCTTCGAGGATCCGCAGGGTGAACACTGGGCCCGGCGGGACGCCAATCTCAGCTGGACCGACACGCTGCAAGGCGATAACGAGATCGTGGCCGGCCAGTTCTGGGACGGACCCGTGTCCGAACCCGAGGTCTCGGTCGAGCAGGACTTCGGTCAGGAACTGGGGCTGTCTCTCGGCGACGAGTTGACCTTCGAAATCGCCGGCAAACCCATCAGGGCCAGGGTAACCAGCTTCCGTACGGTGGAGTGGGATTCGTTCAGCCCGAATTTCTTCATGGTGTTCAGCCCGGGCGCCCTGGACGGTTTTCCGGCGACCTACATCGCCAGCCTCTATGTCGACGATGACCACAGGCAGGCCGTGCTCGACCTGATGCGGGCCTTTCCCAGCGTCACCGCAATTGATCTGGACGCCGTGTTGAGCCAGGTGCGCGACGTCATGGACAAGGCGGCACTGGCCGTGCAGGCAGTGTTTTTGTTCACTCTTCTGGCGGGATTGACCGTCCTCTGGGCGGCGGTCCAGGCAACGCGCGACGAGCGCCGCTACGAGAGCGCGATGCTGCGCACCTTCGGAGCCTCGCGGAATCGCGTGCTGGCGGGCGTGACCGTGGAGTTCGTCGCTATCGGGCTGCTGGCGGGTCTGCTGGCTGCCTGCGGCGCCAGCCTGGCAGGCTACCTGATAGCAGAGAACCTGTTCGACCTTTCGTACCGGTTCAGCCTGCCGCTCTGGACCGCCGGTCCGTTACTGGGCATGGTCTTCGTCGGCGTCAGCGGGCTCGTAGCGACCTGGCGCGTCATTACCCACGCGCCGCTCAATGTGCTGCGCGCCGCCTGAGTCATCAATAATGGCGGCCGAAGCAAGACACCTTGATTGAAGCAACCGGCGAATTTCGTTACATTCATGGCAGACAACGCCACCAGTGCCTGGCGGCGAATCACCCGGCTCGCCCGACAGCTGAGAAACCAGGAAACCCCATGCCCATGAAACGCCTCATCCTGCTGTTGGTGCTGATCGTTATGAGCAGCACCGCTTACGCGCAGCGGTTCAACAAGAAGCCTGAATACACGAACGATCGTGAAGGACGGTGGGAAGTCTCCGCACTGATGTTTTCCGAAGGCAGCACAAGCCAGTCCTTTCAGGATGGCTCGGCGATCGACGTCGACAGCAAGCTCGGCTGGGGCCTGACCTTCGCCTGGAACTGGACACAGAAGTGGCACCTGTCATGGAAGATCGGCATGGTCCAGCCCGACTACATGGTGCGCCTCGTGCCTGAAGACCCGGAAGCGACAGCGCCGACGATCAGCTATCAGATGACGCGATACCTCAACCAGCTGGACGTGACCTACCACTTCTTCCGGGGTCCGCTGACGCCTTTCGTTCAGGCCGGTGTGGGCTGGTCGAAGGTCGACTCCAATATCCCCAATGCGCCCCCCGTAACCGGCTGCTGGTGGGATCCGTGGTGGGGCTATATCTGCGATACGGCCTGGTCCACGTACGATACGTCCCAGTTCACTTACAACCTGGGCCTGGGCCTGCGTTGGGACGTCAACGACGCGTTGTTCATGCGTGGAACCTACAACCGCGAATTCATGAGCCTGGACCGCGGTAGCCTGGACGTCGACCTGCTCGGTCTCGAAATCGGCCTCATGTGGTGACCTGACAGGGGCCCGGCGGGAAAATTTTTCCGCAGAACACGCCGAGTCGACTGAAGGTTTCTTCTAGCCACTCCGCGTTGCCGGCGTCTTCCGCGGAAATCTTTTCGTCCGCCCGCAGGGTTCCGCTATGAGGTTTTTTTCAGCCTGTGCAGCGATTCGATGTAGCAGTGGTCGACGATATTACTGCCCCGGTCCTTGACCAGGAACTTGTCGAACTTCGTCAGCTGGCTGGTGGTTGCCGTATAGGCCACTATTTCGTTGTTACGCAGACCGCGGCACTGATTGAGGAAAGTCACCAGATAATGACGATTGGCGCCGTCGAGCAGGATCAGGTTGTCCTGGTCCAGGTAGTTCCAGCCGTTGACTGAATAGTTGTAGATTCGGTCAACAGGCTCCCCGATGGTATAGCCCT
>Ga0316576_10001296_pt1 | contig 13281 bp, 14 predicted proteins | sample S0NA_FD_203075 | JGI IMG/M metagenome (GOLD analysis project Ga0316576, IMG submission 203075) | Rhizosphere microbial communities from salt marsh grasses in Alabama, United States - S0-2_050615r3r5 | ecosystem: Host-associated > Plants > Roots > Rhizosphere | place: USA: Alabama | collected... | reverse complement strand
CGGTCGAAGGAGCCATCGAGGTCGCGCTTGCTGAGTTGGGCCTCGAGAGCGTGGACGCCGTCGAGGTCGAAGTCGTGCAGGAACCGCAGCGCGGCTTCCTCGGCATGGGTGGGCGGGATGCGATCGTGAAGGTCAAGCCGAAACCGGCGAAGTCGAAGCGCCGCCGCCGGCGCCGCTCGCACGGGAAAGGCAAGGACGGCAAGGCCGAGGGGCAGGGTGGCGAGAAGCAGCGGGAGTCGGGGAGACGACCCGAGCGGAAGGGCGAGAAGGAGCGTTCCCGGGGTTCCGGCGACCAGAAGCGGTCGTCCGGGCGGGGCGACGACGGATCGAAGCCACGGGGGCAACAGCAATCGCCTCGGGGGTCGGCGTCGCCGCGTCCCGGCGAGGGGAAGCACGACGATCGGGAGGAGCCGGGCGTGACCGCTGACATCAACGAGCAGGCGCAGGTGGTGGAGGCCTTCCTGGGCGGATTGGTCGATGCCTTCGGTTTCGAGGGCGAGGTCCGGGTGAGTGTCGATGACGACGTCATCATCGCCAGCATCGAGGGACCAGAGACCGAGGCCCTGGTCGGTGAGAAGGGTGCGGTGATGCAGGCCGTCCTCGAACTCACCCGCACCGTCGTGCAGCGTCGCACCCAGGATTCCGCCAGGATCCGCCTCGACATCGCTGGGTATGGCGAGCGCCGCCGGGAGGCGCTGCGCATCTACGCCGGCAGGTTGGCGGAGCAGATCCTGGAAGACGGCGGCGAGATCATGCTCGAACCCATGAACGCAGCCGATCGCAAGACCGTGCACGACCGCATCGCCGAGATCGAGGGTGTGCGGACCTACTCCGAAGGCGAAGAGCCTCGTCGGTCGGTGGTCATCGCCGCCGACCAGTGATGGGTCGGGTTTGAGTGGAGGTTTCACGTGAAACCTCCAGGTGATCCTCGATGAGTGACTCCATTGCGATGGCGGCTCGCGCCGCCGAGTGGGTGGGGACGCCACTCCTCGACGCTCAACTCGAGGCGCTCGGCGAGTACGCCGATTGGCTCGTCACCGAAGCGATCCCCGCCGGAGGTCTGGGACCCCGGGAGGGTGGACGGCTGTGGGGGCGGCACGTCGGTGATTCACTGACGTTCGCCGCTGGATGGGGAGATCAGCCGCCCCAGGAGTTGCTGGACGTCGGGAGTGGCGTCGGGTTGCCGGGCATTCCCCTCGCCATTCTGTGGCCGGACACCTTGGTGACGGTCCTCGACCGTGGTGGCCGGCGAACCAGGCTGCTGCATCGGGCGGTGCGCATCCTGGCCCTCCCCAACGTCGTGGTCGCCCAGGCCGATGTCTTCGCCGTCGCCGATGAGTGGGAGGCGCTCACGTTCAGGGGAGCGGTGAAGCCCCAGGAAACGGTGGCTTTGTCGGCCCGCTTGCTGGTGCCCGGAGGCACTGCGGTTCTCGGGCTCAGCCGGCGTCCCGAGCCGCCGGATCGTACCCGGGACCTCATCGGCATCGCCGGCACCCTCGGCCTCGAGACCTCGGTGCGCCGGGTGCCCGCCGAAATCCTTGACGGACCGGCGTGGCTGCTTATCATGACGCTCGGTGCTTGATCCTGCCCGTCAGGGCGTCATCGTTGCGGTCGCGAATCAGAAGGGTGGCGTCGGGAAGTCCACGACTGCCGTCAATCTGGGTGCTGCCCTGGTCGTCCTCGGGGAACGAGTCCTGATCATCGACTCGGATCCCCAGTCGAATGCCTCGTCCGGGGTCGGTATCGACCATGCCGCGGTCGAAGCGTCGATCTACGACGTGCTAATGGGGACGACGGAGTTGGGTGATGCCATCGAAGCCACTTCGATGCGTGATCTCTTCGTGGTCCCGTCGACCATCGACCTCGCCGGTGCTGAGATCGAGATGGTCAACATGATGTCGCGCGAGCGGCGACTGGCTCGGGCGCTCGACGGTCACAAGGCCGACTTCGACACCGTGATCATCGACTGCCCGCCGTCCCTCGGGCTGATCACGGTGAATGCCCTGACCGCCGCCGACGAGGTGCTGATCCCGATCCAATGCGAGTACTACGCCCTCGAAGGGCTGTCGCAACTCGTGAGAAACATCGACCTGATCCGCGACAACCTCAACCCTCGACTAAAGATCGAGGGCGTGGTGTTGACCATGTACGATCGTCGAACCACCCTGTCGGCCGACGTCGCCGCCCAGGTGAGGGACCATTTTGGTGGGATCGCCTATCGCACGACGATCCCGCGGACGATCCGGCTCGCCGAAGCCCCGTCCTATGGGGAGCCCATCGAGGCGTTCGCCCCGATGAGTCGCGGTGCGATCTCCTACCGGGCGCTGGCGAAGGAGTTCAGGAGGAGACATGGCCGCACGTAGAACCGGGCTGGGACGCGGCCTGGAGGCACTGATCCCAGCAGATCGGCGGACGACGGGGTTCGCGATCCTCCCGTTGGACCAGGTCGACCCGAATCCGCAACAACCGCGCGACCGCTTCGACGGCGAGGCGCTCGAGGGTTTGGCGGCATCGATCGCAGAAGTCGGCGTCCTCCAACCGGTGGTGGTTCGTCCGGAGCACAACGGGCGCTACGCCCTCGTGGCGGGGGAGCGTCGGTTGCGGGCGGCCCGACTCGCCGGCCTGGACGAGATCCCGGTGGTGATCCGGGAGGGCGACGACGCCATGGGCCTGACGGAGGCCCTGGTCGAGAACGTGCAGCGCGAGGACCTCACTCCCCTGGAAGAGGCCGCGGCATACCGGCAACTCATGGAAGATTTTGGATTGACACACGACGAGATCGCCGGGCGAGTCGGAAGGAGCCGTTCCGCCATCACCAACACGGTCCGGCTGCTGCAGCTTCCGGCGTCGATCCAGGCCCTCCTGTCGGAGGGCGAGCTGACCGCCGGACACTGCCGGCCGCTCGTCGGCCTCGAGGACACCGCCTACGCCGAGCACATCGCCCGCCGGGCGTCCGAGGAGGGCTGGCCGGTGCGGCGCGTCGAGGAGGCGGTGCGTGCCCGGCGACCGGAGCCGGAGCGGCCGGCTCCGATACCGCGGCAGCGGCCTGCGGAGATCCTCGCTCTCGAGGAACGCCTCGCCGATCGCCTCGAGAGCCCGGTCCGTATCGACTACGGACACCGCGGCGGCGGTCGGGTGGTCATCACGTTCGCCTCGATCGACGAACTCGAGCGGATCTACCGGTCGCTGTCGGGCTGATCGCGTTCCGCGGCAGCCGACAGCCAAGCTTCGAGCCCCCTGGCGACCGCTCGCCCGAGCGGCGGGTCGAGGCGCGGGGCGGCCACCACGATGGCAGTGGCACGGGTCTCCCGCAGGATCGGCATGGTCCGGCCGACCGCCTCGAGGCCGAGGCGGCGGGCGACGAAACCGGCGACGTCGTGTCCGGCCTCACTCCGGCTGTGGGTGGAGGCGAAGTAGAAGATGCCGGGTGAGTCGGTCTGGGGGAGTGCGAACCCGACGATGAGATCGGCGGCGATCTGGTTCGCCTGGCGCGCTCGATTCCGCTCGGTGGGCCGGGTGTCCCGGCTGCGGGAGAGGACCGGGATCGCACCGAGGTCTCGGAGGGTCTGGCTCGCCGCCCCGGCGGCGTCCCAACTCAACTCGGCCTCGAGGTCGTCCCGGCAGAACGGATCGAGCATGATCCGTTGGCCGGCGACCGTCGGCGGCAACGATCGGAGCCAGACACGTTCCCGGACCGTGTCGCGGCCCATCTTGCGGGTGGCCCGCACCATGAGCCCCAGTTCGGACAGCACCAGCGGCCCGGCAATTCCATCTTCTGCCAGGCGCCGGTTCTGCTGGAAGTCGAGGAGTGCCCGGAGGGTCTCGGCTCCGAAGATCCCGTCGACGTTCCCGGCGTCGAACCCGAGCGCGTTCAGTTCCCGCTGCAGTTCGGCGACGTCCTCGCCGTGGAGCATCGGGAGGCGGTAGTACAGGATCCGGTCGCCGAGGCGGAAGCCCGCATCGACCAGCGTTCGCCAGGTCTCCGATCCGACGAGGCCGTCGGGCGTGAGGCTGCGGGAGTCCTGGAACGCACAGACGGCGGCGAGCGTCGCCGGCCCGAACTCGCCGGGGGCATCCGCTTCACATCCGTAACCGAGGCCGGCGAGCCGCTCCTGGATGTCGCGGATCGCCTCGCCGGTGTCTCCCTGTCGATAGAGCGCCACGACGCACCTATGGTCGCAGACCGGCCCTCCGGGGGAGCGCCGCCGCCCCCGGGCGCCACCGGCCCCGAGCGCGGCCGGGCGCCGGCCGGTTGCCGGTCAGCCGATGAACTCGCCGAGTTCGGCGACGAGGGCGTGCTTCGGCCGGGCGCCGACGATGCGCTTCCGCTCCACACCCCCGCGGTAGACGATGAGCGTCGGAATGCTCATCACGTCGTACTGCATCGCAGTCTGGGGGTTCTCGTCGACGTTGAGTTTGGCGATCCGCAACTTCCCGGCGTACTCCGTGGAGAGATCCTCGAGGATGGGGGCGATCATCCGACACGGCCCGCACCACTCGGCCCAGAAGTCCACCAGGACGGGGGTGTCGCCTGCGATCACGTCGCCGAAGGTCTGGTCGCTCGCCTTGATGAGGTTGTCTGCCATGGTCACTGTGCCGCCGTTGCGGCCTCCTCCTCCCGTTGTCGCCGCCACATGAGCGCCTCGCCGGTCATTCCTGGGCGTCGAGCCAGCGTTCGGCGTCGAGCGCCGCCCGGCAGCCCATTCCGGCGGCTGTGATCGCCTGCCGGTACGTGAAGTCGACTACGTCGCCCGCACCGAACACGCCGTCCACCGAGGTCGCCGTCGTCCCGAAGGTGCGCAGGTAACCCTTGTCGTCGAGTTCGAGTTGCCCGGCGAACAGGGCCGTGTTGGGGTCGTGGCCGATCGCCATGAAGACCCCTTCGGTGGAAAATTCCTCGGTCTCTCCGGACCGAACGTCCTCGAGCCTGACCGCCTCGACGGTGTCGTCACCGAGGATCTCGGTCACCACGCTGTTCCAGCGGACCTCGATCTTCGGGTGGTCGAGGGCCCGAGTGACCATGATCTTCGAGGCGCGGAACTCGTCGCGCCGATGCACGATCGTGACCTTCGAGGCGAACTTGGTGAGGAACAGCGCCTCCTCCATGGCCGAGTCGCCGCCGCCGACCACCACGATCTGCCGATCCCGGAAGAAGAATCCGTCGCAGGTGGCACAGGCGGAGACGCCGTGGCCCCGAAGCTTCTCCTCTCCGGGCACGCCGAGCCAGCGGGCCGACGCCCCGGTCGAGACGATCACCGCATCCGCCCGGATCTCGTCGTCGCCGACCCAGATCCCGAACGGCCGGGCAGAGAAGTCCACCCGGGTGACGTCGCCGGAGACGAACCGGGTCCCGAACTTCTCCGCCTGCTTGCGGAACAAGTCCATCATCTCGGGGCCCATGACCCCGTCGGGGAACCCGGGGAAGTTCTCGACGTCCGTGGTCAGCATCAACTGACCGCCGGCCTCCATTCCCTCGATGAGCAGCGGGTTCAGGTCGGCCCGGGCTGCGTAGATCGCGGCGGTGAGCCCCGCAGGGCCGGAGCCGACGATCACCAATCGTTCAGTCATTCGTCGCTTCCTCGTCCGATGTGTCAGTGCGCTTCGCCCACAAGAACGCTCCGACAACGAGGAATAGTCCACCCAGGATCGCGTAGGCGATTTCCATCGGGTGGTCGTTGTCCCAGATCTTGTCGATGATCTCGGCGAGGATCCGGAGGATCCCCACCAGCAGGAAGACGAAGGCCATGATTCCCAGGACGAGGGCGAGCAAGCCGAGCGAGGCGATCGTGATCACCTTGGCGGCGCGGTCCACGGTCAGCGACCTGACGCGGTCGGTGGCCGATTCGAGGAGCTCGGGGATTCGGGTCGAGTAGTCGTCCACGATGGGACGAGGATAGTCGGGAGTGCGCAGCCGTTTTCGCCGGCGTGCCCGTCAGGGCAGTGACGCCAGCAGGGCGCAGTCGGCCGCGTCGAACACGGCCAGTGCCTCGGGGTCCTCGGGCCCGGGGATGAACCAGGCGACCGCATCCCTGCCCTCGAAGGGGACGAGCGAGGCGACGGCGTCCTCACCCACCAGTTCCCGGGCGGCCGCCTCGCAGGCGCTCACCGAGTCGTCGGCGACGAGCACGCCGGCCGCGATCAGGTCCTGGAGGCCGGGATCGACGGACCGGGCGGTCGTCGTCGCCGCTGCGGTGGTGCTGGTGGCCGGGGCGGTGGTGGTCGTCGGGGTGATCGTGGTCGCGACCTGGCCGTCCTCGCCGGCCTGCGCGGTCGTCGTCTCCTCGGGCGACCCGAGTACCTCAGGCGCCGCTGCGTCGAAGGCCGGCGCCGTGGTGTCGGCCATGTCGGCGGACGGGGGCCGGGTGCTCCCGGTCGCATCCTCCTCGGCGAGCACCATCGTCCCGGCGCGGTCGGCGTCGTCGCCGGCCGTCCTGAGGACGCCCGGTACGATCGCGACGATCGCCACGAGGGAGGCGGCGGCGACGCCGATCGCCGGCCAGTGGATTCGCCGCCGGCGGACTGCTGCGGGCTTCGGCGAAGTCTCCCGGACGATCCCGAGCTGCTCGGCCACCGACGCCCGCAGACGGGTGCGCTCGGCATCGCTCATGGCGATCGGGGAGGCCTCCCGGATGGCGCCGAGGGCGGCCCGCTGGGCGGAGAGCTCGGCGGCGGCCGCCGGGTCGGCGGCGATCTCCCGCTCGAGGGCGGCTGCCCGATCGGGGTCGAGGGACCCCTCGGCGAGGGCGGCGATCAGGTCGGAATCGAAATGGCTCATGGTCCTTCGTCTCTTTGAGAGTCGCCGGGCCCCGAAAGGTTCCCGAGGCTCTCGGCGAGCAGTCTCCTGCCGCGGAAGACCCGGGACTTGACGGTCCCGACGGGTACCCCGAGGATCTCCGACACCGATTGGAGCGCCAGCCCTTCGACGTCCACGAGGATCACCGCCGCCCGGAACTCGGCGGGGATCTCGGCGAGCGCGGCCTGGAGATCGGGCCGCAGCTCCACGGCGTCGAGCTCGTCGCCGGCACTCCGATCGGGGGGGTCGTTCCCCTCCGGCAGTGGCTCGGCCGGTCGCCGCCGCTGCCGCCTGGCGGCGTCGTAGCAGGTGTTGACGGCGACCCGGTACAGCCAGGTGCTGAACGCCGAGCGCCCGGCGAAGCGATCCACCTTGCGGAACACCGTCACGAACGTCTCCTGAGTGGCGTCGAGGGCCGCTTCCCGGTTGCGCAGCATCCTGAGGCAGATCGAGAACACCCGGTCCTCGTGGGCGCGCATGAGGGCGTCGAACGCCTCCACGTCCCCGGCGAGGTACCGCTCGATCAGTTCGGCGTCGCGCTGGGCCTGATCTGCCACCGGACAACGCTACCGCATGGTGTCAGCGGGTTCGGTAGACGACTCCGAGGACTCCCGGGCCGGCGTGGGTCCCGACCACCGGGCCGAGCCGGGCGACCGTCGGCTCCTCCCCGACCATCGTGGCCAGCGCCTCGGCGATTCGCCCGACCTCCTCGTGCCCCGAGTGGATGACGCCGGCCGCTTCGATGGAGCCGGGGAGACCGGCGAGGTGGTCGAGCAGCGCCCCGACGGCGCGCTTGCGGGTCCGGATCCTCCCGGCAGCGGTCACCGCACCGTCTCGCAGGGTGATGAGCGGCTTGACCTTCAGCACCTCGCCGACCAGTGCCGCGGCGCCGCCGATCCGCCCGCCGCGCTTGAGGTGGTCGAGGGTGTCGAGGACGGCGAGGAGGTTGGTCCGGCCGGCGGCGTCGCGGGCTGTTTCCTCGACTGCGTCGATCGTGCCGCCGGCGGCGGACCGCCCGGCGGCGGCGACGACGCTCATCCCGAGCCCCAGCGACACCGACCGGCTGTCCACGACCCGGATCGGGATGCCGGCCGTCGAGTTCTCGGCGGCGAGGCGGGCCGCCTGGACCGTGCCGCTCAGTTCACTCGACAGGCAGATCGCCACGATGCCGTCGGCTCCTTCGGAGACCAGGCTCCGGAAGACGTCGTGGAAGCGCCCGGCCGGGGGAGTGGCCGTCTCCGGCAGGTCGGCGGCCGCAGCCACCCGTTCCCAGAACCCGTCCGCCGACAACTCCACGCCGTCGATGAACTCCTCGTCGCCGAATCGGATGGTGAGCGGCACCACCGAGACCCGGTGCTGCTCGACCACCTCGGACGGGAGGTCGCACGACGAATCGGTCACGATGCGGATCATCGGCGCCCCCTCCTCAGGACGGCGAGCTCGTCGCCGAGCACCTCGTACCCCTCCTCCTCGTAGAGGCTGAGGGCGGCACGGTTCTCGGCCTGGGTGTTGAGGACGATCGCCCGGGCCCCGTTCCGGCGGGCCCACCTCGCACTGGTCCGGACCAGCGATCGGCCGATCCCGCGTCGCTGCCAGGCGGGATCGACGGCCACGCGCTGCAGATAGCCGATCACCTGGCCCATCCCGGTGACCGCGAAGCCGGCAAGGCGCCCCTCGGGCCGGCGCACCACGTGGATCACGGCCCGCGGCGTGGACTCCATCGCCTCCTGGAGGGCGCGCCCGTCGAACCGCCAGAAGGGATCGAACGCCGCAGCGTCGATCCGCAGCGCCTCGCCGAGGTCCTCCGGCGACCCCTCGCTGACGAGGTGATCCGGGGCGGGGACCTCGTCGAGTTCCCGCCGAAGGAGGTAGAGGCGGGCGTGGGGACGGAAGTCGGCCTCGCGCCACATGCGCTGCGCGGCCTCGGGAAGCGGGGGCGACAGCACGCCTTCGATGGGATATCCGTCGAGGGCCTCGGCGCACGCCTCGACGAAGTCGGCGCCGCCCCGCATGACCCGCAGATGGGCCATCGGGACGCTGTCGTTCCACGGGCGGGCGTTGGCACGCGACCAACCCCGCCGCAGGGTGACCAAGCCCGGCCAGTCTCCCTCGACCTTCAGCGCCACCACAGACTCCTCATGGACGAGCATGGTATATCGGCCAAAAGTCCCATCGCCCGGTGACACCCGACCGCCGGGTGTGCGCGAGAGTGAGAGCGATGCGCCTGCTCGTCTACAGCCACGACAGTTGCCTCCGTCACGACACCGGCCGCTGGCACCCGGAGCGTCCCGACCGGATCCCGGCGGCCATTCGAGGTACCCGGGCCGCCGGGGTGGATGTGGAGGAACGGGAGGCCCCGGTTGCGACACTCGACCAATTGTGGGCCGTCCACCTGCCGCGATACGTGAAGGGGATCCAGGACTACTGCTCGGCGGGCGGCGGCCCCCTCGACCCCGACACGATCGTGTCGGCCGACTCTTGGGAAGCCTCGCTGCGAGCGGCGGGTTCGGGGGTCGCCGCCGTCGACGCCCTGCGCAACGGCGATGGAGATGCGGCGTTCCTCGCCGTCAGGCCCCCGGGGCACCACGCCGAACCCGACCGGGCGATGGGCTTCTGCGTGTTCAACAACATCGGCATCGCCGCCGAGTACGCCGCCGCGGCGGGCGACCGGATCGCCATCGTCGACTGGGACGTCCACCACGGCAACGCGACCCAACTGTTCTTCTACGACCGGGCGGACGTCCTCTACGTGTCGATGCACGAGTACCCGTTCTACCCGGGCTCGGGTTGGCTCGACGAGTCGGGCACCGGGGCGGGGGAGGGGTTCACGGTCAACTTGCCGTTCCCGGCGGGCACCGCAGGCGACGTCTACGACGACGCCTGGATGCGGGTCGTGGTCCCGGTGCTGCGCGCCCACCGTCCCGATTGGATCATGGTGAGTGCCGGCTACGACGCCCATGCCGACGACCACCTCGCCGATCTGCGGTTGCACGAGGCCGACTACGGCCGCATGGCGCGCCGGATCACCGAGGTCGTCGGGATGGGCCGGATCCTCTTCTTCCTCGAGGGCGGCTACGACCTCGAGGCGATCACCGGGTCGGTAGCCGCCACCGTCCGCGGTGTCGACGGGGAGTTTCCCGACATGACGGGGGAGGCCTCGCCGCGCCGGTCCCACCACGTCCTCGATCTCGCCGTGTCCCACCACGGGAAGTACTGGGACCTGGGCACATCGCAAGAGGGGTAAAGGAGAGGCGGTGACCGCCCGATATCGCGTGCGGTGACCATCTCCACACATTCCCTCCCGCCGATCGGCACCCTGCTGGGCGACGCAGTCCGCTCCGGCGCCAGCGACGTGCATCTCAAGGTCGGCGTCCCGCCGATCGTGCGCGTGGACGGCGAGTTGCGACCGTCCCCGTTCCGCCCCCTCTCCGAGGAGGACGCCGAGGACTACCTCGCCGACCTCCTCCCGGCCTCCCTCCGTGAGCCCTTCGCCGAGACGAACGAGGCCGATTTCGCCTACGGATCCGACGGGGTCGGCAGGTTCCGGGTGAACGCCTACCGGCAGCGGGGGCTGGTGAGTGTCGCCATCCGGGTCGTCACGCCACCGACACAGGACTTCGAGGCACTCGGGCTCCCGGCAGTGCTCGACCGACTCGTCGAGGAGCCGCGCGGGCTGATCCTGGTGACCGGCCCGACCGGTTCCGGGAAGAGCACCACGCTGGCGGCGATGGTCGATGCCATCAACCGGCAGCGGCGGGTGAACATCATCACGATCGAGGATCCCATCGAGGTGATCCACGCCGACAAGGCGGCGATCGTCAGCCAGCGCGAGGTCGGCATCGACACCGGCAGCTTCGCCGAGGCGATGCGGCGGGTGCTGCGCCAGGACCCGGACGTGATCATGGTGGGGGAGATGCGTGACGCCGCCACCATCGACGCCGCCCTCAAGGCGGCGGAGACCGGCCACCTGGTGCTCTCGTCGCTCCACACCCTCGACGCCACCGAGACGATCAACCGGGTCCTCGACTTCTTCCCGGGTCATCAGCAACTCCAGGTGCGGCTGCTGATGGCCGCGACCCTTCGGGGCATCGTGAGCCAGCGGCTGCTGGTCCGGGCCGACGGGAACGGCCGGGTGCCGGCCGTCGAGGTGCTCGTGAACACGGAGCGGGCCGCCGAGCGGATCGCCAACCCGGCGACGACCCACGAGATCCCCGACATCATCGGCGAGGGCGAGTACTACGGCATGCAGACCTTCGACGACTCGATCCTGGCGCTGCTCTCGGACGGGGTGATCACCATGGCCGAGGCGCTCCGCAACGCCAGCCGGCCGGGCGACCTCAAGATCCGCGCCCGCCAGATGGGACTCATCGTCGCCTGAGGCCGGGGGGCAGCCGTCCGGCCTCGCCCGCCCCTCCTACGATGGGCCCGTGATCCCCGCCCGACTCGAACCCCTGGTGCGCGCCGACGGGATACCCGGTCGGCTCGCCCGCCGCTTCGCCGAAGGCGGCCACGACCTCGTGCTGGTCGGCGGGAGCGTCCGCGACGCGCTGCTGGGCCGGGACCGTCATCCCATCGAGCACGACTTCGCCACCGACGCCCGCCCCGATCGCATCCTCGAACTCGTCGAGGGTTGGGCCGACGCCGTGTTCACCATGGGCCGGGTGTTCGGCACGATCGGGGCCATCAAGGACGGGGCCACCCTCGAGATCACCACCTTCCGCGACGAGGTCTATCGCGACGAGAGCCGCAAGCCCCGGGTCACCTTCTCCGACGATCTCGCCACCGACCTCTCGAGGCGGGACTTCACGGTGAACGCCACCGCCATGCGCCTCGTCCCCGAGCCGGAGATCGTCGACCCGTACGGCGGGCTCGTCGACCTCGGCCGACGGGTGCTGCGGACGCCGCTCGATCCCGAAGTGGCGTTCTCCGACGACCCGCTGCGCATGCTGCGCCTCTTCCGGTTCGTCTCGGTGCTGGGCTTCGAGCCGGATCCGGCAGCCCTCGAGGCGGTCGGCGCCATGCGAGAGCGGCTGGCGATCGTGAGCAGCGAACGGGTCCACGACGAGATCGACAAGATGATCGTCGGTGCCCACGTGGAGGCGGGGCTCTGGGGGATGATCCGCACCGGCCTCGCCGGGGTCTTCCTGCCGGAGATCACCGCCCTGGAGCTCGAGCAGGACCCGTATCACCGGCACAAGGACGTGCTGGCGCACACCGTTGCCGTCGTCGGGAAGTGCCCGCCGGATCGCATCGTGCGGCTCGCCGCCCTCTTCCACGACGTCGGCAAGCCCGAGACGCGTTCCTTCGGGCCCGACGGGGTCACCTTTCACCACCACGAAGTGGTCGGGGCCCGCCTCACCCGCAACCGGCTGCGAGAGCTTCGGTACGACAACGACGACATCGAAGCGATCGCCGGTCTGGTGTACCTCCACATGAGGCCGCACACCTTCAAGCAGGGCTGGACCGATCGTGCGGTTCGCCGCTACGTCCGGGACGCCGGCCCGCTCCTCGACCGGCTGAACACCCTGGTGCGCTGCGACGTGACGACCCGCAACCAGCGGCGGGAGCGGGCGATCGTCCGCCGCATCGACGAACTGGAGGAGAGGATCGCCGTGCTGCGGGAGCAGGAGGAGCTCGATCGGATCCGGCCTCCGATCGACGGCCATCAGGTGATGGAGTTCCTCGGGATCCCGCCCGGGCCGCTCGTCGGTGAAGCGCTCGACCTGCTGCTCGAGCACCGCCTCGACGAAGGTCCCTATCCGGAGGAAGAAGCCTTCGACATGCTCCGGGCGTGGGCCGCCGAGCGGGGGATCACCCCCGCCGGGTGACCTACGGCAGGAACTGCTCGAGGAGTTCGGTGATCCTCCCCCCGTTCACGTAGAGCCACACCCGGCAACTCGCGCCCGGGCATTCCATGAAGGGAGGAGCCGCGGTTCGGTCGGCCCAACCCGCGAAGTCCGATTCGACGAACTCGAGGTCGGTCCGCAGCCACACCGCCCGGAACGCCGGGGCGGCCGGCGTCGTGAAGATCTTCGGCACGACGTTGCGGATGTAGTAGTCGTTGGGGGCGTCCGTCCCGTCGAACTCGGCCTCGGCTCGGGCGTTGTCGCCCGTGTAGAGGCATCCCAGGTCGAGGGAGATCGACTCCCCGACCGTCGAGATCCCGGTGACCACCCCGAACCAGATGCCGTCCGGGAGCACGTCGCCGGGCGGGGCGCACCCGGTGCCGTTGGCGGCGGTTCCCGCTCCGTTCCCGGCGATCACCTGGTCGAGCGGAGGGGGGATCCGGTACGGCGGAGGCCCGATGGCGTAGACGAGGGGTGGGGCCGTGGTCGTCGTCGTGGTGGCCGGGGCGGTGGTGGCCGTGGTCTCGGGCGGGGCGGTCGTCGAGGTCGTCTCCGGCTCCGCAGTGGTGGCCGGCGCTCCGGTCGTCGTCGCGATTCCCGCGGCGGCGATCTCGATGAGGACCCGGGAACCCGGCGCCAGCG
>Ga0316576_10001295_pt1 | contig 13283 bp, 11 predicted proteins | sample S0NA_FD_203075 | JGI IMG/M metagenome (GOLD analysis project Ga0316576, IMG submission 203075) | Rhizosphere microbial communities from salt marsh grasses in Alabama, United States - S0-2_050615r3r5 | ecosystem: Host-associated > Plants > Roots > Rhizosphere | place: USA: Alabama | collected... | reverse complement strand
TCTCCCATTGGCTAACGTCTTCCTAACTCTGTTTGATATGTCCGGCCCACAAACGACCGACTGCCAGGTCCCCCAAGATCATCAGCTGCACCATAAAGATGCCGATGACTGCCGCTGCAAAATTGAATGTTTCCATCTTCAGCGACACAACCAATGGAATCGACAGCAACCCATACCGAAAAGCCATCGATCCCAGTGAAAAAAAGGTCGATTTTCTTCGAGTGTTTCCGATCATCATCGGAAGAACTTCGCCCATGAGCACAAAATTCAACACACTGAAGATGGCACCGAGAATGATCCCCTTGGCGACGGCTCTCTGTCCCATCAAAATGAAAGCCATCCCCATGAAAATTGCCATGATCAGGGTCATGGCGCCATATTTTTTCTGCGTCTGCCTAATGGAATCAATCATGTGAATCAGTCGTTGTCTTTTGTCTTTTCTTCGTCTTTCCGGTCGATGATCTCACCAACCTGCCTGTATACGACGTTTCCCCCGCCGATCACACCCAGAAGAATAAATATCACCGTTAATATCCCGTGGGTATGCAACCATCTGTCAAGATACAACCCGATGAAAAAACAGAAACAAATGCACCCGGCCATGGTCAGCCCGATCTGCATCACAATGGAAAGGTTTTCCGCCCAGGACCGGTTTTTCTTGTAATCAAACAGCATTGACATTCCCCGGGCCGCCTGCAAAAAGGGTTTCGGGGTAAAAAAAGTAAAGGATTTTGATAGCACATCGAAACAAAATTGCAATCATTTTTTTCAGTTTTTTATGATTGAAGACAGAAATGTATTGAAACTTCCAAACCGATATGCTTTTTATACTTTTTTCAAAGGGATGTGTTTATTTGCACTTCTGAGCCCTTTGATCGGCCGTTGGGTTCCGCTTTGATCGAAGTCGATCCGATGACCTGTCTGCCGGTCGTCCGGCACCCGGCGAATCAAAAAGGAGATGATCATCCATATGCGTTCCTCCAAAAAAGTGGGAGTCCTTTTAATTCTTGCCATCTTTCTGCTGCCGGCATGCGCCATGTGCACCACGCATGAAACAACCGCTTCACCGCAGGAAAAAAGCCAGGGACACGATGGTCTTTCGGAACCAATGACCGACGGCGGGCTCGCCGCCGCGGCCGGCCATGGCGGCCATGCCAATCTCGGGGAAGTGCTTCCGTTGTGGAGCTGTATCCCCTTTGCCGGCATGCTCCTCTCCATCGCGCTGATGCCGCTGCTTTTGCCTAATTTCTGGCATCACCATTTCGGCAAGGTCTCCGCTTTTTGGGCGGCATTGCTGGGTCTTCCATTTTTGTGGGCATTCCGCGGATCGGCGCTTTATGAAATCCTTCATATCATCCTGGCAGACTATGTCCCGTTTATTATTCTGCTGTGGTCCCTCTACACGGTTTCCGGCGGGATCCTGCTGCGGGGATCTCTGCGGGGGACCCCCATCGTCAACACCACCATTTTGATTATCGGAACGATTCTGGCATCATGGATGGGCACCACCGGCGCCGCCATGCTCCTGATTCGCCCCTTTTTAAGAGCAAACAACTATCGAAAAAACAGAACCTTCATGGTGGTCTTTTTCATTTTTCTGGTAGCCAATGTCGGCGGCTCCCTGACCCCTCTGGGCGACCCGCCGCTTTTTCTCGGATTTCTCCATGGGGTCTCCTTTTTCTGGACGTTGAAAATCCTGCCGCAGATGCTGGTGGTATCCATCACGCTCCTCATCGTCTATTTCATACTGGACACATACCATTACCGCAAGGAAGGCGTGTCCGCCCCCGCAGACGAGGCCAAAACGCCCCTGAAACTCGTGGGTACGTACAATTTCATCTTTCTGGCCGGTATCGTGGGCGCCGTGCTGATGAGCGGTATGGTGGAATGGGGCGCAGTCACCACCCTGGGAATTCACCGGGCGGTTCAGGACTGGACCCGGGACGGCATTCTGATCCTCATGGGAATCATCTCTCTTATCGCCACGCCCAAGAGCCTTCGCGAAGACAACGACTTCACGTGGTTTCCTATTATCGAGGTCGCCTACCTTTTCATCGGTATTTTCATCACCATGATCCCCTGCCTGCTGATTCTCAAGGCCGGATCCCATGGGCAACTGGCGTTTTTGATCAATGCCGTTGAAAAACCGTTTCACTATTTCTGGATTACCGGGGCCCTTTCCAGCTTTCTGGACAACGCCCCCACCTATCTCACATTTTTCAACACCGCGCTTGGCAGCTTTTATTCAGGGATGACCGAACCCCAGTGCGTGCCGCTGCTGATGACCGAAAACGCCATCTATTTGAAAGCCATAGCGTCAGGCGCGGTGTTTTTTGGTGCCTGCAGCTATATCGGCAATGCACCGAACTTCATGGTGCGTTCCATTGCCGAAGAAGCCGGCACGCCCATGCCGAGTTTTTTCGGGTATATTCTTAAATATTCGCTGATATATCTCATTCCGTCATTTGTCATTGTAACCTTTATATTCTTCCGGTAACAGGGAACCTATTAGGAAAAAACATGGTATCTCTTTTAGAAAATTCCAAAATTGCCATTGTGGGGGGAGGAGAATCTTGCCTGGAACTCCTTCAAACCTTATTCCGTGAAACGCAATGGACCCGGAGACCTGAAGTCATCGGGGTCGCCGATATCAACGAACAGGCAGCCGGTTTTCTTTTTGCCAAAGAAAAAGGAATCTTCACCACCACAAACTATCAGGATCTGTACAACCTGCCCGGACTGACCCTGATCGCCGAACTGACCAAAAACGATATTCTGGCGGAAAAGCTCAACCGGGATCGGCCCAACGGCGTGCAGGTACTGGATCACTTCGAAGCACGGTCCGTCCTGGATCGAATTCGCGCCGAATCCAAACGTAATGAAATTATCCGACGGCTGCGAACCACAGAAGTAGATGCAGCCTTCGCGGAATCTCTTTTTGAACAATATTATGATTTTATGCTGGATATCTGCGAAAAACGGGATGCGTATTCCCAGAAAATCCGAAAGGGACTCATTGCCGGCGAGAAGGCCCTCTCCCAGATCATCCAAGGGATGACCATTCCCACGTTTGTCATCGATAAAGATCATACCGTAACCCATTGGAACAAGGCGTGCGAAAAGTTGACGGGTTTTTCGGCAAATGAACTCGTGGGGACCAACCAGCACTGGAAGGCCTTCAGAAAAGAAAAAAGGCCGATTATGGCCGATCTGATTTTAGATGGCGTCAGTGAGGAAGAGGTCTGGCGATACTACAGTACCAAATGGAAAAAATCCGAATTGATCGAAGACGCTTTCGAGGCCGAAGAATATTTTGAGCATCTGGGTAAAGGCGGCAAGTGGCTATATTTCAACGCAGCCCCTATCAAAAATAAGGATGGCATCGTCATCGGCGCCATTGAAACCCTCTGGGACAGGACCGAAGAAAAAAAAGCCGAAGAAATTTTAGAAAGCCATAATTTGCAGCTCGCGCTAAAGGCCAAGGAGCTCAAAGCCAACCAAAAGATTATGGAACAGATCATCGAAGGAAGCACAATCCCCACCTTCGTCATTAACAATGATCATGTGCTGACGCATTGGAACAAAGCCATGGAAAAACTCACTGGATATGCCGCAGAAAAGATGGTCGGCACGCGCAAACAGTGGCAACCCTTTTGGGACAACGAACGACCGTCCATGGCCGACGTTATCCTCGATCAAATCAGTCCTCGAAAAATCCGTGAGCTTTACGGCACCAAATGGCGCAAATCCGCCATGATCGAGGATGCCTATGAAGCAGAAGTCTTTTTCCCGAAACTGGGAGATAACGGCAAGTGGTGTTTTTTCACGGCGGCCCCCATCAAATCCGCTGAAGGTAAAATCATTGCCGCCATTGAAACATTGTGGGATAAAACCGAAGAGAAAAAGGCTGAAGACGAACGAAACAAGCACAATAAAAAACTCGTGGAAAGTGAAAGGGCGTTATCTCAAATTGTTCAGGGAAGCACCATTCCAACGTTTGTGATCAACCGGGACCACGTTGTAACCCACTGGAACCGGGCTTGTGAAAAACTGACCGGCTATCCTGCCGAGGAAATCGTCGGCACCAATCACCAGTGGCGGCCTTTTCGCTCGAAGGAACGTCCCACCATAGCTGATCTGATAGTGGACGGTGTCAAGATTGAGGAACTCTGGCGATATTACGGCACCAAATGGAAAGAATCAGACCTGATTGAAGACGCGTATGAGGTCGAGGAATATTTTCAGCATCTTGGTCCCAAAGGCAAGTGGCTCTATTTTACGGCATCACCCATCAAATCACCTGATGGCGAGATCACCGGCGCCATCGAGACGCTCTGGGATAAAACTGAAGAGCGAAAGGCCGAGGAATCCCAGGAAAAGCATACCAGAGAACTCGCAACCCTTTGCTCTATTTACGCGACATTGAGTGCATCCCTGGATATCCACGGCCGAATTAACGCCGTCATTCAGGATATCAAAAACATTTTCTCCTTTGACTGCGTCTGTATTTTCATGCTTGAAAAAGAAGACAAATTCGATCTGAAATATACCTGCGGCAGTAGTGAATGCCGGTGTGAAGAGCCCAAAACCGCCAATGAGAATCGCATTATTTCTCAAATCGCTGAAACAGGTCAACTCATTGTTGTCGACAACATCACAGATCACAACGACACCGGCATGAACGGGCTGAATGATGTACGATTCCAGACACTGGCCTATGTTCCTTTGTTCGACAAAATGAAGAAAACCATCGGTTTCATTCGGGCGGCCAGCAAAGAGGCCATTCCCATACTCACCGAAGAAAAACGTGTTCTGGAGCTGATCGGCAACCGAATGGGCGTTGCCATTGAAAACGCAGTCCTTCAGGACGAGGTGCGACGCCGGGCGAATTTCCAGATTAAAATGATCAACAGTTCCAACAACGGTATTGTGGCCACCGACAAAAACTGGAATATCGTCATCTTCAACCCGGAAGCGGAACGCTTATACGGAATTAAAAAACCGGACATTGTCGGAAACATAAGTGGCAGAGAATTGCTGCCTTTTGAGGTTGTCAAATCGATAGAAAAGAAACGGGACGATGAAGCGTTGCGTCTGGATATCTCCTGGCAGGAAACCCACATCCGATCGCACGGCGGCGAGATGATACCCGTCAGCTTTTCAGGATCGCCCCTTTTTCAAAATGACAAAATGATGGGAAGTGTCGTTTTTTTTCAGGATTTAAGGGAAATAAAGCGCCTTGAAAAAGAGTTGGTACATTCCGAAAGGCTGGCCGCCATCGGGCAAACCGTGGCCGGCATGGCCCATGGCATAAAAAACATTCTCAATGGCTTCAAAGGCGGGCGCTACCTCGTGGATATCGGCATTGACAAGGAAAACCCGGACAAGCTGAACCAAGGATGGGAGATGATCAAGCGAAATATCGACCGAACATCCGAACTTGTCCTCGATCTGCTGTCATATTCCAAAGAAAGAGAGCCTGAATACCAAAACTGCATTCCGAATCACATTGTCGAAGACGTCTGCCAGGTTGTCAAGGCCGCGGCCGACGAAAATGAAATAGAGATTGTCAAAGACCTTTCACCGCAACTCGGCGAAGTTTTAATGGATCCGAAAACAATTCATAATTGCCTGCTGAACCTGGCGTCCAATGCCATGGACGCGTGTATATTTGATGACAATATCAGCAAAAAACACACCGTGACGTTTAAAACATCCATCGAAAATCATATGATTCGATTTGAGGTGACGGACAATGGCGCCGGCATGACAGACGAAGTCAAATCAAAGCTTTTTACTTCTTTTTTCAGTACCAAAGGCCCCAAAGGCACCGGCCTTGGCCTCTTGGTAACCAAAAAATTGATTGAAGAACATGAGGGCACGGTAGACGTAACGTCCCGCTTGCACGAAGGAACGACATTTGTCGTAACTCTGCCGTTCAAAGCGGCAGAAAAAGAATAGTAGGAGACCTAATTATGAGCAAAAAAGTATTGGTAGTGGATGATGATCCCGATGTGCGGCTTTTCAATGTGACCGTGGTGGAGGAAAACGGCTATATCCCGTTGGAGGCTGCCAACGGCGAAGAGGGATTGAAGAAACTGAAAGAGGAGAAACCTGACCTGGTTATTCTGGATGTTCTCATGCCGAGGCAAAGTGGGATACGCCTGTACAGAGAGCTGAAAACAGACAAGTCGTTAAAAGACATCAAGGTGATTTTACTCTCCGGCATCGCTGAAAAGACATTTCTGCGCTCTCAAAAAGCGCTGACCGAATTCGGAGGCGAGAGTGTGCCGGCGCCGGAAATCTATCTGGAAAAGCCTGTTGAACCCGAAGAACTGGCTGAAGCCATAAAAAAATTTCTGGGCTAATTGCCGAGTTGCATTGATTCAAGAATGAATGCATGCGGACACCTGAGCGTGTTGACCCGGAAATGATAAAAAGGACCGTTTCCCATGAATACCAAGAAAATTTTGTTTGTAACAAAATTTGAAAAATTATGGTTCGACGCTCTGGAATCGATGATGGATTTGAGAAAGGCCGGTTATAATCATGTGGTTTTTCTGAATGTGATCCAACGTGAAAAAGTGGCGCTGCACAGGGGAACCGGATATCAGAAAGACGAAGAAATCCGTCTGCGGGAGGTGGCCAACATCCGGTTTATCAACTGGGCTGAAACCCTTTTCGAACGCGGATTGGAAGTGGGTGCCTATATCGTCGTGGGAAGTCTGGCGAAGGAAGTCACGACGGCGGTTGAAAAAGAGGGCATCGATCTGATCGTTGTCGGCCACGAAAAAAAAGGTCGCATTGAACAGCTCTATGCAGGTTCGGACATTCTCGAAATCATCCAAAGATCCAGAACGCCGGTGCTCGTATACAAGTACAAGCCGGATCAGACCATCGCGGCCGAAAACTTGTTCGAGCGGCCGATCCTGGCGACACGCTTTTTGGAATCGTCCAAAAAATCCTTCGAATACATTAAAGACCTGCATCCGGCGATTCAAAGAATCCATGTGGTTCACGTGGTGGACCCTAAAAGTCTGAAGGAACCTTCGGGCATGGGGGTGCAGAAAACCCGAAAACAGATCAGGAAAAAACTGGATGACATTTGCGATATTCTTATTGAGAAGGGCATCGATGCAACCCCGGCGGTCTATATCGGCAACAAACTTCAGGAAATAGAAAATGCCGCCAAAGAATATAACGCCACCATGATCGTTGCGGGCATTTCTGCAAAGGTATCCATACGGGAACGCTTGATCGGGAGTACACCCAAGGCATTGGCCGACAACTCCGCGTTTCCCACACTGTTGATACCGCTCACGCAGCCATAGGGACATCTTGGCTGCCGGACGGAGGCGTTTTGATTTGAAAAGCAGGTTGTGCCGAAATTGAAACAACCTGACCAATTACGTTTGGAGGAACTTTAATGGCTGTTATCACCTTATCACGACAATTCGGCTCCGGGGGAAAGACTCTGGGCAAAATGATTGCAGACCGCATGGGGTATACATTTGCAGACAGTGACATTATTCAAGAAATTGCCAGAGAAGCGAATGTTTCACCGGAATGGGTGGAGTCTTTTGAAAATGAGGCCGGCTCAAAACTGTCACGCGTCATATCCAGCATGGTCTCCCAGCGATGGTTGGACCGTATTCTAAAAGAAGAACACGGCTACCTGGATGAGCAGATCTATCTGGATTACCTTGTCCTTATCGTCGCAAAGATGGCGGATGAAGGCAACGTCGTGATTCTGGGCCGGGGCAGTCAATACATTTTGAACGACCATCCCGACGCCTTTCATGTTCTGTTGATCGACGAATGGGAAAATCGTATTAAATTCATGATGGAACATTACGATATGAATGATAAACGGGCTGCTCGCGTCGTTACCTATGAAGACAAACGTCGTTTGAGCTTATACAAAAAATTAGGAAAAAAAGACTACGACAGCCCGAGCCTGTATCATATAACGCTCAACATGAGCCGGTTCAGTCTTGAAAAAGCCTCGAAACTGATCTGTGGCATGGCGGTGGAAGCCGTCAGTGCATGACCCCGCTTTGCCGGCAAACACTTTTTCTGTTTTGCGATCATTCATAATGAAACGTTATCAAACCTAGATAGGAAAAACCCATGAAAAAAGAAGCCTATTATTTCACATCGGAATCCGTGACCGAGGGGCATCCGGACAAAGTTGCCGATGCCATTTCCGATTCAATCCTGGATGCCATTATGGCACAGGATAAAAAATGCCGTGTGGCCTGTGAAACCCTTGTCACCACCGGACTCGCCTTTATTGCAGGCGAAATCACCACAGAATGCTATGTGGACATGCCACAAATCGTCAGAGACACCATTCGAGAAATCGGATATACGTCATCGCTGATGGGTTTTGATTATCAGACCTGCGCGGTGATCACCAGCATCGATCACCAGTCTCCGGATATCGCCCAGGGCGTGAATGTGGATGACGGTCTTTACAAGGAGCAGGGTGCGGGAGATCAGGGCCTCATGTTCGGCTTTGCCACGGATGAAACACCGGAGCTCATGCCCATGCCGGTTATCTATGCGCACAAGCTCTGCCGGCGCCTGGCTGCGGTGAGGAAAAGCGGCGCACTTGATTTCCTGCGACCGGACGGTAAAAGCCAGGTAACCATCGAATACGAAAACGGCACCCCCAAGCGGGTCGACACGGTGGTGGTCTCCGCCCAGCACAAGGCCGACATCCGGTACGAGGACCTCAGGGAAGCCATAATCGAAGAAGTCATCAAAAAAACCATCCCCGCCGGCATGCGCGACGGCGATACCCGCTATTTCATCAACCCCACCGGCAAATTCGTGGTGGGAGGCCCCATGGGAGACTGTGGGCTTACCGGCAGGAAAATCATTGTCGATACATACGGCGGGCAGGGAAGCCACGGCGGCGGTTGTTTTTCAGGTAAAGACCCTTCCAAGGTGGACCGCAGTGCTTCCTACATGGCGCGTCATATCGCCAAAAACATCGTGGCCGCAGGACTGGCCAAAAAGTGTGAAATTCAGATCGCATACGCCATCGGTGTCGCCGAACCCGTATCGGTAATGCTTGATTTCATGGGCACGGGAGTTATTCCCCTCAAAAAGGCCAAAGAAATTGTCCTGGACGTTTTTGACCTGCGCCCGGCCGCCATTATCGAATATCTGGACCTTTTAAGGCCTATATTCCGGAAAACCGCCGCCTACGGCCATTTCGGAAGAACCGAACCCGAATTCTCATGGGAACAGACCAGCAAAGCGGATACCATCAGAGAGAAGGCCGGACTCTGAAAAGAAAGGTTCCAAGGGGTCGAGTGAGAACCCATTTTATCACGAAAGCACGAAAGGACGAAAACACGAAAAAAAGAATTTACTAATTTCGTGTTTTCCCTGTTTCGCGTTTTCGTGAGTTATATTTTCGTTTTCACCTGAACCCTTGAAGCTTTGAATCCTTAAACCCTTTCGGCATATAATTTTGATAACGGGCAAAGTACGTTACCCAACCAACGATAGGACAAATCAATGAAGAAACTGAACTGCGACATCAAGGACATCAAACTCGCCAAAGAAGGTGCGTTACGTATCGAATGGGCCAATCAGAACATGCCGGTTCTGAATCGCATCAAAGCAAGATTCGCCAAAGAAAAACCGCTCAAGGGCAAAATCATCGCCGCCTGTCTTCATGTCACGACAGAAACCGCATCCCTCATGCAAACCTTAAAAGCCGGAGGTGCCCGGGTCTATCTGTGTGCTTCCAACCCCCTGAGCACGCAGGATGATGTGGCGGCCGCTCTGGTCAAAAACGACAAAATCCCCGTCTTTGCCATCAAAGGGGAAGACAACAAGACCTATTATAAACACATCAATGCCGTGGTGGATGCCAAACCGAATTACACCATGGATGACGGTGCGGATCTTGTGTCCACCCTTCACGCGGAACGCTCGGAAATGATCGAATTCGTGCAGGGCGGCACCGAGGAAACCACCACGGGTGTCATACGACTGAAAAGCATGGCAACCGACAATGTGTTGAAGTACCCCATCATCGCCGTCAACGACGCCCAGACAAAACATTTTTTTGACAACCGTTACGGCACGGGGCAAAGCACGGTGGATGGTATCATTCGCGCCACCAACCGGCTGTTTGCCGGCTCAACGTTTGTGGTATGCGGGTATGGATGGTGCGGTCGCGGTCTGGCTATGAGAGCCAGGGGCATGGGTGCCCACGTGCTCGTCACTGAAGTGGACGCACTGGCTGCCCTGGAAGCCGCCATGGATGGATTTTCGGTCATGCCGATTCTCAAGGCCGCCAGAATCGGTGACTTTTTCTGCACCGTGACAGGCAACATCCATGTCATTCGAAAAGAACATTTCAAAATCATGAAAGACGGCGCCATTATTGCCAATTCCGGTCATTTCAACGTTGAGCTGGATTTGGAGGGATTGGCGGCGTTGGCCAAGCAGCGGCGAGTTGTCCGGCCTTTTATTGAAGAATATGTTTTGGAAGACGGTCGGCGAATCAATGTGCTGGGTGAGGGCCGGCTCATCAATCTGGCGGCGGCTGAAGGGCATCCGTCCAGTGTGATGGATATGAGCTTCGCAAACCAGGCACTCAGTATCGAATATATGGTCAGAGAGAGCGATCGCCTCGAACTCAAGGTCCACCCGGTGCCTCAAACAATTGATACCGCCATCGCCATAGAAAAACTGGCTTCCATGGGCATCAGGATTGACCGCCTCACGGCAGAGCAGAAAAAATATCTGGCCTCCTGGACCATGGGCACCTAAACCGGAAAAACGAATATCCAATATCCAATGAAGAAAGAGTGTTGTCTATTTAAAGTAAAAAGACAGAGCGTCAGCGATTCCATCCTTGGACATTGGAAATTCCTTGTTGGATATTGGATATTCAATTTATGAATACCCCCATACGGCGCATCCTGCTTTTATATGCGGACACGTATTACCTGGTGAATCAGGTATATCCGTTTGGCCTGGATGTTCTCGCCCATCACCTGCGCCGCCGGGGATACACCGTGGTTGTCGGCTATCCTTTTCTTGAACATCGTGATCCGGAAACAAATCTCAAGGAAATCATCGACGGGAGCCGGCCGGACCTCATCGGCATCGGAATTCGCAACCTGGATACGGCGTTCAGTCTCGAGCCTTTCGGCGATTATGACGGCGCTGACTTCCGGACCTTTTTCTTTCTGCCCCATGTTCAAGAAATTGTAGGGATTATTCGAAACCTCCTGCCCCAGGTCCCGCTGATACTGGGGGGCGGTGCTTTTTCCATCGCGCCGGTTTCCATTATGAAACAACTGGGAATTGAATTCGGCATCATCGGAGAAGGCGAAAGCGCATTCGCACAGTTTCTCGAGGTATTTCCGAACAAAGAGCGTATGACCGGCATCGCAAACCTGGCATTTGAAATTCATGGGAATTACCACGTCTCCGCCAGAAGGCCATCTCGCTTTGCAGACCAAGGAGAAATTTTTAAGCGTGAGGAAACTTTCAACTACGCCTTTGAAACCTCGGGGATACCGATCCGTACCAAAAGGGGCTGCAACCGGACCTGTTCCTATTGTGTGGAACCGCTCATTGAAGGCAGGCGCTTCTTTTTTAAAAATCAGGAGGCGGTAATTCAGGAGCTCAAGTTTATATCCGACACGTATGACCATGTCCGGAACATTTTTATTGCCGATGCGGAGTTCAACATTCCCGACCTTTCCCATGGCCGCACCCTGGTCAGGAACATCATTGCCGCCGGGCTGCACGAGCGGTTTCGATTTTCATCCCAGTTTCTGCCCAAACCCTTTGATGAAGAATTCGCCGAACTTCTGTCCAGGGCCGGCTTTTCCGTCGTTCTGACCTGTGACAGCTTCAGCGATGAAGTTCTTGAAAAAAACCTCGCCCCTTTTCGTAAAGCAGACATTGAAAACACCCTGGCACTTTGTTCAAAATTTTCCCTGGACTGCACCATTTGTTTGATTTTTGGTTTGCCGGGTGAGACCCATAATACCGTGGAGTATACGCTGCAGAAAATGCGTCAATATCCCATGGAAGGGTTGCGCCATTATGAATATACCATGGGCGGGCGGATCTATTCCGGGACATACCTGAGCCGGCTGGCCGAAAAGACAGGTCGGCACCTTTACGGGGAAGCATCTGAAGGGTACCTCAAACCGCTTTATTACTGTTCCCCGCAAAGCCCCCTGAAACTCAAAACCTATGTGGAAGACAGGCTCCCTTTTGCCATGGCATACAAGCCCGTGGCGAATGACATGTCCCGGCAGATACTGGGGACTGCTTACCTGGCGGATCAAAAAAGATGGGATGCGGCGGCCGGCATGTTTTGTGAGATCGATCTTGCCGCCAAGTCCGCCATTTACGATTACCTGTTCAGAAAACTGTCAGATTCGGGAAGAAACACTCCGGCAAAAATCATTTCCAATCATTTTCTGAATCATATCTTGGAAAGCGGCCAGCAGGAGCAATACCGCGAGCAGATTTTGCTCATCCAATTTTACAGCAGTCTGTTGTCTTAAATCACTTGGGCCGATTCTCAATCTGAAAGGTCAGGACCCCGGCTTACTGATTTTCCTTTTCAATATAATCCAGGCGTTCAAAACCCATTGCCACCTCTTTTCTTTCTTCTTCATTCCGCACCAGTTTCTGAGCCTGTGCCATCAAGGCACGTCCCTCTGCCAGACGATCCGTCATGCCGTAAGCGATTCCCAGCCCGACATACGCCGGTGCGCAGGATGCATCCAGTTCCTTGGCTCGCTCAAATTCGCGAATGGCGGCCTCAATTTTTCCATATGCCATTAACTTATACCCATTATCAATATGATGCGCGGGGGTATCGAGACGCGGGCGCAGCAGAATTGTTTTCGGACCGCAGGAAATAAACACCATACAGCCGACTGCCACAGCAATGATGAATGTTGTTTTTAACTTCATGAAGCCTCCCTGATTGGCCGGATTTTACATGACAAATGCGGGTTAATCCATGACAATGATGACACGACATTTTTTCAGGAATGAAAGATGCTCCGACGCACTTCGAATTTTTGACGCGTCCGCATTACTGATAAAAATACCGGACGGAACAATCGCATCAGATCGTAATCCTTTCACCGTCAGCGGATTATGGGCAACGCTGCTATCCATCTGAGCGGCCTTGATATCCCTTACATACTTGCTCATACCTTTCTGAACCGCAAATTCCCGGCTGACAAATGCCTCCCCATAGACCTCCTTGCCGTTTTCAT
>Ga0316576_10001294_pt1 | contig 13287 bp, 10 predicted proteins | sample S0NA_FD_203075 | JGI IMG/M metagenome (GOLD analysis project Ga0316576, IMG submission 203075) | Rhizosphere microbial communities from salt marsh grasses in Alabama, United States - S0-2_050615r3r5 | ecosystem: Host-associated > Plants > Roots > Rhizosphere | place: USA: Alabama | collected... | reverse complement strand
GAAGATGAGCCCGTGAGCGCCGAGTCACGGCCAGCCCCGGCAGGCTCGCGGCGATCGTCCATCCTCGTCGCGACGAGCGACTCCGCCACCCGCAACCTCCTCCGCCAGATCCTCCACGTCAGGGCCGTGGACGTCACCGACGCCGTCGACGGGGTGGAGGCGCTGGCCCTGGCCCGGAGCCTCGACCTCGACCTGATCGTCCTCGACGCGTTCCTGTCGGTGATGGACGGCATCTCGGTCTGCGGCCGCATCCGCGCCCTGCCCGAGATCGACCAGCCTCCCATCCTGATGGTGGGGCTGATCTCCGAGCGGGCCGTCGAGCTCGCGCTGTCGGTGGGCGCCGACGAGACCCTGTCGAAGCCCCTCAACCCGGCCCGGATCCGGGGTCGCACCCGCGCCCTCCTGACCCGCCGCCACCGGGAGCGACGCCGACGCCTCATGGAGCGGGCGGTGGAGGAGGCCCCGGTCGGGGTGACCCTGCTCGACGCGCGGTCCTCGGAGTACTCCGTCACCCAGACCAACCCGGCCTTTCGCGAGATCACCGGCTACTCCTCCGACGAGATCCGGGGACGCAACCTGCGGCTCCTGACCGGCCCCGACACCGACGTGGCCGCCATGACCGAGCTCCGCCTCGCCCTGGCCGCGGGACGTCGGTCGCGGGTGCTGCTCAAGAACTACCGCAAGGACGGCGAGCCCTTCTGGAACGACCTGACCACCGCTCCCGTCCTGGACGACGAGGGACGCCTCACCCACTTCGTGGCCGTCCAGAACGACGTCACCGCCCTGGTGGAGGCCCCGGCCCGGCAGGCGGCCCGCGCCATCGAAGAGGCGGTCCTCGACCGCACCCGGGAGCTGGAGTCCGCCCTGAGCGGCGTCGAGAAGCAACGCCGGTTCGCGGAGACGATCCTCAACAGCCAGGCCTCGGCCATCCTCACGACCGACGGCACCGGCGCCGTCACCTTCGCCAACCTGGGGGCGCTCCGCACGCTGGGGACGAGCATGTCCGAGTGCGTGGGACGGTCGGTCGTGGACCTGTTCGCCCACAACGAGGGCGTGGCCGCGGTCGTGGCGGGCCTGAGCGCCGTCTCTCCGGAGCACCGTCTGGACTTCCCCATGACCACCCCCGGCGGCGCGCGCATCTACGTCGGGGTGTCGATCATGCAGGCGCCGGCCGAGTTCCGCGAGGAGGTGAGCCTCATCTTCCAGTTCCGGAACCTCGCCGAGACGATCCTCGACGAGGACGACCCCCGGCTGGCCGGGCTGGACGAGGAGGAGGGGGATCCGGGAGCGGAGGGTCCCTCGCGCCGACGCGGGGCGGGCGAGGCCGGGGACGAAGCGGCCCACGAAGAGGTCCTGCCCGACGCGGCACCTGGAGACCAGGTCGGACCCGCGGCGGGCGACCTTCACGCCGCCCGCCACCGGGTCCTCCTCAATCTCCGCTACACCCAGCCCCCGGAGCTGGTGCGAACGGTGATCAAGCAGCTGGCCGCCGTGCGGGGCGAGGAGGACGGGGCCTTCGTCCGCTTCGAGGCCGAGGACGACGTGCCCGAGGTCCTGCTCGACCGCGTCCAGGCGAGCGAGGCCCTCACCTCGCTCCTGGCGACCACCCTCGACCGGGGCGGAGCTCCCCGCGAGGTCCGGGTGCGGGTCTCCCGGACCGAGGACGCGGGCGTGCGGGGAGGACGCCCCGGTCCGGCCGCCCGCATCGAGATCTTCTCTCCGGGCGCGCCCGTCGGCGACCCGGGCTCCCCCCCCGGGTCCGATGCGGGCAGCGCTCGGGGCTTCCGCCGGACCGATCTCGCGGCGGCCGAGAAGCTCATCGAGGCCAACGGGGGGCGTCTTCTCCGACCCCGTCCGGATGCCGAAGAGCAGGTCCTCACCGTCCTGCTCCGCGCCAGCGCCTGACCGCTCCCGACGGGGCCCGCCGGTCGCGAAGAGGGCGATTCATCACCCCTCGTCCAGGGACAGCGCCTCGCCGTCGAGCAGGACGCGGGGCCCTCTCAGAACGCCGTCGACGTGCACGCTGGCCCGGACGGTGCCGCCGAACAGATCGTTCCGTCCGAGGGCCAGGTGGCAGGTTCCCAGGACCTTCTCGTCCTCCAGGGTGATCCCGCACACGCGGGCGGCGTGGTTGCACCCGATCCCGAACTCGGCCAGGCAAAACGCCTCCGGCTCGCCGACCGACTCCAGCAGGTCCCGGAGGCGCGCGGCCTCCGGGCCGCCCTCGATCCGCACGGCCCGACCCTCCTCGACACCGATGCGGATCGGGACCTCGACCGTGCCGACGCCCCCGTGGGACGCGTCGACCACGTACACCCCCCGGGCGCTGCCCTCCACCGGCGCCACGAAGGCCTCGCCGCACGGGAGGTTGCCCCACTGCCCCGCCTCCCGGTACAGGCCGCCCTTCCGCCCGTGGGCGAGGCGCCCCTCGATGCTGAAGGTGAGGTCGGTTCCCGAAGGCGAGGCCACCCGGACCCGGGCCGCGCGGTCGAGGCGGTCGCAGACCCGGTTGACGCGCTCGCGCACGGGCTCGTAGTCGACGGTCAGCGTCCGACGGAGAGTCGACTCGTTCAGACGCGGCATCGACGCCACCCGGGTCCCGCCGTCGGTGGCCGTCCTCCGGGCGTTCGTCCAGGACAGAGAGGTCGCGGTGACCAGCAACGCCACATCGGCCGCGGCCATCCTCCGGGCGGTTCCCGGCGGCGGCTCCGTCCCACTGCGCTCACCCACCGGAATCACGTCGGTGTCCACGACCGGGGTGAGGGCCCGGGCCGCCTCGGCAAAGGCCTCGCCCATCGACAGCATGTCGGCATCGGTGACGACGAGCACCGACTCACCCGCCACCAGGCCGAGGTTGTGGGCCAGGGCGTGACCACAGGCCTCCAGCGTCGCTCCTCGGTCGTGCACTCCGTGCTTCATTCGCGACTCCGCACCTGCCACGGACGCGATCCACGGCGTATTCGTGTCCTTGGCCAAGGCATCCGGCCGCAGGCCGGTTCGGTCCCTGGAGGCCGGGTGGCCCCTACCGGACACGCCCCCCCGCCACCCCCGGGATTGCCGGGTTCGATCGAGGGCATTTTGAATTAATATGCGCCCAACATCGAGACACCGCGGTCGAGCCGGGGCCAGCCCGAGGCCGTCGCTCTGCTGGTCACCCCTCAACCGTCTCTAGTGCAGAGGAATCCAGAAATGAGCGAGAAGTCCACGCCGGACGTCGAAAGCGCCGGCAGGCTGATGGTCGACTGGAGCGCCGCTTTCCAGGCCGGCTTGATCGCCGGCACGGTGTTTCTGTTCGTGAACCTGATCCTCGGCCCCATGGCCTACGGCGGGAACGTGTGGGTCTGGATCCGCCTGCTCGCCTCTCCCATCCTCGGGTCGGACATCCTGGCGCCTCCGGCCACGTTCAACGCGGGGGCCCTGGCGGCCGCGGCGGTGGTGCAGTACGGGGTGTCGATGATCCTGACCCTGACGATCGCCTTCGTGCTCCACCGCTGGGGCCTGTGGGTCGGCATCCTGGGCGGCGCCGTCCTGGGGCTGGCCTTCTACGCGATCAACATCTACACATTCACCTACTTCTTCCCCTGGTTCTACGCCCTGGGGGGCTGGGTGATGGCCCTGTCCCACGTCCTCTTCGGAGCCTTCGCCGGCGGCGTCTACGAGGTGCTCGAAGTCGAGGAGTGGGAGCTGGAAGACGGCACCGTCGTCCAGCGAGAGGCCTGACCCCGAGCCAGAGAGGAGATCCCGATCATGCGTCGAAGAGCCACCTACCCCTACAGCCGCCGGCCCCGCCAGCCCGTGCGGACTCGACCCCAGAAGCGGCGCGGCGGCCACGCGCGTCTCTGGCTCGGCCTCGGGCTCGCGCTGTTCGCCTTCATGTCCTACCAGTGCTCCACCGAGTACAACCCGGTCACGGGCGAGGAGCAGCACATAGCGCTCACGCCGCAGCAGGAGATCGCCATGGGGCTGCAGGCCGTCCCCGAGATGGCCCAGCAGCACGGGGGCCTCCATCCGGACCCGGAGCTCCAGGCCTTCGTGGACCGGGTCGGTCAGAAGATCGTCAGCGAGAGCAAGGCGGGCTCGACCGAGTGGGCCTTCGACTTCCACCTGCTGCGCGATCCCCGGGTGGTCAACGCCTTCGCCCTTCCCGGGGGCCAGGTCTTCGTGACCTACGCGCTCTTCGAGCGCTTCGAGACCGAGGGGCAGCTGGCGGGGGTGCTCGGGCACGAGATCGGCCACGTGGTGGCCCGGCACTCGGCCCAGCGAATCGCCAAGCAGCAGCTCACCCAGGGGCTCACCGGAGCGGTCATGGTGTCGAGCGGCAGCGCCGACGGCGCCCGGGTGGCAGCGATGGTCGGCCAGATGGTCAACATGAGCTACGGCCGCGAGGACGAGCTGCAGTCCGACTCCCTCGGCGTCCTGTTCATGTCCGAGGCGGGCTACGACCCCCGCGCCATGATCGGCGTGCAGGAGATCCTCGCTTCCTCCTCGGGCGGCGCGGCCCCTCCGGAGTTCTTCAGCACCCACCCGAGCACCGGCAACCGGATCCAGACCATCGAGGAGGCGATCCACAAGGTCTACCCGAACGGAGTCCCGGAGGGAATGACCCCGTAGCGCCCCGCCCCCGGGGCCGGGCTGCGGTCCCGGGGGAGATCACTCGGGGAGCCGAACCGGCCTGCGGCCGGCTACCTCGGCCAAGGACACTACCCCGCCATGGCGATCGTGCCCTTGGCCGAGACGAACGTCGCGGCGATCAGGAGACGGGACTTCTAGAGCTCCCACCCTTCCCGGTACTCGCGCCGGACGTAGGCGTTGGCCTCCTCGTTGTTGGTCACCGCCATCGCCTCGCCGTCCCAGAGCAGGGGCTGGCCCGGGAACCGGACCGCGAGGTTGCCCATCAGCACCGTCTCCGACAGCGGGCCGGAGTACTCGAAGTTGGAGCAGGCCGGCTGTCCTCCCTTGACGGCCCGGATCCAGTCCTGCTCGTGGCCGTCGGGGCCTTCCGGGATCCGCTCCAGGCTCCGGGGAGGTCGCCCGTACTTCCTCATCAACGACTCGGGGACGATCCGGGGTGACTCGCCGTAGCAGTTGCCCAGGATGGCGCCCTCGTCCCCGATGAGCAGGATGCCGCCGTCGAGGTCGCCCATGCGCCGGGTCGGTCCCAGTCCCGCGGGCCGCGCGGGCATCAGGCCGCCGTCCCACCACGTCATGCTGACCTCGGGCATCTCCTCCCGAGCCGGGAACCCGAAGCGCACGATGGTGGACCGGGGGAACATCTCGTTCTTCGGCTCCGCCCTCTCGAAGAAGGCCGGCCAGAACTGCGAGGTGTTCGCCTCCACGCTGACCGGGTACCGGAGCTTCAAGGACCAGAAGAGCGGATCGACGATGTGGCACCCCATGTCGCCCAGCGAGCCCGTCCCGAAGTCCCACCAGGCCCGCCACTTGGCGGGGTGGTAGGCGGGGTGGTACGGCCGCGTCGCCGCCGGGCCCAGCCACAGGTCCCAATCGAGGTTGGGGGGCACCTCGGGCGTCTCCTCGGGTCGGCCCACCTCGACGCCCGACGGCCACACCGGCCGGTTGGTCCAGGCGTGCGCCTCCCGGACGGGACCGATGGCGCCGTCCCACACCATCTCGCACAGGATCCGGACACCCTCCCCCGAGTGCCCCTGGTTGCCCATCTGGGTCACCACGCCGTGCTTGCGGGCGGTCTCGGTCAGGAGCCGGGCCTCGGAGACGGAGTGAGTCAGCGGCTTCTGCACGTACACGTGCTTCTTCCGCTCCATGGCCGCCATGGCGACGACGGCGTGGGTGTGGTCCGGGGTGGCGACGATGACCGCGTCGATGTCGTCCTGCTCGTCCAGCATGACGCGGAAATCCTTGTACTGCTTGGCGTCCGGGTACTTCTCGAAGATCTCCGCCGCCTTGTCGAAGTCGACGTCACACAGGGCCACGATGTTCTCGGTCTCGCACCTCTCCAGGTTGTTCCTTCCCATTCCGGCGATGCCCACGCCGGCGATGTTGAGCTTGTCGCTGGGGGCGGTCGTCCCCTGGCCACCCAGCACGTGCCGCGGCACGATGGTGAAGCCGGCCGCGGCGGCACCGGCTCCGGCCAGGAAGCTCCTCCGGGGGACGGAGTCGGGGGCCTGGGGATCGGAACTGCGGGGGTCCTTCATGGAGGTCTCCTCCAGTGGTCGTTTCTGCATGATCGTGCGCTCCTTCTGGATTCGACCGGAGGGTAGCCGCCCCATCGGCATGGTGTCAAAGCCCCGCCCGCTCGGCCGCTTCACGCACCTCACGCCGTCACGCGTCCGCCGTGGCCCCCACGAATCTCGCACTGAAGGGCAGAGCGCCGGCGGCCGTCACGACGCACAGCGCCGTGTAGAAGGCGCTCGGAACCGCGCCGGCCTCCCCCAGGTGGGCCAGGGCGAGGACCGAGCCCAGCCCCGCGTTCTGCATCCCGACCTCGATCACGAGCGTCCGACGCTGCACCGGCGGCCACCGCATCACGGTGGCGAGGAGGAAGGCCAGGCCGTAGGCGGCCAGATTCAGGCCCAGCATGCCGAGGGCCAGCTTCGGGCCCAGCGTGGCCAGCCGGTCCCGGTTCGCCGCGACCACCACGAGGATGATGAGGACGATGGCCACGGAGGCGATGACGGTGGCCGTCCGGTCCCACCGGTTCGACAGCTCGTGGCGCCAGGCGCGGAAGGCGACGCCCCCGGCGACGGGGAGGACCACCATCCAGGTGGCGTTCCAGGCCATGGCCCCCACCGGCACGTCCATCCGCGTGTCGGCGAGGACGGGGAGCCAGACCGCGATGACCAGCGGGGTGGCCAGCGTCGCCAGCGTCGTCATCGTGACCGACAGGATCAGGTCGCCCCGCAGGAGCACCGTCATGACGTTCGAGGCCATGGCCCCGGGCATGCACCCCACGAGCACGATGCCGGTTCGGACCTGCGCGTCGTCGAAGAGGAGCGAGATCGCGGCCGCGGTGAGGGGCATGATGGTGTACTGGCCGGCGAGACCGGCCAGGGGCCGGAGCGGGGTCCGGGCGAAGACCCGCACCTGCTCGGGCCGGACCAGCGTCCCGACGGCGAGCATGGTCAGGGCGAAGGCGGGCTGGAGGGCGGGGCGCATCCAGAGCACCGACTGCGGCACCAGGAAGGCCATGGTCGCCCCGACGACGATGGCGATCAGGACGGCCAAGTCGGGCTCACTCGACGGGCTCCGGCTTCGGTCTCACGCCGGACAGTCTCCTCCACCGGTCCCGGGGTTACAATCTCGCCGCCAGTTTCGATCCTCCGGGGGGCGAGGAGTGAAGCAACCGAGGGCGTGGGGGGCAGTGATCGTCGCCGTGGCGCTGGCGGGATGCGCCTCTCCCTCCACACCGTCCTCTCCCGAGGCCGCGCCGACCCCCGCTCTCCCGCCCCCGAACATCGTCGTCGTCATGACCGACGACCTGGACGTGCCCACAACCGGGGAGCTGCCCCGGATCGGGCAGCTCATGGCCGACCGGGGCCTCAGCTTCACCCGGGCCTTCGTCGCGCTGCCTATCTGCGGGCCCTCCCGCGCGTCCCTGTTCACGGGACAGTACGGGCACAACCACGGCGTGATCGCCAACGCCCACCCCTACGGCGGCTTCACCTACTTCCGCCGTCACGAGAGCGCGACGATCGCGACCTGGCTCCACGACGCCGGATACCGCACCGCCCTCGTCGGCAAGTACATGAACGACTACCCCCACGAGGCCGCGGCCCAGTACATCCCACCCGGCTGGGACGAGTGGTACGGGCACCTCGCCGCTTTCGAGGACGACAAGTTCTACAACTACTACATCAACGACAATGGGACGGTCGTCTGGCACGGGGCCGATCCCGAGGACTACAGCACCGACGACGTGGCCCGGCGCTCCGTCGAGATCATTCGCGAGTCGGCGGATCGAACCGAGCCGCTGTTTCTCTACATCGCGACGGAGGCGCCCCACCGGCCGGCAACGTACGCAGCACGGCACGGAAGCGAGTTCCGCGGTGCCGTCGCGCCCCGCGTCCCCTCCTTCAACGAGCCCGACATCAGCGACAAGCCCTACGGGGTCCGCCTTCGGCCCATGACGCCCGCGGAGATCGACTGGCTCGACACCCTCCAGCGATGGCGGCTGAGGTCCATGCGGCCGGTGGAGGAGCTGATCAACGGCGTCATCCAGGCCCTGGCCGAGACGGGCCGTCTCGGGAACACCTTCCTCTTCTTCACGTCCGACAACGGCCTTCTCATGGGCCAGCACCGGATCATCGCCAACAAGCGCAGCTGTTACGAGGAGGCCATCCGGGTCCCCCTCGTCGTGCGAGGCCCAGGCGTACCGGCAGGAACGGCGGACGCGATGGTGAGCTTCATCGACCTCGCCCCCACCTTCCTCGACCTGGCCGGGGCGCCGATCCCGGCCAGTGTGGACGGACGCTCCTTCGCCTCCGTGCTGCGGGGGACGACCCCGGAGTCGTGGCCCAACGAGATCATCGTCGAGTACTACGCTGCGGCCCTGACCGCGACGCTGCGGACACCGGAGTGGGCCTACATCGAGGACCAGACGGGGGAGGTCGAGCTCTACGACATGAAGAGCGATCCTTGGGAGACCGAGAGCCTCCACTGGGACGCGGATCCGGCCCTCCTCGAGGAGCTGCACCAGCGGCTCCGGGAGCTCCTCCGATGCCAGGGGGCTTCCTGCCGAAGCTAGCCCCGAGCGACAGAGAGGTGCTGCACCCAGGGCACACCCTGTCAATAAGGACAGTTGCCTCCCGGAGGCGGCGAAACTAGCCTCTGTCTAACAGCCAGAAACGCGAGGGCCACCACGGTGAGCGTGGAGGCGACCCATGGGGCCGGCCGGGCTCGACCTCGGCCGTGCCCGACGCATGGGCTCTCGCGGAACAGGGGGCGAAAGGAGGAGACAATGTCCGTTGCCAAGGTCACGGAGATCATCTCGTCCTCGAAGAAGAGCTTCGAGGATGCCGTCGAGAAGGGCATCGAGCGCGCCAACAAGACGCTGTCCAACGTCCGTGGGGCCTGGATCGCCGAGCAGCAGGTGAAGGTGGACAAGGGGAAGATCGCCGAGTACCGCGTGACCATGCGGGTGACCTTCGTCATCAAGGACTGAGACCAGGGCAGCCTGCAGGTCTTCGTCCTCACGGCCGGGCTCACCGCTGTGCTCAGGGTGGTGGGCCGCGGCCACCTCGGCCCGCAGGACTATCAACGAGGAGCTGTCCAAATGAATGGCAATCTGCAGATCGCGATGGGAGACACGCTGGCCCTCACCCTCGCCGCGTCGCTGCTGGCTCTGCCGGCCGCGGCCAAGGCCCAGTCGGTGATCAAGGGAGAGGCCGCGTACCGGGAGCGCATCGCGCTCCCCCCGGAGGCCGTCTTCGAGGCGACGCTCGAGGACGTGTCGCGCATGGACGTGCCCGCCGTGTCCCTGGGGAGCGTTCGCGTGGAGGGGGCGAAGACCCCCATCCGCTTCGAGATCCCGTACGACCCCGCGAAGATCGACGAGCGCCTGAGCTACGCGGTCCGGGGCAGGATCCTCGTCGGCGACCGGCTGATGTTCACGACCGACCAGACCTATCCGGTCCTCACCCGCGGCGCGGGCACCGAGGTGAAGCTGCTGCTCGTCCGGGCGCGCGGGCGTCGGCCCGCGGCCTCGGCCGTCCCTCTCCAGGGCACGCGTTGGAAGCTCGTCCACCTGGGTGACCAGGCCGTCGAGGTTGCCGACCCGAAACGCGAGCCCCACCTGATCCTGCAGGCCGAGCCGCTCCAGGTCGGCGGCTACGGCGGGTGCAACCGTCTCTCCGGAAAGTACGAGCTCGAGGACGACCGTCTCCACTTTGGAGCGTTGGCCACCACGATGAGGGCGTGCGTCGACGGCATGGACATCGAGGCCGGCTTCCACGCCGCGCTGGAGAAGACACGCACCTTCGCCATCGAGGGGCAGAGCCTCGAGCTCCGGGACGAGGCCGGGGCCGTCGTGGCGCGCCTCGAGGCGACCGCGGCCCCGTGACATCGCGGGGGAGTCGGCCCCTCGCCCGGACCGCCGTGGCCGTCCTCGCCATCCTCGGGGGGGCCGGCCCGGTGAGCCCGCTGGTGTGGGAGACCCTCGACCCGGAGGACGGGATGGAGACCACGACCTGGGCCGGCGCCATCGCGTCGGCCGGCGGCTCGAGCCAGCACCTCACCCTGACTCTCTTCCCGGATTCCACGTTCCGCCTGCGCCGAACCGACCCCGAGGCCCGGGACGGCGGGTCTCGGGGGGCCTACGAGCTCGGGCGCTGGGAGCGCCGCGACGGCGACCGCCTCGTGCTGCGCTCTGGGACGAGGGAGCCCCGGGAGCTCCGCCTCGTGGACCCGGGAACGCTGCGCGCGGTCGGCCCCGGGCGGACCTACGAGCTCGCGCGACAGGGAGTCGTGGATCCCGTGCCCGGTCCGATGCCCCTCCGGGGAATGTACGCGTACCTCGCCGACGCGGCCACGTTCAACGAGTGCTCCACCGGACGGCGTTTTCCCGTGGCCTTCGAGGGCGCCCAGACCGAGGTCGAGCGCGCTTACCTGGAGGTGGCGCCCTCGGCGGGGGCCCCGGTCCTCGTGAGCCTCACCGGGAGGTTCGACGAGCGGCCGGCGATGGAAGGTCCGGACACGGACCACCTCGTGATCGAGGAGCTGGGACGCTTCTGGCCGGGCGAGACCTGCGCCCGGGAGGCCATGGCCATGGCCAGCCTCCGCAATACCTACTGGCGTCCGGTCGAGATCGACGGCACGCCCGTCACCGTTGCCGAGGGTCAACGGGAGCCCCACCTGCTCATCGAGGGCGACGGCGACGAGGCGCGTGGGTTCACCGGATGCAACGGCTTCCGCGGCACGGTGCAGCATACGGACACCCGCCTCCGCCTCGGGCCCCTGGCCGTCACGCGGAAGGCGTGTCCCTCGCCCGCGGGGGAGACCGAAACGCGCTTCCTCCGCGCCCTGGAGGCCACCACGTCGTATCGAGTCGTCGGCGACACGCTGGACCTGCGCGACGAGGACGACGAGGTCCGGATGCGCCTCGAAGCGCGGTACCTGGGTTGACTCGACGTCCACACCCTCGAGAGGATCAAGGAACGGTAGAGCCCACGCCCGGCCGCAGGCCGCCGCTCACCACAGTCCGGAGAGGAGTCAACCACTTTCCACCAGGTCGCGTCGTGTGGTAGCCAACAGACGACGGCTCACCAGCTCTCGGGGTGCAGTGGCTCGATTCCCGGCACACCGTCGGCGACCATGACGTTCCTCGTGTAGCTGCCGAACGACACGGCGATCGCCACCACCGTGCTCGGCCTTCTCGCGGGCGCGTGGGTCCGGTCCGGGAGGGGCCCGTTCTCGACGACTCGAGGGCTGCTGCTCGGCGGCCTGACGGCCCTCGGTGTCCTCTGGGGGCAGGCGGCGCCGGAGTGGCTCCTCTTTCCCATCAACAAGGGCCTGTGGACGTCGTCCTTCGTGCTGTTGACCGGAGGCCTGGCCGCCGCACTCTTCGGCCTGATCTACTGGGTGGTCGACGTCGCCGGGTGGAAGGCCTGGGCCCAGCCGTTCGTCACCTACGGGAAGAACGCCATCGCCGTCTACGTGGGCGCGAGCCTTCTCGCCGACACCCTCTACCTGATCCGATGGACGGGCCCGGGCGGGGTGGAGACCACCCTGTGGGAGTGGCTCTTCCAGACGTTCTACGCGAGCTGGCTGCCGTGCGAGCTCGCCTCGCTGGCCTTCGCGGTGATGGTGGTGATCATCTTCTACTTCGTCGCTTACGCAATGGATCGCCGCGGGATCTACCTCAAGGTCTGAGGGTCCGTGTCGTAGACAAAACCAGGGTGGGTTGATAACGTCCAGCAGTCTCTTTCGCGCGTGCTGGTCGGCCTGCGGTACCCGCGCCCGAGGAGTGCAGATGATTTCACGGATCCACCGAAGCGTCCTGATCGGCGTCGGCTCGGCGAGCGTTCTGCTCGCGGCGGCGCTCGGCCCATCAGCCGGTCGAGCGGCTCCCAGGTCGCCGCAGGCGGCCCCGGCTCGCCGACCCAACATCCTCTTCGTCTTCGCCGACGACCACGCCTACCAGGCCATCGGCGCCTACGGATCCCGGATCAACCAGACGCCGAGCATCGACCGGCTCGCCCGGGAGGGGATGCTCTTCCAACGTGCCTACGTCACCAACAGCATCTGCGGTCCCATGCGCGCCGTGATCCAGACCGGAAAGTACTCTCACCTGAACGGGTTCCTCGTCAACGGCAACCAGTTCGACGGCACCCAGCAGACCTTTCCCAAGCTGCTGCAGCAGATCGGCTACCAGACCGCCGTGATCGGCAAGTGGCACCTGGGCGAGCACATGGCGCCCCAGGGCTTCGACTACTCGGAGGTGCTGATCGGCCAGGGGCCGTACTACAACCCGGCGATGCTCAGGAACGGGGAGCGGGTCGAGCACGAGGGCTATACGACGGACATCATCACCGACCTGGCCCTGGGGTGGCTGAAGGAGGACCGCGATCCCAACCGCCCCTTCCTGCTCATGTACCAGCACAAGGCGCCGCACCGGAACTGGCAGCCCGGGCCGAACCACCTGCACCTGTACGACGACGTCACGATCCCCGAGCCCGAGACGCTGTTCGACGACTACGCGGGACGGGGAACCCCGGCCCACACCCAGGACATGACCATCGCGAAGACGATGACCCCCTACGATTTGAAGCTCGCCCCCCAGCGCGATCTGAACGCCGAGCAGCTCGAGGTGTGGAACGCCGCCTACGAGCCCAAGAACACGGCCTTCCGCGAGGCGAACCTGGAGGGTGAGGCGCTGGTCCACTGGAAGTACCAGCGCTACGTCAAGGACTACCTGCGCTGCGTGGCTTCCGTAGACGACAACCTGGGCCGGGTTCTCGACTATCTCGACGAGACCGGTCTCGCCGAGAACACCATCGTCATCTACAGCTCCGACCAGGGCTTCTACCTCGGAGAGCACGGCTGGTTCGACAAGCGCTGGATCTACGAGGAGTCGCTCCGCACGCCGCTGATCGTGCGCTGGCCCGGAGTCGTGGAGCCGGGCAGCCTCAACCGCGACATCGTCTCACCCCTCGACTTCGCGGAGACGTTCCTCGACGTCGCGGGCGCCGAGATCCCCGGCGACATGCAGGGCCGGAGCCTCGTGCCCGTGCTGCGTGGCGAGACGCCCGCCGATTGGCGAAAGTCCTTCTACTACCACTACTACGAGTTCCCCGGCTGGCACGACGTGAGGCGGCA
>Ga0316576_10001293_pt1 | contig 13302 bp, 11 predicted proteins | sample S0NA_FD_203075 | JGI IMG/M metagenome (GOLD analysis project Ga0316576, IMG submission 203075) | Rhizosphere microbial communities from salt marsh grasses in Alabama, United States - S0-2_050615r3r5 | ecosystem: Host-associated > Plants > Roots > Rhizosphere | place: USA: Alabama | collected... | reverse complement strand
GCTCAGCCTCAACGGCATCGTGCTCGCCCAGGCCGACGGCAGCATCTTCGGTTGGGACGGCATCGGCTTCCCGTACATCCTCACCCAGTTCGTCGGCTTCGCCATCTTCCTCGCCGCCGTGCAGGCGGAGCTCACCCAGCCCCCGTTCGACATGCCGGTGGCCGAGTCGGAGATCGTGTCCGGCTACCAGGTCGAGTACACGGGCTTCCGCTTCCTCATCTTCTTCCTCGCCGAGTTCGCCACGGCGTTCGCCTTCGCCGGCATCGCCGCCGTGCTGTTCCTCGGTGGCTGGGCCGTCCCGTGGCTCGACGCGTCGAGCGACTGGTACTACGTGCTGGGCCCGATCGTGCTGTTCGCCAAGGTCATGCTCGTGGCGTTCATCATCTTCTGGGTCCGCTTCACGTACCCGCGGTTCCGTGAGGACCAGCTCCAGAGCTTCGCCTGGAAGGTCCTGATCCCGCTCGCGCTGGTGAACCTGGTCGTCACCGCCGTGTTGAAGGTGGTGGTGTAGGTGCCCAAGGTCCCCGGCCTCGTCAAGGGCCTCGGCGTCACCTTCGGGGAGATGGTCAAGACCCTGAAGGACGGCCCGCAGACCACGCTCTACCCCCACGAGCGCGAGGAGCCCACGCCGCGGGCGCGCGGCGTGATCAGCCTCCACGAGGAGAACTGCACCGCGTGCATGCTGTGCGCGCGCGAGTGCCCCGACTGGTGCATCTTCATCGAGGCCCACAAGTACCTCGCCCCGCCCCGTCGTGAGGGTGGCAAGCCCCGCCAGAAGAACGCGCTCGACCGCTTCGACATCGACTTCTCGCTCTGCATGTACTGCGGCATCTGCGTGGAGGTGTGCCCGTTCGAGGCGCTGTTCTGGAGCCCGGAGTACGAGTACTCCGAGGTGCACATCGCCGATCTGTTGCACGACAAGAGCCGCCTGGCCCAGTGGATGCAGACGGTCCCCGACTTCGAGCCCTACGAGTCCGGCTCGGAGGCCAAGGTCAAGAAGGTGCCCCGGCCCTGATGCTCGCCCTCCTCGTCGCCCAGAACATCGCGTTCTACGTGATCGCCGCCGTCATGGTCGTCGCCGCCATCCGGGTGGTCACCGCCACCAACCTCGTGCACGCCGCCCTCTGGCTGGTGATGGTCCTCAGCGGCGTGGCCGCCCAGTACATCCTGCTCGCCGCCGAGTTCGTGGCCATCACCCAGGTGCTGGTCTACGTCGGGGCGATCGTCGTGCTGTTCCTGTTCGGGATCATGCTCACCCGCGCCAAGACCGGTCGTGACGAGGACCTCGACAACCCCCTGCCGGCCAAGATCGGCGCCGGGGCCATCGGCGTGCTGCTGTTCGGCGTGATGGCCTACTCGCTCTGGGACGCGTGGCGCGGCGACGAGTTCGGCGACATGGTCGTCCAGCGCACCGGCCAGGTGAGCGACGCCATCTTCTCCACGTACCTCGTCCCGTTCGAGGTGATCTCGGTGCTCCTGCTCGCGGCGCTCATCGGCGCCATCGTCCTGGCGAGGCGCGACTGATGCTCGTCAACCAGTTCCTCTTCCTCGGCGCGATCCTCTTCTGCATCGGCGTCTACGGGGTCCTGGCCCGCCGCAACGGCGTGCTGGTGCTCATGTCGATCGAGCTGATCCTCAACGCCGTGAACATCAACCTCATCGCCTTCGGCGCCATGTGGAGCGCGAGCGACGCCGGGCCCAACCTCTCGGGCCAGGTGTTCGCCCTCTTCGTCATCGCCGTCGCCGCTGCGGAGGTGGGCGTGGGCCTCGCCCTCGTGCTGCTGATCTACCGCAACCGCCAGAGCATCGCCGTCGACGACGTCGACCTGCTGAAGGGCTGACGCGCCACCGTGGAACTCCTCGAACAGGTCTGGATCATCCCCGCCGTCATGGCGGCCTCGTTCCTGCTGATCCTCTTCTTCGGCAAGCGGGTGGGCACGCGGGCGACGGCCGGCATCGGCATCGGTGCGGTCTCGATCTGCCTCGTCCTCTCGGTGGGCGTGGCCGCCCAGTGGATCGATCGGGTCAACCACCCGCCGGAGGGCGCCGAGCTCGTCGAGCAGACCAACGCCGCCTACGGCGAGACGCCCGAGGACGCCCGGTACGAGGTCGAGGCGGTGACCACCGAGTCCGGTGAGACCGTCGACTCCCAGGGCGAGGGCACCGAGGGTGGCACGGAGGGCACGGACCACTCCGAGGAGGGCACCGCCGTGACCGGCGCCGCGCCCGGCGAGTCCGCGGCGGCGCTGCCCGCCGCCGGCACGGAGGTCGCAGCGGCGGCCGAGGGCGAGGGGGGCCACGGGGGCGAGTCCGAGTCCGTGCCGCCCGTGGTCAACACCGTCACGTGGTTCACGATCGGTGGGGTCGACTTCGAGTTCGGCACCCTCGTCGACGGCCTCTCCGCCATGATGCTCATCACCGTCAGCATCATCTCGCTGCTGGTGCACATCTACTCCACCGAGTACCTGCGCGGCGACGAGCGCTTCACGCACTACTACGCGTTCCTGTCGCTGTTCACGGCCTCGATGCTCTTCTACGTCCTCGGGTCGAACACCCTGCAGATGCTCGTCGGCTGGGAGCTCGTCGGGCTCTGCTCGTTCGCCCTCATCGGCCACTGGTGGGAGGAGAAGAAGAACAGCGACGCCGCCCTCAAGGCCTTCCTCACCAACCGGGTGGGCGACATGGGCCTCATCATCGGTGTCGTCATCACCTTCTTCGCCGCCGGGGCGAGCAGCTTCAACGTGCTGCACATCAACTCCTACGCGCTGTCCGGGGCCGCCAACGCCACCCTGCTGCTCGTCGGATCCTTGTGCCTGTTCGCCGGCGTGACCTCGAAGTCGGGCCAGTTCCCGCTGCACACCTGGCTGCCCGACGCCATGGCCGGGCCCACCCCGGTGTCGGCGCTCATCCACGCCGCGACCATGGTCGTGGCCGGCGTGTACCTCATCGCCCGGCTCTACGCGGTCTTCTTCTCCGGGCTCAGCATCGGGTCGAGCACCTTCCACTACGTGGCCTTCATCGGTGGCTTCACGACGGTGATGGGTGGCCTGCTCGCCTTCGTCCAGACCGACATCAAGAAGGTGCTCGCCTACTCGACCATCTCGCAGCTGGGCTACATGGTGATGGCCCTCGGCGTAGGGGCCTGGACCGCCGGCGTCTTCCACCTGTTCACCCACGCCTTCTTCAAGGCGTGCTTGTTCCTCGGGGCCGGTTCGGTGAGCCACGCCTGCCACCACACCTTCGACATGAGGGAGATGGGCGGGCTGCGCAAGTACATGCCGAGCACCCACATCACCTTCGCCATCGCCACGCTCGCGCTCGCCGGCATCGTGCCCTTCGCCGGCTTCTGGTCGAAGGACGAGATCCTCGCCGGCGCGGCGAACGGCCAGGAGAACGCCTACACGATCATGCTGGTGTTCGGCCTGATCACGGCGTTCCTCACCGCCGCCTACATGGGCCGGGCGTACTGGATGACCTTCTGGGGCGAGTACCGCGGCCACGGCACGCCGCACGAGTCGCCCAAGGTGATGACCATCCCTCTGTGGATCCTCGCCGCTGCCGCCGTCGTGCTGGGCTTCACCAACTTCCCGGGGAGCTTCTTCGGCCTCGAGCTGCCCGAGGGGTGGACGACCCGCTTCGAGCACTACGTCGAGCCCACCTTCGCCTTCCCGCCGATCGAGCACGCCGAGTTCACCCCGTGGCTGGCGATCCTCTCGACGATCCTCGCCGTGGGGGGCCTGCTGGCGGCCTACGCCTACTACGAGCGGAACCTCGGCCCCCACGGCCTCACCCGCCACAGCCGCCTGGCCAGCGGTGGCTACACGTTCCTCGAGAACAAGTACTACCTCGACACCCTCTACAGCGACATCATCGCCGCCGACACCAAGGGCCCCCTCGCCCGGGCCGCGTACTGGTTCAACCAGAACGTGCTCGACGGGATCATCGACGGCTCGGCGGCCGTCGCCAGGAAGGTGTCGGGCTTCGTGTACCGCGACGTCGACCAGCTCATCGTCGACGGCGCGGTGAACGGCTCGGGGTTCGTGTCGGAGGGATCGGGCCAGCTCCTGCGCCGGATCCAGACCGGCAAGGTGCAGCAGTACGCCGCCATCCTCTTCTCCGGTGTGGTCGTCCTCGCCGGTGTGCTCGTGTTCGTCGTCTAGGAGTCCAGGGACCGTACCGATGGAAGACTTCCTGAACAGCTGGGGCCTCAGCCTGGCGATCTTCATCCCCCTCGCCGGGGCGATCGTGATGCTGGTGATCCCCCGGGCGCGCGAGGACCTGCACAAGGTGATCGCCCTCGCCACCAGCCTGCTGGTGGTGCTGATGGGGATCCTGCTGCTGGCGAACTTCGACTACGACGACGGCTCGACGCTGCAGTTCTTCGTCGACAAGTCCTGGATCCCGTTCATCAACAGCCGCTACCTCGTCGGCATCGACGGCATCTCCCTGCCGCTGATCGCCCTGACGATGCTGATCGTGCCGTTGTGCATCATCTACTCCTGGAACCACTTCCCGGAGCCGCGCAACCCCAAGGCGTTCCTGATCCTGATCCTGATCCTCGAGACCGGGATGATCGGCACCTTCTGCGCCCAGGACCTCATCCTGTTCTTCGTCTTCTTCGAGGTCGTCCTGCTCCCGATGTACTTCATGATCGGGGTCTGGGGCGGCGAGAAGCGGCGCTACGCCGCGATGAAGTTCTTCCTCTACACGCTGTTCGGCTCGGCGCTGATGATCGTCAGCTTCATGGCGCTGTACTTCCTCTCGGCCGAGGTGCCGTTGCCCGACGGGGGCATGGGCCACACCTTCTCGATGATCCAGCTGCCCGAGGCGGCCCAGGTCATCTCCAGCGGTGCCGCGCTGTGGATCTTCGGGGGGATGTTCATGGGCTTCGGCATCAAGGTCCCGATGTTCCCCTTCCACACCTGGCTGCCCGACGCCCACACCCAGGCCCCCACGGTCGGCTCGGTCATCCTGGCCGCCGTGCTGCTGAAGCTCGGCACGTACGGGTTCGTGCGCATCGCCCTGCCGATCCTGCCCGACGCCGCCGAGAGCTGGGCACCGTTCATCGGCCTCCTGGCGGTGATCGGCATCATCTACGGCGCCCTGTGCTGCCTGGCCCAGACAGACATGAAGCGGCTCATCGCCTTCTCCTCGGTCGCTCACATGGGCTTCGTGATGCTGGGCATCGCCACGCTCACCGACTTCGGCATCAACGCCGCCATCTTCGGCATGGTCGCCCACGGCCTCATCACCGGGATGCTGTTCTTCGTGGCCGGGTCGGCCAAGGAGCGCTTCCACACGCTCGACATCGCCCGGCTCGGCGGCATGCTCAAGCAGATGCCCCGGATGGGCTGGATCCTGGGCTTCTCGGCGATGGCCTCGCTCGGCCTGCCCGGCCTCGCCGGCTTCTGGGGGGAGTTCCCGGCCATCCTCTCCGCCTACCAGCCCGGTGGTGACCTCAACGAGGCGCTGTTCCGCGTGTACATGGTCGTCGCCGCCCTCGGCACGGTGCTCGCCGCCGCCTACCTGCTGTGGCTCTACCAGCGGGTGGCCTTCGGCACGCCGAAGGAGGAGTTCGCCCACGACCCGCACGTGCACGACGTCAGCTTCACCGAGTACGTGGCCTGGGTCCCCCTCCTCGTGTTGATCGTCGTGCTCGGCTTCTTCCCGAACATCTTGTTCAAGGTGAGCGACGGCGCCGTCACCAACGCGGTCGCGGCCATGGGTCTCGGGGGCTGATCCTCGGTGCTCGCCCAGCTCCTCGCCCAGTGGCAGTCCCCCTCGTTCGACTTCCACGCGTTCGCGCCCGAGATCATCGTCGTGGCCACGCTGGTGGTCGTGCTGGTGCTGGACGCCTTCACCGGCGAGGAGTCGCGGTGGGCGTCGTCGTCGCTGGCCGGCATCGGGCTGCTGGTGGCGGCCATCCCGATCGCCACCCTCGCCTACGACGGCGCCGACCGGGTGCTCTTCGGCGGCGGCTACGTCGTCGACACCTACGCCCTCGTGCTCAAGGCGCTGTTCCTCGCCTCCGCCTACGTGGTGGTGCTGCTGTCCACGAACTACATCGCAGAGGGCGACTACTGGGAGGGCGAGTACTACCTGATGGTGTTGGCGTCGGTGCTGGGCATGATGGTCATGGCCTCGGCGCGCGACCTCATCAGCATCTTCGTCGCCCTGGAGCTGCTCTCGATCCCTGCCTACATGCTCGCCGCCTGGCGCAAGCGCGACCTGAAGAGCGACGAGGCCGGCCTCAAGTACTACCTGATGGGCGTGTTCGCCTCCGCGGTGATGCTCTACGGCATGTCGGTGATCTACGGCGTCACCGGCACGACCCTGCTGTCGGGCATCGCCGACACCATCGGTCCGGCCATCTCCTCGGAGCCGATCGTGACCCTCGGGATCGTCTTCGTCCTGATCGGCTTCGCCTTCAAGGTGTCGGCGGTGCCGTTCCACACGTGGTCGCCCGACACCTACGAGGGTGCCCCCACCCCGGTCACCGCGTTCCTCGCCGTGGCGTCCAAGGCGGCCGGCTTCGTGGCGCTGCTCAGCCTGATCTTCGTCGGGTTCTGGGGTCGCTCCGACGTGTGGGAGCCGCTCATCTGGGTGCTCGCCGCGCTCACGATGTTCGTCGGCAACCTCATCGCCCTGCGCCAGACCAACGTCGTGCGCATGCTCGCCTACTCCGGCATCGCCCAGGCCGGCTACATCCTCTCGCCGCTCGCGGTCGCCGGCACCGATCCGGAGGTCGCCTCCCAGGCCCTCCACTCGATCGTGATCTACCTGCTGATCTACGCGGCCATGAACCTCGGCGCCTTCGCCGTGGTGATGGCCGTGGCCCGCAAGACCCGCTCGGCCGAGTCGTCGACGTTCGGGGGCCTGTTCGGCTACGCCCCCGGGCTCACGGTGGCCATGACGGTGTTCCTGTTCTCGTTGGCCGGCATCCCGCCCGCCGCCGGGTGGTTCGCCAAGCTGGGCATCTTCCAGGCCCTCGCCTCGGCGGGCACCCCGTCCGGCTACATCCTGGCGGTGATCGTCGCCGTGAACTCGGTGATCGCCTTCGCCTACTACGGCCGGCTGCTGCGGATCATGTGGATGGACGACGCGCCCGACGGCGACACCACCCCGATCCGGGTCCCGGCGTCGATCACCGCGGCGCTCGGGCTCACCGTCGCGGTCACCATCGTGTTCGGCGTCGCTCCGGGCCTCGTCACCCACTTCACCGACCCCATCCAGCTGCTGGCCCTCGGCGGCTGAGGCAGCGCCGGTCGCGGTCGCCGGCGGTCGAGACGTGCACGGAGCCCTCGCCGAGCGGCTGGCGGGTGACGCCACCATCTCGTTCGCGGCGTTCGTCGAGCTCGCCCTCTACGACCCAGTGGACGGGTTCTACGCCGGTGGTGGCCGGGCCGGGCGCCGAGGCGACTTCCTGACCAGCCCGGAGGTCGGCCCGCTGTTCGGGGCGTTGATCGCCCGGGCCCTCGACGCCGAGTGGGAGCGCGTGGGGCGCCCCGACCCGTTCGTGGTCGTCGACGCGGGGGCCGGCCCCGGCACGCTGGCCCGCACGGTCCGGGTCGCCGAGCCGGGCTGCGGCCCCTCGCTCTCGTACCTGCTCGTCGAGCGCAGCGCCGCCCAACGGGCCCACCACGGCGAGCACCTCCCGGGCTGGGAGGGGGAGCGGGCCGGCGACGACCTCCTCGCTGCGGTGTCCACCCCGACTCGCGGTCGGGGCCCGGTGTTCGCGTCGTCGGCCACGATGCCCGAGCGGCTGGGGTCCGGGGTCGTGGTGGCCAACGAGCTGCTCGACAACCTCCCGTTCGACGTGGTCCGCCCCAGTGGGGGCGGTGCCGAGCGGATGGCCGTGGCGTGGCGCGACGGCCGCGTCGAAGCCGTCGTGGAGCCGGCCCCCCACGATGTCGCCGAGGCCCTCGGCACCCTCGGCGTGCCGCCCGGGGCCTGGGTGCCGTGGCAGGCGACGGCCCGGGCCTGGGTGGCGCGCGCCCTGGGGGCCGTGGGTGCGGGCCGTCTGGTCGTGGTCGACTACGGGGCTCCGACGGCCGACCTGGCGGCACGCAGCGCGATGAGCTGGCTGCGCACCTATCGCGGCCACGAACGTGGCGGCCACCCGCTCGACGCTCCTGGGAGCCAGGACATCACCAGCGACGTCGCCCTCGACCAGCTGCAGCTCGACCGGCCCGCCACCCGCGTGCGGACCCAGGCCGAGTGGCTGCACGACCTCGGCATCGACGAGCTGGTGGAGGAGGGACGCCGACGGTGGGCGGCCGCGGCCCACGCACCGGACCTCGCCGCGATCCGCGCCCGGAGCCGGGTGCGGGAGGCCGAGGCGCTCACCGAGCCCGAGGGGCTCGGTGGCTTCACCGTGCTCGAGTGGGAGGTCGGGGCCCGGCGGGACCGGTGACCGGCGGCACTATCCTCGCCCGGCGACGGGAACGAAGGGGATCCACCATGACCGAGCCGACCATCGCCAGCTTCGCCAGCGAGGACCGCGTCTTCCCGCCCTCCCCGGAGTTCCAGGCCCGGGCGCTGGTCGTCGACGACTCGCTCTACCGCGAGGCCGACGCCGACCCCGAGGCCTTCTGGGCCCGGCAGGCCCGGGAGCTGCTCACCTGGCGGACCGACTTCGACACCGTCCTGCAGTGGGACCTCCCCGATGCGCGCTGGTTCGACGGGGGCACGCTCAACGTCTCCGAGAACTGCCTCGACCGCCACGTGGAGGCGGGTCGGGGCGGGAAGGTCGCCTTCCACTGGGAGGGCGAGCCGGGCGACACCCGGACCATCACCTACGCCGACCTGCTCGACGAGGTGGCCCGCTTCGCCAACGTGCTCAAGGACCTCGGCGTGGCGCGCGGCGACCGGGTCGCCATCTACATGCCGATGATCCCCGAGCTACCCGTGGCCATGCTGGCGTGCACCCGCATCGGTGCCGTCCACTCGATCATCTTCGGCGGGTTCTCGCCCGACTCGATCATCGACCGCGTCAACGACGGCGGGTGCAAGGTCGTGGTCACGGCCGACGGTGGCTTCCGCAAGGGCGCCGCCTCGCCGCTCAAGCCCAACGTGGACGCCGCGCTCGACTCGTGCCCGTCGGTCACCGACGTCGTGGTGGTGCGCCGCACCGAGGCCGACATCGACATGGTGGACGGCCGCGACCACTGGTGGCACCTCCTCATGCAGGAGTCCGAGGCGGCCTGCCCACCCGAGGCGATGGGGTCCGAGGACCTCCTCTTCCTCCTCTACACCTCGGGCACCACGGCCAAGCCCAAGGGCATCATGCACACGACCGGCGGCTACCTCACCCAGGTGGCGTTCACCCACAAGTACGTGTTCGACCTGCGGCCCGAGGAGGACGTCTACTGGTGCTCGGCCGACATCGGCTGGATCACCGGACACAGCTACATCGTGTACGGGCCCCTCGCCAACGGCGCCACGTCCGTGCTGTACGAGGGCACCCCCGACACCCCCGGCCGCGACCGGCTCTGGGACATCGTCGAGCGCTACGGCGTCACCCAGCTCTACACCGCGCCCACCGCCATCCGGATGTTCATGAAGTGGGGGCCGGAGGAACCGGCGAGGCACGACCTCTCGTCGCTGCGCGTGCTCGGCACCGTCGGCGAGCCCATCAACCCCGAGGCCTGGATGTGGTACCGCACCCACATCGGTGGCGACCGGTGCCCGATCGTCGACACGTGGTGGCAGACCGAGACCGGCGGGCACATGATCACCCCGCTGCCCGGCGTCACCCCGCTCAAGCCGGGCTCGGCCACGTTCCCGCTGCCCGGGATCGGTGTGGAGGTCGTGGACGAGAGCGGCAACCCCATCGACTCCGGCGGTGGCTACCTCACGCTCACCCGCCCGTGGCCGTCGATGCTGCGGGGCATCTGGGGCGATCCCGAGCGCTACCGGGAGACCTACTGGAGCACCTACGAGGGCCGCTACTTCGCCGGCGACGGTGCCCGCATCGACGACGACGGCTATCTCTGGCTGCTCGGCCGGGTCGACGACGTGATGAACGTCTCGGGCCACCGCATCTCGACGACCGAGGTCGAGAGCGCCCTCGTCGACCACCCCGCGGTCGCCGAGGCGGCCGTGGTGGGCGCGAGCGACGAGGTCACCGGCCAGGCCATCGTCGGCTACGTGATCGTGCGCAACACCGCCGAGCCGAGCGACGAGCTCGTGGAGGAGGTCCGCCAGCACGTGGCCCGCAAGATCGGACCGACCGCCCGCCCGAAGCGGGTCATCGTGGTCCCTGACCTGCCCAAGACCCGCAGCGGCAAGATCATGCGGCGGCTCCTGCGCGACGTCGCCGAGGGGCGCGACCTCGGCGACACCACCACCCTGGCCGACCCGACCGTGGTCGAGGCCATCCGCACCAGCGCGGCCGAGGGGCCGGGCCGCGGGTGAGGCCCCGGGGCGTCCCGGGCAACTGGCAGTGGCGGGCCGGCCCCGTCCGGCCGGGCCCCGCCGTCGTCTTCGACATGGACGGGGTGCTCTCCGACGCCTCCCGACGCCAGCACTTCCTCGACCGGCCGTTCCGGAACTGGGACGCCTTCTTCGACGCGTGCGGCGACGACGAGCTCATCGGCGAGGTGGCCCGCCTGCTCGACGTGCTCGACGACGAGCTCCACGTGCTCCTGTTGACGGCCCGACCCCACTGGGTCCGGCCCCAGACGTTGGCCTGGCTCCACCGCTACGGGCTGCGCTGGGACCTGCTGGTCATGCGCGACTGGGACGACATCGGCTCGTCGCGCAGCTACAAGCAGCGGGTGGTGGGGGAGTTCCGCCACTACGGGTTCGACCTGCGCCTGGCGTTCGAGGACGACCGCCGCAACGTGGACATGTTCCACGCGGAGGGTGTGCCCTGCGTCTACATCCACTCCGGCTACTACGACTGAGGCACCGGCTCGACGAGGTCCTGCTCGCCTCCACCCGAGGCACTCGGCATCTGGAGGACCTCCGATGGCCCATCGCGGTGGCCGACCGCGCCCAGCACAGCGCCCTGGGTGGTTCACGCAACGGCCCGTCGACGCGGTGGCGGTCACCACCGCGTCCTGGACGACACGTGCGGCAACCTCATCCAACCGCTGGGCGGGTAGGGGCCTTCGCGACGTCGCGGTCCCAGAACAGGGCGAGGGCGATGCCGTCGGGGTCGCGCAGGTTGAGGATGGCGCCCACCGGGATGTCGACGGGCCCGGAATGGGCGATCCCCGCGGCATCGAGCCGCGCCGCCCACCGGTCCAGGTCGGCGCGGGAAGGCACGGCCAGCGCGAGGTGGTCGAGCCCGGTCCGGACGGCGTCGAAAGGCTCTCCCGCCGAGGCGCCGTGCTCCACGAGCCCCACGCTGTAGCCGCCGTCGGCGAAGACCATCACGCAGGCGCGCCGCGCCTCCGCCTCCTCCCGGAACAGCTCCTCGAACCCGAACGTGTCGGCGTACCACGAGGCGCTGGCGTCGAGGTCGGTGACCGACAGCGACACGTGGTGGAACGAGAGCGAGGGCACGGTCGGAGACGACGGTCGGTGCAGGCTCAGTCGCGGAAGTTGGTGAACTGCAACGGGATGTCGAGGTCGGTCTCCTTGAGCCCGGCGATCACCGCTTGCAGGTCGTCTCGCTTCTTGCCCGTCACCCGAACCTGGTCACCCTGGGTCTGGCTCTGGATGCCCTTCAGCCCCAGCCCCTTGATGGCCTTGTTGACCTCCTTGGCCTTCTCCGAGGAGATCCCCGCCGAGATGGTGGCGGTCTGGCGCACGGTGCCGCCCGAGGCGTCCTCGACCTTCTGGTAGTCGAGCGCCTTCAGCGACACCTTCCGCTTGACGAGCTTCTCCTCCAGCACCTGCCGGAGCGCGTTGAGGCGGTCCTCGCTGCTCGAGCGCATCTCGATGGCCATGTCCTTGAGCTCCACGGTGGAGCCGGTGCCCTTGAAGTCGAAGCGGGTGGCCAGCTCGCGCGCCGCCTGGTCGACGGCGTTGCGGACCTCCTGCTCGTCCACCTCGGACACCACGTCGAAGCTGGGCATCGGTCGCGACCTCCGTCGATCGGGGAGCTGGGGAGCGGGTCGGCGCGCGCACCGCCGGGAACGATGGAGGACGGTGCGCCGCCACTCCCCGTGGTGAGCCCCGGCGGCCCCGCCCGACGGGCGGGGCACCGCGGTGGTGGGCCGGGGTGGATTCGAACCACCGTAGGCAGAACCGACGGGTTTACAGCCCGTTCCCTTTGGCCACTCGGGCACCGACCCAGGAGCCGACGACTCTAGCGGAGCGTCCTGCGACGACCGAATCCGACCAGCCCTCGGCCACGCTCGCCGGTCGCGGTCCGCTGGGAGGGCCTACGGGGCCCGGACGCCGTAGTCGGCGGCCACCAGCCGCCCCACGACGGTCGCCATCCAGCGGGCGCCTTCGAAGGAGAGGTGGATGCCGTCGTCGCTGCGCACCTGGACCGGCGTGTCGCCACGAGGGAGCGTGTCGGTGTAGCCGCCGGCCTCGTCGCCGAGCAGCGCCTCGGAGTCGACGTAGGTGAGCCCGGGGTCCGCCGCCGCCAGCTCCCGGTAGGCGCGGTCGACCTCGGAGATGCGGGCGTCGAAGGCGGGGTCGCGCATGGTGGGCTGGCCGACGAGGTACACGCGCACACCGGCGTCGGTCATGAGGGCCACGAACGCCTCGAGTCGCCGGTGGTACTCGCCGAACCACTCCGGTGACCCGACGTCGACGAAGGTGGAGGAGCCCTCCGGCTGCAGCGGCTGGGCGTCGTTGTCGCCCATCGACAGCACGATCGCGTCGGGAGGGCCCTCGGCGAGGACGCCGGGCAGCGCCGCCGGCCAGTCGTAGAAGTCGGCCCGGGTCAACCCCGACGAGTTGCGGTGCACCGTGCGCGTCGTCACGGTGGCGACGTCGTCGAAGTCGGCGGCCAGCAGCTGCCCGAGGCCCTGGGCGGTCGAGTCGCCGACGGTCCACAGGGTGAGCGGATCGGCGTCCGAGACGGCCCGCACCGGCGGTGTCCGCAGCGGGAAGGTCGGCGGGGCGGCGAGGTCGTTGCGTCGGGGCGAGGCGATGGCCGGCGCGGTCGTGGTCGTCGTGGAGGGCGCGGGGCCGCTCGTGGTGGTGGTGGCGGCGGTCGGGTCGTCGCCGCCGCCGGAGACCGCCCCCCACACGGCGCGCACCCCGAGCGCTGCCACCACGAGCGCCAGGACGACCACGCCGGCGGCGACGGCGCGACGCACGGCGTAGTTGGGCCGCCCGGGGGGGCGATGGCGCGGCACGGGCCGCAACGACGGCGGAAGGGGCTCGACGGGCACG
>Ga0316576_10001292_pt1 | contig 13306 bp, 8 predicted proteins | sample S0NA_FD_203075 | JGI IMG/M metagenome (GOLD analysis project Ga0316576, IMG submission 203075) | Rhizosphere microbial communities from salt marsh grasses in Alabama, United States - S0-2_050615r3r5 | ecosystem: Host-associated > Plants > Roots > Rhizosphere | place: USA: Alabama | collected... | reverse complement strand
CGGGAAATGGTAGATTTTGGTTTCTGGCAAGGCCGCAGCCGACTGGCGCCCGCAGGCGTAGCGCGCTACGCCGAGGACCGACAGGAGGCGAGAACGCCGCCAGGTGCCAAAAGATGCTATTTCCCGACGGACCCTATTTTAGGCCCAGCATGACACACGCCGCCGACACTCCTTCGGCGACCTCGGGGGCCAGAGTGTTGGCCGGCTTGACCAGGAACACCCGTGCCGGGTCCACCTTGCCGGAATCCAGCAGGTAGTCCTTGACCGCCAGGGCCCGGGCATAGGCGAGTTCTTCCAATTCGGCGGTCCCCACCTCGATGTGCTGGCGGATCAGTGCTTCGGCTTCCTGGGGCGGCAGGGTTTTCTCGAAGCCGAAGAAGTTGGTGGGCTTTTTGAAATTCTCGGCTTTGTAGGCTTTCTGCAGAAGATCCTCGAATTCCTCAGGGGCGATAGCGATATCTGCCAGCGGCAGGTTGGATTGGCCTTGGTCTGCAAGCTGCAGCGCTTTCTGGGCCCGGAGTTTGTTCTGGAAAAGAATTTCGGCCGCGGCCGGGGTGTCGCCTTGGGGATCGGCGTAGCCGGAGATCTCCAGCTGCAGGGCGGGGCGTTCGTAAAGGATCTTGGTCAGGGCATCCAGTTTGGCGGTCGTCTCGGGGGTAAGCCCGGTGCTGCCGGGTTGGAAGGCCAGATGGTCGATATCCTCGCCCCCGAACATGCTGCCCAGCAGGTCAAAGGGCGAGGTAGCCGCCTTTACGATGAGATTTGCCAAAGCCTGTAGGACGATGCCGCCGATGGAAATTTCGGGGTCGTCCATATGGCCGGAAACGGGCAGGTTGATGTGGATTTGACCGCGCCGGTCCTTCAAGAGGGCCACGGCCAGGTCCACCGGCAGGCCGAGATCGTCCGGGCTTTGCACCTTCCGGCCGAAATTGAATTGATCGATCAGGATATCGTGATCGGCTTTGAACGTATCATTTTCGATGTGATAGGTTGTCTTGACGGAGAGCTTGCCCCGGCTGATGGTGCGGCCCACGTAACGGCCGGAATAGGGGCTGGCCGCCGTGAGGTCGACCTGTTTGAAGTCGAAGGCCAGATCGGCGTACATGTGATCCTTCAGAGGCTGGATCCTGCCGGTAATGGATACCGGGGCGTGCCCTTCCACGCGTCCCTCGATTTCTACCAGGGCGGGTTGGGTGCCTTCCGAAGAAATGCCGATGATGGTGCTTTTGACCGCCTCGATGGTGGCCTGGAAGCCGGGTTTGAAACTGCGATCGGCGAAAACGAGCGTGCCTTCGTCGCTCTTGATCGCCCGGATAGTGATGGGCACCGGCTGCGCGGAAGAAGATGACCCGGAATCCTTCCGGGCAACGGGTGACGCCGGGCGGTCCCCGGCTCCGGGCTCGGCGGCCACGGCCAAATTGAGACGTCCCTGTTCGTCGATGAGCATCCGGCTGAAGGGCTTCGCAACGCTGATGTCGTCGATGTTGACGTAGGTCGGGTTGACCCCGATATCCATGCCGCCCATGTCTAGGACCTGCCATGTGATGAAGGGTTGAGCGCTCCGGTGGTCCAGGGTACGGAATTCGTGTATGGCGGCGTTTCCCCTGTAGTTGAGGGAGGGGGCGCCTTCCTCGCCGGTTTTCAGGGTAGCTTCGCCGCCCAGGGACAGATCCCCGTCGGCCAGGACAACGCCGATATACGGTTTCATGAAGGGATAGAAAGCCGCCAGATCCAACTTTTCCAGGGACAGCTGAGTTTTGGCGCCCAGGGGTTGCAGGGTGAGCGTCGTGTGGCTTTCCAGCCGGCCGGTTTGATTGATGCGGCAACTCAGATCGAGAGCGGTTTGGGCCCCGGGCAGGGTCGAAAAATCCTTGACCGCCAGGTCGATGGCATCCACGGTGACGCTGACCGGATCCTCCGGCACAAGGTTGACGCCTTTGACGCTATAGCCCGCCAGGTGCAGGCGCTGCATATCCACCTGCCATGGCTTCGTTTCCGGGGCGGCGGGTGGTTCGACCTCCTGTTTGGGGGGCAGCAGAATACCCAGATTCAACGCCCCGTCTGCCATACGCCGGAGCTCGAACACGCCTTCGGCGGTGTCCACGGCCTCGATATTAACGACCTGGTTGTCGATGTTGACGGCGACCCGCTCCATGTTGAAACGGGGGATGGCCACCATGGTATGGCCGTCTGGTTCCGTATCCTTCCCCTCCGCCGATGGGGACATAAGATCCCGTATCTGCAAGCGGGCGTCTTCCAATGTGGTTGCAGCGATTTTCACTACGGGCGGCGGCAGGTTGATATTGTGGAAAACTTCCCGCAGTGGAAGGGCCTCGCTGGTGCGCACGATGCGTTCCGTGGGCAGACGCGTGATGGTGAAAACGGCGCCCTGCAGCAGAATCTCCTGAATGCGCACGAGGCCCGCCATAGGCTCCAGATCACCGATGTCGACGCGGAGCTGATCCAGTTTGAGCAGAGGGCGGTCGGCACCGTCCGTCAAATCCAGGGACCGCAGGGCAACCAGGCCGGCGGTACGCAGCGCATGGCTGCCGTCTTCGTAGGCTTCGTAAGTGACAGCGAGTTTCATGTCCAGCCGTCCGGAATGGATGCGGACATCGGCATCCGGAGGAACGTAGGGCATGTAGGCGGCCAGATCGATGTTCCGCAGGTCGAGATTGAGTTCGGTCTCCCGGGAGCCGGCAAAGGGCTTGACCTTCCCCTGCAGGTTGAAAGGCGTGCCGTTGATGTCGGCATAAAAGTGCGGATCCACGAAGATATTGATCTGGGCCGGTAGGTTGGAAAGAAACGGCAGGGCCATGTCGATGCCGGTGATGTCGTGGGTCTTGCCGCGGATGTCGTCACGGAAGTGAATTTCGCCCCCGGTCAGCTGGATGTTGTTAAACGAGAAGCGGAAAGGTTTCTCTTCAGCTTCTTCCTCCGAAGGCGCGGTTGTACCGGTATCCGGGGGCGCGGGCAGAAGGTCGGAAAAGTTCCATCGATGGTCTTTATAGAGCACCACGGACCCGTAGAGACCGTCCAGGCGCAATTCTTTTACGACCGGTGCCCATCTAAAAAGGGAAACGGACTGGAGATTGACATAAAGCTCCCGAAAGGCCGCCAGGCGGTCCTTACTGTCGGGTGCGAAAACCGCCGCGTTCCGAACGGTGGCCGACAGGGTGAAGGGATTCAGACGGACGGCTTCGATCTGCACGTCCCGGTGCAGCCGCTGGCGCAGCTGATTGACGGCCACCATGCGAACCACGGCGGGAAGGACGAAAAAGCCTGCCAGGGTATAAAGCAAAAGGAGGACAACGGTCGTCAACGCCGCTTTTTGCCAGCGTGCCAGAGCCTTGAGCCGAACCAATGGATTGTTCCCCATGCTCGCGAGTTCTCCTTGGAGGGGTGCAGCGATTTTCGAGTGCCTGTATCGTCCGATAATATGGCCAACTACTGTTTCGTTCGTCAAGATGCAGAACAAGTCGCGGAAGGGGCGGTGTCGTGTCAGCTACCTATGGTCATCGCGAAAATGGGGCCACAATGCAAGCATTTTCATGAGCAGGCGGCTGTCGGGTGCGTGTTGACAGCTCGGCTAAAACGTCATATTCGAAGGCTCGGCGCGGCCTGCTGGGGCAGCCGGCCATACGCATTTTGAACGCTCCTCAACGGCATGGAATCATGAACGTTGCCCTTTCCCGCACGCACCATCTGCTGAAGGCGCTGCTGATGCTGTTTTTTGCAGTGTTGCTGTTTTTACCAGCCGCCTGCTCCAAGGACGAGACGGCCATACCCATTGATATGTCCGTTAGGGAAGAAGTGGCGATTATACCCGAGGCCGATCAGGTCCTCACCTATGCCTACTTGCCTCAGTTTTCCCATACGGTATCCTTTCAGCGCCACCATCTTCTGATCCGTTATCTCGAAGCCCAGACCGGCCTGCGGATCCGCCAGGTCTTCCCGGACACCTTTGACGAGCATATGCGGATGGTGGGGCAGGGGAGCATCGACATTTCTTTTTCAAACCCCCTGATCTACGTCCGCATGGCCGATACCTACTGCACCCGGGCCTTTGCGCGGGTGATCGAAGAAAACGGGCGGGAGCGGTTTCGTGGCGAAATCATCTCCCGGTCCGACAACCCTGCCATACAACGGCTGGCGGACAGCCGGGGCAAACGATGGATCGCCGTGGATCCGGCATCGGCGGGTGGTTATCTCTACCCCCTGGGGCATTTCCTGGCCAACGGCATCCGGCCTTCCGACTTTTCCGAAATCGCTTTTGCGCCCGGACCCGGCGGCAAGCAGGAGAAGGTGATCTTGGCGGTTTACGCCGGCCAGTATGACATCGGCTCGGTGCGCGAAGGGGCCCTGGATGTTGTGGCGGACAAGGTGGACCGCTCAAAGATTCGCGTGTTGGCCCGCACGCAGTGGTACCCCGGATGGGTCTATGCCGCCCGGGCCGATCTGGATCCGGAAAAAGTGGATGCGGTAAGCCGTGCGATGCTTGCTCTCGACCCGAAGAATCCCGATCACCGCCGCATTCTGAAAAATGCCCACATGGCCGGTATCATCGTGTCCTCCGACCGCGACTTCGACGCGGTGCGCGACCTGTGGCACCAGGTGGGATCCGCCCAGAGGAGCTGCTCCAAACGCATCCCGACCGAGGCGCCGGGCGCCCATGATGACGGGGAAGGTTGACCCCTATGGTGCCTTTTCTAACCAAAGCGGGCATTCGCACCAAAATCAACCTGGGCATCATGACCATCGTCCTGGTTTCGGTGCTGCTGATCGCCTTGTCGGCCAGCCAAATCGTCAGCCGGGCCCTTTTTCTCGAATACCGCAACCGGGGTATCTCCCTGGCCGTCAACCTGGCCGCCCGCAGTGAAGATCCGATTCTGGCCATGGATTTTCTACGCATGCGCAGCCTGATCGGCGAAGTGACGTCTTCGGCCGGGGATATCCTTTACGCCTTCATCCAGGATTCCGACGGCGAGATCATCAGCCATACCTTCAGCGACGGATTCCCGGTACAGCTCAAGAGCGCCAATCGGGTTCAACCGAACCAGGGCTGCAGCGTGCAGCTGCTGGCTTATGAAAGCGACCAGTTTTATGATTTCGCCGCTCCGGTGATGGTGGGTGAATTTCAGGTGGGCACCATCCGACTGGGGCTTCTCAGGACCCAGGTGACAGCGACGGTCAAGGAATTATGGTGGGCGATCTTCGCCTTTGCCGTTCTGTCCATTGTCGTTTCCGATTCGGTGGGATTTTCCCTGGCCCGCAACCTTACCAGCCGCATCAAACGTCTCCAGGCGGCATCGGAAGACATGCTCCGGGGACACAGCGAGGTGGATGAAAGCCCCCCTTTGAAAGCTCTGTCCCGGCCCCATTTGCCGGTCTTGCGGGAGCCGTCGCGTCGCCGAAAGAATACCGGCGATGAAATTCACCAGTTGGCCGAAACGTTCGACGCCATGACAGCCGCCATCAAGCGCTATATCGAGCAGCTGGCCGCGTCCAGGGCCGTTTTAGCCAAGTCGGAGACCAAGTACCGCAGGATTTTCGAGGACTCCATGGATCTCATTTTCGTGGCCGACCGCGACGGCCGCCTGGTGGACATCAACCCCGCCGGGGTGCGAATGCTGGGCTATGATTCGGGCAAGCAGATCACCGCCCGGCATAGCCTGGTCTCGATGGTGGGCCATCCCGAGCAAGCCAAGGACCTGATCAAAGAGATCCAAAACACCGGTTTCGTAAAGAACCGCGAGTGCACGCTGCGGACCCGCCATGGGGAGGAGCTGGCGGTTCTGCTCAGCATGACGACCCGCAGCGATGGGGCTGGCAACGTGGTGGAATATGAAGGCATCGTCAAAGACATCACCCAGCACAAACTGATGCACCGCCAGCTGCTGCAGGCGGATCGGCTGGCCTCCCTGGGGCAGCTGGCGGCCGGGGTGGCCCATGAGATCAACAATCCCCTGGGGCTCATTCTCGGCTATGCGCAGTTGCTGCTGCGTGAAGGAGAGGATGGCGATGGGATCAAGGAAGATCTGCAGACCATCGAAAGGCAGACCCGCAACTGCAAAAAAATTGTGGAGGACCTCCTCAACTTTGCCCGCAAGTCCGGTACGTACATGACGGAAGTCAAGATCAACGCAGCTCTGGAGGCCGTGATCGACGTTGTCCGGAATCAGTTGGAACTGGACAATATCCTCATTCGCACCCATTATGATGAGGCGCTGCCTGAAATCGCCGGCGATACCGAAAAACTCAAGCAGGTGTTCATGAACATGCTGATCAATGCCCGTCAGGCCATCGGCAAGAACGGGGAGATTGTCATCACGACCGGCATTGACCCCGGCGGTCAGTCTGTGATTATTTCGTTCCAGGATAGCGGCCCGGGCATTGCACCTGATATCATGGACAAGATTTTCGACCCGTTTTTCACCACCAAACCCACCGGACAGGGAACTGGTCTGGGCCTTTCCGTGAGCTACGGCATTATCGAGGACCACCAGGGGGACATCAAGGTGACGAGCGTGGTAGGGGAGGGGACGGAATTTCGCATCCGGTTGCCCTTCGACAGCCAGGAAATTCATCGGGAAAGCCGAACATGAAGCCCCGCTTGTTGATCGTCGACGATGAGACCGATATGCTCCGCCTGCTGAGCCGCAGCGTCAGCAAAACGCTGGACTGCCGGGTCGAGACGGCCGGCAGCGGCGAGGAAGCCCTGCGCCTTTTTACCCCCGACAAGTTCGATCTCGTTCTTCTGGATATCCGCATGGCCGGGATGGACGGCATGGCGGTGCTGGAGGAGATTCAATCCCGGGCCCCCGGTTTCACGGTGATCATGATGACGGCCTACGGGGCCATCGAGGTTGCTGTGGAAGCCCTCCGCAAAGGGGCCTATGACTTCATTACCAAACCCTTTGATCACGATGAGCTGATCCATCACCTGCGCAATGCCCTCGAACGCGGCCGCCTGCTGCAGGAGAATCTCACGCTTAAAAAACAGGTCGGCGCCACCAAAACGTTTCAAGGATTTGTCGGGGCCAGTGCGGTCATGCAGAAGGTTTACGATACCATCGGCATGCTCAGTAAATCCGATTTAACCGTGCTCATCACCGGCGCCTCGGGTACCGGCAAGAACCTGGCCGCCAAGGCCCTGCACGATCTCAGCGCCCGGCGCGAGGGGCCCTTCGTGCGGGTGAGCTGCCCCACCGTTCCGGAGAACATTCTGGAAAGTGAACTCTTCGGATATGCCAAAGGCGCTTTTACCCATGCCGCCAGCGATCACAAAGGCCTGTTCGAGGCGGCCCATGGGGGAACCATCTTCCTCGATGAAATCGGCGACATCCCGCCGTCCATCCAGACCAAGCTCCTGCAGGTACTGGAGAACAATGAGTTCAAACCTTTAGGGCGCAATCGCACGATTCAGGTGGATGTCCGTGTGCTGGCCGCTACGAACTGCGATCTAAAGGAGAAAATGGACCGGGGAGAATTCAGGGAAGATCTTTTTTACCGGCTCTGCGTGGTGGAGTTGCCCATGCCGGCCCTGGCCGAGCGCCGGGAAGATCTGCCCATCCTGGTGGACCATTTCCTGGAACGTTGTGCTTTGCGCAACGGTCAAGAGAAAAAGGCGCCGGCTCCCGACCTCATGCCGCAACTGTTGCGTCATGAATGGAAAGGCAATGTTCGTGAACTGGAGAACGTCATCAAAAGGGCCTGTGCCATGTCGCCGGGCAACACCATCACGTTTGCCGATCTGGGCTGGAGGGATCAGGAATGCGTTGCCGATCTGGACGCCGACGATCTGAACGACCTGAGTTACCGGGAGGCCAAGGAGAACGTGCTGGCCCAATTCAGCACGCGTTACCTGGAAGAAGCCCTGCGCAAAACCGACGGCAACGTTACCCGGGCTGCGCGGGCCAGTGGATTGGAACGTCAGTCATTTCAACAAATTATGAGGAAATATGGCATTCGTTCGGAAGCTTTCCGCAAAGGTGCCAGAAAATAATGGCACTGCCGCCGTTTTCTTTATGCAATCATAACCAACTAAAATAATTTAAATAAGTTTTAATAAAACCCGGATATTCAAACCCGCCCCGTGAAAGAAGCTCCTGAAATCCCATCCCATCCGAAGTCGACCTGGTTGTTTCTGTATTAAAATCGTTATAATTTTCAATAGTTTAAAATGTTTATAGCTGCACTTGGCGATGTTGGCATGGTTCTTGTTCATGGATGCCCCAAGGATTGCGTTTCGGATTGTTTTTCACGCTCCTGCGGCCTTGACAGGGCGGGTTGCAATACAGCGATTCGACAAGGAGGTCCTGCGGCCGGGCAACAGTCCCCGATACCATTTTCCCCCGGTGATGCCGATGGCATTGCACCGGAAGTGATATCGTTATTTTCATTCACAATCAGAGGAGGTTTGCAGACATGAAAAAACCCGTTCTACTCATCATGATGCTAGCGCTGATGGGCCTCGCTTTGGCGGCACCGCTTTGCGGCGTTGACCAGGCCCAGGCAGTGAGCCTAGAGGAGGCCATTGCCCAGACGCCCACCGGCACGGAAAAAGGCCAGATCGACCCCAATGCCGAGCCCGGATTTCTGGGCATTCCCGGTGCGCCGCAACCGAACCTGGTCTACGGGTTCTTGTGGGCCATCTGGGTGGGATGGATCTTTTCAACGGTGGGTGCCTTCGGCGGCATCATGGCCGGCGTGGGTCACATCACCATTTTCGGGCTCGCCGACTATGCCAAGAGCTTCGGCAAAGGCACGCCCATGAACAAGCTCATCACCGATTCGATCCGGGTGTCCAACCAGTGGCTGGTGGGCTTGAGCGGGCTGATCTCGAGCACCAACTACTACCGTATGGGCCGCCTGGTAGCCCCCTTGGGGCTTTGTCTGGCCATCGGCGGCGTGGGCGGCTCCTGGCTGATCCCCGCCCTGACCGCGGGCAAGGTCAACCTGAGCTCCTACATCGGGTATTTCGGGCTCATCGTTCTCGTTCTGGGCATCATGCTGATCCGGGAAACCACCCCTTCCGGTATGGCCAAGAAGAAAAAGGCCAAAGAGGCTGCGTCGGCATTTGAAAAGCAGGTTAAGGCCGGCGGTTCGACCGATGAGGGCGTCAAGGTTCTCGAAGGCAGCTGGACCCTGATGTTCATCGCCCTCGGTTTGGTGGTGGCCAGCGCCCTGTGGGCCAACCTGGCCAGCGGCATGAAAATTGTGGCCTACGGACTGGCGGTGGCCGGCTGGGTGGTGACTTTTTTCATCGGCACCATCAAGTTCACTTTCTATGGCGTTGAATTCGAAATGAAGGCCTTCATCCCCATGCTGGGCGGCGTCTTCATCGCGGCCCTGGCCTCCTTCCTGGGAATCGGCGGCGGCTTCCTGTTCGTGCCCTTCCTGACATCGGTGGCGGGCCTGCCCATGTTTCTGGTGGCCGGCACCAGCGCCCTGGTGGTTCTGGTGGGCATGATCGTCTCCATCTTCAGCTACATGGTGGGCAAGGGCGTCGTGATCTACTGGGGCCTGATCGGGGCCGAACTGGTGGGCATCTTCGTGGGCTCCATGATCGGACCCCGCACCTCCAAGTACATCCCGGACATCTGGCTGAAACGCCTCTTCGTTCTGCTGGCGTTCTATATCGGTATTCGCTACACCACGAAAGGGTTTCTGGGATACTCCATCGTGCCGCCGTTCTGATTGGCCGGCATTGAAGTGCTTTTGAAATAAATCCGCGAGTCCCGGGAGAGCCCTCTGGGTGTCTCTCCCGGGATGTTCATCTCACAACGAAAGACGCGCATGCCACCGATCGTCGCGACAATCTACCAGGAGACCGATGCAGCTCTGATCTTCTTTTTCCGTCTGACGGCAAACCCCATGCTGGGCTACATGCTGGGCATTGCCGTGCTGGCCTTTGTGTGTGTGGTGCTGGGAGATCTGACGATTGCGCTGGCCCTTCGCTGCAATGGCGACTTTTTCCATCGGGACAGCCTGGAACTGGTGCGTATGCAGAACAAATCTCTGCTGGCGCTGCGGGCCGGCGATAAAAAAAGCTACCAGGCCTGCAACGAGATGGCCAACGACTCTTTCGGTAAGGTGTTTTTCAGCCAGATCGCCTTAGGCGCTTCATCGCTCTGGCCGGTTCCCTTCGCCCTGCACTGGCTCGGCGGGCGTTTTGCGGATGTAGCCTTTTTGCTGCCGATCCCCTTGGGGCAGCTAACCTCGGTGGGATACGCCTTTACCTTTATTCCGATGTATATTCTGGTGCGGATTCTCTTCGGCCATGTCCGCACCCGACTGCCGGGATACCGCCTTTTGGTGAAAGCGGCGGTGCATGATGCGTCGGAAATGGAAACCATGTTGAGCATGGAGGATGTCTTTCCTTCGCGACCCAAGCCTTCCCGGGAGGGACGGGCCGAACTAAAGGCGAACAAGGTCTGCTGACACGGCCTGCTCCCCTTTAAGGCTGCATTCCTGCCCGCTTCAGGACTTCTTTTTTTCGATTTCCGCGCGCAGTTTTTTTTCCATTTCCTCGAAGAGGTTTTTTTTCTTTTTTTTCTGATCCGCCTGCATGGTGGCGATGCGGTTGGTGACGTCTTTCTGGGCGGCCTGAAACTTGCTCAATTCGTCCTGCAGCCGGTCGGGGGCGTCCTCCTTCGGGATATCTTCGATTTTCAGGTGGTCGCGGACGAACAGACGCAGCCCGTAGGCCCCCTGGACAGCCTCCACCGCGCCTTTTTCCTCCAGGCGGCGGCAGACAAAGCCGCCCCGCTCCTTGGACAACTGGAGCATCTCGCACACTTGATCGATATCGGGGGGAGCCTGATCGATGTGGGTCAGCAGACGGACGGCCGCCACGAAAAGGTGGGCGCTGTCGTAAAGGGAATCCTTGCCTTGTGGTGCCACGGTGCATCTCCCTTGGATCGTGGTTCTATCCTATCAATGCCATCGGCATCTTGACAGGCTGACCAGCGGAGAGTAACATTTGGGCGATTTTTGTCAAGCCACCCACCGCGCGCGGCGATCGATCGGCGGCATGCGGTGATGCAAGATAGACCGATCCCGTTGACGCATCGAAGGGCGCCTGCCACAGTAGCGCGCCATGACCAATCCATCAACAATACCTCACATCTCCACCGCCGGTCCCGTTGCCCTGGTGGTGCTGCCAATGAGAGGGTGCATAAAATTCAAGGGGGAAGCCATGACCGAAATTATCGATGTTACGGCGCGTGAGATTCTGGATTCGCGCGGGAACCCGACGGTGGAAGTGGACATCCTGACGGCCTCCAGCGCTCTGGGAAGGGCGGCGGTGCCTTCGGGTGCATCCACAGGCAAACGAGAAGCACTGGAACTGCGCGACAAACGTGCCAAACGCTTCGGCGGCAAAGGGGTGAACAAGGCCGTCAAAAATGTCAATGAGATCATTGCACCGGAGATTCTGGGTCTGGACGCCGCCGACCAGGTCGCGCTGGATCGCAAGATGCTCGAAATGGATGGTACGGCCAATAAATCCAAGCTGGGAGCCAATGCGATCCTGGGGGTTTCCATGGCGGCGGCGCGTGCCGCCGCGGCTGCTTTCGGTCTACCCCTGTTCCGCTATCTGGGGGGGATCAGCGCCCGCTGCCTGCCCATGCCCATGATGAACATACTTAACGGCGGCGCCCATGCCGCCAATAATCTCGATATCCAGGAATTCATGATCATTCCGGTGGGCGCCAAATCCGTCCGTCAGGCCATCCAGATGGGGGCCGAGACCTTCCATGCCCTGAAAAAGATTCTCAAGGAAAAGGGGCTCAACACCGCCGTTGGCGACGAAGGCGGGTTCGCGCCCGACCTGGCCTCCAACGAGGATGCCGTCAAACAAATCGTGGCGGCCATCGAGGCGGCGGGGTACCAAGCGGGAAAAGATATCGGCATCGGGCTGGATGCCGCCGCCAGTGAGTTCTACCGTAAGGGAAAATACCATCTGGCGTCCGAAGGCCGGCACCTGAGCGCCGAAGAAATGGTGGCCTATTATGCGGAATTGATCGAACGCTATCCGATTATCTCCATAGAAGACGGTCTCGCGGAACAGGACTGGGACGGATGGGAGCTGATGACCGACCAGTTGGAATCGTCCGTGCAGCTGGTGGGCGACGATATCTTCGTTACCAATCCAAAGATCTTCCAGAAGGGTATTGAACGCGGGATTGCCAACTCCATTCTGATCAAGCTAAATCAAATCGGAACGGTGACCGAAACCCTGGATGCCATTGAAATGGCGAAGCAGTCCGGCTATACCACCGTCATATCGCATCGCTCCGGGGAAACCGAGGATACCTTTATTGCGGACCTGGTGGTGGGGGTCAACGGCGGGCAGATCAAGACCGGTTCCCTTTCCCGCAGCGACCGCGTGGCCAAATACAACCAACTGATACGGATAGAGGAAGAACTGGGCAGTGGGGCAACTTTTTCAGACGATATTCTATGATGGTATGATCCTTTGCACCCGACGCGGCGCCAAACGGCTGCTGGCGTGCATGGTCCTGGCGGCGATGGTGATCCCCATTTCCGCCCGGTCCTATGTGTTGATGGGCGAACATGTACTGGACCGCATGGTGAAGGCCCTGGGGAAGGCCGAATCCCTGGAGGTGAACCAGGTGTTGACGATCCATGCGCCGTCACCGGCACCGACATCCGACCTACAGGAGACGGTATGGATCCGATTTCCTTACGACGTTCGGGCGGATGCGATCGGAGAAGGTTACGAGCGGCATCTGATCTTCTCCGGAGGTGCGGCCCTGATGGCTGTCAACGGGGTCCTGCAGGACGGACCGCCGCCCGGCTACCTTCGTTATCAGGACATCCTGATGGCAAAGCCCCGTCAGGCGCTGACGGATTACCTCCGCATGTTGGGGGTCGATGTCCAGATTTCCAGTCTGGGGCGGTTGGAAGACCAGTATTGCTACGTGGTGGGCGCCCGCTATCCGGACGACGCGGTGGCCCAGTTGTGGGTGGCCAAAGACACCTTTCTTCCGTTTCGGCTGATCCTGCCGGCATCGACGATGCCGTCCGGAACCGGATCACTGGAAATCCGCTATCGGAATTGGACGTTTGTGGACGGCATTGCCTACCCCATGCACATCATGATGCTGCAGGACCACCAGGTCATGCAGGAGGTACGGGTCGACCGGGTCCAGGCCAACCCGACGCTCACCGACGATTTGTTCGACATTGCATCCATGCGCAGGCAATGGAGCCGGCCCGTTCTGCCCCGCACGGATAACGGCGATCCTGTTCTCCCCGAGGATGAGCCGCCCGCGAGCGA
>Ga0316576_10001291_pt1 | contig 13323 bp, 11 predicted proteins | sample S0NA_FD_203075 | JGI IMG/M metagenome (GOLD analysis project Ga0316576, IMG submission 203075) | Rhizosphere microbial communities from salt marsh grasses in Alabama, United States - S0-2_050615r3r5 | ecosystem: Host-associated > Plants > Roots > Rhizosphere | place: USA: Alabama | collected... | reverse complement strand
GATGTCCAGCCCCAGCACCCGCTCCTTGGGGTGGTAGCGGCGCGACTTGGCGGCGACCGGAAAGTAGAGTCCGCGCTCGGCGGCGTAGCCGGCGTAGGGGTCACGACCATAGTCCCGGTCATGACCCGTGTCGTCGGAGAGCACCAGCGTGTCCGGGTGCTCCTCTTGCCAGGCCCGCCAGGTGGTCTGGGTCAGGGGGACGACCTCGAGCTTCTCGCCACGCATCGGGCCGCTGATCGCCTGCCGTTTGATCTGACTCCAGAGGGACTCGGTCTGGCGGTCGTAGAGCAGCACGTCACTGTTGTAGAGCAGCCCCGAGACGCCGAAGCTCAGCTCGCGTCCTCGCGCCTTCGCCGCGAAGGCGACTCCGGTGCCGCAGAGCGGGCAGTAGGTCACCGCGACCCGCTCGCCGCCGAGGCGGTCATTGACGATCTCGTGCCAGTTCATGATCGCGATCGGATAGGCCTTGGCGTCGCCCGCCCTCGCCAGGCCGAGCACCCGGTCTTCCGGCTCGATGAAATCGGCGCGCTTGGCCGGGATGAGCTGCGGCCGGTCGATGGCCGGGATGCCGTCCCGGGAAGGCCCGCCCGGATGGATCTGTTCGGCGGGCACGAGGCTGCCTGTCAGATCGAAGCCGTTGTGCTGCCCCTCGTAGGCGGCGACTAGGGTTGTCGTCAGGAGCAAAGCGGGCAGTCGGAGGTTTCGCATCTTGAATGCTGTCATGGCCCGGTCTCCCTGTTTGTCGTCCCGTTCGTTGGGGGGTGATGCCTGACCGGGGCCCGCTCCCGGCGTTGGCAGCCGAGAAAGCCGACGACTCCCAGCCCTTGATCGACGGGATCAGGGCCAGCGTTGCAGAGGCCCGCGTGCGACTTCGGCTTCCTGGGTCAGGACTGGTCATGGCGCGGGTTGGCGCTTGAGCTCGCCGCCGCGGACGACTTCGAGGCCGTGGTGCAGCCCCTGTGGGCCCGTGCCCAGGGTGGTGACGAAGCCGCCTACACCGGGAGTCGCTCGCTCGCATCGCCGGCCTTCGTCGCCGTGTGGTACAGCCTCGGCATCGTCTTGGCCGGCGGACTCGGTGCCGCCCTGGGGCCCGGCCTCCTGCGCTGGTAGGCATCGCGGCTCGGCGACAGCGAGTCGGCCTTGCTGGGGCGCCGTCGCCAACCCGCTTCCGCCGCCGAATCCCCAGGGTTTCGGGCGCCTGTCTCCGATCCCTTGGTCGGCCGCGATAGTGGCATGCAGCCTTTTGCAGTCCCGGGCGAAGCGGCGGGTCTGGACGACCCCGTAGGTCATTGGCGTTGGCCGCGCGGCTCGAATGGCGTCGCTTGCTCACGGGGCTCGGCGAGGGACGCCGACGCCTCCGCGACGAAGGTGACCGGCAGATCCGGGTTGTCGAGCGCTGCCCGCCCCACCTTGGCCCAGTACTCGATCTGGCCCGGTATGGTGCGATGTTGCGAGGCGGCATCGGACCTTGCCTGCTCGTAGAGGTCGCGCGGGATGTGCACTGAAATGGTGTCGCTGCTCGGGTTCCCCATTAGATGTCACCGTTACCACATTTTTGGTAGACGAGGATAGTCCATGCGGCTGCCGTCCTGAACGGGCAGGACGACATCGGTCTCAGCACGTCGACAGGCAAGGAAGGCTCGACCGCCGGTCTGCGGCCTCCGGCACAGATGAACCCCTGTTCCCTGGGCCACTTGGCACCCTGGATGCCACGCTGCGATCGGACGGGCGAGAGTGAACCATGCCCCGCTTTCGCTTGCCCAAAAGGTCAAGCAGCCGCTTCAGGTGCTTCCGTTCCTGCATTCGGCGCGCGCTGGTCGCCCCTTCAGCCGCACCTGCGGGAAAGGGTCACTGACGCATTGCCGCCGTGGGCGAAGGGCATTCGGAGGTCAAGACACCCAATGAATCGCGGGCACATCGATCCGGTCTGCGGGATGAGCGTGACGCCGGAGACGGCCTCGGGGACCCACGAGCACCGGGGCGAGCGCTATGTCTTCTGCTCCGAGGGCTGCCTGGCACGTTTCGCTGCGGATCCGGAGAGATATCTGACGACGCAGGAGGCGGCGCCCTCGCCGGCGGACGTCGAGTACACCTGTCCGATGCATCCCCAGGTCCAACAAACGGGTCCGGGGTCCTGTCCGATGTGCGGCATGGCCCTGGAGCCGAAGGTGACCGGTCTCGAGGAGGGGCCCGATCCGGAGCTCGTCGACATGCGGCGCCGGTTCCGCATCTCGGCGGTCCTCACCCTGCCGGTCTTCCTGCTGGCGATGGGCGAGATGCTCCCGTGGTTTGACCGGGTCGTGCCGACGGGCCTCTCGGTCTGGGTGCAATGCCTGCTGGCCACGCCGGTCGTCGTCTGGGGCGGTTGGCCCTTCTTCCGGCGGGCCTGGGCCTCGGTCACGCACCTCAGCCCGAACATGTTCACGCTGATCGCGATCGGCACGGGCGCCTCGCTGATCTACAGCCTCGCGGCCCTGCTGTTTCCGCAGCTGTTTCCCGAGACCCTGCGCGACCCCCACTCCGGTCTGATCCCCGTCTATTTCGAGGCGGCGGCCGTGATCACCACGCTCGTCCTGCTCGGGCAGGTTTTGGAGCTGCGCGCACGCGCCCAGACTGCGGGCGCCATCAGGGAGCTGCTCCGCCTCGCCCCCGAGACCGCGACCCTGGTCGGGCCCGACGGCACCGAGGAGGTGATCGACATCGGGCGCGTGGAGGCGGGCGCGGTTCTGCGCGTCAAGGCGAACGAGCGGGTGCCGACCGACGGCGAGATCATCGAGGGCCGCACGGCGGTCGATGAGTCCATGGTAACCGGTGAATCCATTCCGGTGGAGAAGACCAAGGGCAGCAAGGTGATCGGTGGAACGCTCAACGGCCGCCGCCCTTTCCTCATGCGGGCCGAGACGGTCGGCAGTGAGACCATGCTGGCCAAGATCGTCAAGATGGTCGGCGAGGCCCAGCGCAGCCGTGCGCCGATCCAGCGTCTGGCGGACGTGGTCTCCGCCTACTTCGTGCCGGTGGTCATCCTGATCGCGATCCTCGCCTTCATCGTCTGGATGCTGGTCGGGAATCTGAGCTACGCCATCGTCGCCGCTGTCTCCGTCCTGATCATCGCCTGCCCCTGCGCCCTCGGCCTCGCCACGCCCATGTCGATCATGGTCGGGACCGGGCGCGGGGCAGGGAGCGGCGTGCTGGTCAAGCAGGCGGAGGCCCTAGAGGTTCTGGAGCGGATCGACGCCATCGTCGTCGACAAGACCGGCACCCTGACCGAGGGGCGACCCGGCGTGCAGCGGGTCGTGGCCTTCGACGGGAGCGACGAGCGTGAAGTTCTGCGCATCGCCGCGAGTCTCGAGCGGTCGAGCGAGCACCCGCTGGCGGGCGCCGTCCTGGAGGAGGCCCAGGCGCGCGGTGTGACGACCGCGGCGGTCGAGGCCCCCGAGTCGCTCACCGGTGTCGGCCTGGTCGGGACCCTAGACGGCCGCAGGGTCGCGGTCGGGAGCGAGCGCATCCTCGCGGAGCCGGCAGCGCGGGGCGATGGCTCTGCTCCGTCGCCCGGACCGGGATCGCCCGAGGCAGAGACGCTGGCGCAGGAGATGCGGACGCAGGGTCAGACCCTGATGTTTGTCACCCTGGAGGGCCGGCTCGCCGGTCTCATCGGTGTCGCCGACGCGATCAAGCCGTCCGCCAGACAGGCCGTCGACGCCCTGCACCGCCGCGGTATCGAGGTCATCATGATGACCGGAGACAATCGCACCACCGCGGAAGTGGTCGCCCGCGCCTTGGGTATCGATCAGGTCTTTGCCGAGGTCACGCCCGAGGACAAGGCCGGCCGTGTGAAGTCGCTCCAGCAGACCGGGCGCAGGGTGGCGATGGCGGGAGACGGCGTCAACGACGCGCCGGCCCTGGCCCAGGCCGACGTCGGGATCGCCTTCGCCACCGGCACGGATGTGGCCATCGAGTCCGCCGACATCACCCTGCTCAAACCCGATCTGACGGGCCTCCTCAAGGCCCACAACCTGAGCCGGGCGACCCTGCGCAACATCCGCCAGAATCTCCTCTTCGCCCTCGGTTACAACGCCCTGGGGGTCCCGGTGGCGGCCGGCGTGCTCTATCCGGTCCTGGGTGTGCTGCTGTCGCCGATGATCGCGAGCGCCGCCATGACACTGAGCTCGGTGTCGGTGATTACAAATGCCCTGAGGCTGCGACGGGTGCCCTTGTGAGATATGCCAAGGGGAGCGCGCGCCTTGGGGCTCAGTTGGCGGGCATCGGTCACGATCCACAGGAAGGCGTGCGTATCCAGCAGAACCCTTACCTAAAGTGTTTTATGAATAATCGTCCGGAAGCTCATTGAAGTCCGCCCCATCGTAACGAGCCCCCGAGCTTCTCCGAGACGACGGCGTTTCGCAGGCGGCGCAATGGGGACCAGTCGCACGACCGGCTTGTTGGCGCGCGCGATGCCGACGTCCTGTCCTGCCTCTGCCAGGGCGATCAGGCGCGAAAGTTGAGTCTTCGCATCGTGGATGTTGACCTACTCGCTCACGAAACCGCCCTTATCCAGCCGGAAGGTTGGTTCCAGCGTAGCAGTCTCTAAGCTGGCGTTTTGCCCGTTGCATGATGAGTCGGAATGCGCCGGGGACTGAAGGGCGCCCGATGGCGGCGTGCGCCGCGGCGAGTGCGGCGCCCGGACCCAGACGGCCGTCACGCATAGGCCGGTGCGAAGGCGCTGCCCGGCTCGGCGACTGGCCCGGTCTCGGACCAATAGGGCGAGAGCCTGCGGAGCTGGGCGACGATCGGCGGCACGGCCGCGATGACCCGCTCGATCTCATCCATGCGGTTGTAGCGGGAGAGTGAGAAGCGTGTGGTGCCGTGTGCGGCGGTCAGAGGGATGCCCATGGCCCGCATCACGTGCGAGGGCTCGAGCGAGCCGGAGGTGCAGGCGGAGCCGCTCGATGCCGCGATCCCGAGCTTGTTGAGCATCAGCAGGATGGCCTCACCCTCGATGTACTCGAAGGCAATGTTGCTGGTGTTGGGGAGACGGTTGGCGGGGTCGCCGGTCACGAAGCAGTGGGGGACGGCGGCGAGGATGCCCTGCTCGAGCCGGTCGCGCATGGTGCGCACCGCGGTCTTCTCGTGCTCCATGTGCTCGAGCGCCATCTCGCAGGCCTTGCCGAGCCCGACGATGGCGGCGCTGTTCTCGGTGCCGGCGCGCCGCCCGCGCTCCTGATGACCGCCGCGCAGCAGCGGGCGGAAGCGTGTGTTGCGTCGCAGATAGAGCACGCCGATGCCCTTGGGCGCGTGCAGCTTGTGCCCGGACAGGGAGAGCATGTCGATCGCCGTCTCCTTGAGATCGATGGGTACCTTCCCGACGGCCTGAACCGCGTCGGTGTGGAAGAGCACGCCCGTGGATCGCGCCAGCTCGGCCATCTCTTGGACTGGGAAGAGGGTGCCGGACTCGTTGTTCGCCCACATTACCGAGACGATGGCCACCCGGTCGGAGAGGAGGTCCATGTAGGTCTCGATGTCCAGTCGGCCCTTGCCGTCGACCTCGAGGTAATGGACCTTGTAGCCCTCCGTCTCCAGGTGCTCACAGAGCGACAGCACCGCGGGGTGCTCGACAACCGTGGTGATGATCTCGTTGCGCCCCGGCTGGGCCCGGATGGCGGAGAGGATGGCGGTGGAGTCGGACTCGGTCCCGCACGAGGTGAAGACGATCTCCGAGTCCTGCTCGGCCCCGATCAGTGCCTGCACCTGGCGACGGGCCTGCTTGATCGCCAGGCCGACCCGGTTGCCGTAGGCGTGGATGGACGAGGGGTTGCCGAACTGCTCGGTGAAAAAGGGCAGCATGGCCTCGACCACCTCGGGCGCCACCATGGTGGTGGCGTTGTTGTCGAGATAGATGCCTTGTGTCGCTGGTGGTGCGGTCATGGGCGGTGTCCTGGTGGGGTGTGAGCAAGATGGAGCGGTGACCCGGCAGCCTTGGCGACCGGACGGCAGTGCCCCCGCTCAGCCGCGCCCGGCCATCGCCTGGGCCGGCAGCACGCGCACGAATTCACCCAGATCCTCGACGATGCGCTGCTGGATCCCGTCGAGTGTCGTGGAGGCCATCTGGCAGCCGGCACAGGCGCCGGTCATGTTCACGAAGACGTTCCGGCCGTCGACGTCGATCAGCTCGACGTCGCCGTGGTCGCGCTGGAGGTTGGGGCGGATCGCCTCGATCGACCGCTCGATGCGGCGAATGCGCTCCAGGTTGCCGAGCTTGCGCGGAGCAGGCGAGGACGCTGCCTCGGGTGCCTTGGCGTAGGGGTCGAACGCCTTCCCCTGCTCGGCGAGGACGCGTGCGAGGATGGCCTCGACGCCCTCGTGACAGGCCGAGCAGCCGCCGCCCGCCTTGGTGTAATGGGTCACCTCTTCCACGGTCGAGAGCCCGTTGGCGCGGATCGTGTCCTCGATCAGAACGGCGTCCACGGCGAAACACTTGCACACCAGCGCGCCTTCCTCATGGTCGTCTTTCCATTCCTCGCCGCGGTAGTTCGCGATCGCGGCCTGCAGGGCCTCGCGGCCCATCACCGAGCAGTGCATCTTCTCCGGGGGCAGCCCGTCGAGATAGTCGGCGATGTCTTGATTACTGACCTCGAGTGCCTCGTTGAGCGCCATGCCCTTGATGATCTCGGTCAGGGCCGAGCTGGAGGCGATCGCCGAGCCGCAGCCGAAGGTCTGGAAACCGGCGTCGAGGATGACCTCGCTCTCCGGGTCGACCCTGAGGGTGAGGCGCAAGGCATCGCCGCAGGACAGCGATCCCACGTCGCCGACCGCGTTGGCCTCCGGCACGGCCCCGGCGTTGCGCGGATTAAAGAAGTGCTCCTGGACCTTTTCCGAGTAATCCCACATGGCGTGTCTCCGGGCGTCGTGGCGATGAGCGAGGCGGTCAGATCGCGGTCTCAAGGCGTGGCTTGAGTCTTGCGTCATTAGTTGCGGAGCGGTTCAGCAAACCATGTGCCACGACGATCTCCGCGTCGATCACATTGATTTCGTTGCATCTCGTAGCGCTGTGCCGGCCGCCGATGTCGGCTCTCGGACGACGGGACCTGCCCGTCCGGTCGGGAATCCCACAACGCATCTCAACAACAGGGATATTCGATGGATCTCAATCAACTCGTCCCCGGCGACCTCGTCTATGCCGCCGCGGACATCCACAACGACGGCGGCCTCCCCGGCCTCCCCGAGGCGGCGCTGATCGCGGCGGCGGGGACACGCGGTGTCATCCTCAATATTGGCCATCTCGAGGAGGATCTCGGCCGGGAGGTCTATCTTGTGCGGTTTGAGGGGGAAGGCTCAGAGCTCGGACCTCCCACGGGCTGCTGGCCGGAGGAGCTCCGGGCGGAGCGGTATGACCCGCCTTAGCTCCTATCCCTCATCATGATCAGTCGGAACCAGACACCAGGAGCCGATTCATCCTCAGTCCGACAGGCTCGTAGGTGCTCGAGAGGCTCCCCGGGGTCCGCCAAGCGCGCGGCAGCCCGGCTCGTTGGGTCGAAGTCCGACCTCGGCGGCCGCCCGCCCCGGATCGACCGCGCCAGGCGTGAGAAGCCCGCGCACCCCGGGGCGCGACCGCAAGCCTGTCGTCTGACATGCTGCAAACTTCCGCAATGATCCTGGTCTGAAGGATCAGAACGGGGCGAAACCCTGGGCATCCATCCAGACGGAGAGCGAGATGTTGTTCAAACAGCTGTTCGAGCCGGTATCCAGCACCTACACCTACCTGATCGGCTGCGAGGAGACCGGTCAGGGGGTGCTGATCGACCCGGTGCTGCCGACCTGGCAGCGCGATCTCGAGGCGGTCGCCATGCTCGGGCTGAAGCTGGTCTACACGCTCGACACCCACATCCATGCCGATCACATCACCGGGGCGCGCACGCTGAAGCGCGAGGCCGGGAGCCGAATCGCGCACCCCGCGATCGACAATCTCGACTGCACCGATCTGCCGATCGAGGAAGGGACGCCGTTGATGGTCGGGGAGGTCCGTATCGATCCGCTGTTTACGCCCGGACACACGGACGGCCACCATGCCTATCGCCTCGGTGACCGGGTCCTGACCGGCGACGCGCTTCTGATCGACGCCTGTGGTCGAACCGACTTTCAAAGCGGGGATGCCTCCGCCTTGTATCGGAGCGTGACCGGGAAGCTGTTCTCTCTGCCCGACGAGACCCTCGTCTATCCGGGCCATGACTATGAGGGGCGATGGGTGTCGAGCATTGCGCAGGAGCAGACCCGCAACCCACGCCTGGGCGGCAACCGCTCGCTCGAGTCGTTCGTGGAGCTGATGAACGGGCTGGATCTGGCGTACCCGAAGTTCATCGACTATGCGCTGCCGGGCAACCGGGCCTGCGGCGCATGCCCCCCCGGGGTGCCGGAGGACCTGCAGCAGTACTGCGAGCAGATTGGCGAGAGCAGGCAGGGTTAAGCGACGACTCCTTCGGTGTGGCTGTACCCCCCGGACCTGTCCGACGCGAGCTGTGGCCTTCGATCGGCGGGAATAACCGCAGGCCGCCTTCTCCAGGGCGAACAGGCAGAGCCAGCCCGTTTTTTCTCAGTCTCGGGTCGCAGCTGGCGAAGGCCGTGCACGACGCGGAGACCATCGACGCGGTGAGCGCGCTGCTCCGAGGTGAGCGCTGCAGGGATCCCTTCGTACAAGGTCTCTCGGCAGCGAGAGGACTGGCCATCGGTCGCGTGGTTCTCGTCAGCGCGCAAACCAAGCTCGAGTCGATACCGGATCGAGAAGCCCGAGACGTCGCCGCCGAGGTGCTTGCTTTCGAAGCGGCAATCGCCGCGGCCCGCCAGGAGCTGCGACCCGGCGGGGAGGGTTTGGCCGACATCCTGATCCGGCGGGTGCATTGCTGTTCATGGGCATGGGGGTCGACACCCTCAGCATGAGCCCAACGCTGCTGTCCCAAGTCAAGCTCGCCATACGCTGCTTTACCCGAGGACGAGCGCGTCCGCTCGCGGACACGGCGCTCGGCATGAGCGATGGATTCTCCATCGACCGACTGATGAACGGCGCACTCGAAGAGATCGAGGGCTGTCCGGAAACCGCAGGCGTCCAGTTGGACTGAGACGAGTCCTGGACGAGCCCCACGGCGACCCCTGACAGGCCATGATCGAGCCAACATCGCCTGGTTGCCGCCTCTCGCTCTTCGGCGCAATGAGCCATGCTTTCCCGTCTTCCAAACGGAGTCATAGTAGCGCTCGGCGATTCCGTTCAAAGCCGAGCATACCTGCCTTGTCGCTTGCGGTAAGGCTCGTTACAGTCCCAGTTGTTTCCGAATCGTCATGACGTCAACAGCGTGGTCGCGGGGCTGTTTTGTGGGCAACCAGGGTCGAGCATTCGCCACGACGGATAAGACGCAGGAACACGTCGACACCTTCTGGGTGCTGTTATCCTCGCGATACCCATTGGGTTGTCGGCACGCTGGCTAAGTGTGTCGCGGGAATCATCGGGTCGGAGGCGGCAGTGCGACTGCTTAAGCTGATGGGGCACAGCGGTACCGTGCCCGGCGCTCTCCTTGCAGCAGATCTCCAGGCGGCGCTGGAGCGTCTTGAGGCGGTGGTCGAGGCAGACAAACAATCGCCGGAGCCAGAAGCGTCTGCGCAAAGAGAGAATGGCGGACCTGCCGTAAGTCTCTCGCACCGCGACTTGCCTATGATCGAATCGCTCAAGGCTGCGGCGACGGCAATATGCGACGTGACGTGGGACGGCAGCAACAAATCCAACGCCCCCATGTGACGGTCATTCCAGTTTCCGGTGCCACCAGGAGTCACGTAGCTGTTTTGAAAGCGATGAACAGAGAGGTTCCGCCATGACCTACTGTATTGGCATCATGCTCGACGCCGGATTGGTCCTGGCGTCGGACTCGCGCACCCATGCCGGGGTCGACAATTTTGCCAGTTTCTGCAAGATGAGCGTGTTTGAACGCGCTGGTGACCGGGTCATCATGCTGTTGAGCTCGGGCAACCTGGCCGGAACCCAGGCCGTCATCGGCCTGCTGAAGCAGCGGAGCGCCAAGGCGGGGGTGCCCAATCTCTGGAGCGCGGAGTCCATGTTCGATACCGCGCTGCTGGTGTCGGACGCCATGCGGGACGTCGATCGGCGCGACGGCAAATACCTGGCAGCGAGTGATGTCGGCTTCAACGCCTCGTTCATACTTGGCGGCCAGATTGCGGGCGAGCCGCCGCGCCTGTTCCGGATCTATGCGGAGGGCAACTTCATCGAGGCCAGCGTGGAGACGCCTTATCTCCAGACCGGGGAAACCAAGTACGGAAAGCCGATCATCGATCGGGTGATTACCCGCTCGACCTCGCTCAATGATGCCGCAAAATGTGTCCTCGTCTCATTCGAGTCAACGATGCGCAGTAATTTGTCTGTCGGCATGCCGATCGATCTGATCTGCTATGAACGTGACAGCCTCGAAGTCCGGATGCGCCGCCGCTTCGACGAGGGGGATGCGTATTTCAGCACGCTCGGTAAGCAATGGACGGACGGCACGCGGCAGGTGTTCGGGGCTCTGCCCCAGCTGGACTGGTAAGCCCACTGAGGACGCCGTTGGCGACCACGGCGGTGAATGCACGCGCAGCAGACCCCGGACGCTGGGCAAGGCGATCGTCGCATTGCGGCGCAGGGCGTGTGCGAGCCGCGCTGCGGCGGATCCCACGCAGCCGACCCAACGCCAACAACCCAGACTGCCAGCGCCTGCCCAAAGGAGAACGGGCGGCTCAGGAGTCCATAGCTTTGGCAACTGGTGCAGTCGTATCGTCGCTCCCAAAAGGCAGGTCAGGCTGTCAACCGATGCGCTCGTGAGGGATACGGGCCTGCCGGATGTGGTTGTTCCGTACGCGAGGCAGACGCCCGTTGAAGAGCTGCCGGACGAGACCCTGATCTTCCTGCTGGGAAGCCGCTATTGCGAGACCGATCGCCTGTCCGAGACAGCCTGGCAACTGTTCGGCCAGACCCCGACCGGATGGGCGCGCGTCCAGGCGATCTGCGACTACGTCCACCGGCATATTGTTTTTGGCTATGAGCCTGCGCGCCCCACCAAGACCGCCTGCGAGGCCTTCCACGAGCGGACCGGCGTTTGCCGGGACTATGCACACCTCGCCATCGCATTCTGCCGCTGTATGAATATCCCAGCACGTTATTGCACCGGTTACCTCGGCGACATCGGCATGCCGCCTCCCTACGGCCCGATGGATTTTGCCTGTTGGTTCGAGTCCTATCTTCACGGCCATTGGTACACATTCGACGCCCGCAACAATATCCCGCGCATCGGACGCGTGTTGATCGCCCGTGGCCGCGACGCCGCCGACGTCGCCATCAGCAACACCTTCGGGCCCAACACCCTGAAGAGTTTCAAGGTTCGGACCGACGAGGTGAGCGAGGGGTGAATATCGAAAGGCCGCGGAGGCTCGCGCTAAGCCTCAAGTCGTCTCATATGAGAGCCGGCGTCGGAGGCCTTGCGCCGCCGCCTGCGCGTCTCGCTGCGCGGCCAATCGGCGGAATCCTTGCCGGTCGCGGACCCAGCCGCGGCTCACTCCATCAGGGCGACCGCTTTGACCTGGGCGAAGACCTCCTGTCCGGGGTGCAGCCGGAGGCGGTCGCGCGAGAGACGGGTGATCCGGGCGAGCAGGGCGGTTTGGGGACGGTCGCCGTCCGCTCCGCCGGTGCCGAGCTTGACCAAGACCTGCGGGCCTTCGGCCTCCTGAATCTCGAGGATGCGTGCCGGCAGGATGTTGACGATGCTCGAGGTCCCGGGCTCGTCCAGCGCGATGCTGACGTCGCGTGCGTGGATGCAGACCCGGACCCTGGCGCCGACCGAACGGGACAGGCCCGTGACCGCCAGCCGGGCGCCGGGGATCTCGATGCGGCTGAGCTGATAGACCGGGTCATGGGCGCGGACGATCCCGTCGATGAAGCAGCTCGCCTCGCTCTCCCGGCTGAGCGGCAGGTCGAGGCGGGAGAGGATCTGGTTTGCGGGGCCGACTGCCCGAACCCGTCCCCCCTCGAGCAGGACGATGTGGTCCGCCAGGCGTGCGACCTCCTCCGGCGAGTGGCTGACGTAGAGGATGGGGATCGCCAGCTCGTCGTGCAGGCGCTCCAGGAAAGGCAGGATCTCGCCCTTGCGTTTGAGGTCGAGCGCCGCGAGCGGCTCGTCCATGAGGAGGAGCCTCGGACTGGTGGCGAGCGCCCGGGCGATGGCGACCCGCTGGCGCTCGCCGCCCGAGAGGCGCTCCGGCATGCGCTCGAGCAGGTGACCGATGCCGAGCAGATCCACGGCCTGCTCCAACGAGACCTTGTGCGCCGAGTCGACGCGTCTGCGCCCATAGTCCAGGTTCCGGCGCACCGAAAGGTGCGGGAAGAGGCTCGCCTCCTGGAAGACATACCCCAGGGGGCGCCGGTGCGTCGGCATGAACAGGCCGCGTGCGCTGTCCTGCCAGATCTCGCCCTTGAAGCTGAGAAGGCCCTGACTGCGACGCTCCAGACCGGCGATGCAGCGGAGCAGGCTGGTCTTGCCCGAGCCGGAGTGGCCGAACAGTGCCGTCACCCCCCGTCCGGGGAGCGCCAGGTCCACACCCAGGACGAAGCCGGGCCATTTCACCCTGAATCGGGCCTGGATGGACTGATCCGCGGCGGGCAATGCGGCTTCGCGCTCCAGGACGGCGCTCATCTCCAGACCCTGGTGTTCCGCGAATACAGGGTGAGCAACACCAGGAAGCTGAAGATCAACATGGCGGCCGCGAGGACATGCGCCTCTGCATACTCGAGGGCCTCCACATGATCGTAGATCGCCACTGAGACCACCCGGGTCTGCTCCGGGATATTTCCGCCAATCATCAGCACCACCCCGAACTCCCCGACGGTGTGTGCGAAGCCGAGGATCGCCGCGGTGACGAAGCCCGGTCTGGCGAGCGGCACCACCACCGTGAAGAAGCTGTCCCAGGGGCTGGCTCGCAGGGTCGCTGCGACCTCCAGCGGCCGCTCGCCGATCGCCTCGAAGGCGTTCTGCAGCGGCTGAACGACGAAGGGCATGGAGTAGAGCACCGAGCCGACGACCAACCCGGCGAATGTGAAAGGCAGGAGGCCGATGCCGAGCCATTGGGTGAGCTGTCCCACCGGGCCGTTCGGCCCCATGGTGACCAGGAGGTAGAAGCCGAGCACCGACGGCGGCAAGACCAGCGGAAGCGCCACGACCGCTCCCACGATGCCCTTCCATCGCGAGCGGGTGCGGGCCAGCCACCAGGCGATGGGCGTGCCGACGACCAGGAGGACCAAGGTCG
>Ga0316576_10001290_pt1 | contig 13324 bp, 13 predicted proteins | sample S0NA_FD_203075 | JGI IMG/M metagenome (GOLD analysis project Ga0316576, IMG submission 203075) | Rhizosphere microbial communities from salt marsh grasses in Alabama, United States - S0-2_050615r3r5 | ecosystem: Host-associated > Plants > Roots > Rhizosphere | place: USA: Alabama | collected... | reverse complement strand
GTCATGGACTACCGACTGATCGACGCCGACAACCACTACTACGAGGCCGAGGACTGCTTCACCCGCTACGGCGACGAGGACGTGAAGAAGTTCGTTCGGTGGGTGTCGGAGGGCAAGCGGCGCCACGTCCTGTTCGGCAACGTGATGCAGACGATGGTGCCGAACCCGACGTTCGACCCGGTGATCAAGCCGGGCGTGCTGCACAAGCAGCTGAAGGCCCTCGCCGAGGGCGGTGAGCGCTCCGGTCCGACCAACGCCTGGCGGTCGGACGCGCTCGAACCACTGCCGCCCTACTACCAGGACCGCGACGCCCGGCTCGAGGTGATGGACCAGCAGGGCCTGGAGAAGGCGTGGATGTTCCCCACCCTCGCCGTGGGCATCGAGGGCCTGAACCCGCAGAACGTCGCCATGACCTACAAGCTGTTCCACGCCTTCAACCGCTGGCTCGAGGAGGACTGGGGCTGGTCCTTCCACGACCGGCTGATCGGGGCGGCCGCCATCCCGGTGCTCGACCCGGTCCTCGCGACCGAGGAGCTCGAGTCGGTGCTGGAGCGCGGCGCCCGCATGATCGTGCTGCGCCCGGGGCCGGCCAACGGGCGCTCGCCCGCCGACCCGGCGTGGGACCCGTTCTGGGCCCGCGTCCAGGACGCCGACATCCCCGTGACGTACCACATCCATGCCGGGGGCGACGCCTACGACGACGCCTACCGGCTGCTGTGGCAGCGCCACGGCGTCACCGACCCGGTGTACGAGACGAACCTCCGGACCACGCTGTTCGGAGGGGACCGCAGCATCCTCGACACCGTCGCCGCTCTCGTGCTCGGGAACGTGTTCGGTCGGTTCCCCCGCCTGCGCATCGCCACCATCGAGCTCGGCTGCGCCTGGGTGCCGTACTGCCTGCACATGCTCGACCACGCCGGTGTGTCGATCACCGAGCGCTACATCCAGGCGTTCGGCGAGCGGGTGGACGAGCGCCCGTCCGCGGTCTTCAAACGCCACTTCTGGGTGTCGCCGTTCCCCGAGGAGGACGTGGCCGGCCTGGTCGAGCTCATCGGTGCGGACCGCGTGCTGTTCGGCTCCGACTGGCCCCACTCCGAGGGGACCGAGCAGCCGGCCGACTACGTCGACCACCTCGGCAAGCTCTCGCCCGACGAGGTCGAGAAGGTTCTGCGCACCAACGCCCTCACCGTCATGGGCGCCACCTGATCGCGGTCAACCGGTGAAGCTGGGCTGCGCCGGCGCGGGGGCCGGTGCGGGCGCGGTGTGGGCAACCCGCACGATCACCCGGGCGGGCGACGAGGCGGTCGTGACCGTCACGTCGGCCGGCGAGCGCATGCCGACGACCCAGCTCAGCTGCGCCTCGAAGTCCTCGAGCTGGACCGCCTCGGTGACGTTGGCCGAGGGGCCGGTGACCCGCTCGGGCCCGAAGTAGGTCTGGGCGTAGAGGGCCGAGGCGGCCTCGCTCTGCGTGCGCGGCTCGCAGGCCCGCTGGATCCACCCGAAGAAGGCGTCGCACGACCCCCCGAGGGTGTAGGTGGCCGAGGTCACGGCGGTGTTCTGGAACACGGTCGCGTCGAGCTGGCGGAGCAGCTGGTCGCTCCCGGCGCTGCTGCTGGCCCCGGGGATGGTCGTGGCCAGCGCCGGGTCGAAGTCGACCACGGCGCTGCCGTCGGCGGCCACAGACGCCGACAGCACCATCCCGGCGGTGGCGCTCGAGAACCAGGAGCTCAGCCCGGCGGTGGCGTCGGCGGTGGTGGGCCCGGCGAGCAGCTCGTCCATGGTCGCCTCGAGCACGGCGCTGTCGCTGCCGGAGGGCACGACCCGACGGGACGCCACGACCGGGGCGGGGCCGTTCAGGGCGTCCTGGCACGAGTAGTAGACGCCCACGCCGGTCTCGCCGGGCCCCGGCGTCGGTGGCGCCGGGAGCGCGTTGGCGCAGCTGATGCCGAAGCTGACACCCGAGGCCGGGAACATCCGCAGCCGCACGAACGAGGTGCCGGCCACGGCGACCGTGTCGCCGGGGATCGTCAGGAGCGGTGGCGTGGCCTGCGTCGCCTCGACCTCCGGGAGCGCGTCACCGGCGAAGGTGAACACGACCTCGTCGGCGCTCCCCACGTCGGCGATCGTCACGTCCGTGAGGGCAGCCGGACCGGATCCGGCGCTCGTCGTGGACGGGATGGTGACCGGCAGCTCGGCCGGTGACGACCCGATCCCGACGAACGGTGCCACCACGGCGGCGGCGGCCACCACGGCCAACTTGGCGCGTCCTCTCATCGCAACACCCCCTGTCGCGTCGTCCTCCCACCCTGGAGGCGGGCGGACGGCCGTGTCCAGGGTCGGAGGACCCCGATCCGCGACGCCCAGGGCGGTGGCCCTTTCGGGGCGGTGGTGCTCGAGCGTCGGCTCAGGGGAGGCCGACGTGGCCGTTGCGTGCCTTCCACATGAAGTACTTCTCGAAGCCGAGCTTCATGAGGTGGGCCTGCGGGCCCGGGATGAGCACCCCGTGCTTGCGGGGCGGGAGCATGTGGTCGGCGAGGATGATCACGCCGTTGTTGCCGGCGTCCATGACGCACACGGCGGGGATCTCACCGAACTCCTTGTGCTCCTTGGGCTCCTCGCCCCGGATCTGGGCGGCGATGTTCTTGGCCGCGACGTGGGCCATCTCCTCGGTGGGGAAGCCCGTCTTCGGGATCCCCACCGGCGTGGGCGTCTGCCACGGGACCTCGACGGCGGCGGCGATGCCCACGGCGTAGACGTGGTCGTAGCGCTCGGTCTGGTAGGTGTCGCGAACGCGGACGTAGCCCTTGTCGTCGGCGATCTCGGTCGCCTCCCGGACCACCGGCTGACCCACGAACGGCGGGACGATCATGGCGTAGGCGAAGTCGATGGTCGACCCGTCGGCCATCACCAACCGACCGTCGTCGACGTGGTCCATCGCCACGTCGAGGCGGGCGTCGATCTTCTCGTGGCCGAGGAACTTGCCCAGCAGGGACTCGCCGTGGGGGAGCCCACCGATCCCGAAGTGGCCGAGGAACGGCTCGGAGGTGACGTAGTGGAGCTTCACCTGCGACTTCAGCTTGTGCTTCCGCAGCTGGTGCGAGACGTTGAACAGGTACTCGTAGGCCGCGCCGAAGCAGCCTGCGCTCTGCGACGCCCCCACGACGATGTCGCCCGGCCGGTCGAGGAAGCGCTGCCACCCCTCGCCCGCGTGGATCGCGTCCTCGAGCGTGGTGATGGTGTAGGCGTTGCCCTCGGTGAGCCCGGGCACCGCGTCGTAGTTGTTGCGATAGCCGGTGGCGATCACGAGGTAGTCGTAGTCGTAGGTGCCGGCGGTCGTCTCGACCCGGTCCGACGCGAGGTCGAGGCGGGTGGCCTCGGCGTGGACGAAGTCGACGCCGTGCTCCTCGAAGGTCGGTGCGAGGGGGAACGTGATGTCCTCGGGCGTCCGCTTCCCGAACGGCAGCCAGATCAGCGACGGGTTGAAGAGGAACTGGTCCGAGGCCGACACGACCCGGACGTCGACGTCGCCGTCGAGCTCGTGGCGGACGGCGAGCGCCGCCGTCAGGCCACCGAAGTTCCCACCGAGCACCAGCACACGCTTCCGGGACACGCTGCCTCCTCAACTGACGTGGTCGCGTCGAGCGTGTCGTCTCCCAACCGTGGGCGCAAGGGGCTTGTGACCCGAGCGGTGGACGCCGGGCGGGTGCGCTCGCCCCGGGCCTCCGGTTCGGCGTCCGGCGGTCCGGGCCCGTCGGTCAGGTGCGGGTGCCGCCCACCAGGGCGACCAGGGCTCCCTCCGGCGGTCGTCGAGCCATGCCGGGCTGCAGGTCGACCGAGCCGTCGGGGAGGACCGCGGCGAGCGGGATCGCACCGGCGGGGAGGCCGTCGGGGCAGCGCTGCACCGCGGCGCCGGCGTCGATCCGGTCCTGGATCGCCGCCCACGAGACGTCCGGGGCGAACGGCTGGGGCGTCCAGGTCTCGGTGAGGAGGCGCTCGACCGTGTGCTCCGGCTGGCGCGGGAGCACGAAGACGTGCGACCGGCCGAGGCGCTCGATGAGCGAGGCGACGACGAGCGAGACGATCACGGCGTCGTGGCTGACGATCACCGCCTCGGCGAGCTCGGCCTCGTCGAGGGCGCGCGCCAGGTCCTCGTCGCTGGCGAAGTCGGAGATCACCGGCACCGCGGGGTGGCGCCCCGCGAGGTCGTCGGGCTGCGCCTCCGCCAGCACCAGGACCCGGGCGCCGAGGCCCTCGAGAGCTCCGGCGAGGTCGAGCACGAAGCGGCTCGACCCGATCAGGGCGACGCCCGCCGGGCGTGGCGTCCGTACCCCGAGCGCTCGCGCCACCGGGGCGGCCGAGAGTCCGTAGACGATGCCGGTGCCGAGGATCACGCCGAAGGCGATCGGTGACAGCAGGGAGCCGTCCACGCCCGCCGCAGTGAGCGTCGCGGCGAACTGCGCGGCGGTCGCGGCCGCGACGATGCCCCGTGGGTCCATCCACGCCGCGAAGGCACGGTCCCGCCACGGGAGGTCGCTGCCCAGCGTGGAGATGCCGACGGCGAGCGGCCGGACGACGACCACGAGGGCGGCGACCACGAGGAGGATCGCGCCGAGGTTGTCGAGGAGGTCGTCGACCTCCACCAGCGCCCCCAGCACGATGAACAGGACCCCGATGATGAGCACCTCCAGGGTCTCCCCGAAGCCGGTGATCCGGGTGGTCGGCACGATCCGCTGGTTGGCGGCGATGACGCCGAGCACGACGGTCGCGAACAGACCTGCCTCGGAGAGCAGGACCTCGGCCACGCCCCAGCACAGCACCGCCACGAGCACGGCGACCGATGCCTCCATGTCGTCGGTGAGCAGGAAGTGCGAGAGGACGAACACGAGCAGCGCCGCCCCGGCCAACCCGACGGCGGTCCCGAGCCCGAGGCGCCCGAGCATCTGGAGCATGGGGTGGATGCCGCCCCGTCCGGAGGCGAGGACGAGGTTCAGCACCACCACGCCGAGCGTGGCGCCCAGCGGGTCGAGCACGGTGCCCTCCCAGTTGAGGATGGCGCCCGTGGGCTGGCGGGGCCTCACCACCCGCAGCAGCGGTCCCACGACCGTGGGGCCCGACACGGTGAGGATCGCCCCTGCGAGGAAGGCGATGTCGCGCGGCGCGTCGGAGGCCAGGAGCACGGCGGTCGAGGCGCCGGCGAAGGTGACCACGAGCCCCACCGTGACGAGCCGGACGACCGGTCGGCGTGCCGGTCGCGGCAGGTCCTCCAGCCGCAGGTTGAGGCCGCTCTGGAACAGGAGCAGGGCCACGGCGAGGGTCACGAGGGGGAAGAGGGTGTCACCGAAGAGCTGGTCGGGTTCGACGAGGCCGGTGGCGCCGGCGACGAGCCCGGAGGGCAGCAGCAGCAGCAGCGACGGGAAGCCGAGCCTGCGGCCGACCCACTGGGCACCGACGCCGAGCACCACGATCGTCGTGAGCCCGATGATGATCTCGTCGTCGGTCACGGCGCCGACCGGTCGCAGCGGGAGGCGGGGGACGGGCGGATCACCGCCGAGGGACGGTACAGCGGGCAGCGCCGGCCCGCCTGGGAGACGAGGTCCCGCTCGCGAGGGTGAGCCGACAGACCAAAAGTCTGTCAACGAGTGTTGACCCAATCGTGGACCTCGTCGATGATGGCGCCGTGCCGACCGACTCCGCCCTCACCCCCCGAGCGGCGCGCCACGCCGCACTGGGAGATCCGACGCGCCTCGCCATCGTGGACGAGCTGGCGTGCGCCGACCGCTCTCCGGGTGAGCTGCGACGCCGGCTGGGCCTCGGCTCCAACCTGCTCGCGCACCACCTCGACGTGCTCGAGGAGGTCGGTCTGGTGGAGCGGTCCCGGTCGAGCGGCGACGGCCGCCGCCGCTACGTGCACCTCCTCGCCGACGCGCTCGCCGAGCTGGGCGAGCGCCCGTCGGTGCCGGTCGGCCCGGCCCTGTTCGTGTGCACCGCCAACTCGGCGCGCTCGCAGCTGGCCGCCACGCTGTGGAGCGACCTGACCGGTCACCCGGCGGCCTCGGCCGGGACCCACCCCGCGCGTGCCGTGCATCCGCGTGCGGCGGCCGCCGCTCGGCGGGTGGGGCTCGACCTGAGCGGCGCCGTCCCTCGCTCCCTCGACGAGCTCGACGAGCTGCCCGAGCTCGTCGTCACGGTGTGCGACCGGGCCCACGAGGAGCTCGACCCGCCCCAGCGGTGGCTCCACTGGTCGGTGACCGATCCGGTCCCGGTCGACACCGACGCCGCGTTCGACGAGGTCGTCGACCAGCTCCGTGACCGCATCGGCGCTGTCGCCGTCGGGGTGGCCTCGTGACCGACCAGCGCATCTCCACCGGGCCGGCGCAGCCCCAGGGCGTCGATCCCGACGGCGTGCTGTCCGAGGCCGAGCTCGAGCTCGCTCCGGAGACCGGAACCGGGGCGCTGCGCCTCGACCTCGCCCGCCGCCTCGCGGCCGAGGCGCTGGGCACCGGCCTGCTCATCGTGGCGGTGATCGGCTCCGGGATCATGGCCACCCAGCTCTCTCCCGACGACGTCGGCCTGCAGCTGCTCGAGAACGCTGCGGCGACGGCTGCCGCGCTGATCGGCCTGATCCTGATGTTCGGGGCGGTGTCGGGCGCCCACTTCAACCCCGCGGTCACGATCCTCGACCGACTCCTCGGCTCGATCTCCAGCCGGGACACGGGTCTGTACGTCGTGGCCCAGGTCGCCGGAGCGTGCGCCGGTGCCGTGCTCGCCAACCTCATGTTCGAGCTGCCGGCGGTCGAGTGGTCGACCAAGGACCGGTCGTCGGGGGCGCTGTGGCTGTCCGAGGTCGTGGCGACGGTCACGCTGCTGCTGGTCATCCAGGGATGCGTGCGCACGGGCCGGTCCCGGGTGGTCCCCTTCGCCGTCGGCGCGTGGATCGGCGGCGCCTACTGGTTCACGTCGTCCACCAGCTTCGCCAACCCGGCGGTCACCATCGCCCGCACGCTGTCGGACTCGTTCGCCGGCATCGCACCCGCGTCCGCGCCGGCCTTCGTCCTCGCCCAGCTGGTCGGCGTCGCGATCGCCCTGGTGCTGGTGCGCTTCTTCTACCCGTCGTCACGATCGGAGCAGCCCGATGCCTGACCGCGTCCCCGAGGTCCTGTTCGTCTGCGTGCACAACGCCGGCCGCTCCCAGATGGCCGCCGCCCTGCTCGCTCACCACGCCGGCGACCGGATCGCCGTGCGGTCGGCCGGCACCGCTCCCGCGGAGGAGATCAACCCCGCGGTGCTCGAGGCGATGGCCGAGGTCGGCATCGACCTGCACGCGGCCGGCGCCCACCCCAAGAAGCTCGACGACGCGGCGGTGGAGGTCTCCGACGTCGTCGTCACCATGGGGTGCGGCGACACCTGCCCGATCTACCCCGGCACGCGCTACGAGGACTGGACGCTCGACGACCCCGCCGGCCGGGGCCTGGCCGCCGTCCGGCCCATCCGGGACGAGATCGACCGGCGGGTCCGCTCGCTGGTCGACGAGCTGCTCGCACCGAGCTCTGCCAGCTGATGATCAGGAGGCACCCATGACCACCGAGCTGTCCGCACTCCCGCTCGACCAGCAGACCCTCGTCCGACGGGTCGTGGCCAACATCCAGACCGACTTCGTCGGCACGTTCGGCACCGAGACCATCCAGCGCTTCGTCGTGGACTCGCTCGACAAGCTGATGCCGACGGCCACCGTCACCACCTTCCTGCCGGTCCTGTCGGAGAAGTTCGCCAAGGAGCGACTGCGGGCCCTGGCCCGCGTCGAGGGTGCGGTGCCGGCAACCACCCCGGGGGTGCTGTTCCTGTGCGTGCACAACGCCGGGCGCTCCCAGATGGCCGCCGGGTGGCTGCGCCACCTCGCCGGCGACCGGGTCGACGTCTGGTCCGGCGGCTCCGAGCCCACCTCGCAGATCAACCCCGCCGCGGTGGAGGCGATGGCCGAGGTCGGCATCGACATCACCGACGAGTTCCCCAAGCCGTGGACCGAGGAGATCGTCCGGGCCGCGGACGTGGTCGTGACCATGGGCTGCGGCGACGCGTGCCCGCTCTTCCCCGGCACGCGCTACGAGGACTGGGACCTCGAGGATCCCGCCGGGCAGAGCGTCGACGCGGTGCGGCCCATCCGCGACGAGATCCGCGGGCGCGTCGAGCAGCTCATGGCATCGCTCGACATCGAGGCCGTGGCGACCTGAGCGTCCTCAGGTCTGCAGCACACGCCGCAGCGCGTCGAAGCGCTCCGGCACGAGCTGGTACCACGCCCAGCGGCCTCTCTTCTCCCGTGTGAGCAGACCGGCCTCGACCAGCGCCCCCAGGTGGTGCGACACCGTCGGCTGGGACCGACCCACCGGCTCGACCAGGTCGCAGGCGCACGCCTCGCCCGAGGCCGCCACCAGCGAGAGCAGACGGAGCCGTGCCGGGTCACCGAGCACCTTGAACGCCGCAGCCAGCTCCTCTGCCTCGTGCTCGTCGAGGGCCCCGGCGCCGAGCGGCTGGCAGCAGCCGACGACCGGTCCGGGTGCGGCGTTCGTGCTCGTCGGCATGGATCCCAGTATGGCGCGTGCCGGCAACGTATTGACAGATGTCGATCTGTGGGTAGGCTGGCAAATGCATCGATGAACGTCGATGCGTCGATCCTGGAGGACGATCCGTGTCCCGCGTGCAGCTCGCCCTGAACGTCACCGACCTCGACGCCGCGGTCGAGTTCTACTCGAAGCTCTTCGCCGCCCCGCCGACGAAGCGCAGGCCCGGCTACGCCAACTTCGCCATCGCCGACCCGCCCCTCAAGCTGGTCCTGTTCGAGGCAGCCGAGGGCGCGACCCTGAACCACCTCGGCGTCGAGACGGAGACACCAGAGGAGGTCGTGGCCGCCGAGGCGCGACTCGCCGCGGACGGCGTCGACACCACCGGCGTCGACGACACCGTGTGCTGCTACGCGACCAAGACCGAGACCTGGGTGACCGACCCCGACGGGGCCCGGTGGGAGTGGTACGTGAAGACCGGCGACGCCGACGAGCGCGTCGGCGGCGTCGTCACCGACGCCGGCCCGGCGGTCTGCTGCTCGCCGGGCGCGGAGGTGGTCGAGCTCACCCCGCGGCGGGAGGGGGCGGCCCGACCCTGAGCCGGCGAGGGCGTCCCCTGCGTGCGTTGCGCCACGATGGGCGTGTCACGGCGACCGGCCGTGCCGGAGGGAGGGGACGTGGCCGACGAGACGGGAGCACCCGACGCGGAGCGGGTCGCTCGGGGTGCCGAGGTGTACCGGAGGGTGTACGGCGACGACGCCGTCACCATGGAGCCCGGGACCTCGGACTTCTTCGACCTGATGATGGGCCAGCTCTTCGCCGAGGTCTGGGCTCGCCCGGCACTCGGGATCTCCGAGCGGCGCCTGCTGGTCATGGGCGTCCTCGCCGCCCAGCACCACTTCGACACCCTCGGCACCCAGTTCGCCAGGGCGCTCGCCACCGGCGAGCTCACCGCAGAGCAGGTCCGTGAGGTCGTCATCCACCTCGTGCCCTACGTGGGGTACCCGTCGAGCAGTGACCTCTTCCGCGTCGGCGAGACCGCCATCGCCGCCCACGGAGCCTCGTCGTGACCCCTGCTGCCATGATCGGGCTGGGGCGCATGGGCGGTCCGATGGCCGACCACGTCGTCGCCGCCGGCCACGACCTGCGGGTGTTCGACCTCTCGGCCGAGGCGATGGCGGCACGTGCCGCCGGGGCCACGCCGTGCTCGTCGCCCGCCGACGCGGCGAGGGGGGCCCACGTGGTCGGCGTGGTGGTGTTCGAGGACGCGCAGGCCATCGCGGTGGTGGAGGGGCCGGACGGCGTGCTCGCCTCGCTCGCGCCCGGCGCCGTCGTCGCCGTGCACACCACCGTCACCCTCGACACGATCCGTCACCTCGCGGCCGCCGCCGAGGCCCGCGGTGTCCACCTGCTCGACGCCGGGATCTCGGGAGGTGAGACCGGCGCAGCCGACGGGACGCTGCTCAGCCTCGTCGGCGGGTCGACGGAGGGGGTCGAGCTGGCCCGCCCGGTGCTGCAGGCGTTCTCGAAGGAGATCGTCCACGCCGGTCCGCTCGGTGCGGGGATGGCGCTCAAGCTGGCCCGCAACGCCACCGGGTACTCCATCATGGCCGCCGTGCACGAGGCCCTCCTCCTCGCCACGCACGCGGGCGTCGACCGGGAGGTCCTCCGGCACGTGATCGTCGAGACCGGGGTCCTCGACCAGGGCATGACCCCGTTCGCGCTGGGCGGGCCCGACCCGCTGCCGACCGACGACACGGCGTGGCGCCCGGCCATGGAGCACCTGCTCCGCCTGGCCGAGAAGGACCTCGACCACACCCTCGGCCTGGCCGCCGAGCTCGGTGACGAGGTGCCCGTGGCCGAGGCGACCCGGGGATCGTTCGAACGGGTCGCCCGACTGGCCTGAGCACGACGACTCGCGGGTCGCTCACGTCGTCCCCTCCGTCGGGCGCCATGCGGTCAGGAGCGCCTCGGTCCGCTCGAGCTCCTCGGGGGTGCCTTCGAGCACCGCGCACAGCTCGGTCATCCCTGCCGCCGCGAGCTCCTCGAGGTGCTCGGTCACCTCCTGCTCGGCGCCGACCACAGCCAGGTCGATCGGTGCCTCGACCCCTTCCACCGCGATCTGGCGAGCGTAGGCGGGCATGAGCGCGGACCGTTCCATGCTCGGGGCCAGGCGCGAACGGGCCGATGCCCGATCGCCGGTCACGCACACCGGGATGCCGACCGCCAGCCGGGGCGGGGGCCGCCCCGCCGCGTGCGCGGCATCGCGCAGCCCCGGAGCGATGGCGGCGACACCCCGGGGACCGGTCATCCAGGTCAGCGTGCCGTCCGCCCTCGATCCGGCCAGCTCGACCATGCGTCGCCCCATGGCGGCCAGGACGATCCCAGGGGCCTCGGCCGCGATCGTGGTGGGCGCGTGGACCTGCAGGTGCCGGCCGTCCACGTCGGCCCGGCGCTCGGACGAGAAGAGCCCCGCGAGCGCGTCGAGGGTCTCGGCGCACGCGTCGACGATCCCGCGGTAGGGAACACCGAACCAGCCCTCCGACACGGTCGGGTGGGTGACCCCGAGGCCGAGGGTGACGCGTCCCGGCCCCGCCGCGTCTGCCACGGTGAGGGCCGACAGCGCGAGCGGCAGCGGATGCCGGCCCTGGATGGGCACGACCGACGTGGCGAGCTTGATGTCGGGGACCTCTCGCCCCACGACGGCCAGGGTGACGAGCGCATCGAGGCCGGTCACCTGCGGTAGCCAGAAGGCGTCGAAGCCCGCGTGGCTCGCCTGGCGTGCTCGGGCCACCGCCGCGTCGACGGAGGGGGCATCGCTCCCCCCGAACCACCCGATCTCCATGTCCTGGCTCCCTTCGAAGGTCCCGCCAGACCATGGCACCCCGACGGGCGCCTCGCCGACCTCGACCGGGCGTGCCGGACAGGACACCACCAGGCCCCTGTGGGTACCGTCACATCGGCGCGCCGGCGTAGACAGGGGACGAGATGACGCTGAACACGACGATGAACGATCGGCTGGGCCTCCCCGCCGAGACGCTGGTCATCGACACCGACACCCACCTCACCGAGCCGCGCGACCTGTGGACGTCGAGGGCGCCCGCCCGCTACGCCGAACGGGTGCCCCGGGTGGAGGTGGTCGACGGGCGCAACACCTGGGTGTTCGACGGCGCGGTGGTGGGGGCCGCCGGCTCGTCGGCGGTGATCGACCGCGAGGGCAACAAGATCCTCGGGCTCGCCTTCGCCGGCATGTCCTACGACGAGATCCAGCCCGCCGCCTTCGACGTCGGTGCCCGGGTGGCCCTGATGGACGAGCTCGGCATCTGGGCACAGATCGTGTACCCGAACACCTTCGGCTTCGGCGGCCAGAAGTTCATCGAGATGCCCGACGCGGAGCTGCGCCTGTGCACGGTGCAGATCTACAACGACGCCTCGGCCGAGATGCAGGAGGCCTCGGGCGAGCGCCTCTTCGGCATGGCGATCATGCCCTGGTGGGACGTCGAGGCGTCCGTCGCCGAGATCCGGCGGTGCCACGCCATGGGCATCCGAGGGGTCAACTGCGGCACCGGGCCCCACGTGCACGGCCTGCCGGACCTGTCCCAACCGGCGTGGGACCCGATGTGGGACGTGTGCGCCGAGCTCTCGATGCCGGTGAACTTCCACATCGGTGCCAGCGCCGACACCCTGTCGTGGTTCGGCACCTCGCCGTGGCCGTCGCACGACGACGACACCAAGCTCGCCATCGGCTCGGCGATGATGTACCTGTCGAACGCCTCGGTCATGGCCAACCTGATCTTCGGTGGGGTCCTGGAGCGGCACCCCGAGGTCCAGTTCGTGTCGGTCGAGAGCGGGGTCGGGTGGATCCCCTTCTTCCTGCAGTCCCTCGACTACCAGCAGGTACAGAGCACGCCCGGTACCTACGGGACCCGTTTCTCGCTCACCCCGACGGAGTACTTCCAGCGCCAGATGCACGCGTGCTTCTGGTTCGAGGAGGCGGGCGTGGCCGAGGCCGTCGCCGTGCTCGGCGACACCCACGTCATGTTCGAGACCGACTACCCGCACCCGACCTGCCTGTACCCGGACAGCCTCGGCGTGGCCGAGGCGGCGGTGCGATCGCTCCCCGAGGGGACCCGGCGTCGGGTGATGTCGGAGAACGCCACGCGCCTCTACCGTCTCCCGGTCCCGGCCGTGGCCCCCTGACCGGGCCGGCGGGCGACGCGATGTTGGTGGGATCGCGCCGGCGCGGGTCGACGGCTGCACCGATGCGGACCTCGCAGGGAAGGTGACCCACGACGTCGCCGACCGCTGAGTGCCCGACCCGCGGGCGCGGACGAGGAGCCCCCCATGAGCACGAGCACGAACACCGCTGCCGCCGCCGGAACCCTCTCGCTCGGTGACCTGAGCGTCAACCGCCTCGGGTACGGCGCCATGCGCATTACCGGCGACGGGATCTGGGGACCGCCGGACGACCGAGACGAGGCCCGCGCCGTGCTGCGGGCGGCGGTGGAGCACGGCGTCACCTTCATCGACACCGCCGACTCCTACGGGCCCGACGTGAGCGAGGAGCTCATCGCCGAGGCCCTCGGGCCGTACCCCGAGGACCTCGTGATCGCGACGAAGGGCGGGCTGGAGCGGCCAGGGCCGAACCGCTGGACGCCGAACGGACGGCCCGAGCACCTGCGCCAGGCCTGCGAGGGGAGCCTGCGGCGCCTCGGGCTCGACCAGGTCCCGCTCTACCAGCTCCACCGGCCCGACCCCGACGTGCCCTA
>Ga0316576_10001289_pt1 | contig 13326 bp, 9 predicted proteins | sample S0NA_FD_203075 | JGI IMG/M metagenome (GOLD analysis project Ga0316576, IMG submission 203075) | Rhizosphere microbial communities from salt marsh grasses in Alabama, United States - S0-2_050615r3r5 | ecosystem: Host-associated > Plants > Roots > Rhizosphere | place: USA: Alabama | collected... | reverse complement strand
ACGACCAGAAGCGCATCGCGGGCACTCATGACGTCTCGCCGCCGATGTCTGAGCGGAGATGGGCGACCAGGCGCTGCTTCCGCTCCCACAGCTGCTCACTCAATGACACGTGGTACACGTGTGGGTTCATGAGGCGCTTGACACCCGGATCGAGGCATCCGAGATCCGCGACCCGTCGGGCCCGCATGGTCTCGAGATCGGGCGGTTCGCATAACCGTCCGCCCTTGTCGAAGACCTCCTCGTGGAGCGGCTCGATCCGGCTCACCTCCGCGCCCGCCAGCCGCCGACGGCGGGGCTCGTCGGTGGGGTGACAGAGGACGAGCGGTTGACCCGCCTCTGGCCGCTCATGATCCAGGGTGATGAGGTCGGCCGTGGCCTTGCCGCGACGGTCATAGACCCGCCACACGCGCTTGTTGCCTGGGTTGAGGGTCTTGGCCTTGGACTCCGAAATCTTGATTGCGGGCCGCAGTCGGCCCCCATCGTCGATCGCAACGAGCTTGTACACGCCGTCCAGGGCTGCGTCGCCCGCGGAGGTGACGAGCGCCGTGCCGACCCCGTGGACGAGCCGTCGCACCAACCGGTCCGCGTCCACCCCGTACCGCGGCGCCTCCTCGAGAATCTGGGTTACGATCTGCCAGATGACGAGCTCGTCGAGGTTGTTCGACAGGACGATCGCGACCTCGTCAAAACCGGCCGCATCGAGCTGCTGCGCTGCCTGGATGGCGAGGTAGGCCAGGTCTCCTGAGTCGAGGCGAATGCCACGGGGCCTGTGCCCCCGGCGGCGGAGCTCCTCGAAGACCCGAATGGCGTTGGGAACGCCGCTGGCCAGGGTGTCGACCGTGTCGACCAGCAGTACGCAGTCGTCAGGATAAAGCTCGGCGTAAGCGCGGAAGGCGTCAAGCTCGCTGCCGCCGAGGGCAAGGAAGGCCTGAACCATCGAATGGGCGTGGGTGCCTTTGGGTGGAACCCCCATGAGGCGGGAGACCCCGACGTTGGAGCTGAAGTCGGCGCCGCCGATGAGCGCGGCCCGCGTGCCGGCGTTGGCGCCGCGCTCATGGGCACGGCGCATCCCGAACTCGAGGATCGGCGCGCCACGGGCGGCATCACGGAGCCGCGACGCTTTGGTCGCCACCAGGGTCTGATAGTTGAGGTGGTTGAGCAACGGGCTTTCGATGAGCTGGGCCATGGCCAGGGGTCCGTCGACCACCGCCAACGGCACGTTGGGATGGACCACCCGCCCTTCGGGGATGGCGCGCACGCTCAGATCCGCCAGCGACCCGTGGCGGGAGAACCATTCGACAAAATCATCGGCGAACAGCCGCTCACCGGCGGTGCCGGTCAACGACCGCAGATAGGCGAGGTCCTCGACCGACGCCCGCGTCTCCACCATCCAGTCGAGAAGCCACTCCAGACCGGCGAAGATCGAGTACCCGGCCGCGTGCTCACCGTAGTCGGGATTGGACCGAAAGAAGTAGTCGAACTGGACCCGACGTTCGGCGAGCCCATGTCGGAAGTAGAGCTGCGCCATGGTCAACTGGTAGAAGTCGGTGAAGAGAAGACCCTCTGCGGAGCGGCGATCGCTAGACATGGCCCAAGGATCGCACATCTTCGCAGAGCTGGAAGCTGCCGGATGACCGGTCGCCGAAGCTCAGCGAGCGGCACCTGTGGCAGTGACTGGTTCAGCGGCGGGTGAGATGTTCGGGATCGGGATCGGGATCGGTCACGAGCCTGGCCCCGGCTCCTCATCCGTACGAGCCCCTTCCCACCAGAAGCTCTGGTGTGTCCAGAAACGGCCGATCATCGAGTAAGGTTCAGACAGCCAAGGGTTTGCACGGAGGCGCACGCGGGTACGTCGGACAGGAAAGCCCGCAGGTTGGCGCCAAGATCGCCGAAAGACGCCGCTTCTGGTCGGGAACCAGCCCGGATCATTGAGTAGACTGTCGTCGTGTCGACCACGACCGACGTCGCATGCTCGTCCTGCGGAGCGCGAATCCTCGTCGAGCCATCGATGCGGACCGCTCGATGCCCCTACTGCGACTCTCCCTCGGTTGTGGACCGTCCCGCCACGCCCGACCGGCCCGATCCGGTGTTCGCCATCGGCTTTGACGTCGACGAGCCGACCGCTCGGTCAATAATCCGGCGCCACATCGCGGGAAGACGCCTCGCTCCGACGGCACTCAAACGGCGAGCGCTCGACAACATCCGGGGCGTGTATCTCCCGACCTACCTGTACTCGGCCGTAGCGACGTCGAACTTTGACGCGACCATCGGTGAGGACTACACAGTCGTCACCGTCCGCGACAAGAAGGTCAAGCGGGAGACGCGAACCGAGCTTCGCCGATTGCAGGGTCGACACACCTGCTACGTGTCCGACGTCGTGGTGTCAGCGTCAAAGACCATCACCAATGCCGAGGTCGAGGCCGTAGAGCCCTTCGACCTGCGCGCACTCAGGCGTTACTCGCCGGCCCTGATCTCGGGGTGGATCTCCGAGGAACCTGCCCTGGAACGAGATCGCTGTCTCGAGCTCGCCCGCACCGAGAGCCGGTCCGCCCTGAAGGACGAGCTCCGTCGTTTCATGCCCGGCGACTCGGTACGCGATCTCCGGCACACGACCGAGCATTCCGACGAGTCGGCCGACCTCGCCCTGCTGCCACTGTGGGTGGCAGCAATCAGGGAACGGGACGACGCCGATCCGATCCGCCTGCTGGTCAACGGCCAGACTGGTCGGGCGTACGGAAAGATCCCGGTCTCGTGGCGCAAGATCGCGTTCCTGATCGCGGCGGTCGGCGCCGTGATCGGGTTGCTCACTCTCATCCTCGGATGGATCGGATGACGAGCGAGCTCGTCTGTCGTCGATGTGCGAGTCCCGTCGAGATCGACGACATTCGCTGCCCCATCTGCCACCATGCGACCCCCTCCGTGATGCCCTGCGACCTTCCGCAGACACGGGTCGAGGTGCTTCGATGCTCCGGATGTGGTGTTGCGGTCTCCTACTCGGTTTCGGCTCGGGCGCCAAAATGCGCGTTCTGTGGATCGGTGGTGCAACTCGAATCCCCCGGAGACCCACTCGAGCAGTCAGATCACTTCCTGCCCTTCACCGTGGACCGGGAGACGGCTGCCGCTGCCTACCGCTCGTGGCTCGCAGGACTCGGCTGGTTTCGACCTTCCGATCTGAAATCGAGGTCATCGGTCGAGTCTCTTCGGCCGCTTTGGTGGGTCGGCTGGGTCTTCGACTCGAAGGCCCTCGTCAGCTGGACCGCCGACTCGGACAGTGGTGCCGAACGGGCGGAGTGGGCGCCGCATTCCGGCCAGGCCGAGCTCGAGTTCGATGACATCGTCGTGTCCGCCTCGCGCGGCCTCAGCGGCCGGGAGAGCACCCACCTCGCCGAAAGCTACGACCTCTCGAGCGCGCGGGAAACCCCCAACGAAACCGTGCCCGATGCCGTCGTCGAGCGTTTCGACCTGCAACGATCCTCGGCCCGAAGTACGGTAACGGCCGCTGTCGAGCGGCTCGCCGCACGGCGAATCCTGGACAACCACATTCCTGGCACCCGATTCCGGAGAACCCACGTTTCGGTCCTCCATCGACGGCTCTCCACCCGTCGCACGTCGTTCCCCGCATGGGTGCTCGCCTATCGCTACCGTGATCGCACGTACAGGACCGTGATCTCTGGCCAGGATCCCTCGTGCATCCTCGGCAACGCACCTATCTCCGCACTGAAGATCGCCGTCACGATCGGCGCTGCGGCTCTGCTCGCCATCGCAGCCGGCGGCTGTCTCGTCCTGCTCGGTCTGTTCAACTGACCTCGAGTCGCATTCGATCCGCCGAACCAGGGAAACGGGGCGCTCCGCGACCGACCCGTCAGCGGCCGGGTGGACCGGGTCAAGCCCCGCCCATCACGGTCCGGAACGGTGATTCGACGATCCGAGACGGTACACTTTCGGCCATGACATCCCAACGCCGGGCGCCTTGGCGACAGTGGGGCGAGAAGCCGGATCCCGCTTCGGTCGAGCAGATGGAGCGCGCCTGCTCCCTGCCCATTGCGGTCCGGGGCGCACTCATGCCCGACGCGCACCTCGGCTACGGCCTCCCGATCGGCGGCGTTTTGGCCACTGACGGTGCGGTCATCCCCTACGCGGTTGGAGTCGACATCGCATGCCGCATGAAGCTCTCGATCCTGGACATGCCGCCAACTGTTCTCGACAGACCCGGCGACCGACTGAGCCGCGCCATCGAGGCAGAAACCCGATTCGGCATCGGCGCGAGCTTCTCGAAACCACGCCAGCATCCGGTGATGGACGAGGACTGGGGCGTCACGGCAGTGACCGGTCACCTCAAGGACAAGGCCTGGGCACAGCTCGGAACCTCGGGCAGCGGCAACCACTTCGTCGAGTTCGGCGTGCTCACGCTCGATCGAGCCGAGCTCGGCCTCGACCCGGGGCGCTACCTGGCCCTGCTCAGCCACAGTGGCAGCCGCGGCACCGGCAACACCGTGGCCCTCCACTTCAGCGGGCTCGCGGCGTCGCTGCACCCCGACCTGCCGAAAGAGCTTCGGCACCTGGCATGGCTCGAGCTCGACACCGACCCGGGCCGGCAGTACTGGCGCGCCATGGAGCTCATGGGCCGGTACGCGGCTGCCAATCACGACCTCATCCACCGCCACCTGGCGCGCCACCTCGGGTTCGAGGTCATCGCTGGAGTCGAGAACCACCACAACTTCGCCTGGATCGAGGAGCATGACGGTCGTCCCCGCGTTGTCCACCGCAAGGGTGCGACGCCGGCGGGCGAAGGCGTGCTGGGTGTCATCCCGGGCTCGATGGCCACCCCGGCCTACGTCGTACGCGGCGCCGGCAACGAGGCGTCCCTGCAGTCGGCCTCGCACGGCGCAGGTCGTCGCATGAGCCGCAAGCAGGCGAAGAGGACCTATGACTGGAACGACGTCCGGAACCTTCTCCGCGAGCGGCGGATCCGCCTCCTGTCGGCCGGCCTCGACGAGGTTCCCATGGCATACAAGAACATCGAGGAGGTGATGGCGGCACAGCGCGACCTGGTGCGGATCATCGCCAGCTTCCAACCCCGGCTCGTCAAGATGGCGCCGAGTGGTGAGCCACCGGAAGACTAGCCCGTTCCCATCCAGAAACTCTGGTGGGAACAGCGCCGTTCCCCACCCAGAAACGAGCGATTTTCGAGCAAGGTATTGGAAACCAAGGGTTTGTGCGGAGGCGTACTGTGGTACGGCGCACAAAAGACCCCGCAGATTGACGCCAAGATTGCCGAAAAGCGTCGTTTCTGGACGGGAAATAGCCCGGATCATTCATCAGGGCTCGAACCACAGCAGATCGCTCATGAACGATCCGGGTTAGGCTGTGGCCGATGCCACTCCTCCCCCATCCCGTGGCCAGCCTCCGCCTCTTCGGCTTCCCCAGCCGCCGGGCCGACATTGCGTGCTCGATTCTCCTTCTGGTCTTGCTTCTCACGAGTCGCATTGCGGCGTTTCCGGCTTCAATCTGGGAGCAGGACGAGGCTTACTTCGCCGCAGCGGTCAGCCACTTCGACCCGGCGAGCCTCCGGCCTCATCCGCCGTGGTTTCCTCTCTTTGTCGTCCTCGGCAAGCTCGTCCACCTGGTCGGCGTCGGACCGGCCACGTCGCTGCAGCTGGTAAGCCTCGCCGCATCGGTTTGGATCGTGTTTCCGCTGACGGCGTTGTGGTCGACGGTTGTTCCACGCCGGCTGGCGGTCGCCTCGGCCGTCCTTTTCAGTATTGCTCCGGGCCCGTGGCTGCTTGCGGGTCGAGCCTTCTGCGGCACGACCGCAACCGCCCTGCTCACGGCGAGCCTGGCATTCTGGCTGTCGGCCGGAGGGCGGCGGTCCTGGTTGATCGCCGGATCCAGCGTCGCTGCCCTTGCGACTCTCGTCCGACCGCAGCTCCTGCCGGCGGTCGTCGGCGGGGCGATCGTGATCGGGCATCGGTTGCCGGCCGCCGACCGCAGAAGCATGGCTGTCGCTCTCATCGCCCCTCTCGTTCTCGGTGCGGTGATCCTCACGAGCGTCGCGGGCGGTGTGGCGCCGCTGTGGACAGCTGCCCACGATCACGCCGTCACCCACTTCTCCCACCTCGATGACGCGAGCTTCGGCTTCGTGCAGTCTGGTCTCAGTCGCTGTCTCGGTCACCCCACGATCGCCCTTGGGTGGCTGTCCCTCGTTGGTGTCGGCATCGCTCGGCTGGTTCGCACGGGGCGGTGGGCCGCCGCGTCGCCGGTCGTGGTCGGGATCCTGCTGCCACTGCTCATCGTGGTCTACGGTTTGTCGAACCCCGCCCACGCACGCTATGCCATCCCGCTGCTGGCCTTCACCTCCGGCTTCGTGGTCGAGGGGATCAACGCGATCTTCCGAACCTGGTCGGCGATCGTCATCGGGGCTGTCGCCGCAGTCGCAATCGCCGTCATCGTCCCGCAGCTGGCCGCGGCCAGGATGCACCTATCACCGCCCGTCGCGGCCCTCGAGGACGCCGTTATCGAGGCCGCGCGCCGTGACGACGTGCTGATCGTCGATCGGACCCTGCACCCGTTCTGGCTGGTTCGCGAGATCGAGCGCCCGATCGACGTGACGGTCGTGTTCGACAGCGTTCTCGACCTCTCGAGCACCGAGTGGCCAACCGGTGCGGACTGGATAGCTGTCATCGACGAGACGCGCGTGCTCCTGCCTCCGGGCGTGACCGTGCTTCGTCGCTTCACGACGACCTCGTTCCTGCTCCGGACACTCGCTCAGGACCGCTTTCTCGATGTGGCCGTCGTCACCGGCGTCAACACAGGCAAAGGGCCCGAACTCGACGAGTGCGGGCCCTGAGCTTCGCGTTCGATCGGACGAGCCGATCAACCCCTCGGATGTCTAATCTGCGCCTGGGCGGCCGCCAGCCGGGCGATCGGCACCCGGAAAGGCGAGCAGCTGACGTAGTCCATGCCCACCATGTGGCAGAACTCCACCGAGTTGGGCTCGCCGCCGTGCTCGCCGCAGATGCCGACCTTGAGCTTGGGGCGGGTCGACCGGCCCTTCTCGATACCGGTCTTCACCAGCACGCCTACGGAGTCGCGGTCGAGGACCTGGAAGGGGTCGACGGGCAGGATCTTCGAGTCGAGGTAGTCGGGCAGGAAGCTGCCGATGTCATCGCGCGAGAAGCCGAAGGTCATCTGGGTCAGGTCGTTGGTGCCGAAGCTGAAGAACTGGGTGGTCTTGGCGATCTCGTCGGCAGTGAGCGCGGCGCGCGGGATCTCGATCATGGTGCCGTAGAGGTGCTCGATCTCATCGACGCCGTACTTCTCGCAGACCTCGGCGTGGACCTTCTCGGCGAGCTTCCGCTGGGCGTCGAGCTCGGCCTTGGCGCAAGTGACCGGGACCATGATCTCCGGGAAGCACGGCTTGCCCTCCTGGAGGAGTTCCACCGCGGCCTCGAAGACGGCGCGGAACTGCATCTCGGAGATCTCCGGGAAGGTGATGCCGAGGCGCACGCCGCGGTGGCCCATCATGGGGTTGAGCTCGTGCAGCTCGGCGGCCCGCCGGTCGAGCTCCTCGAGGTTGACCTTCAACGCGGTCGCGAGCTCGCGCCGTTCGGCCTCGTTTTGAGGCACGAACTCGTGCAGGGGTGGGTCGAGCAGTCGGAAGGTCACCGGCCGTCCACCCATGATCTCCATGGTCGACTTCATGTCCCGCTTGACGTAGGGGAAGAGCTCGTCGAGGCTCGCCCGGCGCTCGGGCAGGGAGTCGGCCATGATCATCTTGCGGAGCAGGAACAGCGGCTCCTCGGAGCCCTTGCCGTAGAACATGTGCTCGGTGCGGAAAAGGCCGATGCCCTCGGCCCCGAACTCGATGGCCTGGCGGGCGTCGTCAGGGGTCTCGGCGTTGGTCCGGACCTTCATGGCCCGGATCTCGTCGGCCAGGGCCATGAAGTCGACGAAGCGAGGGTTCTCGGTGGCGTCGATCATCGGCAGCTCACCGGCGTAGACCAGGCCTCGGGTGCCATTGAGGGTCAGCACGTCGCCCTCACCGAAGGTCTGGCCGCCGACCTGGATGGTCTTGGCGACGACGTCGATGTCGAGGGTTCCGGCGCCGACGATGCAGCACTTGCCCCAGCCCCGGGCGACCAGGGCGGCGTGGGAGGTCATGCCGCCGCGGCCGGTGAGGATGCCCACCGCGGCGCGCATCCCTTCCACGTCCTCGGGGTTGGTCTCCTCGCGGACCAGGAGCACGGTCTTGCCGGCCTTGGCCCACTTGACCGCCTCGTCGGCGGAGAACACGATCTGGCCATGGGCCCCGCCGGGGCCCGCGGGCAGGCCCTTGGCGATCGGCTGGGAGCGCTGCTCGGCGGCCGGGTCGACGATCGGATGCAGGAGCTCGTCGAGCTGTTCGGGCCTGACTCGCAGCACCGCGGTCCTGGCGTCGATGAGTCCCTCGGACAGCATGTCCATAGCCATGTTGAGGGCGGCGGTGCCGGTGCGCTTGCCGATCCGGGTCTGGAGCATCCAGAGCCGGCCGTCCTGGATGGTGAACTCGATGTCCTGCATGTCATGGTAGTGCTGCTCGAGGTTGTCGCGGATGTCGTGGAGCTGGCGGTAGACCTCGGGCATGGCGGTCTCGAGCGACGGCAGGTGCTGGTTCTGCTCGTTCTTTGTCGCCTCGTTGAGGGGGTTGGGGGTCCGGATCCCCGCCACCACGTCCTCGCCCTGGGCGTTGGGCAGCCATTCGCCGTAGAACTTGTTGTCGCCGGTGGCCGGGTTGCGTGTGAAGGCGACGCCGGTCGCCGAGGTGTCACCCATGTTGCCGAAGACCATGGCTTGGACGTTGACCGCAGTGCCCCAGTCGTCCGGAATGCCCTCGATCCGTCGGTAGGCGACGGCACGCCGGCCGTTCCACGACCCGAAGACGGCGCCGATGCCACCCCAGAGCTGCTCCTTTGGATCGTCGGGGAAGTCTTTGCCGAGGACCTCCCTGACCTTGGCTTTGAAGCGTTCCGCGAGATCCTTGAGGTGGGCCTCGGAGATGTCGGCGTCGGAGGCGTAGCCGTGCTCCTCCTTCACCTGCTCGAGCATCCGGTCGAGCTGCTGGCGGATGCCCTGGCCTTCGGCCGGCTCGATGCCGGCGGCCTTCTCCATGACCACGTCCGAGTACATCATGATGAGCCGGCGGTAGGCGTCGTAGACAAAGCGACCGTTGCCGGTCTTGGCGATCAGCCCGGGGATCGTGGCCGAGCACAGGCCGACGTTGAGCACCGTCTCCATCATGCCCGGCATCGAGGAGCGGGCGCCCGATCGCACCGACACCAGCAACGGATTGGTGGGATCGCCGAAGGTCATGCCCATGACCTTCTCGATCCTGATCATGGCGACATCGACATCGGCTGCGAGAGTCGACGGGTAGCTGCGATCGTGGTCGTAAAAGTAAGTGCACACCTCGGTCGTGAGGGTGAAGCCGGCCGGGACCGGAATGCCCAGGTTGGCCATCTCAGCGAGATTCGCGCCCTTGCCGCCGAGCAGGTTCTTCATGTCGGCCCGGCCTTCGGCCGAGCCGCCGCCGAACGAGTAGACGTATTTGGTTTCGCTCACTGGGTACCTCCATCGACCTGCAGCTTCGACAGGTCCGCAAGGGTCATGAAATCTCGTCTCAGGGTGGTCAGCAGCGCAACCCGATTGTTGCGCACGAGCTCGTCGTCACACATCACCAGAACCTCGACGAAGAAGCGGTCGAGGACCTCGGCCAGCTCGCCCATGGCGGCGAAGGCGTCGTCGAAGCGCCGGGCGCCGACACACTCGGCCAACCGGTCGGCAAAGACCGCGGTCGCCGCGTGCAGCTCACCCTCCTCGCGGGCCTCGAACAGGCTCGCATCGACAGCACGTTCTGTCGCGCCTTCGGTGATGTTCTTGACGCGTTTGAAGGCCAAGCTCAGGGCTCGCATCTGCGGAGTCGTCCGTACCGCGTCCAGAGCGCGTGCCCGGGCGACGAGCTCGGGCAGCTGGGCCCAGCCGGCGGACATGGCCGCCTCGGCAACATCGCCACCGACGGCAGCGACGTCGATCAGGTACCGACGGACGCGTTCGGCGATGAAATCACGAACCGCGGCCGTCGTGCCGTCAGACACGATGTCGAGGACGCCGGCAACGCCGGCCACCGCAGCGTCCACCGCAGCGGAGAGATCGAGGTCCCACCCCGATTCCGCAACGATCTTCACCGCGGCCTGAGCTGCACGCCGAAGCGCAAAGGGGTCCTTCGATCCGGTGGGGATCTCACCCGCGGCAAACATCCCGGCCAGAGTGTCGAGGCGATCAGCAACGCCCAGCAGGCGGCCGAGCTCGGACTCCGGCAGATCGCCGTCGAAACCGGCCGGGCGGTAGTGGTCGCGTGCCGCGGTCCACAGCTCGCGACCGGCGCCCTCCAGGCGCAGGTAGTGACCGCCCATCACGCCCTGGAGCTCGGGAAACTCACCGACCATGTTCGTGAGGAGGTCCGCCTTGACCAGGTGAGCGGCCTGCCGCACCGCTTCTCCGTCGAGGCCCAGGCCGAGCTCGGCAGTCAGACGCGACGCGAGCGCGCCGACTCGGTCGGCCTTCGCGGCCATGGAGCCGAGGACCCGGTGAAGCTCGAGGCGTTCCAGCCCCGGTGCAATCTCGGACAGGGTCCGCTTGCGGTCCTCGTCAAAGAAGAAACGAGCGTCGGCCAGTCGGGCTCCGATCACCCACTCGTTGCCCTGGCAGACCAGGCCCTCGGGGTCGTCGCGCCGGTCGATCACGGTCAGGAAGTGAGGGGCGAGCGACCCGTCTGAGTGCTCGAGGATGAGGCACTTCTGGTGGTGACGCAGGGTGGTAATGACCACCTCGCGCGGCAGCTCGAGAAACGCCTCGTCAATGGCGCCGCGAAGAAGGCCGGGAAACTCGACCAGCTCCACATGTTCGGCCACGAGCGAATCGTCAGGATGCACCCGGCAGCCGACCTCGGCTGCGAGCTCGGCGGCTCGCGCGACGAGTGCGCTCCGACGTTGCTCGGGCTCGATGAGCACGGCGCGCGCATCGAGCTCGGCCTCGAGATCGGTCGCCCTCGAGAGCTCGAATCCTCCACCGTCGTGAACCCGGTGACCAACGGTGGATCGGCCGGACTGGATCCCGAAGATCGAAGTTGCCACCAACCGATCGTCGAGGAGCGTGACCAGCCCGTGGACCGGTCGGACGAACAGGTGCTCTCCGTTCCCCCACCTCATCATCTTGGGAAAGCGCATCGCTGCGAGAACCGACGGCACGGCCTCGGCGAGGATCTCCGAAGCGGGACGGCCCCGGTGCACGACCGTCGCGACCAAGTACTCGCCCCTGTCGGTGGTCTCGACCTCAAGATCGGCGACATCGACCCCAGCCTTGGCGGCGAAGCCCTCGGCCGCCTTGGTGGGCGATCCGTCCTCGGAGAACGCAATACGAGTCGGCGGCCCGGTCAGTCGTTCAGTTCGATCAGGTTGATGCCCGGGCAGCCTGGAGACCGTCGCGATGAGACGGCGACTGGTCGACAGCGCCCGTACTTCCAGCCCCTCGAAACCGGCCTCGGCCAGGGTTCGCCCAAGCCCGTCGGCGAGCTGGCTTCGGGCGCTCGGCAGGGCGTTCGCAGGGATCTCCTCGGTACGCACTTCGAGCAGGAAGTCGGCCATCAGCAGACCTCCTCGAGGGCGTTGCCCAGGGGATGACCAAGCTCGGCGCGCTGCGCGACCCACGCCTTGGCAACCCCGATGGCGTTTCGCCGGACCCGCGTGATGAGCCCGACCCGCTCGGTCACCGATACCGCGCCACGAGCATCGAGGAGATTGAAAAGATGTGAGGTCTTGAGGGTCGCCTCCAGCGCCGGGACGACAAGTGGCGGCTCGTGGTTGAGACACCGCCGGGCCTCGGTCTCCCAGTCGTCGAGGTGGCGGCGCAGCATCTCCACATCGGCAAGCTCGAAACCGTAGACTGACGACTCGCGTTCATCGACAAGACGGATCGCGCCGTAGGGAATGCCACCTCCCCACTCGACGTCGTAAATGGAGTCCTTGCGGCCGAGGAACATCGCGATGCGCTCGAGGCCGTAGGTGAGCTCGGCCGAGATCGGCGCGAGCTCGATCCCGCCCGCCTGCTGGAAGTAGGTGAACTGCGTCACCTCCATTCCGTCGAGCAGAACCTGCCAACCGACACCCCAGGCGCCCAGGGTCGGTGACTCCCAGTTGTCCTCCTCGAATCGGATGTCATGAACCGCCGGGTCGATGCCGAGCGCTGCGAGGGACCGCAGATAGAGGTCCTGGACGTCGGCCGGAGACGGTTTGAGAATCACCTGGAGCTGGAGGTGACGGCCGAGCCGAAATGGGTTGTCACCGTACCGCGCATCGGCCGGACGTCGGGATGGCTGAACGTAGGCGACCCGGTACGGCTCGGGGCCCAGAACCCGCAGGAAGGTCTCCGGATGCATGGTCCCCGCACCGACCTCGAGATCGAGGGGCTGCTGGACAACGCAACCCTCCTCGGCCCAGAATCGCTGGAGGTTGAGAATCAGAGTCTGCAGGTCCACACGGCCTCCGGGACCCCGGGTTTGCCGGGCGCCCACACGAACGCGAAGAATAGCACGTCGGCGCGATCCTGTCGCAAAAGGCTGAAAGCAGCCCTGCCCGGCTGCTCCGAGTCCCGCTCGGGCCAAACACCTGCTATGCTCGAATCACGACCCATGGAGGGGCTATGGCCGAACTTCAACCCGAGTCCACTCCGCCACCCCAACGCCGGTTTACCGACACCCATGAGGGCTTTGCCAGTGTTATCGGTCGAGACCTGCGGCTCGAGGGCACCTTGCGCGGCACCACCGACCTCGAGATTTGGGGAACCTTCGAGGGCGAGATGACCATCGAAGGCCTGGTCTGGCTCCGCCCGGGCAGCCGGTTCACCGGTGAGCTCAGCACCACCAACCTGGTGGTGGAGGGAGAGCTCACGGGGAACGTCCGCGCGACCGGCAAGGTCGACATGCGGGCCACCTGCCGCGTCGAGGCCGACGTGACGGCGGCAAAGGTCGCCGCCGCCGAAGGCAGCCACATCGAGGGACGGATCTCGGTGTCCGGCAGCTCCGACGGCGTGGTCGGGTACTCGGAACGTCGCCAGCGCTGAGCGGAAGCTGCCCGGTCCGGGCAACGCAGACCTGTCAAGCAGGGACCGTGCCCGAGGTTGCCGCAAGGGCAGTGATGCGCCGATTCCAGCTGCGTGTTCCCGGCTCGGGACGCGAGGACAACCTCGGTGAACAGTTCGGGCGAGTTGGGATGCAGGCCAGGATCAGCCGGCGAG
>Ga0316576_10001288_pt1 | contig 13329 bp, 15 predicted proteins | sample S0NA_FD_203075 | JGI IMG/M metagenome (GOLD analysis project Ga0316576, IMG submission 203075) | Rhizosphere microbial communities from salt marsh grasses in Alabama, United States - S0-2_050615r3r5 | ecosystem: Host-associated > Plants > Roots > Rhizosphere | place: USA: Alabama | collected... | reverse complement strand
AATATATTGGCCGAAACCTCCGGATGTGTTCATTCCAAGATCATAGCTCGTCACGATCACTTCATCTCCGATCTTAAAATCCTTGCTTTGGCTTTCGGCAACAGTACCTGCGGCATCTATTCCAGGCGTGTGTGGATATTGTCTTGTAACGCCTCTGTTTCCTTGGGTGGAAAGAACATCCTTGTAATTTAATGAAGAGTATTTGACGTTGATGAGCACATCTCCTTGTGGCAGATCGTCCATATTTCTGTCCTTTATTTCTCTGATGAATTGATTGTTCTCTTTTTCTGTGACAACTAGTGCCTTAAATGTCTTTTGATTCATGGAATTGTCTCCTTTAACGTTTATGTACATCCTTGCATTTGCTGATTTGTAATTGTAATATAAGGCAGCTTATTGAAATTGCAATCTCAAGTAACCCAGATAGTTAATGAAAAATAAGGAGAAGGATGGATACCCGAAAAGCGATTTTAACTTATATGTACGCTGAACGGATAAAATCAGAACTTATCATTGCCTCCAATCTCTTGACAACAATGGATGCCCTTGAAGGTAATGAACGTCTGGGTGCTGAAAAAATGATGGGATCATTTTTAGAAGCTCTGACCGGTGAGATACGAATTGCACAGCATGTTGAAAGATCCATGAATTTCATCGGTGCCGAAAGAAAAATAATGGAAGCCGTCGGAAAGGTCAAGCTCCATGAAATATCTGAAATTAATCAATGTATTTCAGAAGCCCTTTCATTGATCACAACTTGCAGTGCTGGTGCTATGAAAGTTTTGATGAGCCGGCAATTTATATAACCTAAGTTGAGCATTTCAAATTTTTGAAATGGTTTAATTTTATAATATTTTAAGGTATTCTGATATTTTGAATTTCAAGAATTTGAAACCCTGCGGGATTTCCAATTTTTATCCGCCTCAGGAGGATCACCGCATCTACTGTGTCAGATACCGTTCCGCATAGGCGACTATAGCGAAACAACATCTTCCTTGTATCTGCGGCAAACTTGAAAATCGCTCAATTTAGGTATAATATTCTTACCTTAATTCTTCAGGTACACAGTTTGACGGACACTGAAAATAAACGCATCTTTTACACTCATATCGTCTTAATGTTATCCCCAAAATCCCGATAGACAGCAGGTAGATGATCAGCAACCCCGGTCGAAGTATCAACCAGTAAATGGGAAGCATTATGATGATAAGAAGCGCAGTGATAGACACCGCCTTTTCCAGAAGGCTTAACGGGTTGGATTTTGCCTTGAAAAATTTTGGCATCCACCAAAAAAACATACATTTTAACGTCTTGCCGCTTTGATGATAATGGGGGCAATGGATACAGTAAAATCGGTATATCACCATAACCAGCGAAATGCATACAATAACATATAGGATTAACCACACGATCGATTTTTCGACGATTGCAACACAAGCGGCAATAAACGGCACGGAAACCATCAGACTCCAGTAAAGAAAATCTAAAAATGTGTGTCGGGTTTTTAATAGGGGTTCACAGTGGGCCATATGTTTACTTCTCCTTTTTTAATTCAACATTAATTGTTCTTGACCTTCACCTAAGTTGAGCGTTTCATTGTATGGAAAAACCCCCTAACTTGGTTTCAAGGTATTCGCCAATACCCTCTTTGCCGCCTTCTCGCCCCAAGCCGCTTTCTTTCATGCCGCCAAAAGGGGCTGCGGCTGCAGTAGGGTTAATATCATTTATGCCGACAATACCGAAACGAAGTTTTTCGAACATACGCATGGCCCGGGAAAGATCACGGGTATACACATAAGATGCCAGACCGTAATGGGTATCATTGGCCATGTTCAAAACAGATTCCTCTGTGTCAAAGGTAATGATGGGAGCCACAGGCCCGAATGTCTCTTCATGGTAAATCAACATTTCAGGTGTCACATCACTGAGCACCGTAGGAGAATAAAAAAATCCTTTGTCAAGGTTGTTGTCCACGAGTCTTTTTCCGCCGCAAATCAAGGTTGCTCCCTTTTCCAATGCATCTGTCACCTGTCGGTCAACCTTTTCCAAAGCCGCATCGTTCACCAAGGGACCGATGGTTACGCCCTTTTCAAATCCGCTTCCTGCACGCATTTTTGATACACGGTTTTTAAATTCTTCGATAAACGGCCCTGCGATACGATGATGAACGAAGATTCTGTTTGGACTGATACAGGCCTGTCCCGTATTCAGAAACTTGACCAGCACGGCGCCCTTTGCAGCATACACCGGATCGGCATCTTCAAAAACAATAAACGGAGCATGACCGCCGAGTTCCAGAGAAACACGCTTGATCTGTTTTGCTGCTTTTTTGGACAGAAACTTGCCAACATCGGTGGATCCCGTGAATGTAATCTTAGAGACCAATGGATGGGTAATAAACGTTTCGCCAATGGGGGCTGGGTTCAATGCTGTAACAAGATTCACCACACCGGCAGGAATTCTGGCCTCTTCAAATATTTTAAACATTTCAACGGCACACAAAGGCGTTGCTTCCGCCGGTTTCAACACCACGGTACATCCGGCAGCCAGTGCCGGGGCAACCTTTCTGGTAATCATGGATATGGGGTAATTCCAGGGTGTAATGGCCGCTACCACCCCCACGGGCTGGCGTATCACGATAAACCGCTGATCTGAACGGGGAGCCGGAATCGTCTCTCCGTAAATCCGTTTGGCCTCTTCCGCATACCAGCGCAAAAAATCCGCACCATATTGTACTTCTCCCATAGCAGCCCTTAGAGGTTTGCCTTGTTCCTCAGTCATCACCCTCGCCAGGTGTTCTTTTTTCTCCATCATTAGCTGATAGGCCATGTAAAGATATTCTGATCGCTGATAGACGGTCAAGCCGGACCAGGCTTCAAAAGCCTCATGGGCTGCTTCTATAGACTTGCGCGCATCTTCTTGATCTCCATCTGCCACTTCACCAATTTTTTCACCATTTGACGGGTTATATGTGGAAAAAGTCGCGCCGCTGACCGCGTTGGCCCATTGCCCATTCATGTACATCATGGGAATCCTCCTTTTTAATATCTAAATTCTGGAAGCCTCAACTCATTCAAAATTCAGGTAATAAGCGATTATATTAATTTTATTACCCAATGGGATATCAAAAAATAAACGACACCTGAACCCATGAGACATACACACAACATCCAGAAATGACGGTATACGGAGCCCATGCTCGTATTGAAATATTCATTGGAGAGAATAAGGCACAGGTGAAGCGGGGAAAGGAGCACCCCTGAAAAACCGCAAACGATGGTCAGCATGACATACTGTAACATAAATCCGGTCTCGCCGAAGGAATGAATCAGCGGAATCAGTATGGGGAGTGTGACACCGACGAATGCGATGGTAATTCCTGTGATGAGTCCCACTAAAAACGGCAGTATAACCGCGATCAACATCAATGGCACTTTAAGCATAAGCAATTCATTGCTGATTGTCCCAACTGCTTGGCTGTCTTCCAGAATGCCCTTAAAGATTAAAATAGATACCACGATGTACATCATGTTTAAATTTTGAGGGTTGCTGATGATTTCCCATATTTGATTTTTAGATAACGCGTTAGAAAACCATATCCAGCCTATCGAAATAAAAAGTGCAAGGATCAAACCAATTTCTTTGGAAACAGAAAGATTTGGGGATAGATAAGAAAACAATATTCCCATGCCAAGCCCGGGGATTATAACCAGTAAAATAGGGGTCATTTCTTTGATAAATGGCCATACGGACACATAGGAATCCTGGTCCGGGTTTTTTACCAAAGTCTGGCGAAGGCCTTTTAACGGCAGGTAACCAAAGTATAAAGCAAGTATAGTAATTGGGCACATGAAGGCTATAAAGGTTAGAATATTAATATTCGCCAAAACTGTCGCCAGTAACACACCGGGGTATAAAGGCCACCAATATTCCCAGATATGGCGAAACCAATAATTGATAAAACTGAGTTTATCGCCTGAAAGATCTGATTGCGTTCCCAGGTCTTTGACCATGGGGGCCGAAAAAACAGCGCCGCCCGGCATTGGCAGAAGTCCGATAAGGGCTGGAAATACAATAAGGTTTATCTTAATATTTTTAATTAATCCCCTGAAATTTTTAAGAAGACGTTTCATTTGGCCGGAAAGCTCCATGCTGCTACTCAGGACCAAAATCAGTGAAACAATTAACGCCAGGGACAATGTTTTCGGATAGACAATCGATTTGGCCATGGAAATGATCATAGGTTTGGGGGACAAACCAAATAAAACGCTTAATGAAACCGCTCCCAAAATAAAGCTATGGCCCAACGATAGTTTTTTTCGGATCAAAAAAAGCACAAAAACAAATACAATGGTAATCCGGATCATCGCAGGGATTTGTTCTAAAATAGCCATACAGTATCAATTCAACAGCAATGTAATCATACTCAAATGATATTAAAATTTCACCTTGGGAGCTGCTTTTTCAGCCTCAGGCACTTCGTAATACGCAGCACTTGAGACTCCGGCAATCATGGCATAAAACCTTCCGAAAAACGTTCGGATATATGTGTTCAAAATTTGAACAGAGTCATTGTACCGTTTTCTTTCCACAGCAATCCTGTTCTCTGTTCCTTCAAGACTGTCCTGAAGTTTAAGGAACGATTCATTGGCCTTGAGTTCAGGATACCTTTCCTGAAGCAAGAGTAGCCTTGAGAGCACACCTTCGAGCTGGTTTGAGGCTTTAACTTTGTCTTTTACATCTTTTGCTTGAAAGTATTGTGTTCTTGCTTGCGCGATATTTTCAAACAGCTCTTTTTCATGCTTTGCATACCCTTTTACCGTTTCAACCAGATTGGGAATCAGATCGTATCTCCTCTTCAACTGGTTTTCCACCTGAGCCCATTTCCCTTTGACATTTTCGTCCATAGCAATGACCCGGTTATAATTGGCGATAATCTTACCGAATGCCATAAAACCGACCAGTACAACGACCCCAACGATAATAAGTATGGTTTTCATCTGTTTTGACATAATAACCCTCCGATATAAAACTATTAAATTTTATATAAATTTAGTCCATGTATTCGTATAATGGCTCATGTATTTATAACGTGTTTTTTTCATTCTATCTATAAAAAGTTAAAAATGCCTAAAGTGAACTAAAGTGCCTAAAGTTAAGGTATTCTAACAATTTTAATTATAATTGATTGCGCTGCAAGCGCTCCTCAATCCTGCCAAAGGCGGAACTCATATTTGGAACTTCAAACTTTTATATTTCAACTATTCGGGATTGTATACAGATAAAAACAGGTCATCATTTTATGAGATAGAGTGTTCAGTTATTTACAAATGTCTTCTATTTAGTGCCCGAACGAAGACTAGAATTTTTCGTCAATATCAAGGCTATAGCTCATAAAGATCTATCTGTTATTTCTAAGACCTATATAGTGTCCACTCACGAATTTAAAATAAACATAAGGGGTGCCCAATTCAGAAATGAGCAGTTTTTGTTCTGATCAAGGCTGCCTCTATTTAGTGCCCGAACGAAAACTAGGATTTTTCGTTAAGATCAAGGAAGACGATCCCGCCTTGGCGGGATTAACCACAGGAATACTATTCGTATTTCGAGGATTAAAATTTGAGTCTGACACAGATATTGGTGAAAAAGGCAGTTTTCGTTCAGGCACTACTTACCATCCACCAGACGCCCCACCCCCCCCAAATCCTCCGCCCCCACCACCACCGAAACTACCGAATCCGCCGCCGCCGAATCCGCCGCCGCCGCCCCATGGACCTCTTCTCCCGCCCATGGAAGAAAATAAAAGGAGCATCAAGAATGCTCTCGGGTTTTTGATAAACAATATCCCCATGATAATGAAAAAAACGATACCAATGATCGCTGAAAGAGGGCTTACAGGTTTGCGGTTTCCTGTGGGTGAAGTTCGGTATTTTATCTGGGGCATTCCTTCTATTTTAACGCCGGCGTCTGCAGCAATCTTATTTGCTATTGCAAGGGTGGTAGCAAAAATACCATCAGAATAATCTCCTTTTCTGAAATAAGGTACCAATATGTTTCGTCCCATGCTGCCGACCAGACTGTCCGGAAGCACGCCTTCGAGTCCGTAACCGACTTCGATCCTGTATTTTCGATCTTTAAAGGCGATCAGGAACAGTACCCCGTTGTCTTTTCCCTTTTGACCCAGTTTCCATTTGTCATGGGCAATTCTAATTGAAAAATCTTCGATGGATTCGCCTTCTAGACTTGGTATGGTTAACACGATCATTTGTGCGCTTGTTTTTTGTTCAAGTTCTTGTAGATATCCATCCAATCGGTTTTCCGTAGCATCATCGACAATAGAGGCCAAATCAACCACATATCTTTGCGGTTTATCGGGGATATTTGCCGGCAAAGCAACAGATACAACCAGCAAGCTGATAATAACAGCAGCTATTAATAATCCAGTTTTAGTCCTTAATGCCATCCGTAATATCTCCCAGTTTCTCCATTGCAATATAATAATCTTTAAAAATAGCGGTAAGCTGTTTAAGCATCATTTTTGCTTTTTGTTTTTTTTGTTTTAAGACCGTTTTGAATACTTGAGTATCGACACCGGAGATCTCTGATAGAACTGTTAAGACATCTTGGTTGTTTAAAGGAGGTTCTTTGCCAAGAAGGTGAATAATGCCCCTGAAAAGGGGAATATATCCTGCAATGGTATTAACAAAAAGATCTGTGAGAATTTTGACATTACCGGAAGAAGAAAGATAACCCTGCCTGAGGCCGATCAATCTGACTTTCAGTTCTCTTTCGCACTGTAGCCTGAGATCCGATCTGTCGATCAGAAGATCTTGAAAGAGATCTTCTCCAAACGTTGTTTTGTGTAGCAGTTTTATATTCAAGAATTCCATGGGAAAGACATCAAGAGAATTTTGTATGTATTCCGGTGTCATAATCAACGGTGACGCAATCTTTTTTTTACCGTATGTTTTCCCTAAGGGTGCCAGAAATTCAAGAAACTCTAAGTCCATGGTATGAAGGACAAAAACAGAATTGACATCAGACGTTTCAGAATCAAAATCATCGGTCAACGCACTTCCTGTGATGGTGATGGAATGAAGCTTCTTATTATGCTGTTTTAATATGTCTTCCTGAAAGGGTTTAAACCTTTCAGCAGCAGCAGGATTTAACGTCGGCTCAGTCATGATAACCTCCTGGTTAACTGAAAAGTATTGTTAGTTAGTGTCCATCCATAAATGGTCTTTTTGCCCAATCTCTGCGTTGTGCTAAAAAAATAATCCTCGGAATATCAACTATATGCCTGTGGGTATTTTTTTCGCATGCCTTGATCTTGAACAAAAATCTTCCTTTATGGATGGACACTAGTAATAAAAAGATGTGTCAGATAGGTCTGAAAAAAAGGCCCATTCCACATCAGAGCTATTTTTAACCACCGATGCAATATGCCCGTTGAAATAATAATGTTCTATATACCAACGTTGCTCTTTGTAATATATGACAAGATGGTTATCGTCGATGATCCGTTCAATGCGGCATTTTAACAAATCCCGAACGCCGGTGCCTGAAGCCTTGAGTACCGATTCTTTGGAAGTCCAGTATCGAAAAAAAAGGATGATTTTATCTGAACCTGAAAGCTCCCATTCATTTTCGCAGGCAGTTTTCCTATAAAGTGCCTCTTTAACAGATCGAATTTTTTCCAAATCAATGCCGACCCTTGCCTGGGCAATCACTCCGCCGACATATTCGGTCTTGTGTGTTACAGACCAATAATGACCATTAAACGGCAAAGGAACACCATTTTCATTTTTATTCAGATCACCGAGTTGAATTTGGCGCTTTTGCGCGGATATTTCAAGAGCCCTTCTGGCATGCCGACTAAGAAAGGTAACTTTCTCTCTGCCCGTAAGCCGCTGTTTTTGATTTGGAACAGAAAGAATGACCGGATAAATAATCAGGTTTTGGGTTTCAGGTTTCAGGTTTCGGATTATCTTCATATTCACATATTTTGCACTTTAGACTTTGAGCCTTGTGCTTTCAGTCTTTAGCCTTTTCGGCTTTGAGCTTTAGAGCATTTTCATATATCTCGTTTTTGGATAGACCGTATTTTTTGGCAATAACTTTGGAAACCTCAGATATTCTGCTCCCTTTCTTACCCAGAGCTTCAATCAATTCAGCACGTATGACGTCCTTTGAAACTATAACATTTTCTTCGCAACCTTTCACAAGAAGCGTACATTCACCTTTTATTGTAGGACGATGGGATAAGGACTCTATGAGTTCGGACAAGTGTCCTCTTAAAAATTCTTCGTGCAGTTTGGTCATTTCTCTGCAAAGAACACCATATCTGTCACCCATGGCATCTGCAAGTTCTTCCATAAAAGCCAAAATACGTCCAGGACTAACATAAAATATAAGGGTTCTTTTTTCATCTGCGAATTCTCGAAGTTGTTTGAGTCGTTTTGCTTTTTTTTTAGCAGGAAACCCGATAAAAATAAATGAATCCGTGGGTAAGCCGGAAATGCTTAACGCGGTAATGCCGGCAGAAACACCTGGGATGGGTATGACCCTTATACCTTTTTCAACAGCGCTTTGAAGAAGCATATATCCAGGATCCGAAACTGTGGGTGTACCGGCATTGGATACCAGCGCTATGGATGATCCGGATTCTATCCGCTCAATTAACAGCGGTGTTCGTTCCTTTTCATTATGCTCATGATAAGAAATCAAACGGCTCTTGATATTGTGGTACTTCATCAACTTTCCTGTATGTCGTGTATCCTCTGCTGCGATAAGATCAACCTGGCCGAGGATAGTTAGTGCCCTCAGGGTGATGTCGTCCATGTTTCCTATTGGAGTGGCGACCACATAAAGCGTTCCCTTGTTTGGTGTAAGGTTATTATCCATAGGCGAGTTCAAAGGCATTTTTTATGATCTCTATTTGAGGATTGTCCCTTGTCAAGCTAAGGGCAACAACATCAAATCTGGCTTTGACATGGGTTTGTTTTGTGGCTTTGAGATAGTGAAGGGCCACCATGGATATTTTGCGTTGTTTTTTTGGTGTTACCGCCCACTTTGGGTTTCCGAAAACATGGGTTTTTCTGGCTTTAACTTCAACAAAGACCAGAGTCCCCCTTTCTTTGGCAATAATATCGATCTCTCCAATTTTGTTGCGATGATTCTGCTCCAAAATCTTGTACCCGTTTTTCTTAAGGTGTTTTACGGCCAAGGACTCACTTTCTTTACCGAATTGCTGCCGATTGTTTAGCATTATGAATTCCTAAATCATATTTTCTGATTTTTGGTATTAGTTGACTAAAGTGTGTCCATAATTCGTTTGTCATTTAAACCTTCTAAAATTTCAAGAAGTTTTATTTTTCTGGCATGTTCTTTTCGAATATTAGCAAGATAAATTTCCCATTCCTTGTCCTTTGACTGACGCTTCAATGTACGCTGGATTTTTTTAAGATGTACGGAAGCCTTTTCATATGCTTTTGGTTTTACCTGCGCGATCAGGTTAGCGGTCAGTTTTTTCCAAATATCCACCGCCCTGTCTGGATAATCATCAGCTAACGCTTTGGCAATTTTGTCTTCTTGGAACTCACTCCACCATCCGCCGGATTTCTGATTTTTCCTTTGATCATACCAATGGATAACTTTATCAGGCCGCTTTTCAGCAATGGCGATGTCAATCAGTGTTCCGATTACTGGGAATTGCCTTGGCCGGCGTTCTTTGTCTTTCGGAACATCCGCTTCAGGCAACGGCCACGATGATCCGGGCAGCGGAATCTTGCCGGTCTCAAGATAATTCATTAATGCCGACTTAACTTTATCCCAAGCATTTGACTTTTTTGCCGAAACCTTTAGTTCCTGAAAGGTTTCAAGTGATGGATTAATAAAAAAATCGTCAGCCCGTAAAGAAGCCACTTGAAGCCAATCACCTTGTTTTTCTCGAATTTCCCGCAAATTTTCTCGTAGCCGGCTGGAGATACCCGGCCACTTTTTATCCGTCGCCTGAATCCCTTTTTGAATCCATTGTTCAGCCACTCCCCATTGCTTGGCTTCCATCAAAATGCGTACCAAACGTACATAGCTGCCCGTCCTTAATGCCTCTTTTTCACAAAGTTTAACAATCTCAGCCTCACGACCTGCATTTTTCAGAGCAGTTATGATCCAATCCGTCAGCCGATCCCGATCGTAACGATCATCTTTGTTCTTAGAAAAGCGTTTCAGGCGGTTGGTAAGTTTGTCTGCCAATATGTCCCAGTCAGTCTTCTCTTTTTTCTGTCCCCAAAAAACTTCCACGCCTTCACAAAGTGCCCACTGATCTTCCAGCTCTCGATCCACTGCCCACAACATTTGTTCGGCCGTTGAAAGTGAAGACTTCGGAAGGGCTCGAAACACCGCATTCATACAGGAAGCAATTTCTTCTTCGGTTTCTCCCTCATCATCACTCATTTCCAGCTGTTGAATTCCAGCTCCAAGCAACTCTTCACCCAAAACAATTACTTCATCTGCATGTCCTTGACCTAAAAGTCCCTCCAGTCGATGTCTCACACCTGAATAATCCGGTGTATACCCTTCACCGTGCCAATAATTTTGCCAACCGGGTTTCGAACTGAGTTCTTGGATTTCATTTCGAATGGAACTCACCATATCAGAAACATTGCCTGTGGATAGATTGATTCGGTCCTGAAGATGTGCCATAATTCGAGGATACTGTTCTAACAGTTCTTTGATGAGTTCGACGAGTTGCGCTTTGGTATGTTTTTTTAAAAAGGGGTCTAAAAACTTGGTGCCAGCGGTTGTGTTTGTTTGAATATAGTCTTCGTCAAATTCATTCAAATCGTCATCTTCTTCAAGGCAAACCTCATCGTTTAGAAATTCTTTAAGTAATTTCAGCCGTCGGTCTGTTTTTGTGGCTTTGGGTATTTTAACTTGTTTTTTCAAGTTTTCCAGGTATTCAACAACCACGGCCACAGCATGTTTACAGGTATCCCAGTAGGGACACGTACAATCGGATTCCAGTTCGCCACCTTCAAAAAAGACCTTCGTTGCGTATCTTTTCGTCCCTTCCACCCAGGCGATCAGACTTCCGTCTGTTGAGCAGGCTAGATCCTTTACATAGCCGTTTCTCTGGTAGTTTTTCCCTCTGGATACAATTTTATTTCCTGCCCAAACGGTCAAATCGTTCCAGGTTAATCCTTCAAACAGTCCGGTTTTTTTTCGTTTTGGTGCCATATTTATCTTTAAAACGAGGTTGTTTATATGAGATATAAACGGCTAATCAGGATCGGTGAAAAACCCAATTTTCAAATCCAGAATATCCAGCAAATTCTCCGGAATCTCTTCCCTTTTCAAAATGCCGAGTGCAACAGCCCTGGAAACCGCCATATCCGGATCAGAGTAAGCATACGTTTTCCAAATTTCCCTGGAAGCTCCCTGGTGGAACTTGTGAATCAAATCACTGAGCTCAAAACAGCTTATCTTCTCATTTTTCCAGTTTACGAAATGCTGATAGAGAATTTCCATTTCCTGATCAAGCTCGCGTTTGTTGGCAATACCGGCCAGTTCACGCAGTTTCTTTTCTTGTGATTTAGTGTAACCTTTCATTCTTTTTTGCTGTTCAATATAAATATCTAACTCTATATATTAAAAAAGTGCTTTTGCGTTCTAGTTCATCGAATCCATTCTATTTTAACCAAATGGTCTACATTTTTGAATTCAGGATCTCCGGTTACGATGGTCGCGTTATGCTCTTGAGCACAGGCGACAACAAAACAATCGGCGTAAGATATCGGATATTCAGCTTTAATTTCGGCAGTCTGATAAACTAAGGTATCGGGAACAGGCAGCACCTTAAATCCAAGCTGATGAATCCGGCCCAATATTTCAATTTTTTTTTGATCCCCAAACATTCTTTTGGTTATATAGATGATCTCGCCCAGGTTAATCACACAAACAAGACGATCGATATGTTCTTTCCTGCATTTATGCAAGATTTCGTAAACAATATTTGCCCCGGGTTCATTTTGAAAAAAGGCCAGGAGGGCGTGGCTGTCGAACAGGTATCCGGATGTCATTCTGCAAAATCCTTTTTTCTCTCTTTCAAAAGCGCTTTAGGCAGCGAAGGGGTTTTGGGAATACACCCCATGGCATCCTGAACCGGATCTTCAACCGGCGGAACCAGATAGAGAAGATTGCCATATTCAAAGATCTGGAGTGCATTTCCAGGTTGTATGTTGTATTTTTTTCGAATCGAAGCGGGAATGACGATTTGCCCTTTGGTTAACACTTTGACCGTATTCATTATAAACTCCTTAAAAGTTATACGTTTTATAAAAACGTATAACAGAAGCTATGGAAAGTCAATTGATTTAGGGAGCTTCAGGTGTAATTAAATTTTTGGCTGGAAGCTGTTTGAGTGAAAATTTGACTACAGGTATTCCTTGACCCCTTTGAAGGTCCTTCTGTGAATTGGACAGCATCCGAATTTCTGGATCGCTTGTTTATGTGCCTTTGTGGGGTATCCTTTGTGTTTTGAGAATTCAAACTGAGGATAATCCTCGTGGTATCTTTCCATCAGCCTATCACGGGTGACTTTTGCAACAATTGACGCAGCGGCAATGGAAGCACTGAGGGCATCGCCCTTGGGTATCGCTTCTTGTGGCAGAGTTGAGGAGATTAAAAATGTGCCGTCGATGAGCAGACAATCAGGCTGGGGGGCAAGATTTTCAACTGCCATGGCCATAGACAGGAGGGCCGCTTGAAGGATGTTGATACGATCTATTTCAAACGGGTCAACAATTCCAATCCCAACGGATACGGCAGAATCGTATATTTTTTCGTAAAGGCACTCACGTTTTTGGGGAGATAATTTCTTTGAATCGGATATTCCGGGAATCTGCAAAGAAATCGGAATAATAACCGCTGCAGAAACCACCGGTCCGGCCAGAGGCCCCCGGCCGGCTTCATCAATACCTGCAATTCTTGAAAAGCCTTTTTGAAAAGCTTTTTTTTCGAATAACCACAGGTCTGGTTCCATAGGTTCTCAGAAAATAATAAATAAAAACTTCTCGTCCCTCAAATTAACAAGTACCCAACTAATATAAGAAAAGTCACAATCAAGTATCCGATTCATAAATGAGGTTTTTATCGTTGGGCAAGGCCGCACAAGGATTTTCGGTGAGGCGTACGATGAGTACGCCGCAGCCGGAAACCCGCGGAGAACGAAGGCCAGCGGGAAAAAAAAAGACCATTTATGAATCGGATACTTGAAGCCATCTCAAAAATAGGATTTTGGTTCAAGGTCAAGGCGGGGCCGAGGTTCAA
>Ga0316576_10001286_pt1 | contig 13335 bp, 11 predicted proteins | sample S0NA_FD_203075 | JGI IMG/M metagenome (GOLD analysis project Ga0316576, IMG submission 203075) | Rhizosphere microbial communities from salt marsh grasses in Alabama, United States - S0-2_050615r3r5 | ecosystem: Host-associated > Plants > Roots > Rhizosphere | place: USA: Alabama | collected... | reverse complement strand
ATCCGCTCCACGCCCACGGCCAAGTACACCTTCGGCGGCTGGACCGAGCAGGACGGGACGCTGTGCCACCCCTGCTTCCCCAGCGGCGAGACCCTGCGGGTGCTCTGGGCCGCCTTCCTCGGCACCAAGGCCACGAAAGCCGTCTCGGGCTCCATCGACATCACGCCCAACGCCGTTGGGGCGAGCTGCGGCAGCCCGGATTGCCAGGAGGTGCCGATCACCGTGCAGTGCACCGAGGACGCGCACTGCGACCCCGGCGAGGTCTGCAAGGCCGGCGTCTGCGCGTCCGACGGCAGCACCCCGCCGCCAAGCAAGCTCCTCGGAAGCTGCGACATCGTCCAGGACCTGGGCATGTGCTACGAGTTCACCGACCCCATCGACGCGACGACAGCCCGCGACATCTGCACCAAGCAGCAGGCGGTCCCCGGTGACTTCAAGCTCGGCGTGGCCTGCCCCACGGCCAACGCCGTCGGCGGCTGCACCTACAACGACCAGAAGATCACCTACTACCGGCCGATGTTCGAGGGCGCGGTGGACACGCTGCGCTCCGCGTGCGTCCAGGGCGGCGGCAGCTGGAGCTAGGTCGCCTCTTCGCCCGGACCGAGGAGCGCCGCGGCCAGGGCGAGGCCGACGAGCCAGGCCAGCCCGAGCAGGCCCAGGGTCGAGGCCCAGGCGGTCAGCTGCGGCCAGAGCGGCGGCTCGGTCGCCGGCCAGCCGGTGAGGCCCACGGCGATGACGGCGGGGAGCAGGCCGGCCGCGGCGAGGAGCGTGACGCCGAAGCGGACGCGGCGACGGCGGAGCCAGAAGAGCTGCAGGGCGGGGAGCAGCAGGGTGGGCAGGGCCGCGGGGAGCAGCGACCAGGGCAGCGAGCGGTAGACATAGTAGCGCGAGAGGCTGGGCCGCCCCTCGAGGGCGACGAGCAGCGCCAGCGAGAGCAGCAGGCCCCAGGGGAGCAGGGCCGGCTGCCGGCGCCAGGCCAGGAGCACGAGCCAGAGGCCCAGGACCAGGCCGCTCGCGGTCCAGACGCGCCAGCGCCAGGCGATGGCCTGGGCGCCGGGCGGATCGCCGCGCAGCACGCCAGCCAGGGAGCGGCCCACGCAGGCCGGCGGCGCGACGTCAAGCCGCTCGGCGAGGATGCGCGTCACGTCGGGGAGCACGGCCGCGGCGCGCCGGCCGGCCGGGATGTCGGGACCGACGATGCAGGCGCGGACCGTCGCGATCCCCGGCTCCGTGCCGCCGTGCCCGCCGGGGGGCGCGCGGAGGTGGCCGTGATCCGAGAGCACCAGCAGGGTCTGGTCCGGGCGGCGGACCGTCTGCAGCGCGCCGAGCAGCGCGTCGGCCCGCCGCGCCTCCTTCAGGTAGGCGGCCCCGGCGGAGCCGACCTTGTGGCCCGCGTGGTCCACGGCGAGGAAGTGAACGAGCACCAGCGCCGCGCTGGACTGCATGGCGGCCAGGCTCTCTTGCTGTAGATCCAGGGGCGTCAGCATGGCGAGCTGCCCCTTCCCCGCGCCCGGGCCCGCCGCCTCGCGGGGCGCGACCACCCGGGAGAAGGGAAACGAGGTCACGATGTACGGCTCGCCCTCGGCCACGGCCACGGCGCCTCCCCCGCGACGGGTGACCAGCCCGGGCAGCGAGTCGTAGACCGGCCGCGCCATCCTCTTGACCAAGAACATCACGCCGGACTGGTCCTGCCAGGCCCCGGTCCAGAGCACGTGCTGCTCCGGCAGCGAGACCGTCGGGAAACCGACGTCCAGCGCGAGCTCCAGGCCCTGCCTGCAAAGACGGGACAAGGCGGGCAACCGACGGGCAACCTCCCGCGACAGCCCGTCGATGAGCAGCACCCGCACCTGGTGCGGCGCCACCCGGCCCGCCCGGGGCTCCGCCCGCGACGCGGGCCGCGCCGGGCCCTGGACGAACCACGAGCGGATGAACAGCCGTCGCCCCCAGAAGAGCCCGTAGACCGCGGCGGCGAGCAGCAGGGCGGGCGCGATCCGTCGCACGATGGGACGCCGTATCACGAGGGGGTGATGATACCATGGCCCACGGAGGTCGGCATGGAGTCCAGGGCCCACATCTTTATCAGCGATCTGCGCCTGCAGGCCCGGGTCGGGGTCAACCCTGGCGAGCAGGGCGCGGAGCAGCCGGTGGTCATCGACATCTGGGTCGGCGTGGACAGCCTGCCCAAGGCCGCGAGGACCGAGCGGCTGCGCCACACGGTGGACTACGTCGGGGTGACCCACGCGGCGCGGGAGGTGGTCGCCGCCCGCCACTACCCCCTCGTGGAGTCGCTGGCCACCCACATCGCCGAGGCGGTGCTGGATCGCCCGGGGGCGGCCTGGGCCAGGGTGCGGCTGCGCAAGCTCAAGTGCCTGCGCTACGCCTCGGGCGCCGGCGTCGAGGTCGAGCTGCACCGGGAGGAGCGCTCCCCCGAGCCCGTTCCCGACCTGCTCGACCGGGGCGAGGAGGTGGTCATCGTCGGCGGCGGGGTCGCCGGCATGGCGGCGGCGCTGTGGTGCGCCCGGCTCGGGCACCCGGCGTTGCTGGTCGATGCCGGCGCGCAGCTCGGCGGTCAGCTGCACATGGTCCACGGTCTGATGGAGGACATCCCGGCGACGCCGCCGATGACCGGCGCCCAGCTCGCCGCCGGGCTCTGGCGCCAGTTCGCCCAGCACGGCGGTCGCTGGGTCCGGGGGCGGCTGACCGGCATCGAAGAGGCGGCGGACGCCTGCCACCTGGCCGTGGAGCTCGACGGAAAGCGGCGGGAGGTCGCGGCGCGGGTCGTCATCCTCGCCGTCGGGGTCCGGCGACGTGAGCTGGGTGTGGCCGGCGAGCGCGAGCTCCTCGGCCGGGGCGTCCTGCACACCGGCGCCAAGGGACACGCGGCCCTCACCGGCCGCCACGTGGCCGTGGTCGGGGGCGGAGACGCGGCGTACGAAAACGCGCTGATATTGGCCCGCGCCGGCGCCCACGTCACGCTGCTCCACCGTGGTGAGACCCCCTCGGCTCGCCTGCAGTTTCGGGGCGAGGTGGCCCGGGAGCGCCGGATCACCGTCCGTCCAGGCACCGAGGTGCGACGCTTCGTCGGCGAAGAGCGCCTGGAGGCGCTGGAGCTCGAGACCCCCGGGGGGGCGGAGACGCTCGCGGCGCACGCGGCCCTCGTGCGCGTCGGCTGGGTCCCCAACAGCGGGCCCCTGCCGGCGGCCTGGCGAGACGAGCGAGGCTTCGTCCGTGCCGGCCCCGACGGGCAGGTCCCGGGCGCACCTCGGGTGTTCGTCGCCGGGGACCTGCTCGGGCGCCCCGCGCCGTCGGTCGCAGCCTCCTGCGGCACCGCCGCCACGGCTGCCGCGGCAGCCGTGGTGCTGCTCGAGCGAACCGCCTGACTGACTGGGTTCGCCGGCCTGGGCTGGATGCTACCCGGCCGGTGGTGGTGCTTCTGCTTCCGCTTCCGCCTCCTGGGCCCCTTCCTCCACGTCCTCCTCCTCCACGTCCTCCTCCTCCTCCTCCTCCTCGGCCGCCGCCTCCCCCTTCTTCTTGCTCTTCGTGGGGATTTCGACGCCGGGTTTCGGCGCGATCAGCATGATCATTCGTCGCCCTTCCATCAAGGGCATCTGTTCCACGACCACGAACTCTTGCAGCTCGCTGATCACCTTGAACAGCACCGCCTTGCCGGTCTCCGGGTGCACGATCTCGCGTCCGCGGAACTGGATCACCAGCTTGACCTTGTCGCCGTCGGCGAGGAAGCGCTGGACCGCCCGTAGCTTGGTTGCGATGTCGTGTGTGTCGGTCTTCGGGCGGAGCTTGATCTCCTTGATCGAGACGGTGCTCTGCTTCTTCTTGGCCGTGCGCTTCTTGCGTGACTCCTCGTACTTGAAGCGCCCGTGGTCGATGATCTTGCAGACCGGAGGGCTCCCCTTGGGGTTCACCTCGACCAGGTCGAGGCCCTTCTCCTCTGCAATGCGGATCGCGATGTGGGTTGGCATGATGCCGAGCTGCTTACCATCCTCCCCAATTACCCTGACCTCTCTCGCCTGGATGGCTTTGTTAACCCGATGGGTAGCTTCGGGTATGTGACGAGAGTGCTTGTGAAACGGTGGTATGGTTACACCTCCATGGCTGGTTTCGTTGTTTGTGGGCGGATCTCGCAGATCCATCCACGCCCTGAGGGTCGCAGAGCCGATTCAAAAAATCAAGCCATACCGGACCGTTGTCGTCGAGTCCCGGTGGATCCCGAGCGCCGAGGGTCACGTTGTATTTTGGGCACAATATCGCTAGATTCGGCCTGGCCCTGCTTGATTTTCCCAGTGCAGTGGGGGAATAGATCGGCCATGCTTATGCGCCGCTTGGTCGGCGTGACCGTAACCCGAGCCTGCTGGAGGCCTGGATGTCGTTCAAGATCCTCAAGCGCGAGCAGTTCTCGCCTGTCACCTATCTGTGGGAGCTCGCGGCCCCCGATATCGCCAGGGCCGCCCTCCCGGGCCACTTCGTCATCATTCGCCACGGCCAGGGGGGCGAGCGTATCCCGCTCACCATCGCGGACTTCGATCGCGAGCGTGGGACCATCACCCTGGTGATCCAGGCCGTCGGCAAGACCACCATCGCGCTGATGGAGCTCAAGGAGGGCGAGGAGCTCGACGACCTGGTCGGCCCGCTGGGCAAGGGGCGCGAGATCGAAAAGGTCGGCAAGGTGGTCTGCGTCGGCGGCGGCCTCGGCGTCGCCCCGGTCTTCCCACAGCTCAGGGGCTACAAGCAGCGGGGCGCCCAAACCATCTCCATCGTCGGCTTCCGCAACAAGGACCTGATGTTCTGGACCGACAAGTTCGCGGCGCAGAGCGACGAGCTGTTGATCACCACCGACGACGGCTCCCACGGCATCAAGGGCTTCGTGACCACCGCGCTCGAGCAGGTGCTCGAGCGGGAGAAGGACGTGGACGAGGTGCTGGCCATCGGCCCCGCCGTGATGATGAAGGCCTGCGCCGAGCTGACACGACCGCGCGGCATCCACACCGTGGTCAGCCTCAACCCGATCATGGTGGACGGCACCGGTATGTGCGGCGGGTGCCGGGTCAGCGTCGGCGGCAAGATGGTCTTCGCCTGCGTCGACGGCCCGGAGTTCGACGGCCACAAGGTTGACTTCGACGAGCTGCTGCTCCGGGCCCGGCGCTTCGAGCGCGAGGAGAAGGAGTCCCTCGAGCAGTACAAGCACAAGAACCCCCACGCCTGTCGTATCGGGCTCTGACCCGCCACCAAACCAGGGATCACCGATGGAATCCACCGCCGACAAAGACAAGGGACAACCCAAGCGAACGATCAAGACGATCGCCAAGACCAAGACCAAGATCCCGGAGCAGGATCCGCACGTCCGCGTCACCAACTTCAGCGAGGTGGCGCTGGGCTACACCGAGGACCAGGCGCTGGCCGAGGCGGCGCGCTGCATCCACTGCAAGAAGCCGACCTGCATCGTCGGCTGCCCGGTTGAGATCAACATTCCCGCCTTCATCAAGGCCATCGAGGAGCGCGACTACCGCCGCTCCTACGAGATCATCAAACAGGACAACATCCTGCCCGCGATCTGTGGCCGCGTCTGCCCCCAGGAGAGCCAGTGCGAGGCGACCTGTGTCGTCGGACACAAGCTGGAGCCCGTGGGCATCGGCCGGCTGGAGCGCTTCGTCGGCGACCTGGCCCTCAAGGAGGGCTGGGGCAACGTCCAGGAGGAGATCAAGCCCCTGGGCCGCAAGGCGGCGATGATCGGCAGCGGACCGGCCTCGGTGACCTGCGCCGTGGACCTCGCCCGCGCCGGCGTCGACGTCACCATCTTCGAGGCCCTGCACACGCCGGGCGGTGTGCTCAAGTACGGCATCCCCGAGTTCCGGCTGCCCAAGGCACTCATCGACCGCGAGCTGCGCACCCTGCAGAAGCTCGACGTCAAGGTGGTGACCAACGCGATCATCGGCCGGCTCTACACCATCCCCCAGCTGATGGAGGAGATGGGCTTCGAGACCGTGTTCATCGCCGTCGGCGCCGGCTACCCGAACTTCATGGGCATCGAGGGCGAGGGCTACAACGGCATCTTCAGCGCCAACGAGTACCTGACCCGCGTGAACCTGATGGCGGGTTACGACCACCCGGGCCACGACACGCCGGTGGGCATGGGCAAGAACGTCGCGGTGATCGGGTCGGGCAACACAGCGATGGACGCCTGCCGCGTCTCGCTGCGCATGGGCGCGGACAACGTCTACTGCGTCTACCGCCGCACCCGCAAGGAGAGCCCGGCGCGGGCCGAGGAGCTGGAGCACGCCATCGAGGAGGGCGTCCAGTTCCACTGGCTCACCGCGCCGATCCGCATCATCGGCGACGACCGCGGCTGGGTGAAGGCGATGGAGTGCATCCGCATGGAGCTGGGCGAGCCCGACGCCTCGGGCCGCCGGCGCCCGATCCCGATGGAGGGCACGGAGTTCCTCTTCGAGGTGGACACCGTGGTCTACGCCATCGGCACCTCGGCCAACCCGATCATCGCCCAGACGACCCCCGGCCTCGAGGTCAACAAGTGGGGCTACATCAAGGTCGACGAGAACCAGATGACCACGCTCCCCGGCGTCTTCGCCGGCGGTGACATTGTCACCGGCGGCGCCACGGTGATCCTCGCCATGGGCGCCGGCCGCACCGCGGCCCGGGGCATGCTCAAGCACATGGGCATCGAGCCCCCGCCCCGGCCCCCAAAGCCCGAGCTCGGCCGCGTGGTGAAGAAGAAGAAGTGAGCGCCCCCCGCCCCGTTTGAGGCGGGTCCCCGACGCGACAGACGGCCTCCTTGGTGGCCACCGGCGCTGGACAATCCCCCGGGCGCTCGCCCGATGGCTGTAGCGATCTCCGCCGCGTGGAGCAGGCACGGGTCTTGCTGGACGCCGGACGGGCTCTTACAGCCGGAGGCAGAGATGAAGAACCGACCGCTCCTGTTGGGAGCTTCCCTGACGCTGCTCGCGCTCGCCCTGGGCTGCGGTGCCGAGCCGACCGCGCCGGACCGCGATCCCTCGTGGGTCGGGGGCAAGGCCGACATACCCGGCTGGCTACGGCCGATCGATGCGGAGCTGAGCTGCGGCGCGGTGGTCCCCGGCCGGTTCGACGGCCCGGACAGCGCGCACCTGTTCCAGCTCGGCGCCGCGGGACCGCAGATCTACACCTTCTTCTTCCAGGGCAGCCACGCGCCCCAGGCCGGGGCCGCGGTGGCGGTCTACGACGCTCAGACGGGCGCGCGCCTGGGGATCGATCGTCGCCCCGGCGAGGCGAGCGCCCTGCTCGAGCTGGAGCTGGCCGTCGACACAAAGATCCTGGTCGCCGTCTACTCGCTCGCGGACCAGGCCAGCGGCGACTACACCCTGACCGTGTCCTGCCAGCCGCTTGAAGGAGCGTTGGCGCCCCTCGAGCCGGCGCCCTCGACCCCCGGCGGGATCTCGCTGCTGCCCGAGACTCAGGTCGTCTTCGCCTCCAAGGTGGAGGGGGCCCAGCTGCTGACCACGGTCGACGACTACATCCGGGCCCTCAGCCCCTTCGACCGCTCGTTCATGTCGCAGACCCCCGGAGAGGTCACGCCCCAGGCCTTCGCGCAGCACCTCGCCAGCCTGCCCGTCGACTGGACCGCGTCAGAGATGCAGCTCGTAGAGGACGTGGTGCAGGCGGTGGGCCTGAAGCTGCAGCCCTACGACCTCGACCTCCCACCGACGATCTCGCTGGTCAAGGTCCAGGGTGGCCCTGAGCTCCCCTACACCCGGGGCAGCTTCGTCGTGGTGCCCGCTCCGGTCCTGCAGCTCGGCGCCAGCGACCTCGAGACGATCGTCACCCATGAGCTTTTCCACATCCTGAGCCGGCACGACCCGGGCCTGCGACAGCAGCTCTACGCCATCATCGGCTTCACCGAGTGCCCCGAGCTGGCATACCCAGCCGAGCTCGCCGATCTGAAGCTGACCAACCCCGACACACCGCTGGTCAACCAGGCGATCAAGGTATCGGTCTTCGGGCAGCCCTACGACGTGGTCCCGATCACCTACTCGCCGGTGCCCTACTCGTCCGGAATGGGGACAAACCCACTCGCCTTCGTGACGTTCAAGCTTCTCGCGGTCCAGACTGGTCCAGGCGAGACCCTCCCGCTCTACTGGAACGGCAAGCCCTTCACCCTGGACGTCGCCCAGGTCCCGTCCTACCTCGCCCAGGTGGGCATGAACACTCAGTACCTGATCCACCCCGACGAAATCCTGGCGGACAACTTCGTTCAGCTGATCCAGGGAAAGACCAGCAACCTGCCGAGCCCCCAGATCCCGCAGCAGATGGCGCAGCTGCTGAAGAAGCCGTGAGCCACGACCCGGGCGGGAGCAGGCCGGTCTCCGGCGTGCCCCCCTCCCGGGGGCGTGTGGTATGGTTGCGCATGCGGCCCATCCACGTAACGGCATCCGTGATCGCGCTGACGCTCCTGCTCGGCGCCTGCTCCGACGACTCCAACAACACCCCCGATGACAGCGGACCCACGCTGGACGGCGCCGTGGACGCGCCGACCTGCACCGAGGGCGGCGCCTGCTGCACGGTGGGCGTGGACTGCCCCGACCAGGGTCCCGTCCCCGACGCCAAGCCCGAGGCCAGCTTCTGCGGCGTGCTCGAGGACGAGGCGGGCACAATCATCTCCGGCGGCGACGTCCTCGTCTGCGACGTGCACACCTGCCGCACCGACACCACGGCGAGCGACGGCTCGTTCTGTATCTTCGTCGCCGACGCCGGGGACTACGTGTTCCACGCCACCGAGCGCGAGGCCGGGGGCGAGCACTACGGCGACATGCTGTTCCCGGTGACCCTCGGCGCGTCGGAGGCCGCCGCCGCGGCCAAGATCGATCTGGGCAAGGTCGCCGTGCCGCTGATGGGGCCGGCGGTGAAGCTGGATCCCCAGGGCGGAGGGACCCTCGACCTGGGCGGCGGCGCCACGCTCGTCGTCGCCGCCGGCGCCACGGTGCTGCCCCCGCTCAAGACCGAGGCCCAGGTGGCCTTCCGCGCCCTGGACAAGGCGGCGCTGCACCCCAGGCTGCTCGCGGCGGTCCCCGCGGGAAAGAGCCTCGAGGCGGCCGCGGTGCTCGTCCCCGTGGGCGTGTCCTTCGGCGCACCGGCGACCTTCGAGCTCCCGCTGGCCACCGGCCTCGCCGCTGACACCGCCCTCGAGGTCTACCGCATCAACGACGAGGACGGCGCGGTCGAGCTCAAGGGCCAGGCCAAGGTGAGCGCCAGCGACACCCTCGTCAACCCCTCGGGGGGAGGCCTCGACGCCCTCGGCCTGCTGCTCTTCGTCAAGTAGCTCAGGCGCGACACGGAACTTCGGGCCGGCCGCGGTGTCCATAGCTCGTGGACCCGCTACCCCTGCTCTGCCCGATCACCGACTTTCCATACATGCTGCCCGAGTGCGTGCCCACAGCGCCGCTGCTCATCGTCAGCGCCCCGCTCCCGCTCGTCGCGGTGATCGTGCTCTTGCGGCGCTTCCTGCGCGCGCGTGACGGCAAGTTACTCGGGCAGATCCAGCTACGCGGCGTGGTGGGCGTTCGCGACGGGTCGTCTCTGCGCCTGCGCACGACGGAGGGGGAGGTGCTGGTCTCCGCCGCCGACGCGGTGCTGCGTGGCCGCCCGCTGGTCAGCGGCCGACGCGTGGCGGTGACCGGCGTGGACGGCGTGATCGCCGTGCCGGGCGAGCAGCTCTTCCGCCAGCCCGCGCGGGCGGGCGGCATCGACGCCATCGAGATCCGCGCCACCCGCTGGGACCTCCTCGGCTGGCTGCTGCCCGCGCTGGCCATCGCGGCCTGGCTCGCCTTCGCCGTCGCCCTGCTCGTGATGACCCATCAGGTGGACGCCATCGGCGCGCTGCGCGTCTGACCCTGGCCCCCGGCGCCGGACCATCCTGCGCCCGCCGCCGCCGCGCCCTCTGCTATACTGCCCCGACAAAGGAGCCGCCCATGTCCGACGAGCTCGAGCGATTCCGCACGCTGTGCCGCACGATCCACGATCTGCAGGAGGCCCAGGGCGTGCTCGACTGGGACCAGCAGACGATGATGCCCCGCCGCGGCGCCGAGCAGCGCGGCAACCAGCTCGCCGCCCTGGCCCGGGTTATCCACGAGCGGCTGACCTCGCCGCGCCTGGGCGAGCTCGTCGAGGCGCTGGAGGGTCGGGCCGACCTCGACGGGGACGCGCGCGCGGACCTGCGGGAGATCCGACGGGAGCGCGACCGGGCCCTGCGCCTTCCCGAGGAGCTCGTCGCCGAGCGCGCCCGGGTCTGCGCCATGGCCCAGCACGCCTGGGAGGAGGCGCTGGGCAAGGACGACTTCGGCCTGTTCCGCCCGCACCTCGAGCGGGTGCTCGCCGTGATGCGCGAGGTCGCCGGCGCCCTGCGCAACGAGGGGGCATCGGCCTACGACGCGCTGCTCGAGGAGTACGAGCCGGGCAGCAGCGAGGCCGAGCTGCGCCGCCTGTTCGACGGGCTGCGCCCGGCGCTCACCGCGCTGCTCGGGCGAATCACCGGCTCGCGACACCCGCCCGACCCGGCGCTGCTGCAGGGGTCCTTCCCCATCGAGGACCAGGAAGCCTTCGCGCGAGAGATCGCCCTGCGCATGGGCTTCGACCTCGCCGCCGGCCGCATCGACCGCTCGGTACACCCGTTCACCGCGGGGACCCGCGCCGACGTGCGGATCACCAACCGCTACCGCGCGGACAACGTGGCGCCGGCGGTCTTCGGCATGATCCACGAGGCGGGGCACGGCCTGTACGAGCAGGGGCTCGACCCGGACCGTTTCCGCGATCCGGCCGGGGGCTACTGCTCTCTCGGCCTGCACGAGTCCCAGTCCCGGCTGTGGGAGAACCTGATCGGCCGCTCGCGCCCCTTCTGGCAATTCCACCTCCCGCTGCTGCGCCGCGCCTTCCCGGGCGCCTTCGACCGGGTCAACCTCGACGGGCTGTACGGCGCGATCAACACCGTGCGCCCCTCGCTGATCCGGGTCGACGCCGACGAGGTGACCTACAACCTGCACATCATCCTGCGCTTCGAGCTGGAGAGCGCGCTGCTCGGTGGCGACCTCGACGTGGGCGAGCTGACCGGCGCGTGGCGCGAGCGCTGCCAGAGCCTGCTCGGCGTCGCCCCGGCCACCGACCGCGAGGGCGCGCTGCAGGACGTGCACTGGTCAGGCGGGCTGTTCGGCTACTTCCCGACCTACGCCCTGGGGAACCTCTACGGCGCGCAGCTCCTCGAGGCGATGCGCCGCGACCTGACCGACCTCGACGAGCAGGTGGCCCGCGGCGAGCTGCTCGGGATCAAGGCCTGGCTCAACGAGAAGGTCCACCGCCAGGGGCGGCGCCTGCTCGCCCCCGAGCTTTGCCGCCAGGTCAGCGGCGCGACGCTCTCGCCGGAGCCGGCGCTGCGCCACCTCGAGGGCAAGTACGCCGAGATCTACCGCCTGTAGGCGACTCACCTCCTCTGGGATCGTCGGCCGCTCAGCCGGGGCGGTGGCGCGGGCTCCCCGGTCGGCTCCCGGCCGCGGCGCACCCGCCTGTACAGGGCCCAGACCGCCACCGGGGCCAGCACGAGGTAGAAGCCGGGTCCCGAGATCCAGCCCCACGTCTGGCGCGAGGCGCGCAGCGCGGCCCAGACCACCAGTCCGGCGTGGGCCAGGACCAGCACGCTCATCAGCCCGAGCAGCCGCCGGAGCAGGGGCATGGCCTGTGGGTTGAGGCTCATCCCGCCGCCGAGGAAGCGGCCAAAGTAGCCCTTGAGCAGCCGCTCGCCCCCGAGGGCCAGCAGGAGGAAGAACGGAACGATCACCGCCTCCATGATCGCCGGTTTGAGCTTGAAGAAGAGCTCGTCCCTGGAGAGGAGCGAGACCGCCCCGAGCCCGCCGATGAGCACCGCGTCGAAGATCACGAAGGGGTCAAGCCGCCGCTCGCGGACGTAGATCACCACGGTCTGGCCCAGGACCAGGACGAGCGCCGCGCCGATGGCCCAGAGCGGGTCCTTGACCAGCGCGTCCACGGCGAGGAAGACCAGGATCGGCAGGAGCTGGAGGCCGAGCAGGCGGAAATGCGGACGGTGGGGCGGGTGGGCGGGTGACGACATGTGCGGCGGGAGCGCCATGGCGCAAGTCTACCCGCTCCGGATGCGGTATAGAATGGGGACCATGCCCACCCGCCGCTCCACCCCATCCGCGCCGGCCCGGATGTTGGACCGGGCCGTCTCCCGCGGCGACTTCCCCGGCGCCTGCCTCCTCGCGGCCCGCGAGGGCCAGGTGCGGCTGCACCAGGCCCACGGCCGCGCCGGGCTGGACACGGTGTTTGACCTCGCCTCCCTGACCAAGGTGCTGGCGACCACCGCGGTGGCGATGCGGCTCACCGCCGACGGCGTGGTCGACCCTGGGGAACCCGCGCGACGCTGGCTCCCCGAGCTCGACGGGCCGGGGCTCCGGCCCCTGCGCCTCGAGCACCTGCTCGCCCACTGCTCCGGGCTGCCGGCCTGGCTCCCCCTGTTCCGCGACCCCGCGGTGCGGGCGGCGCGCCCGGCGCGGAGGCGCCACGTCGTGCGGCGCGTCGTCGCGCACACGCCGCTCGCCGCCCGCGTGGGCGCCGAGACGGTCTACAGCGACCTCGGCTTCATCCTGCTCGAGTGGGCGCTGGAGCGGGCCGGGGGCGCGCGGCTCGACCGCCTGGCCCGCCGGCTGATCTTCGAGCCCCTCGGGCTGCGCCGCACCCGCTTCATCCCCCTGCAGCCACCGGGCCTGCCCGGCGCGCTGCGCCGGCGCTGGCCCTTCGCGCCCACGGAGCGCTGCCCCCGGCGCGGCCGGCGCCTGGTCGCCGAGGTTCACGACGACAACGCCCACGCCATGGGCGGGGTCGCGGGCCACGCCGGGCTGTTCTCCACGGCCCACGAGGTCTACCTCATCGCCCGCGAGCTCCTCGCCGCGCACGGCGGCGGGCGATCGATCTTCGAGCGCGACGTGGTCCGCGCCTTCTTCCGGCGCAGGCCCCGCCGGGCCTCGAGCCGCGTGCTGGGCTGGGACACCCCGACCCCCGCCGGGAGCAGCGCGGGCCGTCGCTTCAGCCCGCGCTCCGTCGGTCACCTGGGCTTCACCGGCACGTCGCTGTGGATCGACCTGGCGCAGGAGGTCGTCGTCGTCCTGCTCACCAACCGCGTCTACCGCGGCCGCGAACCCAACCCGATGCCCGCCCTGCGCCCGCGGCTGCACGACGCGGTGATGCGGGCGCTGCTCGACCGATGACCGCGCCCCTCGAGCGCTTCAGCGCCCCCGTGCGGCGCTGGTTCGACTCCGCGTTCGA
>Ga0316576_10001285_pt1 | contig 13335 bp, 10 predicted proteins | sample S0NA_FD_203075 | JGI IMG/M metagenome (GOLD analysis project Ga0316576, IMG submission 203075) | Rhizosphere microbial communities from salt marsh grasses in Alabama, United States - S0-2_050615r3r5 | ecosystem: Host-associated > Plants > Roots > Rhizosphere | place: USA: Alabama | collected... | reverse complement strand
GCCTGGTCGTTGATGAGCAGGTAGGAGCCGGGCTCGAGGCCCGGGATCGACGTCATGAAGTGCCGCAGGTCGAGGTGCTTGGTCGGCACCCGTCCGGTGATCCAGGACGTCGTGCTGATCGCCGCGTGCATCGCGAACAGCCCGACCGACCCGGACCCGACGTAGGAGGCCAGGAAGTCCGGCACCCCGCACACCACCGGGGCACCGGCGCGGATCCCCAGCTCGGCGGCCACCTCGGCGGTCACCGGGCCCAGCACCGAGCCTGTCGGGAGCAGCTCCGGGAGCAGCCGTGGCTCGCGGTGGTAGCGGCGGACGAGGGAGCCGACGTACCGGCGCGGCCGGCCCGGCCTGCTGTCGACGAGCCACGAGTTGACCATGCTCGCCGGCGTCGCCGCCGCTCTTCCTGTGAAGCGGAGCCCGAGGTAGTCCATCGGCTCGAGCAGCACCCGGGTGCGCGCGTAGGCGTCGGGGCGTTCGTGCCGCAGGAACAGCTCGTGCCCCAGGGGGTCCTCACCGGTCGTCAGGGCCGCCGCGCCCGTCAGCGGTACGGCGCGGGCGAGGACGTCGGGGGCCCAGCCGAGCACCGGTCCCCCGACCGCCTCCTGCGAGTAGCGCTGGCCGCGGTGGTCGGACCACATGAGGCACGGGTAGGTGGGTTCCCCGTCCGCCCCCACCGGGACGAGGGAGGACCACTGGCTGGTGAGCCCGACGGCGTGCAGGTCGCCACCCGCGACCACGCCGCCGTCGACGAAGTCGCGCACGCTTCGCCGGATGCCGTCCCACCACAGGGTCACGTCCTGCTCGTGCCCGCCGTCCTCGGTGTGCACGGTGGGGACGGCGGTGAACGACGTAGCGAGGATCTCACCGTCCAGCCCGACGGCACCTACCTTCGGTCCACCGCTGCCCAGGTCGACCGCCAGGATCCAGGCGCGGCCCACGGCTCAGGCGTCCTGCGGTGGCAGGGAGTACATGAGGTCGAGGCCGGCCGAGAGCAGCCCGTCGAGCATCGCCACCCCCTCCGGGGTAGCCCCGAACCCGTAGAGCGCCCCGCTGCGCGGGGTGTCGCGGGCAGGGTTGCGCGCGTAGGCGGCCGCCGCCCGCAGGTCGGCGTCGAAGGCCTCGGCGACGCCGGGTCGGGTGTTGGGCAGGGTGACGCAGAAGTGCAGTGCGGGCGGGTGGTGCAGGCCGTTCATCCGCCAGCCGCGCTCGGTCAGGGCGTCGTTGACGTGGAAGATCGCCATCTCGTCGAGGACGTCGGGGTTGGTGTGGAAGGCGACGAGGAACAGCGGCTCCCCCATCACCGCCAGCTCGTCGACCGAGTCGACGGTGGCGCGGATGCGGGCGGCGGTGGAGAAGATGCGGTCGGCGGCGGCGAGGTAGCCCTGCTCGCCGATCGTCACCATGGCGGCCCAGGTCGCGGCGATGATGCCGCCGGAGCGGCTGCCGGAGATCCCGGGCGAGACGTAGATGCCGCCGGGCCAGTCGGCGGCGGTGAAGTACTGGTGGCGACGCAGGGCCTTGTCCCGGTAGGCGAGCACGGACGTGCCCTTCAGCGCGTAGCCGAACTTGTGGGTGTCGGCCGAGATGGACGTGACCCCGGGGACCCGGAAGTCGAACGGCGGGACGGGATAGCCCAGCCTCTCCCCCCAGGGCAGGATGAACCCGCCGAGGCATCCGTCGACGTGCATGCCGATGCCCCGCTCGTCGGCGATCGCCGCCAGCTCCTCGATCGGGTCCATGACCCCGTACGGGTAGGAGCCAGCCGAGCCGACCAGCAGGATCGTCCGGTCGGTCAGGTGGTCGCGCACCCAGTCGAGGTCCACCCGGTAGTCGGGGCCGACGGGGGCGTGCAGCACCTCGACCCCGAAGTAGTGGCCCGCCTTGTCGAGGGCGACGTGGGCCGTGCGCGGCATGATCATCTGGGGCTCGGTTACCCCTCGCTCCTCCCGGGCCCACTCCCGGTAGGCGTAGACCGCGCTGACCAGGCTCTCCGTGCCGCCCGCGGTGATCACGCCGCAGGGCTCCTGGCCAGGATGGTGACCGGCCACGGCGTCACCGTGGAGCATCGCCAGGGTCATCGCGACGATCTCGCCCTCGAGCTTGTTCGCGCTCGGGTACATGTCGCGCTGCAACACGTTGGCGTGGGCGAACGCCTCGAACGCCTCGGTGAGGAAGTGGTAGTGCTCGTGGTCGCCGCTGTAGATCGACCCCGAGCAGCGACCGGCGTCGCCGAGGGCGTCCTCCTCGGCAGCCATGGTGCGCAGCTCGTCGAGGACCTCGCCTCGCTCCCGCGGCCGTTCGGGGATCCGGTCGTAGACGCCGAACCGATGCCGGTAGGGGTAGAAGTCGTCGACGATCGAGGCGAACGGGTCCTCGGTCACGAGCGGGACAGGGGGTCGAAGGGCGACGGCTCGGGCTCGGCCCCCACCTCGGCGAAGCCCTCGGCGAGGCACTCCATGAACACGTGGGGGTCGGGGACCGCCTGGTCGTCGATGCTGACGCCCACCGAGCAGCGGCGGCGGGCGTAGGACAGCATGGTGATGTTGGCGGCGGCACCCATGGTGGGGACGATCGGGTACAGCGCCTCCAGCGCGGCACCGCCCACCCAGACCTGCGCGGGGAGCCCGGGCACGTTGCTGGCCGTGACGTCGCTGGACTTGGCCACCTCGGCGATGAGGCTGACCGGCAGCAGCCTGCCGGCGTCAGCCGCCAGGTCGGCCCAGGGCAGCATCGGCTCCCCCCTCGCCCTTCTCACGGCCTCGCTGGCGTCGGTGAACCGAGCGGTCACGTCGTCCTCGCCTGCGTCGAGCTCGATCCGGGCGATCGACACCGCGTTGACCGTGGCTCCCTGCCCCTCCCGGCGCAGGCTCACCGGCACGTTCACGCGCAGGCGGTCCACCGGGCTGTCGTGCCGCTCGTGGTAGCGACGCAGCCCCCCGGTCACCGCCGCGAGGAAGGCGTCGTTGAGCGTGCCCCCGTGGTCCTTCGCGGCCGTACGCAGCGCCTCGAACGGGACGTCGAGGGTGAGGCTCGTGTACGTCGCCCCCCGCTCGGTCATCAGGGGCGACAGCGGCCCACGATGTGGACGGAGCATGCGCGCGGCCGACGCGGCCATCCGAACCATGTCGCTGGTGGACTGCCGTGGGTGCACCACGAACGACCGGGCGGAGGTGGGCAGCTCCCGGACCGCCTGTATCCCCAGCCCGCCCGCGCGCTTGGCGGCACTCCCGACGGCCGCGAGCGTCGCCGTGATCGGGTCGGTGCGACCCGCTCGCGGCGCCGGTGGCATCGGGTCCGACGTCGGGGGGACGTCAGCCGCCCAGTCCACCATGCCCGCCAGCATCATCACCGAGCCCTGGCCGTCGGCGATGGCGTGGTGGACGACCAGGATGATCGCCGCCCGGTCGCCCTGCAGGCCCTCGACGAGGGTGGCGCGCCACAGGGGACGGTCCCGGTCCAGGTCGTGCATGCTCTGGCGGCGCGCGTGGTAGAGCAGCTGCTCCCAGGTGCCGGGGGCAGGCAGGGCGATGCGCGAGGTGTGGAAGGTGATGTCGAAGCCCGGGTCGACGACCATGCGGGGCTGGCCGAGGGAACCCACCGGCTCGACGATGCGCTGACGGAGCGCCGGGAACCACCGCGTGACCCGGTCCATGCGGTCGCGCAGCGCATCGATGTCAGGGGTGCTGTTCAGCAGGAACAGGCCGGTGATCGCCGAACGCATCGTCACGCTGCCGACCGAGGTGCGCCAGACCCCGGCGTTCCACCCTGCCAGCTTCTGGCCCCAGTCGGGGATCTCGCCGGACGTGTCGGTCATCAGCACCCCTCTCCCACTACGGGTGAGGCTAGCGTGGTGAGGGGTCCAGCACCGCCTGCTCCGGGCTGCCCGCCGGGTAGCGCACCGTGACCACCGTCCCGGGGTCGAGGGGCCGGCGCACGGGGATGCGTACCCGGTGAACCTCCCCGTCACGGGTGCGGAACTCTGCGACGACCGCTCCCTGGCCGTCGTCGCCGCCACCGGGCCCTCCGGGGACCACGACACCGTCGGCGGCGAGCCCACCACGCCAACGAGACCAGGCACGCACCCCGGCCGCCGCCACCACCACCAGAAGGCCCAGGGTCAGCACCGCGGCGAGGCCGGAGGCGATGACAGCGAGGACGACCGTGTTCACCCCGGCACCGTACGCAGGGCCCCGGGACGGCCTGGGCAGGCGCGCCGGGTGGCTAGTGAATGGTCTCCGCCAGGGCCTGCTCGCGCTTGCGGCGCCGCCTCTTGCGGGTGCTGTGCACGATCGCCCAGACGATGAGGACGACGAGGAGCAGCAGCACGCCCACGATGACCCCGAGCCAGCCGAGCAGGCCGAGGCGGAACGAGTCGTGGGCCGGCGGCGCCGGGTCGCTGATGACTCCGTCGGGCCCGGCGGAGACGTCGACGACGGCCACCACACCAGCGTGGTCCGTCGGCAGGCAGACCCCACGACCGGTGATCGGCTCGCCGAGTCCGGCCTCGGCGAGGATCGCGGAGGACTCCTCGGTGGTGGCAACCTGGTCGGGGGCCATGCACTCCCAGACGTCGTCCCCATCAGGCCACTCGTTGCCGATGATCTCGGACTCGACCGGGACCGCCCCGTTGGCGAGGAAGACGTGGTCGAGGCGATCGGTGAACCCGGCGGTGTTCCCGGCAGCCAGCGCGGCAGACACTCGCTCGGGATCAGGCCCGGCCAGGTTGGACGCCGAACCCCAGGTGTCGTTGGCCCGGTCGAACGGATCCGGCCCCGCCTGCTCGTAGCCGGCGTCGAGCATCGACCAGAAGGCACTGCACTCGATCTCGGCTGTCTCCAGGGTCGGGTCTTGCGGCTGAGGTGGGCACTCGTCCGTGGCCTGGGGCTGCTCACCCGGGTTGGGGTCGTCGGGGCCACGCGGGTCGCGCGGATCGGAGTTGAAGTCCCCCATGACGATGAGCGGGACGGTGGTCTGCTCCACGTCAGCGATGATCTGCTGAGCCTGAACGGCCTGCGACGGTGGCCGCCCCTCGGGGACGTACGCCTCGAGATGGGTCGTGACCACCCGCACGGTCGTACCCTCGATCGCCAGGTCGGCCCACGTGTAGCCGCGGTCGACGGTGAACACCACGGGGACGACGGGGGCGCGTTCGTCGAACTCGGTGTTTCCGACCGCGACGACGTTGTCCGCGAGGTCTGCTCGCACCAGCAACGCGTCGCCGATGTAGTAGCCGCAGTAGGCGCTGTCCGATCCGAAGATGGGCTGGAGGTTCTCGGGGTCCGTCACCCGGGTGAGGAATGGGATGGCCGGGAACTCGAACCCTGGGTTGTCTGCCACCACTCCGTCGGCTTCGGCGAAGACGTACTCGACTCCGGCCTCGCTGGTGGCCGCCAGCAGGCTCTCGGTGAAGTCGAAGACGGGGGTCGGGGACCCGAACAGGCCGGTCCGGCACTGCCACACCGTCGCCTCCTGCAGGCCGACCACGTCGGGCTGGTACCGCACGAGCTCCGCGGCCAGCTTCTCGGCACGGGCGTCGAAATCAGTATCAGCCACCTGGTCCCACATGTACTGGGAGGCAGCCGGTAGGTCGGGCAGCAGCTCCAGGGCGAGCGAGAAGTCGGCCCCCAAGTAGAGGTTCCGTACCATCACGGTGACCCGGCCGTCCTCACGCTCACTGGTGACAGCGTCTTCCTGCGCCGCCGCCGAGCCGACCCCGAGGGTCGCTCCCAGCATCGCGACCGTCGCCACCGCCACAGCCCTCGCCGACACCCCGGTGATCATGGGCGCGGAGGCTATCGGCCCGGTGTCGCGACGCGCCAGGGACCTGCAGTCTGGCAGCCTGCACGTTGGGCATCATGCGCTCATGAGCCAGCCTGCCCCCCGCCCTCGCCGGTGGCCGCGGGTGCTGGCCATCGTCCTGCTCGCACTCGTGGTGGCCGCTGCCTTGGCGATCGCCTGGCTCGTGAACCGGGTTCCCCGCGACGACGTCGCAGCGCCCAGCCCGGGGCGTCTCGAGGTGAGCGAGCAGGCCGTGGGGACCTGGCGGGTCGGCACCGTGGACGTCGCGCTCACCGAGGCGGGCCTGCGGATGACCGACACGGCACGCGACGGGCTGGTCGTGTGGGAGTCCCCGCCGGAGACGGCGTTCGTGCTCGGGGTGCTGGGCTCGGTGGAGTGGGAGGATTACCGCAGATACTTCTGGCCGCGCACCGACCACGAGTGCGAGCTGACCGACCAGTCGGTGCGCTCGGCGACCGACGACGGCGGTCGACTGGAGATCTCGGGCGTGCTGGCGGGCTGCGGCCAGCTGCGCGAGTTCCTCCTGGAGCTGCGTCCCGGCCCCACCCGTGGCGACGTGGTGCTCGAGCTGTCCGGACGCGAGCTCGACGCCCTCACCCTCGTGACCGGACGTTCCCCCGACGCCGGCGTCCACGGGTTCGGGGAGCAGTACGCGCCTTTCGACGTCTCGGGCCGCCTCATCCCGATCGTGGTCCGCGAGCAGGGCGTCGGCCGCGGCGAGCAGCCGGTCACCCTCCTCGCTGACCTGTCGAACCGGGGCGCTGGGGGAAACCTCAGCACGACGTACGCGGCCTGGCCGAGCTTCGTCACCGCCGACGTGCGGGGTGTGGCGCTGGATCCTGACCTGCCCGAGTCGCACGCCTACGCCGTGGCCGACACCAGAAGGGCCGACACGGTGGGGCTGACGACATGGGCGCCCCGGCTGCACGCCCTCCTCACCGCCGACAGCGACCCACTGGCGCTCATCGAGCGACGGGCCCGTGCCCAGGACCGGCCCCCGTTGCCCGGCTGGCTGTCGCAGGGGGCGGTGGTCGGCATCCAGGGCGGGACCGAGAAGGTGCGAAGCGTCGTCGAGGACCTCATGGCCGAGGGAGCGGCACTGTCGGCGGTGTGGCTGCAGGACTGGACGGGCGCCCGCAAGGCCGACCTCGGCGACCGCCTGTGGTGGACCTGGCAGCTCGACGAGCAGCGGTACCCGGGATGGGACCAGCTGGTCTCAGACCTCGACGACCAAGGCATCAGGGTCCTCACCTACGTCAACACATGGCTGGTCGACGCGGCCGAGAAGGACGACCAGACGCGCAACCTCTACGCCGAGGCCGCCGATGCGGGCTACCTGGTCCTGGACCCCGACGGGAGCGTGTACGAGCTCGACCAGGGTGGTTTCGACGCCGCCCTGGTCGACCTGACCAACCCTGACGCCCGGGACTGGTACGCCGACGTCATCGTCACCGAGGTGCTGGGAGCCGGCGCCGCAGGCTTCATGGCCGACTTCGGCGAGGGTCTGCCCTTCGACGCGCAACTCGCCGACGGCGAGCCCGACGTGGAGCACAACCGGTGGCCGCTGCTGTGGGCCCAGACGGTGCGGGACGCCTGCGAGCGGGCGGGCCAGCCGGACTGCGTGACCTGGTTCCGCACCGGCAGCGGCGGCATGGCCGAGTACGCGCCCATGTTCTGGAACGGCGACCAGATCGTCACCTACTCCCCGCAGGACGGTCTGGCCTCCGCCCTCCTCGGGACCTTCAACGCCGGCGTGTCCGGCTGGCACCTCACCCACTCCGACATCGGCGGGTACATCAGCGTCGACGCCCTCGTCCGGGACTACGTCCGGTCGCCCGAGCTCAACCGCCGGTGGGCGGAGATGGAGGCCTTCGGCGTGATGATGCGCACCCACGAGAGCAACCGGCCGGCCGACAACGAGCAGGTCTACGACACCGAGCGGACCCGGGCCGACTTCGCGCGGATGACCAGGCTGTTCGCCGCGCTCGCGCCGTACCGCGCCGACGTCGTGGCCGAGGCCGTCGAGACCGGCGTCCCGGCGCTGCGCCACACCTGGCTCCAGTACCCGGGGTCGGCGGCGGCGCAGTCCGACACCCAGTTCTTCCTCGGTTCGTCGGTGCTCGTCGCACCGGTGCTCGCGGAGAGCCGCGACAGCGTCGAGGTCTCCTTCCCGCCGGGTGAGTGGGTGCACCTGCTCACCGGGGAGACGTTCGAGGGCGACGCGACGGTGCAGGTGGCCGCCCCGCTGGGGACGCCGGCGGCGTTCGTCCGCGCCGACGACGACCGTCGGGCCGACCTGGAGGCCATGGTCGCGGGCGTCGATCGGTAGGTTTCACCCGTGGCGCTCGAGCTCCCCCGTCCGGTCGCCTTCGCCCTCGGTGGCGGCGCCGCCTACGGAGCCGTGCAGCTCGGGATGCTGCGGGCGCTGGAGGAGTCGGGCGTCCGCCCCGACATCGTCGTCGGGACGAGCGTCGGGTCGCTCAACGGCGCGCTGCTGGCCCACGACCCCAGCAGGGGGGTCGACCGGCTGGCCGAGATCTGGCCGGGCATCAGCACGACGCGGATCTTCCCCGGCGGGTGGTTGGGCCGGCTTCGCACGCTGCAGGCCTCCAAGGCGTGGCTGTCGGACAACAGCGGGCTCGTGGAGATCATCGAGCAGTACCTGCCGGCCCGCGACTTCACCGCGCTGCGGCTCCCGTTCGGCGCCGTGACGGCCGACTACGCCACCGCCGAGCCGGTGGTGGTCACCCGCGGCAACCTGCACGACGCCGTGCTGGCCAGCGCCGCCATCCCCGGCATCTTCCCTCCGGTGAGGGTGGGCAGCCGGCTGCTCGTCGACGGGGGCATCCTCGCGAACGTCCCGGTGCGCCAGGCGGTCGAGATGGGCGCGGCGAGCGTCGTCGTCCTCGACTGTGGGCTGTGGGGCATGAGCATGGACACCCCGGCCACCCTGGTCGAGGTGATGCTGCGGGTCTCGGCCATCAGCGTGGGCCTGCAGCTGGGCAACGACCTCCCCGACGTCGCCGCCCAGGTCCCCGTCGTCTACCTGCCCGGGGTGTTCCCGATGAACACCTCCCCGTTGGACTTCGGTCACTGGCAGCGCCTGTCCACCGGTGGCTACGTCGCGGCCAAGCCGTTCTTGTCCGTGCTGCGGGTCGACGGGCCAGGGCTGTACGGGACCCCCCCGCTGCACCTGGCCAGGCACGGGTCGTGACCGGCGGCGCCCCCCGCTGGACGAGGTGTCGAGAGCCGTGCGGTCGGTGGGGACAGCGGTGGGTGTCGACCCCGAGTGGGCGTTCGCCCGGTTGGCCTGTGCGATCCTTCCGCGATGGACGAACGCCTTCCCTATCGCCTGCTCACCGGCGCTGACGACCGCTCGTTCTGCGAACGCGTGAGCGCCGCGCTGGCCGATGGCTACGAGCTGTACGGCTCGCCCGCGATGACGGCCCAGGGCGACCGGGTGGTCGTCGCCCAGGCTGTGGTGCTGCGCCGGTGACCGAGCCCGGACCGCGCACGCTGGCGGTACGGGGTGGACTGGCTCGATCGGGGTTCCACGAGACGGCCGAGGCGCTCTACCTCACCTCCGGCTACACCTACGCCACAGCCGCCGAGGCCGAGGCCGCCTTCGCCGACGAGCTGGACCGTTTCCTGTACTCCCGCTTCGGCAACCCGACCGTGCGCATGTTCGAGGAGCGGATGCGGCTGCTCGAGGGCGCCGAAGCCGGGTTCGGGACGGCGACCGGCATGGCCGCGGTGTTCGTCTCGCTGGGCGCCCTGCTCGGGTCGGGGGACCGGGTCGTGGCCAGCCGCGAGCTGTTCGGGTCCTGCTACGTGGTGCTCGACGAGATCCTGCCGCGGTGGGGGGTGCAGACCGAGTTCGTATCGGCCTCCGACCTCGCTTCCTGGGAGCAGGCCCTGTCGCGTCCCACGCAGGCGGTGTTCTTCGAGTCCCCGAGCAACCCGATGCAGGAGCTCGTCGACGTCCGCGCCGTCAGCGCGCTGGCCCACGAGGCCGGCGCGGCGGTCGTCGTCGACAACGTGTTCGCGACACCGGTGCTGGCCCGCCCGCTCGAGCTCGGGGCGGACGTCGTCGTCTACTCCGCGACCAAGCACATCGACGGTCAGGGCCGGGCGCTGGGCGGCATCGTCCTGGGGTCGGCCGAGTTCGTCGAAGGGCCGGTCAAGCACCTGATGCGCAACCTCGGCCCGTCGATGTCGCCGTTCAACGCCTGGGTCATGCTCAAAGGCCTGGAGACGATGGAGCTGCGGGTGCAGCGGCAGACCGAGTCTGCGCTCGCGGTGGCCGAGCTTCTCCAAGGGCACCCGCGCCTGCGCCGGGTGCTGCACCCGTGGCTGGAGTCCCATCCGCAGCACGCGCTGGCCCGGGAGCAGATGAGCGGCGGCGGGACGATCGTCACGTTCGAGGTGGACGGCGGCAAGGCGGAGGCGTTCGCCGTGCTCGACGCCTTGCGCATGGTCGACATCTCCAACAACCTCGGCGACGCCAAGTCACTCGTCACACACCCGGCGACCACCACGCACCGACGGCTCGGGCCGGACGGGCGGGCCCGGCTCGGGATCACCGACGGGGTGGTCCGCCTGTCGGTCGGCCTGGAGGACGTGGCCGACATCGAGGCCGACCTCGTTCAGGCGCTGGAGGCACTGCCCTCGAGGCCGTGATGGGCCAGCAGGCGCGCGGCCGTCTGCGCGCCGGCGTCCCGCAGCGTCTCGGGCTCGACGACGAACGCCTCCGGTCCGGCCACGGTGAGGATGAGCCCCACCCGGTCCCGGACCGGCGGCAGCACCTCGGCGACCAGCTCGAGGTCCTCGTCGGCGCGGACGACGGTCACCCCTTCCGAGAACCGGTCGACGACCCAGGCGGCCTCGCGGGGGACCACGAGGCGGACGGTCGTCACCTCGCGGGCTCGGGCGACGAGAGCGTCGACATCCGGGGGTCGCTGGAAGGTCTCCTCCAGCACCTGCAGCGAGCGGATCCCGGACACCAGGAACGTGCGGATGTCACCGGCCTCGTCGACCGGCCCGGCATCCACCTCGAACCCGCGTCGCGTGCTCACCACCCGGTACGGCTCGATGACCCGCTCCCCCACCCCGGGTCGCCACGCCCGGGCGTAGACGATGCGCACCTGTCGCCGTTCCCGGGCGGCCCGGCGCAGCTCCGCCGCCAGCTCCCCGCCGAAGGGCCGGGTGCCGTCCACCCCCGCCATCAGCGTCTCGGTGAGCCGGGCGACGGCCTGCCGGAGCACGTCGTTGTCCGGTTCCAGGGCGAGCAGGTCGGTCGCCGCCCGGTACAGCGGCCCGAGCAGGTCCGCACCGACGTACTCCAGCCCGAGCTCGGTCAGTGGGCTGTTGCTCGTCAGCCTCACGTGCACGGCGTCGGCGGAGTCCGCCTCCTCCCCGCCCGGACCGGTGAACTCCAGCCCGACCCCGCCCGGCAGGCTCCACGCCACCTCCGCGGGCACGTCGCGGTTCATGAACACCCCCAGGTCGGCCCGCAGGGTGGCGACTTGGATGCCGAGCTCGGCCGCGCACGCGTCGAGCGGCAGCCCGTCCGGGTGGTGGGAGAGGATCGCGAACAGTTGCGCCAGCCGCAGCACGCGCAGCGCGTACCCCGCGGGGGGCATCAGGACGTCCCCGCCACGGCTCGCAGCTCCGCGCCGACCTCGTCCCGGATCTCCGGCGGCCCGAGAAGCCGCACCCTGGTCCCCAGCTCGTAGAGACGCCGCCGGAACGCAGCCCGGTGGGTCACCGGGATGGTCAGGGTGAGCAGTGCCGGGTCGTCGGGGCTCGCGGCCTGGGCGCTCGCGGGTCCGAGCATGCTCTCGACCTGGGGACGGTGCTCGCGGCTGGTCTGCACCACCACGTCGACGGGAGGGTCGACCCGCCAGGTGACGGGGTCGAGCTGGGGGCGGCTGACCCGCGCGGGGGCGGGCGCGGACCCGGCCGGTGACAGCTCGACGTCGGTCATCCGTGCGACGGCGAAGGTCTTGGCCTCGGGTGCCCCGACCTCGGCGGCCGTCAGGTACCAGCCGCCCGGACGCACGTGCAGGGCGTGCGGGTGCACGACGCGGCGTCGACCCTTGTAGGTGAAGTGCAGCACGCAGTGCCGGGCGACGGCCCGCTGGACGCCCGCCAGCGCGGCGTCGCCCGGACGTCCGGCGGCCTCGAAGTCGGTCTCGGTCGCGGTACCACCCCCCAGGTCGTCGACCAACCGGTCGAGCCCGGCCGCATGCGCGGCGCGCAGCAGCTGGAAGCGCTGCTGCGGCGTGAACTCCACCCGGAGCCGGTTGTCGACCGCTGTCAGCCGGTACCGGGCCGGCTCGCCCGGCTCGGCGACGTTGGCGATGTCCCAGCCCAGCGACTCCAGGTGGCGGACATCGCGACGTAGCTGGTCCCGACGGTCCTCGACCGAGTCCGCCCCGTACGCGACGACGTCGAGGACCTGGTCGGCGGTGCGGGTCTGCCCGGTGGCCAGCAGGGACAGGATCTGGGTCAGTCGCTCCATCGGGGCGAGCTGGTCCCGACCGTGCGTCACGTCGGCAAGTCTGGCAGGGGCTCGCCGTATCCCCCACCGCCCGGGGTCTGGATCACCAGCACGTCCCCGCTGCGCACGTCGGTGCTGTCGGCGCTCGCCAGCTCGGTCCGGGTGCCGTCCGCCCGTTCCACCCAGGTGCGGCCCAGACCGCCGGGTGACCCCCCGGCCATGCCGTAGGGCGGGACCCGGCGGTGCCCGCTGAGCACGCTGAGCGTGGCGTCCTCGGTGAAGCGCAGGCGTCGCTCGGCACCGTCCCCCCCGTGCCAGTGGCCCCGTCCGCCGCTGCCGTGACGGACCGAGAAGGACTCCACCCGGACCGGGAAGCGGGCCTCGAGCACCTCGGGGTCGGTGAGCCGGGAGTTGGTCATGTGCGTCTGCACGACCGGGGCACCGTCGAAGCCCTCACCGGCGCCCGAGCCGGACGCCACCGTCTCGTAGTACTGGTGCCGGTCGTTGCCGAAGGTGACGTTGTTCATCGTGCCCGACCCCTCGGCCTGGACCCCGAGGGCGGCGTAGAGGGCACCGGTCACCGCCTGGCTGGTCTCCACGTTGCCGGCGACGACGGCCGCCGGGTACGACGGGGCGAGGAAGCAGCCCTCGGGGACGACGATGCGCAGCGGCCGCAGGCACCCGTCGTTGAGGGGGATGTCGTCGGCGACGAGGGTGCGGAAGACGTAGAGCACGGCCGCGCTGGCCACCGACCGGGGAGCGTTGAAGTTGCTCTCCAGCTGCGGGGACGACCCGGTGAAGTCGATGGTGGCGGTGCGCGTGCCCCGGTCCACCCGGACCGCGACCTGGATCCGGGCGCCGTTGTCCATCTCGTAGGTGTAGGCCCCGTCGGTCAGGGCGTCGATGACGCGTCGCACCGCCTCCTCGGCGTTGTCCTGGACGTGCCGCATGTAGGCCTGGACGACGTCCAGCCCGAAGTGCTCGATCATCGCGGTGACCTCGGCGACACCCTTCTCGTTCGCCGCGACCTGGGC
>Ga0316576_10001283_pt1 | contig 13356 bp, 9 predicted proteins | sample S0NA_FD_203075 | JGI IMG/M metagenome (GOLD analysis project Ga0316576, IMG submission 203075) | Rhizosphere microbial communities from salt marsh grasses in Alabama, United States - S0-2_050615r3r5 | ecosystem: Host-associated > Plants > Roots > Rhizosphere | place: USA: Alabama | collected... | reverse complement strand
CGCTTGCGCATTCTGGTCTGCCCACCACTGGAATCCTTTCGGCGTCCGCACTGACCACTCGGCGTCGACCTTCAGTTGCTCCCGGAAGAGCCACTCCACTGTCCTGAGTCCTGCGTTCATCTTTGAGTGATCCGCCTAACCAGTATTCTCCGGACGAACGGTCCCGACATTTTGGGTGTCGAATTCCGGTGAAAGTATACGCAACTCGCGGACATGGGGAACTGCGGCTTTCCAGTCGACCTCGGAAACACGCCAAGGAAATACCAGTGGCTGGAGATCGCGGACGCGGGGCAGCGTAGCCTGGGATTGTCGCCAATGCGTTGCCGGTCAGCGCCGGCCGGTTGTGCGGCGGATCGACACGCAAAGCGGACTCTGAGGGCTTGTTACAGCAGAGTCGGCTACACGCGCTTTGCAGACGCTGGCGGTCGTGTTCCGGATGGATCGGTTACGACCAAAGCAGCCGCTCGCTGAGGAGGAAACCTCGCTGCGGCTATCGGCCAAGAGCGAAAGTAGACAGTCACCGTCTGGGCGGCGGGATGAGGGCAGCGAGTTGATCGATAGGCTCCAGCGGGACGAGCATCAGCGCTGTGGCGCCAGCGCGTTGGGGGGTTCGGGCAAACGGTAGATGACGCGCTTTTCGCCAAGCAGCTCCAGGCGCTGGAGCGCGAACGGTGGGCGGCCACAGAAGCGCAGACAACGGTGACCACACCTGAGGTCACAAGGGCAAGGACGATAGCAAGGCTCTTTCCTGCTGGTCCTGTGCTGGTTCGGGTGTTTCAATGAAGGGATTACGAGTTCCCCGGCGGGTACAGGGACGTCACCATATGTTCCATCAGGCCGGTGAAGTAGGCTTCCTGGTTCGGCCCGCACCATGACATCAGCCCCGTCTCGTAAGCGAAGTCGCCGTCGTCCTCCCATGGCCCGTCCGCATAATATGCGTCCGGCGAGATGTAGCCCACATAGTCCGCGTTGAAGCTCAGTGGCCACAGGTCGACGCCTTGCTCCCTGCCCCAGGCACGCAATTCGACGCTGATCTCGCCGCTGAAGTCGCCAGGCGCCCCGACCAGGATCACCGTGCCCACCCGCACCGCTCCGACCCAGGCGTCGTGATCCACCCCCGCCAACGGAAGCAGCAGGGGCGAGACGCGCCAGCCTTTCGTGAGGCGCAGTTGGAACGGCGGAGGCGTGATGGGCACGGCCACGGCCCTCACGGCCACGGAGCTCGAAAACTCCGCGTCGCTTGCCGCCTCGAGCACCTTGTCCGCCAGGGCATAACCGAGGGCCTGCGCCTGCTCAAAACCGTCTGCCCCATCGGGTACACGGGCACCCATGCTTCCCACGGCGCCCCCCAGGTACATGGCGAAGCCCCCTACCTCATCCTCGATGCGACGTTGCAGATAGCCCGGGAAGTCGGCGCTGAACGCCATGTTGCGGCCCCCGAGCACGGTCGGATGGGCCGAGTACCGGACGACGTAGCCGTCGTCGCCGTCCTCCTGCCGCACCCGGAGATAGTCCAGGAACGGATCTACTGCGGCGTTGCGCGCGCGGTTGCGGATGTATTGGGGCACCGCCAGTGAGCCGCTCGCCACGGATGCCGGCTCGAGTGCGTTGAATGCCTGCACGACGGCGTCGGCAAAGGCCTTGCCGAGGAAGTCAACGACCGTCTCGTCGTATGCCCCCGAGAAGGCCTTCGACACCGGGCCCGGCCCGAACGCCCCGGGCCCCGAGTGTGTGTGCGAGGCGTTGAACAGGATGTCGCCGTCCTTCAGCTCCGTCTCTGCCACGATCCGCGCACGGGCAATGTCGGCCACGTTCTCCGGCACGATGAGCATGTCCGCGCCGATGATTGCGGCGTAGCTGTCGCCGTCGCTGAGTACCAGGGCCTTCACGAACAGTTCGTCGTGAACCCCGGTCGAGGGGCGTCCCTTGCGGTCGCCGAAGCCTGCGAGGGGTGTGCCTAACGTCGGCGTAATGACGGCCCGACCCCACCCCGCCATCAGCGGACCGGGCGCACTCCCGTTCGCTTGCCCTTTGACGGTGTCGTCTATGCGCTGTAGCGCTTCGACGTAGTAGGGCTTGTGCTCAACATCCGTCGACGAATAGGCGGGCCACGGCCCCACGACGGTCAGTGTGGTGAGAACGAATACCCCGAACGCGATGAGCAGGCCAGGAAGTATCTTGTTCTTCATTACATGTGCTCCGTGTTCGTCGTGCCGGGGAACGGTGCTGCATCACGCTGGAATTCCGGTAACTGAACACCGTCTTCTTCCGCCGAGTGCTTCCACCTCCGTGCCTCATGCCCAAAGAATCTGCCGCGCGGGCGGGTTCGGCCAGCGTGCGGCCCAAAAGCTGCCGGTCAACATCGGCCTGTCGATCGGTTGAATCGGCAGCGCATAGCGGTCACCCAGCTGTCGCTCTGCGAGCGGGCGCAAACGCGCTAGCCTACTCGCAATTTGTTGTGGTGTGTTGGTCCGCTGGCCAGTGGCGGCGGGTCACTACCGCCTGCTCTTCCAGTCCGCATAGTTTCGGCGAATGTCCCCTAAGACTTCGCCGTCGATCTGGTCGTCGTCGCGGATGCGCACGTCGTAGTTTTCCCAGCCCATGAAGTCCTGGAGCGCCTTCTTGGTCCTGGCATCGAAAACCCCGTTGACGGGACCGTCGTAGAAGGTCACGCCCTTGTACGCCCTGTCGCTCAGGATCGTCTGAAGCTCACTGCACAGGGCGGCGTCGATGGGGAGCAGGCTCTTCTCCTCCGTGCGGAAGTAGTAGAGCTTGTGGAGCTTGTAGAGGCGCTGTAGCTCCTCCAGGGGATGGGGATGGTCGTAGACACTGATGTCCACCAGGTCGTCGGTGGTGCCGTCGTAGCCGGCGCCCGTGCGCTTGACCAGCAGCGCCGCCGATTCCTCGCCGCGCCGATCCCCGCCGGCCTTGCCTGCGGCCACGATGGCGGCGACCAGCCGGTCACTGAGTAAGCCCGGCGTCTCCTCGAAGGTCCTGGCCAGCACCTCCACCGTCTCGCGCCCCACCAGGGTGTTGCCCTGGGCCGCAAAGCCCTTGCCGGTGATGATCGATCCCTTGCCGCCGGGGGTGCCGCCGACGATCCCGCCGGCCCAGTCGAAACACTCCGACCCCGTCCAGCTCGCGGCGTTGCCCTGGTCGTCGATGATGCCGACCTGGCGCGCCTCCCGGTGGGAGTCGTGGCCGATGAGGATCTTGAGCGCCTCCTCGGCGCTGGCCCCGTTGCGCAGCAGCGCCAGCCCTCGCGGTCCGTAGGAGACATTGATGTAGGACTGGGTGGCGATGGCGCCCACGCCCGCCTCGGCCCAAGGGATGATGGGGCGCACGTTGGGGAACTTGGACTCCACCACCACCCCGACGTCCCCAGTGGCGGGGTCTAGAGCCACCAGCGAGAAGGTCGCTGCCAACGGCTCGTCGGGGGCGGCTACTTCCCGACCCTCGAGGCAAGGGGAATCCCCGAACAGTAGAGATATTGCTAGGGCTGATGCCCAGGTGACAGGTCTTAGCGGCCCGTTCATGCTAGTGCTCAAGCAACCTATCGAGCGAGACAGTCGGTTGCTGGGGGTCGGAAATAGGCGAGACTACCTGTGGCCCCAACACCATGTCTATCACGGGATCGCGGGCCAGGGAAGCGCAGGCTGCTCGTTCGCTGACGAAGGGCACTGCCCAACGCGACATCTCGGACCTCGACAGGCTCGACTGGGAAAGTCCGCAGAGCGTTGAAGCCGCCGCCAACCGTTCGGCTCAGGGGCGTCCGGAACACGCGCAATCCCGCCGCTCGCGCCCAGTCCTCCGGGCGACTCGGTTCGGTCGCCGGCCGCCACTGGGGGATTTCATAAAACCACCTCCCCTAGAGTCGTAGCTAATTCACTGAGTTGTAGGCGCCGAGTAGAGTGTGATATCGCCATCGCCTGAAGAACCGCCCGAATTGCTTGTCAAGCGGGCCCGCCGAAATTCGTGCCAATCGTTAAGGCCGGCTGACAGATCCAATGTCTTACTTGTACACGAATTCTGAACCTTCAGTCTTCCGTCGCCAAGCCATTGATTTATTGAGCCATCCCTCCCATCGTTGGAACCGCTGGGAAAACAAGCTATATTTTTGTAGAAGAGATGATCGGTTAGCTCCTCTTGGTACCAGATATGGAAACTGTTCTCTGCTAGGTTTCCCAGGGGCTTCTTGCAGCGCCCACTGTTTTTCAGACTAATTCCGGAGGTTGATGCGCCCGGGCTCGATTCGTTAAGACCCAACATGCTGGTGCAGGAGGAGCTACCCTATCACCCCCTTTCCGTAAAGACACGCGACCATTCGTATTTTCAAAGGACGCCGCAATGAGCAGACCGAAATCAGCACCTCTAGTGACTGCAATGCTCTCGGTTTTAGGGGCTGCCGTGTTACTGCACACTGGTGAAGCGGATGGACATGAGTATAACTTCTGGATACAGCAACCCGCCGGAGCCTTTCGGCTGGGGCAAACATCCGGAGATGCTTTCCCATTTTCTAGGGACATGCCCTTTCTGGATTCCCTTTTCTTCGAGCGGCTTGGAAGGCTGCTTGAGCCAGATGCTGCTGACACCAAGAAGGCAGTCTTTCACGAGGGCCTTACAGTATATGGCCTAAGACCAGCGACGGGGGAGTGGAAGTCATATGCCCGTGATATCCTGCATTGCCCGAATGGAAACATATGTAGTCCAGCTTGCAATGGGCCGGGGGGTCGCCCCCTGCTGTCGCTTGACCAAATCCTTCCTGTGCTCTCAGCGATCCTAGAAGCGTTTGATGCATTACCGGACCCTCCCTTGACCAATGTGATTTGGCTTGATCCCACGCTTCATCCTATAAGCGCTCCTCGGAAGAACGACACAAACGCCCATTCCGTTTATCCTGCCTTCAACTGCGACGGCTGGACAACCGGTTCAAAGGAACGATACGGTGTAATCGGCTATTTGATGGTCGCCGACAACGAGGGTGGTAACAAAAAGGATCTAGTGATCGACGCGGAAATCGTGGACTCTTGCTCCCCTCTGATGACTCTCAGCACGGGCGTATACCTCGTCTGTGCGGGCGAAGCCCCGGAGGACCTGACGAACTCTGCTAAGAGAGGCAGATTTGAAGCGCCGATCAGAGTTGCGTTACAGGGAGAGTCTTCTGCTCTCGCTCCAGAGCGGATCTCGACCCTGCCAATCCCGCTTCCGGGACCAGAATTTTTGCACATTACGAGAATCGGAAATCTGTTCAAACAGATTGGGATTGCGCTTATCGAGGCACGGTCGTCACTTCTGAACTTGGACTGGGAGCCTCCAGATCCGCCGGACCCGCCCAACCGAAAGCGCCAGATTCTAAATAGTCTTGAGCGCGCGTTGTTGATTTCTGAAGAACTCAAGCGCGAGATAGAGAGCGCCAGGCAGAGGGGCGTACTGAGCCCAGAATGGGCTGAGGAGCTGCTTTCATACCAAGGTTCGCTAGCGGATCTGATCTCCGCGATTCCCATCAATCTTCCATAACTGATCCCACATAAAGAAGCCAGCTCCAGCGTAGCAAGAAGCCAGCTCCAGCGTAGCCTCTTGGTGCTTCGGAGCGGCCTCGTGGGTGGATAGTCCACCCGAATCCGGGCTAACGAGGACCGGACACTACGGGACGCCATCCCTGTGACCGGCTCCGAGTTCGACGTTCCTCGTATTGAGCCTGACGCCTTATCTCCGGCGTTATACCTACGTCCGTGTGCTCAATGGCTCACCCTTCCCAAAATAGAAGCCGATCGCCGGCCCTACCAGAAAGGCGAGCCCCGCCGATAGTCGCGTGGCGAGCTGCAGAATCTGGTCCACTGCATAGAGGGGATCGGCGATCTCCAAGGCGAAGAGGGAGCCGACCAGCAGGACGAAGATGGCGTTGAAGAAGAGTGAGCAGATCAGCGCAACCTTGTAGGGGCCCTCCGCCAATGAGGTGGCGCGCTGGAGGACCTCCTTCGCAAACCAGAAGGCAACGATCGGAGTAAGGTAGGGGGCGAATACCCCGGTGAGGCTGAAGATCCCCCCTCCGAGCACATTATTGATGGACTCTAGCGGGTCCGCGTTTAGGAGGTGCTTTGGAAGGAGCTTTGGGAAAGTTACCCTGCGAACGTCGCGCTCGCCAGGAACAGCATGGCGTCTGGCGACGACAGTCAGCTTGAACCAGAGAACAACCGCCGCATACGAATCATGAGCACTCTGACCGGCGAGATATTCTCCGTAGAATAAATGTAAGCGTCCGATCGCATCTTCGCACCGAGTGCCGCCTTGGCTTTCTCAAGGGTCTCTTGAGCAGCTTCCTTCGACGCATGCCAACCCCCAATTGAGATCATATACCATGGGTTTCCGGTGGCGGTGGAAGGATGAGCCCGAGCTACAAGGTCATCGTATCCTTTCGCTTCAAGGAATTGGTTCAGGTACTGCACTTCCCGCATCGCACTGGGCCTGTCCGGGGCACTTGCGACGGCCACATAGTAAATACCGGTCACGAACACCAGTACGTAAACGTAGGCCACCAGTATCAACGCGGCAAGTGAACCGATTATTGCGCCCCATCGCAACAGCGCCTGTCCGCGCCGCGCCGCAGACGCGGCTGTGGTGGTATCGTCAGACCGCAGTTCTGGCGCGTGTCCCTCGATCGGCCTTTGTTCCGTCGACTGTGCCGCTTGCGGTGCGATCTCCCGGGGACGGGATCTCATGCTTACCGCGATGTTGTACGAGAAGACCAGGAGAAAGAGAAGCGCAAATGCGCTTGCGAGAACGGGTCGCTCCACGAGATAGTCAAAAGCCTGCTGAACATCCTTCGCGTAAGTAAGGACGATCAAGGGTGCGAGCAGATTCGCGAACCAACGGGTTGTGCGATCGAAAGCAGCGCGTAGTGAGCCTTTCGCTGCCTCCACAGTCCCTCCTTGATTAGGACTATTGGCCGTCATGAGCAATCGCGATCAAACGCTCGGCTGACGGTATCCGAGCCACCATAACACGGAGGCTGGTAGGAGATGCGGCGACGCCTCCTTTCAAGCATCTGGCGACCATACATGACAGTTGCGCACCACGTGAGGGCTTGGCGTTCGGGGTCCTCAAGTGACGGTCAGAGCCGTGTCCTCGAAAACCGCTGGTGGCCGAGAGGCGACTCGGTAGGACGCCAACGGCGGACGCTTGGAGGTCACACTGGCGGCCCTAGTCCGAGCGAAGCGCGGAGTCAGCGCAGCCATCGGTCCTGCACCGGATGCACCGCGGGACCGCCGTCAGCTGGGGGCTCGGAGAGGCGCCTCACCGTGGGCCTGGCCCGCCTGGACGGCGAGGTTGATCTCCCGGGGCCCTCGGCGGTGCTGTTTGCACGCCGCGGGCTTTTTTGACCCACGCGAGTCCGACTGCCCCGCGATGCGGAGGTTCCGCTCGCGGACCTGGCGGCGAACCGTGGGGTCGGCAGGGGTGGTGTTGGTGCAACGCTGCAAGCACACCAAATCATCTCGCACACATCGCATCTCTGTCGGGAATCCTGGGGGCGCGTGCCGCAATTAGGCTCCGGCCCCCTCAGGGAGCCCCGCGACTCCACCGAGTAGGGCCTCCAAGACCTCCGGGGCAGAGAAGCGAGCATGCCCTCTCCCTGGAACGAGTTCATCGCTGACCCTAAGAACGTGAGTTAACGAGACATGGATCACTCGGACCAACGCTCTAGCCGGAGCTCGCCGATTTCGAAGCGAACGGGATCATCGCCGCGGACGCGGTTACAGAAAGAGAGTCTGAGGGAACCGCACCGGCTCTGAGCCAGCTCCATGGTCTCGGTCCGCCATGAGCCGTTGGAGAGTTCGGCGCCAAGGGTCGCCACTACGACTTGCGTCCCTTCGGCATCCCCTAGGCTCAGGTCAAGGGCCGCAGGCACTTCGCGGCCCTCCACCTGCAGGGCACGCCAGCGGAAGACCAGCCGGCGCCCAAGACCATCACAGGGGATCGGCAGCGTCGTTTGGCCCGACCCCTCCGCCAAGCCATCCCCCAAGACGAGGACGCGGGTCTGGCCACCCAAGGTGCGCTCCGAGCGGTCCAGCCGGCGCTCGGCCGCGGCCCCTGCCGTATGCCAGATCAGATGGTGCCCCGGCGCCGTCGGCAGCCAATTCTTCTTCGTCCCGGAACTGGGGAGTGCCAGCCACTCGACGGGCCGGAATGGATCATCGTCGGGAATCGGCGACAGCCGCAGGACCCCGCGCCCCATGGTGCCGACGACCAGCACGTCGTTCGCCGGCTCGGTCAGCGGATCAAACCAGAGACTGAGCGGCCGGCTCGGCAGTGACCGCGTATCAAGGAGACGGGTCCAACGCGCGCCGCCAGCCGTATAGAAGACACCCGCCACCCCGGCGGCGAAGCGGCGGGTCGCACCGAGCGGGTCGAACGCCATATCGTTGAGGAGACAGAACACGTCCTGGCAGGCAAAGCGCCACTCGCCCTTCCCCGACACCGCATCGGTCAGCTCCTGATCGACCTGCCAGGTGTCGCCCGCGTCGACCGAGCGGCGCACGGCAGCATCGTCGATCAGATAGACGATCTCGGGTCGCCAGGGATCGACGAAGAAGCGGCGCGCCAGTTGCGCCGTTGCACTCGGAACGATCGGCTGCCACTGGAGATGACCCTGGGCATCTTCATCTCCGCGCCAAAGCGAGCTGCCGTCGCCGAGAAAGAAGACGGGGTCGGCATGCCCGCCGGCCGCCTGCGCCGTTGTGACGCCGGCGGGCAGATCAGGGCCAACCTGCAAAAAACCGGTGTCGGTCGCAGAGGCGTCCAGGCTGCCGTGCGCGCGCCGAAGCGTGCGCACGCCCGCGCGCTCGACGATGACCAGGTAGTCCCCCTTCGCCGGCGGTGTTTCACTGGGCAGGCTTTGAATCACGAGGCGGCTGCCCCGGATCACCTCCGAGCTAACGGTGAGCTTGCGCGCGCCCTCGGGGTTCTTGAAGGCGGTGTGTTGGGAGGCGGCAGCCGCGTCCGGTGGCGCATTGCTCAGGTTCTCGAAGATCGAGAGCTCACCTTTGCCAGCGTCATTGCGCGGATCCAGCCGCATCACTCGCTTGCGCTGATAGAGATCGCCAAACCACGCGTCGCAATCGCCGCAGGCGCCTCGGGCCGAGCGCCACGTCTTTCCATCATCGATCGTGAAGAAGTCATCGTCGTGGGTGGTGCCGGTGTAGAGGGCGCGCGGAACTTCGGCCGTGAGCTTGCTGCCGGTCGCGCCCAGGACGTTGATCAACCAAAGCGCGTGCAGGCCGCTTTCCGTGGCCTGCCAATTCTTGGCTTGCTTGGCACTGTCGACCTCGCCACAGTCCGCGTTGGCATAGACGCCCCCGTCGTTGGAGAGCCAGACTCGCCCCCCAAGACAGGACTTGAGCTCGCTACTGAGGTGATAGGGCGCCCCTTGGCTGGTCGCTTTGAGATCGAGGTCAAAGTCCTCCGAGACATCGAGACCACGCGGGTCTGCATGCACTGCGATGTTCGCCGCTGCGAGACCAATTCCTTTCGCCTCGCTGGCCGAAACCCCATCGAGTCGATGCCATCCGCCCGCGGTCGGGGGGCCTTTGGCCACGTGCAGGGTGCCGGAATCCGTAAACAGCACTAGATGACCCTTGGCCGTGGCGACCGTTCTCACCATGGTCGATCCACTGCCGTTGCTCCAGCCGACGTAGTAGACGGGCGGTCCGGGCAGTTGGGCCCAGACCGCTCGCGGATTCGTGAAGGAGGCCGCGCTGAAATCGCCGCGCCAGAGGCTGCCCTCGCCGCACCGCCGCGGCCCGAAGCCTGGATCATAACCACCGTAACCGCCGGTGAGATAACGGATGCGGCGATCGGCGAGCAGCGGTGTGCCCTCGGCCTGCGCGGTGCCCGCGATGAGCGGCTCGTCCTTGTCCAGCTGACCGTTGGCGTTCGCGTCGTAATAGACCGGTTCGCCATCATTGGCTACGCCATCGCCGTTAAGATCGGCCGTCCAAGCGCCGTCGCCGTCGAGATCAACAAACCGAAGCCTGCGGTCATTGCCGAGTGCGGAGCCGCCGGGCGGCATCTGCCGGTGGCGCCAGATCCAGATCTCGCCCGCATCGGTTAGCCGGTCGTCATCCCCGTCATAGAGGACCGGGATGTTGCAGCTCACGCCCTCAGGACCGAGCTGCGCGGGATGGTAGTAGCTCGGCCCGTTGGCCCAGCTATGGTGGGCGTAGTAGACGTGCTCGGGGTTCTCCGGATCTAACGCGAGTACCTCGGCGGCCGACTCATTGACGTACTGAAAGTCCGTCTTGCCGCAGAAGTTGTCTGGCAATGCCGCAGTGGCCTGATCCGTGATCCAGCTGCCCGTGGCCCCATCCTTCCTGGAAAACCACACGCCACTCGGTCCGCAGGCAACTAAGATGCGGTCCTCGGGCATCCGCCCGCGCCGGCCGCTCACGGCGAGATGGTAGACCTCGTTGGCACCCGGGGGGGTGAGGAGGTCCCAGCTCTTGCCGCCGTTGGCGCTCCGCGCAATGCCGCAATACCCTGCCGCATAGACCCGCTTTGGATCATCGGGCGCGATCTCGATCTGCGTGACCGGGCGGTTCTCGTTCCCGCACGTGAAGGTGTAAGACAGCGACCACGTCTTGCCGCCGTCCTCGGAGCGATAGACCCCCCCTGCCGATGTCACGCGCGCGTTGCCGTATCCCCGTCCCTCCCGGTCCGCCGCGGCGAAGACGAGATCCGGGTTATCCGGCGCAACCGCCACGTCAAGTATCCGCGGCACAGGCAGCGCGAATGGGACGCTGGTGTCGGTAATTCCCGGCTGGGGGCGGGTGCTCTGCTGCCATTCGACACCGTAGTCCCGCGAGACGAAAACCCCAGCCCAAGGCGTTGCGACGTAGACCGCACGCCCGGCGGCCCGCGTGGTCACATCAACGGCGGACCAGTCGCTGCCCGGCTGCCAGCTGAACACATGCAGGTAGCCTGTGGCGGTCGGTGCGGCGAGGTGCTCAATCAATCCGCCACCCTCCCGCGGCGTGGCCCACGCCGCCAACCGGTGTGGGGTCGAGACACCGGTGAGGGCGGTCACGTCAACTACCTTCCAGGGATCGTCGTCTTGTCGCCAGAAGATTCGGATATGGCCCTGGGGGTCCGGCGCCGCGATATGAGTGACGATGCGCTCACCATTGGAGGTCTCCCAATGGACCGGGGGCGCGCCCACCTGAACGCCCGTGGCACTGCTCAGGTTCTCGACGCGCCACTGACTTTCAATGGGGTCTTCGTTGAATACAAGGAGATCCCCGCTCGGCGCGCGCGCGGCAATGTGTTGTGCTCCGCCACGGTCCCAGCCGGCCACGGGCCCAAGGGCCGCATGGCCGCCTGTCGCGCTGGTCAGGTCCAAAGCGCTCCAATTTGAGCTTGAGGTGGCACTGAAGAGCCAAAGATGCTGCGCCGCGTCATGCGCCGCGATCCGCTCTGAACCCGCGTATATGCGCCAGCCTTGAGGGTCACCGGAAATGGACCGCTTTGTGATCCCTGTGACGTCGACCTTGCTCCACGCACCACCACCAGCGCGGCTGTACAACACCAACGCGCCGGTATCGGTGCGCCCGGCCACGCTCTCAACCGCTTTCCCAGCGCTATCGTTTGCCCAGGCCGTCAACGGCCCTTCGAATCGTGGACTGGCGGTGGGGTCGACCGTCTCGGCCGCCCAGTCCTGCCCCGGTGACCAAGAGAAGACGTGGATTCTCCCCCCCCGGTCGCGCGCGGCCAGACGCTCCTGCAGCAACCCGGCCGAGCGAATCTGCCAGCTCGCAGGTTGCTCTACAGCAGCAAGGACGGCGGTTTTCTCGCTCACGTCGACCACCTTCCACGCAGCCGAATCGGTCTGGCTGGCATGCGCTTCGTCCAAAGGCGACCAGAAGAAGGCGAGCAGTCGCCCATTGGTGTCCACCGTGCCAACATGATCGACGTAGACAGGTCCGTTCTCGGCGATCCAGCCCGTCGCAGGGCTGGCTGTGAGCTGTTTCCCCGAGCGGCTAATCGCAAGCGTCAATCCCCAAGGTGTCGCATAGTGAGTTGAGGCGCCTTCGGCCGTGGAGCCGCGATCCGGGCTCACGTCCTCGATGACGACGTCCCGCGTCCCGCCGGGCAACACGAGCTTCGTGCGCCCAACGACCGCATCTGCGAGCGCCGCGCCGGCAACGGGCAACAGGATCAGCGCCACCCCGAAGAGGACCCCGGCCCGTGAACAGCGGTTACCCGGTTTCATGGCGGCATTCCTCCCACAACTGGCAATGTCCTGAGCAAGCTGATACCCAGGTTCGTGATGTCCTTACAAAGTAGCAGGGATTAGCCAGTCCCGAGCAACCATTGTTCGGCTACTTCCGGCACACTTTTTGGCAGGCGCGGAAGCCAAGTGTGCGGCCCAAGCGGAGCAACCGAGGGCTGCAGTTGGCGGACGGAGTCATTGGTCGCTCTATGCCGGCGCGACCTGCCGATCAGCGCAACCAGCACTCCAGAGGCCGATGCTCGGCCGGTCCGGCGCCGCCGATGGGACTGCCGGACGTGAAGCACGGGGTCGAGCAGAGGAGGCGGGTGCACTGCGGTGCAGGGTGGCGGATGTCGGGTCCTTGCCTAGCTTCCGAATGTATCCGCCGACTTCCGATTTCGGCCGCAATGCGACAAACAGCGGACACTTTAGATTCGTCGGCTTCATTGCCGAGGCGACTGCGGCACACTGGATTCTCCCAGGTATCCGCAACCTGGCCGAACCGCCGCTTCAATCGCGCCGGACCGCTGGCCCCCGGCGCTACCCTCAGAGCCTTTCCAGGCTGGCGAGATCTGCTATGCGCCGCGAGTCTTACCCCTGAGCAGCGCGCGGTCCCGGCCTGACCTGCCGATCTAAGCTGCGTTGGCAGCCGTTCAGGGTCGCCACAGGCACAAGAGGTCGCAGAGTCCATTCAGAAGGGGCCGCTGGGCCAGTCGGCGTTGCAGTCGTAGGCCGTGACGGTCCCAGTGCGCCGCTTCAGGGCCGGTACCCACAGGCTCGCACATCACTTGCCGCGCGGTAAGACCCCGGCCGCAATCAAATCGAAGGCCTGGTCGGTCGTCGCACAGGGGCCACCCACCAGGGGAACCCAGTCGGCCTGCAGCCATCCCGGTCGGCGAGCGGTGGAAAAGTCCAAGGCAGCGCATCCTGCCACCGACCGGTCGATCCGCTGGTCCGGCGGCGTCCCGAGCCACCCCCAGAAATCGCCATCGGCATTGTTCACCGTGCTCTGCGGCGCGAGTGTGAAGCTGTCGAACGCGACGCCAGCCACCGCTTGGATGGCGAGCCAGTAGACGCGCCCGGCTAGGGGCGCG
>Ga0316576_10001282_pt1 | contig 13360 bp, 15 predicted proteins | sample S0NA_FD_203075 | JGI IMG/M metagenome (GOLD analysis project Ga0316576, IMG submission 203075) | Rhizosphere microbial communities from salt marsh grasses in Alabama, United States - S0-2_050615r3r5 | ecosystem: Host-associated > Plants > Roots > Rhizosphere | place: USA: Alabama | collected... | reverse complement strand
CCGTTGACGATTCCTATTCCGGTTGACGACAAGCCGGGGTCGATGCCGATGATTTTCATTCTACCGGGTATTGCATACGGAAACTATTTGATCTGACTTAACTTCTGGGCCGCCAACTGAGACTCGGTGGTGTCGGGGTATTTACTGATCAACTCCTTCAGGATAAGCCGGGCATTTGCTTTGTCCCCGATGTTCAAGAAAGCGTATCCCTGCTTCAGCATGGCAGAGCTGACCTTGTTGCCCTTGGGGTAGTTTTCGACGACTTTCTGGTACTCGACGATGGCTTTTTCATACCATTTTTCTCGGTAGTAAATTTCCCCGATCCAGAACTGGGCATTGTCGGCATTTTGGGAATTCGCATAGCGCTTGGTAAACTCCTGAAAGCCTTCCCGGGCCTTTTCGAGTTCACCGGCGTCGAAGGCCTGCTTGGCCTGATCGTAGAGTTCCTGCTCGGAAAGGCTCGAAAGCGGAACCTTTGCCGCGGGCACCTTGGTTGGAGCAGGCTTGACGGCCGAAGATTTGACGGCGCCACCCATGTCCAGGTACTGCTCGATACTGGTGATACGGCCGTTCATGACGCGCGCATCTTCTTTAAGTCGATCGAGTTCCGTTGAGCCGGATGCATCAGTACTGCCGGGAGCATTTTTACCCTGCTTGATCTGGTACTCGATTTCTTCGAGCCTGCCGTTGATCGCCCCGATCTGCTCTCGCATGGAATCGATCTCAACCCTGAGGGTGGCTGTCTGGCCGCGGATATTTTGCTCTTTGTTTTCGCTGGTTTGGCCGAATTGATCGATCAGTGCCTTCTGGCGCGCCAGTTGACCTTCTACGGCAGCCAAGCGGTCATCGAGAACGATGACATCGGTGCGTCCGGCGCAACCCGCTAAAACGAGAACGCAGAAAAGAAGAGTGGCAAAAGGAATCTGTCTCATGGCATTTTTGTAATGGTCAAAATTAGGGTGGTCGGTAAAAGAATGAAGTACGCACCCAGAATGTTACCACGGTCGACGACATGAATCAAGCGGCCGATTGGCAGACGTCTGACGCTTGAACGCTGCGTTTTTTTCGCGAACTCCAAGCGAATTTACTGCAGGTCTAATGACCGCCTGTCATGATGTTGTCCCTGCCTGGCGATCGATATAGGCTTCCAGATAATGATTTTGGACTGCGTTATCTCTCGTCGATGTATGACTTATAACACTTACTTGCTCTGCCTTGCCAAAATCATTTTCTGGAAGCCTATGGGTCCGACCGCCAGTCAGGAAGTGCGGTTCACTGGCCGTTTAGTTGATGACGAAAACGCCGCGCCTGTTCTTGGCCCAGCACGCTTCGGTTTGCTCGGTGCAAACCGGCCGCTCTTCGCCATAGCTGACGGTTGAAATGCGATAGGCTTCGATTCCCAAATCGACCAGGAATGATTTGGCGCTTTCGGCCCGCCTTTCACCCAGCGCGAGGTTGTATTCGGGGGTACCGCGATCGTCGCAGTGGCCCTCGATCGTTGTATAGACATTTGGATAGGTCTTTAAAAATTCGGCTTTTTTCTTCAACGTCGCTTGTGCCATGTCATCCAGATTGGATTTGTCGAAGGCGAAATAAATATTGTCGTTCTGAAATTCGCTCTTCTCCATGTCAAAGGCCTTTGCGGCTTTATCTTCAACCGGTGGGGGCGGCGGGGCCGGCGCCGGAGCCATGACCGGCGCCGGTTCTTCTTTGGTGACGGTCTTTTTTGCACATGAAACCGTCCCCAACAGAACAGGAATTACCAAAAACAGGGCCAGAAAAATCCATAGTTTCTTTCTCATCTTTCCTCCTTTCAAATCCTCGTTTGTATTAGTATTTATTTAAATTCGGCGACCAATTCGGGCTGGACTGCTCGCCGGACATGGTGAGCAGTCGTCTTTGGTCGGCACCGAAAGCTGTCATCACGTAAATCCTCGAAGGGCCTTCACGTGTTGAACTAAATGCTATCAGGCTTCCATCTGGCGACCAGGAAGGTGATTCGTTGTTCCCGGTCTCCTGAGTCAATTGTAAGGGTTGCCGTCGTTTCAGATCGATGGTAAAAATATCGTTACGGCTGCCGACCATTGACGTGTAGGCTATGCGGTCTCCGGTGGGAGACCAACTCGGCTGGGTGTTGTAGTTGCCTTCGAATGTCAGGCGTTCAACCTGACCGGTTTTGATATCCTGGATATAAATCTGCGGCGCTCCGGTTCGGTTGGACACAAAAGCCATCAATTTAGCATCCGGCGCCCAACTCGGAGAAAGATCGCTGGCCCAATTGTTTGTAATCTTTTTAATAATTTTCCCCGAACCCGTCAACAAATAAATTTCTTGGTTGCCTGCGAAGGACATCGTGGCCGACAGAGTGAACTGACCCGGAACCCATGAAGGGGTAATATTGATTCCCTTCTCTTCAACGGTCACCTGCTCGCTGCCCTCGGTCCGGTGAATGAAAATGTCCGGTTTTTTGTTGACGTAGGTCGTGTAAGCGATCCATTTGCCGTCCGAAGACCAGGCGGGAGACAAGCTGATAGTCCCATGGCGTGTGAACGGCACCGGATTGCTGCCATCGAAATCGCAGATAAAAATTTCCTTGTTGCCGCTCCCATTGGAGACAAAGGCGATCTTGCTGTCGAATATACCGCGTTTGCCAGTGAGTTGCAGGATCACCTCGTTGCAGAATCGAAGGATAATCGGTCTGACATCATTCACCGTACCGTGGTAGCGCTTGCCCAGCAGCCGCTTGCCCGTGAGTGTATCGAAGAGCCGCAGCTCGATATCGACGAGCGAGCCAGTTTGCGACAAGCCGCCGGTCACCAGCAATTCGGACCCGATGGTGGTCCAGTTGCGAAAATTGATCTGGTCGGTTGTGATGACCGGATTGCCCGGTTCGAGCAGATAGGCACCGCGGTCGATCATGTTAAAAAAACCGGTGAAATCTAATGAATTTGTAATAATATCAGTTGCTTTTTTCAAAAGAGCCGGATCGGTCCCATCGGAGTTCAGTGCCGCGAAAGCCGGTATGGCCATCGGTATTTTACGCGAAAACGGGTTGCTGATATCGATGTAGTCGTATTGCCCGAAAACGGCTGCGGGCAAAAGCAGAATAACGAAGACCGTCGCCATCCGTAAAGTAGGTCCACTCCTTTTGATCATGCGTACGATTCCTTGACCCTTTGTGCTGCTGCAGGTTTATTTATCACTTGATGCCCTTTGGCCCAAACCGGATGCCAACGGTATAATCACCAGAGAACAGACCGGTGGGCAGCGGCGGCAACGGGTTTGACTTGACGATTGCGCGATAAGCCGATTCATCCAGATAGGTGTTGCCGGATCTTTGATCGAACCAGATATCGCTGATTTCTCCGTTTGGTCGAATTTTGAAGCCCAAGATCGCCTCGAGGTCGGTCCGGCCGCCGCTCATCAGTTCCGAAAAGACCCAGTTCTTTTGAACTTGATAGGCGATTTCGGCCTGATAAACCTGGACCCGGCTTTGAAATTGGCCCGAAGTGAGACCTGTACCGGTCGGGCTGCCGGCCATCGATCCCGCCTGACCGGCCCCGGCCCCGGCCTCTGTCTTCCGACTCCGGTCTTCTTTTTCAACTTGCTTTTTCAGGCGGTTCAATGTTTCTTCCAGTTTGGAAGGACGCGTATCTTCGACACTTTTCTCCATTTTCGACACGGCGTCTTTGATCACCTCGGAAGGCTTGAACGTCTTGTGTTTTAAAGATTCCTTTTTCTTCGCGTCCGGTTTAGGTGTCGGTGCTGTCGATACCTCCGCCTCGGGTTTCGGCGGCGGGGGCGGCGGTTTGACGGGTACGGGTTTGACGACCGGCTCCTCGGTGGCGGCCGGTTTTTTGGGAGCCGTTGATTCTACGACCGGTTTTTCAGGGGCAGGGGCTTTGGCGGCTCCATTGCCCAAGGCCGGTATCGAAACAAGACTGACGTTGACGGCCGATGGAATGAATCTCCTGGAAGGCGTCAACGCCGGCATGATGATGAATACGGTCATCAGGACGATGTGGAGCAGCAACGATATTCCGATATAAAACACCAGGGTCCGGCTGCCGACATCAATGCTGGCGATTCGGTTCGAGGCGGCGTGTGACGCGCGTTTCTTCATTGCGGCCGCTACTTTTTGTTAACTTTTTCTTCTTTGGTTGGCGGTATGGTCACCATTCCGAGCTTTTCCACGCCGGCCAGTTTGATTTCGGACATAACCCGGACGACCGTTCCGTAGGGGATGTCCTTGTCCGCCTTCAAATAAACCTCGCGGTCACTGCGGTTGCTCATGATTCTTTTCAACTTTTCGTTGAGGTCTTCCACGGTCACCGGTACATCGTTGATAAAAATGGTGGCCTTATTGTCAATGGAGATCATCAAATGCTCGGTTTCCGCGGGTAGGGGTTCGGCTGTGGCCTCCGGCAATGCGACGTCGACGCCTTGGGTCATCATCGGCGCTGTTACCATGAAAATTATCAGGAGCACCAGCATCACGTCGACGAAGGGGGTGACATTGATGTCCGACATAAAACTGTTGTTGTTGCCGCCGGATGTCAACCTTTTCTCCTTTCGATTCTCAAGATATCCCGCTCGACGATATTCAAAAAGTCGGCTGAGAAGCTCTGCAGTTCGCTTTCGATCACCCGTATTTTCTGGTTGAAATAATTGAAGGCGATGACCGATGGAATGGCCACCGCCAGTCCGGCTGCCGTAGCGATCAAGGCTTCCGATATACCGGGGGCGACAACGGCCAGGTTTGCCGAGCCTTTGAGACCGATGCTGCGAAAAGAATGCATGATACCCCAAACGGTGCCGAACAAGCCGATGAAGGGTGTCGTGTTGCCGGTTGTGGCCAGGAAAGGCACCATCTGAGTCAAGCGGGTCATCTCGGTGTTGATCGCCCGGCGAAGCGTGCGTTTGATGTTTTCGATACCGGTTGTCTGAGAGCCGAGCGACGGGGTGTCTGAAGACGACGGTAAGGGCATCGAAACGGAAATGCCCGATTGGCTCAGCTTTTTGAGTTCCAGGTAGCCCATTCTAAATATACGTGCGATAGGACTTGCGTCGAGTTGTTTGGCTTTTACGAACGCGTTTGACAGATCCCGGCTTTTCCAGAAAAAATCGATGAATTGGGCCGATTCTTTGAACGCTTTGCCGATGTAACGCGATTTGATGAGTATGATGGCCCAGGAGGTGATTGAAAAGAACAGCAGCAGCAGCAACACCAACTGAACCACCAGCCCGGCATTTAAAAAAATGTGGATGATATCGATGTCGGTTTGTGGCATTTAAAAAGAATCTCCTCATCGGAATATAAATTTCGCTAATTTAAAGGTTTATAGCCCAAGTGTCAAGAAGTTTACGGGTTCCGACAGCGACTGTCACAAAGCGGTCCGTTCCGAAAAATGGAATTGGGGAGTTGCAATTCTCTCGATCTAACTTTAACTAGACATATCAGTGCCTATCCATGGCTTCATTAGGGGCACAAACTAAAAGTATTCTCTTTCACTACACTAGAAACTGGCGGCCATAGACGCCGCTGAATGTTGGACCATTCAACCGAGATTTAAAAAAAACAAATTCTCAATTTTGGCAGAAAGAAAAAGGGGACATTTATGAGCGAGGTAGTCGATTTACTGTTTCAGGCCAGAATGCTGAAAGAAATCCCCCGGTCCGGTTTTAGCTTTCTCGGGTCCGGAAAAGAATCCGTGGCCGAGCACATCTACAGCGCGACTTTTATTGCCTTCGTTATGGCCCAAAAAGAAGCCGATGTGGATAGCGGTCGGCTGATCGCAATGTGTCTGGTGCATGATTTGACCGAAGCCCGGATCGGCGACCTGAATACGGTTAACAAGCAGTACGTCAGCTGCGATGCGGATAAAGCCCTGCAGGACTCTTTGCAAGGCCTGCCTTTTGGGGATGCCATAGAGGGCCTCATCCGCGAGTTCGAGGCCAATCAAACCCCCGAAGCCCGGTTGGCTCGAGACGCGGATCAACTATCCCTCATACTGGAACTCAAGGCGTTGGCGGACATCGGGTACAAACCGCCTGAAAAATGGCTGCCGGCGGTTGTCGAAAGGCTTCAGACAGCCACCGGGCGACGGCTGGCCAAGGACATCCTGCAGACTCCCTGGGACAACTGGTGGTTTAAACATTTGGGTTGACAGAAGCAACGTCAACACTTATTCATTCTCTTTGGTTCAAAGCACTTAACGAACACGGAGGCATGCATGAACTGGTTCACGCAGACGTTTGCGTCTTCCATCGGCAAAAAGTGGTTGATGGCCATAACCGGTTTGGGATTCTGCGGTTTTCTCACGACACACCTGGCCGGCAATCTCTTCATCTACGGCGGTCGCGACGCCTTTAATTCCTATGCCGAGCACCTTCACAGCCTCGGTCCACTGGTCACCCTGTTCGAATTTGGGCTGCTCACCTTTGCCGTCCTGCATGTCGGCAGCGGTCTGATTCTTTTCTACCAGAACTTTAGATCCCGACCCAATCGCTACGCCGTCAACAACAGCGGCGGCGGACGAACGATTGGCTCCCGGACCATGCCCTACACCGGTCTCCTGATCCTTGTTTTCGTGATCTTTCACCTGCTCAACTTTACCTTGGCCGATAAAACCGGCACCACCATTTACGAGATTGTCTCGCGCACTTTTGCCAACCCGCTGAATGTCCTTCTCTACGTCCTGGCGATGGCGGTTGCCGCCATCCACGTCAGCCACGGTTTTTGGAGCGCTTTTCAGACTCTTGGTGCCAACCATCCGAAATACATGCCGTTTATCAGAGTGGCCGGCATCGTCTTTAGCCTGGTGGTCGGTCTGGGATTCGGCCTGCTTCCGATTTACCTGTTGTCTATTGCCTGAAGGAGGTAACGCATGCAGCTTGATGCCAAAATTCCCGCTGGGCCCCTGGCTCAAAAGTGGGATCGGCACCGATTTGAATTAAAGTTGGTGAACCCGGCCAACAAACGCAAATTCGACATCATCGTCGTTGGGACCGGTTTGGCCGGCGGTGCCGCTTCGGCCTCGCTGGCGGAGCTGGGGTATAACGTCAAAACCTTCTGCATTCAGGATTCGCCGCGCCGCGCCCACAGCATTGCCGCCCAGGGGGGCATCAACGCCGCCAAGAACTACACCAACGAAGGCGACAGCATCTGGCGGCTGTTCTACGATACGGTGAAAGGCGGCGACTTCAGGGCGCGCGAGGCCAACGTCTACCGCCTGGCCCAGATCAGCAACAACATCATCGATCAATGCGTCGCCCAGGGGGTACCGTTCGCCCGTGATTACGGTGGCTTGCTGGCCAACCGCAGTTTCGGCGGCGCCCAGGTGTCGAGAACCTTTTACGCCCGCGGGCAGACAGGGCAGCAGCTGCTGCTGGGCGCCTACAGCGCTCTGATGCGCCAGGTCGGCCTGGGGAAAGTGCAGATGTTTCCACGACGCGAGATGCTCGACCTGGTGGTTGCCAATGGACAGGCCCGGGGCATCGTGGTGCGGAACCTGATTACCGGCCAGATCGAGACGCACGCGGCTCACGCCGTGGTTTTGTGCACCGGCGGTTACGGCAATGTCTTTTTCCTTTCGACCAATGCCATGGCCTCCAACGTCTCGGCCTCTTTCAAAGCTTACAAGAGGGGAGCCTACTTCGCCAATCCGTGTTTCACGCAGATCCATCCAACCTGTATCCCTGTCCACGGCACCTATCAGTCCAAACTGACCCTCATGAGCGAGAGTCTCAGAAACGACGGGCGGGTATGGGTGCCCCAAAAACCCGGCGACAATCGGTCACCGCAGCAGATCCCCGAGGATGAAAGGGACTACTATCTGGAGAGCAAGTATCCGAGCTTCGGCAACCTGGTTCCGCGGGATGTGGCCTCACGCAATGCGAAAGAACAGTGCGACATGGGCAAAGGGGTCGGCGAAACCAAGCTGGCGGTTTATCTCGATTTCGCCGATGCCATCAAACGTGACGGCCGTGAGGCGATCGAGCGAAAGTACGGCAATCTTTTTCAAATGTACGAAAAAATCACCGGAGAAGACCCCTACGAAACTCCCATGATGATTTATCCGGCCGTGCACTACACCATGGGAGGGCTCTGGGTCGACTACAACCTGATGAGCACCATCGACGGATTGTTTGTGCTCGGTGAGGCCAACTTCTCGGACCACGGTGCCAACCGGCTCGGCGCCAGTGCGCTCATGCAGGGGCTGGCAGACGGCTACTTTGTGATCCCGTACACTATCGGTGGCTATATCGCGCGCACTTCCTTCGGTAGCGTAACCCCTGACACCGCGGCTTTCAAGGACACGGCCCGGGAAGCGTCCGACAGGATCGAAAAACTCCTGAGCATCAACGGCAAGCGCACCGTGGATGATTTCCATCGGCAGCTCGGACAGATCATGTGGGATTACTGCGGCATGGCCCGCAACAATCAGGGGCTCGAGAAGGCCCGTGGAATGATTCAGGAACTACGGGCAGAATTCTGGCAAAACGCAGTGGTTCCCGGTGACGACAAGGATTTCAACCAGAGTCTTGAGCGGGCCGGGCGGGTGGCCGACTTCATGGAATTTGCCGAACTGATGGTGATCGATGCCCTGGCACGACAGGAATCCTGCGGAGGGCATTTCAACGAGGCCTACCAGACAGAGGAAAACGAGGCTAAACGAGATGATGAAAATTTCTGCCATGTGGCGGCCTGGTCTCACACCGGCCCGGACAAGGAACCCGAGTTCCACAAGGAACCGCTTATATTTGAAAATGTTGAGTTGACTCAAAGGAGCTACAAGTGACGAAGACCATTAATTTGACGTTAAAGATATGGCGTCAGAAAGGCCCTGAGGCCACCGGCACGTTGGAAACCTTCGAGGCCACCGATATTTCGACCGACATGTCGTTTTTAGAGATGCTCGATGTCGTCAATGAACGCCTGACCCTGGAGGGACGCGAACCGATTGCCTTCGATCACGACTGCCGCGAAGGCATCTGCGGTACGTGCGGAGCGGTGGTCAACGGCCGGCCGCACGGTCCCCAGAAGGGGACCACGCTGTGCCAGCTGCACATGCGCCATTTTGCAAGCGGCGACACCCTGGTGATCGAACCGTGGCGGGCACGGGCTTTCAAAGTGATCAAGGACCTGGTGGTCGACCGCAGCGCCTTGGATAAAATGATACAGGTGGGCGGCTACATTTCGGCCAACACCGGTGGCGCCCCGGATGCCAATGCCATCCCGATTCCCCAGGAAACCGCCGATCTGGCGATGGATGCTGCGGCCTGCATCGGGTGCGGCGCCTGCGTGGCGGCCTGCCCGAACGCATCCGCCATGTTGTTTGTGGGAGCCAAGGTGTCCCATCTGGCCTTGCTGCCTCAGGGAAAGCCCGAGGCGGCGCGGCGTGCTGCGGCCATGGTGCGCGAGATGGACCGGCTGGGTTTCGGCAACTGCTCAAACGAAAGGGAGTGCGAGGCCGAATGCCCCAAAGAAATCTCGATCATCAATATTGCCCGTCTGAACAGGGAATATCTCAAAGCACGGATTTTATCGACAGTGCGATAGGACTTTTGATCCTCATGCATACTCACGGAAATAGCGACGGACCGTCTATGGACCAGGCCATTTTCAACCTCGGCCTTCCGGTGGAAACCATTTCAGTCTACCTGCTGGCATGCGGTCTGGCGGATGTCGGAAAACCGGTCACCACCAAAAATCTCACCGAGATCTGGAACGGTACTGCGGACAGCCTCGATCAAAGTCTCCGTGAACTTGAGGAAAGAAACATCATTGCCCGCGTTTTATCCGATGGGAAAGACCGCGCCGCATACAAGGTGAAGGAGGTTCACCGCTGGAAACGGTTTTAGGGTTCACGAAAAAATAAGTTCGCAATCTTGCGCAATGATTTCCTGCAGCGACCCTCAAATGCAGGTATCGATCGCCTCGTTTCGAAGCGCTTTCCGAACGCAGTCTTTGACCCGGTTTCCCGGTGCCTCGGCCCACATGCCGGGACACATCGACGCCATGATTCGCCAATTGGCGACATCTCTCAGTACACTCTCGATAAACGGCCACCGTCGGCACATTTGGGGTTTGACCGGATGGATGGTGCAGATCCGGTCCCAAAATATACAATATCCGTCTTCTTTCTGGGTGAGCAGGGGCCTTTTACCGGAAAGCCGGCAAAAGTTTGCTACGAAAGATTCGGGGTCCGTACCGAGAAAAGAGGCAATGGTGTCGATGTCTCGCTTTGACACAAAGGTGCCGCCGTAACCCCGGCAGCAGTCACCGCACTGTCGGCATTCGAAGATGGTTTCGGGCTCATTTGCTCTGGACGGCATGCCGGCCCTCCAATGCTCTTTTCAGAGTGACCTGATCGATGTATTTGAGATCACCCCCGACCGGCACGCCCGAAGCGATGCGGGTGACGATGGCCGGGCTGTCTGTCAGGCGGTCGGCTATGAAGGCGGCAGTCGATTCGCCCTCAACCGTTGTGCTGGTGGCCAGGATGACTTCGCGGATGTTTTGCTGTGGAATGCGTGCCATCAGTTCCCTGATTCGGATATCATCCGGACCGACGCCGTTGATGGGGGAAAGGGCGCCGCCGAGGATATGGTAGCGTCCGCTGAAGGCACCCGATTTCTCGATCGACACCATGTCGGCCGGTTGCTCGACCACGCACACCAGTTGGGGGTCGCGCGCCGGATTGCTGCAGATTCCGCATGTTTCGGCGTCGCTCAGGCCGAAGCACTGCTCGCACAACCGCACACTGTTTTTTAGTTCCAGAATGCTGCGGGACAATTGTTCAACGTCGATGCGCGGTGCCCGCAGCAGGTGCATCACCAGTCTTTCGGCGGTTTTTTCGCCGATTCCCGGCAGCTTGGAGATCGATTGGATGGCCTTGCGGATGGAGGAGGGGTAATAGATCATGTCAGCCCCGGAATGCTCAAACCACCTGTGAGTTTGGCCATCTCGGTGGAAACCATTTCCTGCGATTTGGTCAGGGCGTCGTTGACGGCGGCCATGACGAGATCCTGAAGCATATCGACGTCATCTGGATCGACCACTTCCTTTTCGATCTGGATGGACACGATCTGCTGCTTTCCGTTGGCGACGACCTTGACCATTCCACCACCGGCGGTGGATTCGATTGTCTTCTCGGCCAGTTCTTCCTGCATGCGCAGCATCTTTGCCTGCAGTTTCTGGGCCTGCTTCATCATGTTTCCCATGCCTTTCATGACTCATCCTCCTTTATGATTGTCACACCGAGCACTTCGCCATCGAAAATTTTAACGGCTTCGGCGACCAGCGGGTGGCTCATGGCATCGCTTTTCAGCTGGTTTTCCTCTTTTTTCTTTAAAGTATTGTCAGATGGTTCCGCGACAGCGTCTAATACGATTTCCACCGCACGGCCAAAGATCTCCCGACACACGTTTCGGATGATGTCCAGATTCTTGGTTTTCTGGATCATCGATAGAGTGAACCCGTTGCCGCTGACTTCGATTTCGAGGCGGCCGTCCTCTAACTGTATCGGCCGACATTTTTGCAGGCTGGCAGCCAGAGCCGGATGGTCGGTCGCTATGACGGCTTGAACTTTTTTCCAAACCTGTTGAAGGCTTGCGGGGGAAATCGTTTCGACAGCCGACACCGCGGCGGCATTCACACGCGCTGTCGGTCTGCTGTCGAGTGATTCGCTCTTGGTCACGTCGGCGCAGACCGCGGCAGTCGGTGGACTTTGAATGTCGGTCGGTTGCGGGGTCAGGTCGGTCGGTGAATCATCGAATTGACGCCGCAGGGTGTCGAGCTTCTCGATCAATGATTCGATCGTCAGGGTAGGCTTGGCCTGAAGCAGCCTGAAGCAGGCCATTTCCACGGCGATCTTGGGTTGGGCTGAAAACTTGACGGCGGGCTCTTCCTTGAACAGCAGGTCGAAGAGCTGGTTCAGGTGGGCCGTTGAAACCGAGGCGACCTGCTCCTGCAGGTGCTGAATTTCATGCGCCGGCAGGTCGACCAGGCGACCGGTCTGCCGGCACAGTTTGACCACCATCAAATGCCGGAAGTGCTCGACAAGATCGGCATACAGGCGTTTCATGTCGTGACCGCGCTGGTGAACGACATCCAGGCTTTCGAGCACCTTTTGCGCGTTTCCGTCCAGCAGCGCCTGCACGAGATCGAAAATCATCTTGCGGTCGATCACCCCCAAGAGGTCCAGTACCTGCGTGTCCGCTATTTTCCCGTCCGAGCAGGCCGTCACTTGGTCCAGAAGGCTGAGGGCGTCGCGGATGCTCCCCCCGGCTTCGCGGGCGATCAGCGTGAGGCTGTTCCGGGAAATGTCAAAATGTTCCAGACTGCAGAGCTTCTGCATGTGGTCGGTGATTGACGCAAGCGCGATCCGTTTGAAGTCGTGGCGCTGGCAGCGGGACAGAATCGTTGCCGGTATCTTGTGGGGTTCGGTGGTGGCGAAGATGAACATGACGTGGGCGGGCGGCTCTTCCAGGGTTTTCAGCAGGGCGTTGAAGGCCGGCGTGCTGAGCATGTGGACTTCATCGATGATGTATATCTTGTGAGAGCTGTGGGCCGGCATGTACTTGACGTTATCCCGCAGTTCCCTGACTTGATCGACACTGTTGTTGGAAGCACCGTCGATTTCGAAGACATCGACGGCCTTGCCGGAAGTGATTTCGCGGCATGACTGGCAGTCATTGCATGGTTCAGAAGTCGGTCCGGACGCACAATTCATGGCCTTGGCCAGAATCCGGGCCACGGTTGTCTTTCCGGTACCGCGTGGTCCGGTGAATAGTATGGCGTGGGCCACGCGCCCGGCCGCAATGGCATTGATCAGCGTCTGGGTCACGTGGTTCTGGTCGACAACACTTTCAAAACTCTGGGGACGATATTTTCGCGCGAGGACAAGATACGACATAAAAACCCTTCAGCAGGCTGAAGCAGATCACGGCCGGCCTGAAAAGACGAAGCCTGCAGCAGCACCCTTTTTCGTGGTGGATGCCGGTCCGCAGTCGGCCGGTCTCGTCTGAACTATTCGGGTAGCATCTGCAAACAGTTGATGGCGGAGAGAGAGGGATTCGAACCCTCGGTGCCGCTTTTGACAGCACACACGATTTCCAGTCGTGCTCCTTCGGCCAGCTCGGACATCTCTCCACAAATCAGCGGGTAAAAAGAACGTGACATTCATGCAGTCATCGGAATAGGTAATTCATGGACGGGAACCAGCAAAAGTGGCGGAGAGGGTGGGATTCGAACCCACGATCCCGTTTTTGACAGGATACCGCTTTTCGAGAGCGGGGCCTTCAGCCGCTCGGCCACCTCTCCGGCATCTTTTCCCGACCCAACGCGGTTGCCCTG
>Ga0316576_10001281_pt1 | contig 13363 bp, 13 predicted proteins | sample S0NA_FD_203075 | JGI IMG/M metagenome (GOLD analysis project Ga0316576, IMG submission 203075) | Rhizosphere microbial communities from salt marsh grasses in Alabama, United States - S0-2_050615r3r5 | ecosystem: Host-associated > Plants > Roots > Rhizosphere | place: USA: Alabama | collected... | reverse complement strand
CCGCGGTCAGCGTGACCCCGGCGGCGGCGACGTTCTCCTCGAGGTAGCGCTGACGCTTGGTGCCCGGGATGGGCGCGATGTCCCGCCCCTTGGCGAGGACCCAGGCCAGCGCGAGCTGAGCGGGGGTGCAGCCCAGCTCGCTGGACAGCTCCTCGATACGGCGCACCAGCTCGAGGTTCTTCTCGAGGTTCTCGCCCTCGAAGCGGGGCGAGTAGCGGCGGAAGTCGCCGTCGGCCAGGTCCTCCTGGCGCTGGATCTTGCCGCTGAGGAAGCCGCGGCCGAGGGGGCTGTAGGCGACGAAGCCGACGCCCAGCTCGCGGCAGGTGGGCAGGATCTCCGGCTCGGGGTCCCGGGTCCAGAGCGAGTACTCGGTCTGCAGCGCGCTGATCGGGTGCACGGCGTGGGCCGCGCGGATCGTTTTCGGCGCCGCCTCGGACAGGCCGAGGAAGCGCACCTTGCCCTGCTCGACCAGGCGGGCCATGGCGCCCACGGTCTCCTCGATGGGCACCTCGGGATCGACCCGGTGCTGGTAGTAGAGGTCGATGTGGTCCACGCCGAGACGCTGCAGCGACGCCTCGCAGGCCTGCGTGACGTACTCCGGGCGCCCCGAGACGCCGCGGAAGCTGCCGTCCTCGCCGCGCACGACGCCGAACTTCGTCGCCAGGACGACGCGGTCCCGGCGGTCCGCGATGGCCCGGCCGACGAGCCGCTCGTTCGTGTGCGGGCCGTACATGTCCGCGGTGTCGAGGAAGTCGACGCCGAGCTCGAGCGCGCGGTGGATCGTTGCGATGGACTCGCCGTCGTCGCGCGGGCCGTAGAAGTCCGACATCCCCATGCACCCGAGGCCGATGGCGGCGACCTCCAGGCCCTGGGTTCCGAGCTTTCTCCGTTCCATGGGTTCCTCCTTGGCCCCAAGGGTAGCCCGCCACGATCGCCTGTCCAGCGCACGCGGGTCAGCTCGAGCAGGTCCTGGCCTGGCCTTCTCCGCACCAAGGCGCTATCGTCCGCGCAGGGATGAAGCATCTGCTGACACTGCTGCTGCTCTTCGCCGGCTGCGCCGCGCCGCCTCCTCCCCCCGCGGGCGGCACGGCGGACGAGCTGCGCCGCACCCGGGAGGAGGTCCGGCGGCTGCGCCGGGAGCGCGACGAACAGCGCGAGGAGCTCGAGCGGCTGCGCAAGCAGCTCGAGCGCCAGAGGGCCATCGTCGAGGTGGCCCGCTCCCTCGAGCAGATCCGCGGGCTGCCGCTCCGCCGTCCGCTCCGGGTGCGCTTCGTCGAGGCCGCCTGGGCCCGGCAACACATGAAGCGGGAGCTCGAGCGCGACGCGCCGGAGGCCTACGTCGCGGCCTACGTCGCCACCCTGGCCCGGGTCGGGCTCCTGCCGCCGCGCTACCCCCTGCGCAAGGAGCTGCTCGAGCTGATGAGCGAGCAGGTCGCCGGCTTCTACGACCCCCGGGCCGGGGCGCTGTTCGTGCGCAGGGACATGCCGGCGGGGGAGCTGATCCTGTCCCACGAGATCGCCCACGCCCTGCAGGACCAGTCGTTTCCGCTGCAGCCGCTCCACGGCGAGGACAAGGACCAGGAGGACCGGAGCTTCGCCGTCCGCGCCCTGGTGGAGGGTGACGCCACGTTGGCGATGGTGGACCACCTGCGCCGGACGATGACGCTGTGGAAGGCGTTCCGGATGCTGCCCGACCTGCTCGAGGCGATGGCGCTGGACGACGCGCGGCTGAAGCAGGCCCCGGCCTACATCCGCGAGAGCCTGATCCAGCCCTACCTGCGGGGCATGGCCTTCGTCCAGGTGCTCCACGGCCGCGGGGGCTGGAAGCGGGTGGACCAGGCCTTCCGCGCGCCGCCGGTCTCCTCGGAGCAGATCCTGCACCCCGAGAAGTACCTGGCGGGCGAGCTGCCCGAGCCCGTGACCCTGCCCGATCTGTCGGGCCTGCTCGGCGAGGCGGTCCACGAGAACACCCTGGGCGAGTTCGGCGTCTCGGTGCTCCTCGGGCAGACCGTGGGCAGCTCCGCCGCGGCGCGGGCCGCGGCGGGCTGGGCCGGCGACCGGCTGCGGAGCTACCGTCGCTCCGACGGCGAGCTGGTGCTGGTCTGGGTCACGGTCTGGGACAGCCTCGAGGATGCCCGGGAGCTCCACCGCGCCCTGACCGACCACCTGAACGTGCGCTACGCGCGGCAGGGGGCGGTCTGGACCTCCGGGCACGGCGTCGCGGCCACGCGGATGCGCGGGCGCCGCGTGGTCATCGTCGACGGCGCCCGGGACGAGCGACAGGCCCGGGCGGTGCTCGCGCGGTGCCGCTGACCGATTCCGGTAGGAGGCAGGGTTCGGCCGCTGCGGCGTTTCAGAACAGCAGGTGGGCGAAGACCTTGGCGTCGCCGAGCAGGTTGCCGACGATGCAGTACTCGTTGGGGCCGTGCATCGTCTCGTCCATCCGGGCCCAGACCGCGGCGGAGAAGCCCTTGCGCCGGATGCAGGCGGCCACCGTGCCGCCGCCGATGCCCATCGGCCGGGCCTCCACGCCGTAGACCGTCCGGATCGCGCGCTGCAGCGCGCCGACCACCGGCGCGTCGTTGGCGGTCGGGGGGGCGGCGTCCATGCGCTGCACGGCCAGGACCTCGGTGCTCGTGCCCCGCGCGGCGTCGATGTCGGCGGCCGCGGCCTTCACCGCCTCGATGACCTGGCTCAGGTCGTAGTCGGGCATCACGCGGCAGTCGAGGTAGAAGGTGTGCTCGCCAGGGATCGTGTTCACGTTCTGGACGCCGGGATCGATCTTGGTCACCGCGAACGTGCTCTCGGGTGGATCGAAGACATCGTTGCGCTTGTCGAAGCGCCGGGGCAGGGCCTCGTCGAGCTTGACGATCAGGTGGGCCGCGGCGAGGTGGGCGTTGATCCCCCGCTCGGGGGTCGAGCCGTGCGTCGAGCGGCCCTTCACCGTGACCTTGATCCAGACGATCCCCTTCTCGGCGACCTCGATGGCAGACCCGTCGGGCTCGCCGCCGTCGGGGACGACGATGATGTCGTCGGCGCCGAAGATCTCGTGATGATCGAGCAGGTGCTCGATGCCCAGCCTGTTGCCGGTCTCCTCGTCGGCGACGAACAGCAGCCCCAGGTCGCGCGCGGGCTGCACGCCCTCGTCGTGCAGCGCCTGGGCGAGGAGCAGCGAGGCGACGAGGCCCTGCTGGTTGTCCTCGACGCCGCGGCCGTAGATCTTGTCGCCCTCGACCCGCACCTCCCAGGGATCGCTGTCCCAGTCCTCGAGCTTGCCGGCCGGGACGACGTCCATGTGGCTCATGAGCCAGACGGTGCGCGAGCGGTCCTTGCCGGGGATCCGGGCGACGATGTTCGGGCGGGTTCCGCTGCTGACCCGCTGGTCCTCGGCCCGGATCACCTCGATCTCCTTCACGCCCATCTGCTCCAGCAGCCCGAGGATCAGCTGGGCTTTCTTCTCTTCCCCGTCTCCGCCGCTGCCCGGATCAAGGGCCGGGACGGCGGTGAGCTTGCGCTCGAGCTCGATCGCTAGATTTCGGAAGCTGTCGATGCGGGTAGCCACCCGTTGGGCTTCACTGGACATGACTCCTCCTTCGCATGTGCGTTGTACTGCAGCCGCGGAAAGAGGGTCAACCTGTCAGAAATGGCACAGTCCTGCACAACCCGTGTCACAGATTCCTGACGGCCACGGGGGAAAAAACCTTTGTAAATGTGTGGGTCTCCTGGCTCGGGGGGCTGGCCCGCAGTTTGCTGAACCTTATGCCATGCCTCTGGCAACACAGGAGCTAGCATGTTGATTCGAATCTTGACGGTGGGCGCTGTCGGCCTCCTCGTGGGATGCGCCACCCAGTCCAGCCCGACACCTGCGTGGAACCCATCGATGTCAAACGTCTTTTCCAACGACGACGTGCGACCGGACGAGACCCCACGGGAGTACTGGACCGCGGAGGACGAGGAGCTGCTGCTCCGGCGGATGGGCTTCGCCGACACCGTGGTCCTCGGCACGCTTCGTGTGTTGACCCAGTACAACCGCGGCGGGGTGGCGACCCAGCTGACCCTCGCCTTCAAGCCGGACGAGGTGCTGTTCGGCAAGGTGGCGACGGACGAGGATGACGAGATCTCCCTGCAGCCGGACCCGGAGAGCCAGGAGTTTCGCAGCGCGCTCCGTCTCCAGCGCAGCCTCCCGGGGACCCGGTACCTCCTGTTCCTCAAGCAGCGGCCGGGGGTCGGTCCGCGCTGGGCGGTCTACTACCCGAGCGCCCGGCTCCTCGACGAGGTTCGCAGCCGCTACGCGTGGCTCCGGCAGCACCAGCAGGCCAGCCACAAGATGTAGCCGATTGCATCGCCCGATTTCCCCAATAGACTTGCCGTACCTGACGTTGTATGTAACCGAGCGCGATGTACGGCTGGCTAATCATCATCGGCTTGCTGGTCTTCCTCTATCTCTGGTACTCGAGCCGGGGAGGGGCGGCCGCACAGCGTGGCATTCTGAGCTTCGGCAAGAGCCGGGCCCGGGAGGCCACGGGCGAGACGGTGACCTTCGAGGACGTGGCCGGGGTGGACGAGGCCCAGGAGGAGCTGCAGGAGGTCGTCGACTTCCTCAAGAGCCCTGACCGCTACGCCGAGATCGGCGCCCGGATCCCCAAGGGCGTTCTGCTTGTCGGACCGCCGGGCACGGGCAAGACCCTGCTCTCCCGCGCCGTGGCCGGGGAGGCCGGCGTCCCGTTTTACCACCTGTCCGGCTCGGACTTCGTCGAGATGTTCGTCGGCGTCGGCGCGGCGCGGGTCCGTGACCTGTTCGAGAAGGCGCGGAACAACGCCCCCTGCATCATCTTCATCGACGAGCTGGACGCCCTGGGCAAGGCCCGCGGCTCCGGGTTCTCCCACGACGAGCGCGAGCAGACCCTGAACCAGCTGCTGGCCGAGATGGACGGCTTCGACCCGACCAAGGGCGTGATCTTGATGGCGGCGACCAACCGGCCGGAGATCCTCGACCAGGCCCTGCTGCGTCCCGGGCGCTTCGACCGCCACGTGCTGGTCGACCGCCCGGAGAAGGAGGGGCGGCGACAGATCCTCAAGATCCACATCCGCAACGTCCAGCTGGACGACACGGTGGACCTGAACCTGGTCGCCGGCCGCACGCCGGGGTTCGCCGGCGCCGACCTGGCCAACCTGGTGAACGAGGCGGCGCTCCTCGCCGCGCGGCGTCGCAAGTCCAAGGTCAGCATGGCCGAGTTCGAGGAGGCCATCGAGCGCGTGATGGTGGGGCTGGAGAAGAAGGGGCGGGTGATGAGTCAGACGGAGCGCGAGATCGTCGCCTACCACGAGCTCGGGCACGCGGTCGTCTCCGAGGTGCTCCCCGGCGCGAACCCGGTGCAGAAGGTCTCCATCGTCCCGCGGGGGATGGGGGCGCTGGGGATGACCTGGCAGCGCATCACCGAGGACCGCTACCTGATGACCGCCACCGAGCTCCGCCACCGGGTCGCGGTTCTGCTCGGCGGGCGGGCCTCGGAGCTCCTGTTCCTCGGCGAGCCCTCCACCGGCGCCCAGGACGATCTGGCCAAGGCCACGGACATCGCCAGCGACATGGTCCGCAAGTACGGCATGAGCCAGCTCGGGCTGCGGACCTACGAACGGCCCCGGGCGGCCCTGGTGAACCCCGAGCTCCCGACGGCGACGCCGCGCGACCACGGGGACAAGACCGCGGTGAGCATCGACCGCGAGGTGGACCGGATCATCGAGGAGGGGCTGGCGCTGGCGACGCAGGTTCTCGAGGAGCGCAAGGAGATCATCAAGGGGCTGGCAAGCCGGCTGATGGACGAGCAGCAGCTCACCGGCACGGAGGTCCGCGAGGCCCTGGGGCTGCCCGAGCCCGAGCCCGACGAACCCGTGGGTGACGCCGCGAGCTCGAAGAAGGACGAGGAGGGGAAGGTGCTCGCCCCCACCGACGAGAAGCCGAGCTCGCTGTAGCGCTCCCCAAAAGCCCTGGCGCACCCCTGTAGTTTTACCTATGCTTACCCCGCTTCGCGCGGCGGAGCAGCAGCAACGGAGAAGCATGCGATGTGGGACTACACGAAGAAGGTGAAGGAGCACTTCCTTAACCCGCGCAATGTCGGGTACATCCCGGAGCCGGACGGCCTCGGCGAGGTGGGCTCGCTGGCCTGCGGCGACGCCCTGCGGCTGATGTTCAAGCTGGACCAGCAGGGCCGGATCGAGGACGCCAAGTTCCAGACGTTTGGCTGTGGATCCGCCATCGCCTCGTCCTCGGCCCTGACCGAGATCATCAAGGGGATGACGCTGGAGGAGGCCGAGAAGGTCACCAACCAGCAGATCGCCGAGTACCTGGGCGGGCTCCCGGAGCAGAAGATGCACTGCTCGGTGATGGGGCGCGAGGCGCTGGAGGCGGCGATCGAGAACTACCGCACGGGCCAGACCGGGGCGAAGAAGCTCGAGGGGCGGGTCACCTGCATCTGCTTCGGCGTGACCGAGAAGGACATCGAGCGCGCGATCCAGGAGAACCACCTGACCACGGTGGAGGAGGTCACCAACTACACCAAGGCCGGCGGCGGGTGCGGCGGCTGTCACGGGGAGATCGAGGAGATCATCTCCCGGGTCACGGGCCAGCCCCCGACCGCGGAGCCGATCAAGGAGAAGCCCAAGAAGCGGCTGACCAACATCCAGAAGATCCAGATGATCACCGAGACCATCGAACGCGAGGTGCGCCCCGCGCTGCGCAAGGACGGCGGCGACATCGAGCTCATTGACGTGGACGGCGACACGGTGATCGTGGCGCTGCGCGGCAACTGCGCCCAGTGCCGGGTGGCCAACTTCACCCTGCGGGACGTGGTCCAGGCCAAGCTGCGCGAGTTCGTCCACGAGGATCTCGTCGTCGTGGAGGAGCAGGCATGACCGCGCACCGGCAGGTGTACCTGGACAACAACGCCACCACGATGTGCGCGCCCGAGGTGGTGTCGGCGATGGAGCCCTACTGGAACGGGCGCTACGGCAACCCCTCCAGCATGCACAGCTTCGGCGGCGACGTGCGCCGCGAGGTCGACCAGGCGCGGGGCGAGATCGCCGCGCTGCTCGGCGCCCAGCCCTCCGAGATCGTGTTCACGAGCGGCGGGTCGGAGAGCGACAACCTGGCGATCCGGGGCACCGTGGAGGCGCTGGGCGGGCAGAAGCGCCACATCATCACCACCCGCGTGGAGCACCCCGCCGTGCGCGGCCTGTGCCACCACCTGCAGAAGCAGGGCTACCGCCTGACGGAGCTGCCCGTCGACTCCGAAGGGACCCTGGACCTGGACCTGCTCGCCCAGGCGATCACCCCCGACACCGCCATCGTCTCCATCATGTGGGCCAACAACGAGACCGGCGTCGTGTTCCCGATGGAGGAGATCGCCCGGATCTGCAAGTCCAGGCGCGTCGTGCTCCATACAGACGCTGTCCAGGCCGCGGGGAAGATCCCCATCGACGTCTCGCGGCTGCCCGTGGACCTGCTCTCCATCTCCGGACACAAGCTGCACGGCCCCAAGGGGATCGGGGCGCTCTACGTGCGCAAGGGGACCAAGCTCGTGCCGCTGATCATCGGCGGGCATCAGGAGGGCGGCAAGCGCGCCGGCACCGAGAACGTGACCGGGATCGTCGGCCTGGGCCAGGCTTGCTCCCTGGCGCGCAAGTACTTGACCGAGGAGTTCGGCTACGTCCGCGGGCTGCGCGACCGACTGCAGCAGGGGATCGTGTCCGGCTGCGAGGGGGTGCGGATCAACGGGAAGAACCGCCTCCCCAACACCCTGAACGTGAGCTTCGAGTATGTCGAGGGCGAGGCGATCCTGCTGCTCCTGGACGAGCTGGGGATCAGCGCGTCCTCGGGCTCGGCCTGCGCCTCGGGGTCCCTGGAGCCGTCGCACGTGATGCGCGCGATGGGCGTGCCCTTCACGGCCGCCCACGGCTCGATCCGCTTCAGCCTCAGCCGCTACAACACAGGGGAGGAGATCGACTACGTGGTGCAGCACCTGCCGAAGATCATCGACAGGCTTCGTGAGATCTCTCCCTTCGTCGGCGGCCGGGAGTGGCACGGGACGCCCCTGCCCGGGCACTCGCACTGAGGGGCGCGATGAAGAGGTATCGCTGCACGGCCTGCGAGTACGAGTACGATCCGGAGGCGGGAGACCCGGACAACGGGATCCCGCCCGGAACACCATTCGAGGAGCTGCCGGACGACTGGGTCTGTCCCCTCTGCGGGGTGGACAAGGAGATGTTCGAGCCGGCGGACTAGAAAGAACTGACGAGGAGCGACGATGAACCTGGAACAGGCGATCAAGACGGCCATCGAGTACGAGAACAAGGTCCACGCGACCTACAGGGAAGCCGAGGAGAAGGCCGGCGACCCGGTGGGCAAGCGCATCTTCGGCGTGCTGGCCAAGGAAGAGCAGGGCCACATCGACTACCTCAACCACTGCCTCGACGAGTGGACGAAGACCGGCAAGATCACCGAGCGGAAGCTGGAGACGGTGATCCCGCCCCGGGACCGGATCGAGGCTGGCCTGGAGGCGATGAAGCGCAAGGTCGAGGACGACAAGAAGCAGATGACCACCGTGGAGGTCGAGCTGCTGCAGAAGGCGGTCGAGGCCGAGCAGACCACCAGCGGCTTCTACAAGAAGATGGTGGCCGAGCTCGACGCGGAGGGGCAGCGTCTGTTCCAGCGCTTCGTGGAGATCGAGGAGGGACACCTGGCCATCGTCCGCGCCGAGATGGACTCGGTGCAGGGCCTCGGCTACTGGTTTGACATGCCAGAGTGGCAGTTCCAGGACGGCTAGGAGGCCACCATGGACAACGCGGCGAAGGCGGTGGCCAAGGCGCTGTTCGAGGCGATCAGGGCCGAGTCCGACGGTTACAGCTTCTACAAGATGGCGGCGCAGAGCTCCCAGGACGAGAAGGGGCGCGCCGTATTCGAGCAGCTCGCCGGCGAGGAGCTGGAGCACAAGCGCTTCCTCGCCGCCCAGTACCGGTCGGTGATGGAGACGGGGAAGGTCGACGCCAGCGTCAAGCTGGGCAGGCCGGCCGACCTCTCCGGCGCGAGCCCGATCTTCTCCGAGCACCTCAAGGCTCGCCTGCAGGACGCGCACTACGAGATGAGCGCGCTGTCCATCGGCATCCAGCTCGAGCAGGGCTCGATGGCCTACTACAGGGAGCAGGCCGGGCGCCACGACGACCCGGCGATCAAGGGGTTCTTCGAGGAGCTGGCCGACTGGGAGCGGGGCCACTACGAGGCCCTGATGCGCCAGCAGGAGTCGCTGAAGGACGACTACTGGTACGGCGCCGGCTTCTCCCCGTTCTGACCGATGTCGCCCCGGCTCTCCAGGAGACAGCGCCGGCGTCAGGCCCTCGAGGAGCGGCTGCGCTCCCGGGACCTGGCGGGCCTGCGTCAGCTCGCCGCGGAAGACCCGAACGTGCTCAGCGGCCTCGTCGGGCTGCTCAACGAGCGCGATGACCTCCTGCGCTGGCGGGCCATCGAGGCGCTGGGGCTGCTCTGCGCCGAGCGCGTCGGGCAGGGGGAGGACAGCATGGCCACCGTGCGCGATCTGGTGCGGCGGCAGCTCTGGTCGATGAACGACGAGTCGGGCAACGTCGCCTGGCACGCGGCCGAGGCCCTGGGGGAGATCCTGCACCGCGTCCCCCCACTGGCGGACGAGTTCGCCCACATCCTGCTGCAGCACCTCGAGATGCCCATCTTCCGCGCCGGCGTGCTCTGGGCCGTGGGGCGTCTGGCCTCGGCGCGCCCCGAGCTGTTCCGGGAGCAGGCAGCGGAGCTGTCACCCTACCTCGAGGATCCCGATCCGCTGGTGCGGGCCCACGCGGCCTGGGCCCTCGGAGAGCTCGGCTCGGAGGTCGCGCCGCCGAAGGGGACGCTGTTCTACGACTTCGACAGCGGGGAGCTGCGCTGACGGGGTTTACTCCGGGTATTTTTAGTATGCTATGCTACAAACCGTGAGGCGTGTCGGTTTGCTTTGGGCCATCGTGGTCCTGGCGGGGTGCGTGCGTTACAGCTCGAGACCCTGGGACCCTGACGCCACCCAATCCGCGAACGATGGGCTCAGCTCCTCGGGGGAACGGACCGTGGACGGTCCCGGCGGGGCCGAGGCCGGCCTCCCCGACGGAGAGGTGCCCAAGCCCGACGGAGAGGTGCCCAGGCCCGACGCGGCTCCCGATACCGACGCGAAGGTCCTTCTGCCGGACGTCGCGATCGACCCGCCCGATGCCGCGCCTCCGAAACCCGACGCACCGGTGCCCACCGGCACCTGGAGCCCGATGTCATCCACGGTGGGCTGGAGCCTGAACGCCATCTGGGGCACGAGCGCCACCGACATCTTCGCGGTGGGCAACCACGGGACCATCCTCCGCTGCGACGGCAGCGTCTGGAGCCCGATGTCCTCCGGGACGATCACCGATCTGCTCGGTGTCTGGGGCACGGGTCCGAGCGACGTCTACGCCGTGGGCAAGAAGGGAGAGCTGCTGCACTACAACGGAAGCGGCTGGAGCAGCGCGAGCAGCGGCGTGACCCAGGCGCTGGAGGCGGTGTGGGGCAGCGGTCCGGCGGACATCCACGCCGTGGGCTGGACCGACATTGTCCACTTCAACGGCGCGGTCTGGAGCCCGGCGCCAGTCACGACCACAGGCTCGCTGTACGCCGTGGGTGGGACAGGTCCGACGACCGTCTTCGCCGGCGGGTGGAGCGGAACCCTGTTGCGCTGGGACGGAGCAAGCTGGTCCTCCGTCAGCTCCGGCACGACGCTGACCCTGTACGGGATCTTCGGCTTCAAGGGGGGCGACGCTTTCGCCGTCGGTGGTGGGGGAACGATCCTGCGCTTCAACGGGACGAGCTGGACGACCATGACCACGAACACCAAAGACGAGCTCTACGCCGTGTGGGGCAGCAGCACGAGCCACGTCGTGGCCGTGGGGGAGCTCGGGCGGATCCAGCGATTCGACGGCTCGAGCTGGTCACCGATGACCTCCGGCACCAACAGCGGGCTGAACGGGATCTGGGGGGTCAACGCTGGTTTGATGTACGTGGTGGGGGCGAACGGACTGGTGCTGCGCTACCAGTGATGCGTGGGTCTAGGGCCAGTTCGAGGGCGGGGCGCACTCGGAGCTGGTCTGGCCGTTGTTGAAGGTCATCCGGCAGACCAGACCCGGCTGACAAACGGCGGCGGCGAAGGCGCCGCTCGCGGTCTGGCAGCTCGCGCCCTGGGGCTGGCTGTGCTGCGGAATGCAGCTGTGGTTCACGTAGCAGATGCCGCCGCCGCACTGGCTGTCGTTGTTGCAGCTGCCAACGCCGGAAGGGCCGGGCTGGGGCTGGTCGCCGGGCTGGGGCTGGTCGCCCGCCGGCTGGTCGGCGGCCTGGCACTTGGCCTGGTCGTTGTGGTGCGGCACGCTGCTCACGCACTGCCCCTTGTCCTGGAACTGCTGGCAGACGCGGACCAGACGGCAGCGAGCGCCGTCGGGCTCAAGGCACTGGTAGTGGGTGTAGTTGGGCAGCTGCCACTCGGGACGCTCCAGCATCTCGGTGCAGTTGTCGTTCAGGTTGACCTTCGCGATGTCGTAGCAGAAGCCGTGCTGCGGGTCGCTCCAGCAGTCGCCGATGCGGAAGATGTTGGGCTGGCCGGCGGGCTGACCGGGCTGACCGGGCTGACCGGGCTGGCCGGGCTGGCCGGGGGTGCCGCCGCTGTTGTTGGGGCAGAGAAAGGGCAGCAGCGAGCAGAGCAGGTTGTTGAGGAACATCGGGGTGCGCTCGCCGGCGGGCAGCAGCTCGCTGCACTGGCGCTGCAGCACGGCCTCGGCCTGGGCCGTGGCCTGGGCGTCGCAGGCGCCGCTCACCGTCATCTCGGAGGCGCCGAGGCAGCCGGCCACGTGCTGGGCCGCCAGCTCGCAGCTCGTGGGCTCGGAGCCGCCCACGTCGCCGAGGTTGCAGCCAATCAGCGCCACGCTTGCCATCATCACCATCGCTGCTCTCATTGTCTCCTCCTCGCTCGCCCTTACCCTTCTGCAGGCTCCGTGCCGTCTGTGTAAAATTTTGAAATTGCTTGGCAAACATTGAAGAAGCCGACCGCGGGCCGGCACCATGCCGACCCGGTCCAGGCGGGTGAGGCGATTTCAACTACTTGATCGGACTGACCAGCCTAGCTAGTCTGACCAACACAACAGCCACCCAAATTTTGCATGTGAAACTAGCGGCTTACGTTTGATGGCCAGGCCGGTGACCGGTGCTGGGGTCAACCCTTCCCCTCGTGCTAGGGTTGGCAGCACGATTGAGGAGGGAGCCATGGCGACCAAGAAGAAGACCGAGACCAAGAAAAAGGCCACGCGCAAGAAGAAGCTCCAGGGCGAGCCGGGCTCCCGTGGGCTGGAGGCCGCCTCGCTCGCGGAGGGCAAGCCCCCGGCCGGGCTCGCCGATCTCGCCCGCGCGGTGCAGGCCGACGCCGGCGCGGTGCTCGGCAGCTTTCGCGATCCCATCGGAGGCCACTGGCAGCTCCTGGCCGCCCTGCCCCTGGACCGGATCTCGCCCACGCCGTTCCAGCGCGACCTGTCCGAGACCCACGTGGCCCGGCTGACCGAGGTGATCCACCGGCTCGATCGCTTCCTCGACCCGCTGGTGGTGGTGCGCGGTCACGAGGGCGGCTACTGGACGCCCAACGGCTACCACCGCCTGGCCGCCCTGCAGCGTCTCGGCGCCCGGTCGGTGGTCGCGCTCCTCGTCCCCGAGGAGCAGCTGGCCTACCAGATCCTCGCCCTGAACACCGAGAAGGCCCCGAACCTCAAGGAGCGCGCGCTGGAGGTGATCCGCATGGCCAAGCTGCTGGCCACCCTGGATCCGCGCAAGGAGCGGGACTTCGCCGCCGAGTTCGACATGGCGGGGCTGCTCACCCTGGGGATCTGCTACGAGGAGCGGGCCCGCTTCTCGGGCGGGGCCTACCAGTCCCTGCTCAAGCGCATCGACGACTTCCTCGACGAGAAGCTGCCCGCCGCGTTGCAGCTGCGGGCCAAGCGGGCCGGCCTGCTCATGGAGCTCGATGACGCCGTGGCCGAGGTGGTCGCCGAGATCAAGAAGCGAGGCGTCGAGGGGTACGCGGTCCGCGGCTTCGTCATCGCCCACATCAACCCGCTCCACGGGGAGAAGGGCAAGAAGACGGCCGAGTTCGACGGGACGATCAAGAAGATGATCGGCGCGGCGAGGAAGCTCGACGTCGACGCGATCAACCCCGACGAGCTGGCCAGGCTGGGCGGGGGCGGCTTCCAGCCCGAGGAGTAGAACGGATCATTCGAGGGAATTGTTGGCCATCACCTTGCCCACGTACTCGTA
>Ga0316576_10001280_pt1 | contig 13363 bp, 9 predicted proteins | sample S0NA_FD_203075 | JGI IMG/M metagenome (GOLD analysis project Ga0316576, IMG submission 203075) | Rhizosphere microbial communities from salt marsh grasses in Alabama, United States - S0-2_050615r3r5 | ecosystem: Host-associated > Plants > Roots > Rhizosphere | place: USA: Alabama | collected... | reverse complement strand
TGTGTTGGCTGGACTTTTCTTGGCAACCCTACTTGCGATTTCCTTGATACCCACAAATGCTGTGGCCGGACCCATCAAGCTCAGCTATGCGAACTTTCCCCCTGCACCTACTTTTCCCTGTGTCCAGATGGAACGCTGGAAAAAGGAGGTAGAAGCAAGAACCAATGGAAAGGTTCTGATCAACACCTTCCCGGGCGGAACCCTCCTGGGGGCCAAAAACATGATGGATGGTGTGATTGCGGGTCAGGCCGACATCGGGTGTCTCTGCATGGCCTACCAGCCGGGGCGTTTCATGATTACCAATGCCACCGCACTGCCCGTCGGTTTTCCGAATGCGACCTCGGCGAGCCTCACTCTCTGGGATCTCTACAAAAAATACAAGCCGGAAGCGTTTGCAAAGGTGAAGGTGCTCACCATGTTCACCTGTGCGCCTGCCAATATCTATGCCAAAGTTCCTGTAAGAAATCTAGATGATATCAAGGGATTACAGTTGAGAGCTTCCGGAGGTGTGGCTGCGGTTTTGAAAGCTTTGGGTGCAACTGCTGTCGGAATGCCCCAATCGGCAACGCCTGAAGCTCTTCAAAAGGGAGTAGTGAAAGGTGCCGCATCTTCACTGGAAACCCTGAAGGATTTCAAATATGCGGAGATGTGTAGATACGTGACGATGTTGAACGGCCCGGTCTATCCCTTTGCGGTAGTCATGAACATGGATAAGTGGAATAGCCTGCCCGCGGATGTCCAAAAGGTGTTTGATGGCATGGCAGTCCAGCAATGTGTATGGACAGGATTATACATGGACAATCATGTGAATGAATCCATCGCCTGGTCGAAGAAGAATTACAATATAGAGATTACGGTACTGCCGAAGGATGAAAAAGCAAAATGGGACAAACTGCTTGAACCGATTACGGGGAAATGGATTTCGAGTGCAGAGGCAAAGGGACTGCCGGCCAAAGACATTGTGAGAGACATAAAAGCCTTTGGGGCTATGTATGCGGCCGAATAAAGGCGTTGATGGCAAGCAACGGCTGCAGATTGTGTGATGCATTTTATCCATAGTATCCAGGGTCTGCAGCCATTTTTCCAAGATTATGATGCCACAAGAATAAGCTGGATTTGCATACCAATAGAGCGTCGGGGGCGGATATGCGTATTCTTGAGAAAATAAGCCGATACTTAAACCAGATTCTCCTCTGGATTGCCGGTTTTCTCTTGGCGGTCATGGTTGCCCTGACCTGCGGAAATATTTTCCTCCGTGTGGTCTGGGTGCCCATCAGGGGGACTTTCGAGCTCATGGGATACCTGGGGGCCGTGGTCACAGCCTTTGCCCTCGGTTACACCCAGATGAGACAGGGACACATTGCGGTGGATATCCTGGTATTGGGATTTCCAAAAAAGGTGCAACAATTTCTGAGGGGGATCAACAGTTTCATCTGTATGGGCTTTTTTGCCATAGTAGGATGGCAGGTTGCAAAGTATGCCACGAACCTCTGGAAAACAGGCGAAGTGACCGAGACCCTGAGGATTGCGTATTTCCCGTTTACCTATGCGACGGCCCTTGGATGTTTTTCCCTGGCGCTGGTCTTTCTGGTTGAGGGGCTGCACTCCTTTGCCGGAAATGGGGAGGTGACAAGGTGAGTCTTGCCGCAATTGGAGTCATAGGAATCATCTGCCTCCTCTTGGTGCTTTTTTTCTTGGGAATGCCGGTTGGCTTTGCTATGGCCATTGTCGGGTTCTGCGGTTTCTGGCATGTGGTCTCCTTTCAAGCTGCCATTAACATGGTTGGCACAGATGTGTGGGCAACGTTCTCCAAATACGGCCTCACGGTGGTCCCTCTCTTTATTTTCCTCGGATATATTGCGTTCAATTCCGGGATCGCGGACCGATTATATGATGCGGCCTATAAATGGTTCGGCCATTGGCGGGGCGGACTTGCTATCGCCACCATAGGGGCCGACGAACTGTTTGCCGCCATTTGCGGGTCCAATACCGCCACCGTTGCCACCATGGGCGCAGTAGCACTGCCGCAGATGAAAAAATACGGCTACGGATCGTTGCTCAGCAGCGGTACCATTGCTACGGGGGGGACCCTGGGAACGGTAATGCCGCCCAGTGTGGTACTCATTATCATCGGTCTGCAGACGCAGCAGTCCATCATCAAGCTTTTTCTCGCGGGGATTCTGCCCGCGGTGCTCTTGGGGTGTCTGTTCCTTCTGACAATTTTTGTCGTCTGCATGTTTCGCCCCGACCTCGGTCCTTCAGGCCCCAGGACCAGCGTGAAGGAGAAGTTTAAATCTCTCCTGGGCGTCATCGAGGCGGTAGCCATATTTGTCCTGGTCATCGGCGGCCTTTACCTGGGCATTTTCACCCCTACCGAGGCGGGAGCGGCGGGTGTTTTTTTTACGCTTGCTGTTACGGTTCCCTTCGGAAGGCTCAAGTGGAAAGGACTCATTGATTCCTTCAAGGATACCCTCAAGATTTCAGCGATGGTCTTCTTCCTGGTAACGGGAGCCATCATCTTCGGCCGTTTCCTGGCGATCACGAGGCTGCCTTTCAGCGTCGCGGAATTTGCCAGTGCCCTGCCGGTATCGCGCTATGTGGTCCTTGCCATCGTGTTGATGATCTATATTATCGGTGGATGTTTTGTCGATTCCCTGGGGTTTCTGGTGCTGACTATTCCGATTTTCTTCCCCCTCGGCATGGCCCTGGGATTCGATCCCATATGGTACTCCATTATCCTGACCATGGTAACCACCATGGGCGCAATCACTCCTCCTGTGGGGGTGAATATTTATGTGGTCAAGGCCATTAATCCCGACATCGAACTTTCCACTATTTTTAAGAGCATCTCCTTTTTCTTGGTGGCATGTGTTATCAGTATCATCATCCTGATTCTTTTTCCGAAAATCGCGTTGTTCATACCACATATGGCCCGATAGATTTCTGTTGGGGCCGCAAACTTGAAAAGAGGTATCAGTGACCATGGGAAAGAGCTTCATGCCCTCTTTAAAATCGACGGAAGAACTGCGGGACCGGCAGCTTCGGGGTCTTCAATGGACGGTCAATCATGCATACAGCGGTTCGCCGTTCTATAAAGAAAAGATCGATCAGGCCGGTATACGCCCGGAGGAGGTGAAGTCTCTGGAGGATCTCAAGAAACTCCCCTTGACCACTGCGAAGGACCTTCAGGAAGGATACCCGTTTCCCCTGCTCTCCATCCCCTTTGAAAAGGTGGTCCGCATGCATGCTTCTTCCGGAACAACGGGGAAAAGAAAGGTTCTCTGTTACAGCCGGAAGGATATTGAGGATTGGACACACATGTTTGCCCGTTGCTACGAGATGGCGGAACTCACACCGAAAGATCGCGTCCAGATTGCCGTCGGATACGGGGTTTGGACTGCGGGTGTGAGTTTTCAGGCAGGATGTGAAGCGTTTGGCGCCATGGCCATCCCTGCGGGACCGGGGAATCTCGACATGCAGTGCCAATTCCTGGTCGATTTTCAGAGTACGGTCATGTGCTGTACGGCTTCAATGGGGCTCCTCATGGCGGAAGAGGTGAATCGGCGCGGTCTCAGGGAGAAGATCAATCTCAAGAAGATGATATTTGGATCGGAGCGTTCCAGTGATTCCATGCGGAGACGCATCGGCGAACTTCTGGGGCTCGAGCACATGTTTGACATACCCGGCATGACGGAACTCTATGGCCCTGGCACCGGCCTCGATTGTATCCATCATGCGGGTATACACTACTGGGCGGACTATTACATCCTGGAGATCCTGGATCCTGAGACCCTGCAGCCGGTGCCTGACGGGGAGACCGGTGAAATGGTTGTGACAACGCTTAAGAAGGAGGCCGCACCGCTGATTCGGTATCGCACCAGGGACCTGACGCGACTGATCCGTGGGCAATGCCCATGCGGTTCGCTGCTTCCCCGGCACGACAGGCTCCTCGGCAGATCCGATGACATGATCATTTTCAGAGCCGTCAATATCTATCCCGGCCAGATAGATCATGCCCTCTCGGGGATCGAGGGGATCGGCAGTGAATATCAGATAATTGTCGACCGGGAAGCGGATGGAAAGGACTATATGAATCTGAAGGTGGAACGGGCGCAAGGGGTTGACAAGGCCCAGGATTCAGCGTTGATACAGAAGATTAGAGGGGAAATCAAGAATCAGATCATGGTGAGTGTTGCGGTGGAAGTTGTGGAGTACGGATCGTTGCCCCGTTCAGAAAGAAAGAGCAAACGGGTGTTTGACAAGAGGGAGGCGTAGCGGGGAACGTGAACATACTGCATGAGCAGGTTTGAACAGGAAAAAACGGGATAAAGATGAGGAATTTTCATGAAAAAATTTGACTACTACCAGCCTGATAACCTCGGCCAGGCATTCAAGCTGAAGGAAAAAAGCGGGGAAAACGCGAAGTACATTGCAGGAGGGACCGATCTGATCATACGGATAAAACAGAAGGCAGTCCAACCGGATGCGCTTATTTCCCTGCGGAGGATCGATTCCCTGAAAGGATTCGAGGAAAATGGAAATATTTCCATCGGAAGCATGACCCTTTTCAGGGACATGGAACGAAATGAATTATTGAAGAAAGCCTGCCCGGCTCTGGTGGAAGCGGTGCGTGTCCTTGCCAACCCGCAGGTGAGAAATGTGGCGACCCCGGGCGGAAATATCAGTAACGCCGCCCCTTCGGCTGATTGCGCACCACCGCTCCTGGTCATGGATGCAACTGTGACCGTTGCGGGACCCGGCGGGGAGCGGGACATTCCCATTGAAGACTTTTTTTTGGGACCAGGCAAGACCCGTATGGATCCTACTGAGATCGTGACGCGCATCATGATTCCGAAAACCCCTGCGGGCACGGGTATGGCTTTTCTGAAGATGGGGCGCGTTACCCAGGATATCGCCCTAGCCAATGTCGCGGTCCTGCTGGTGATGGAGGGAGAGACATGCCGTAAATGCCGGGTGGCCGCCGGTGCGGTGGCACCGGTTCCCTTGAGATTACACACAGTGGAAACATTGCTTGAAGGCAGGAACATCAAAAAGGATCTCACGGAGGAGGCCGGTAGGAGAGCATCCGCCGAGGTCCAACCCATTACCGACGTGCGGTCAACCGAAGAGTATAGAAGGCAGGTTTCGGGGACGCTGGTGAAAAGAGCCATCGAGGCGGCTGTAAAACGGGTTTCCTGAAGAAGCTAAGAACCTGATAAAGTACACAGGTAAACGATTGAAAACGTACTATGAGAGGAATCGAATGAAAAAAGAAATTCATTTTCGCTTGAACGGGTACGAGGTAGCCGCTGAAGTGGAATCACACAAGATGCTTTTGAACGTCCTGCGGGAGCAGTTTCACCTGACCGGGACCAAAGAAGGATGCGGCCAGGGAGAGTGCGGCGCCTGCACGGTCCTCGTGGATGGTCTGAATGTAGATTCATGCCTTTATCCCGCTTTCGAGGTGGAAGGGAAATCCGTGACGACCATTGAGGGGTTGGTAGGGGAAGGGAATGTTTTGCATCCCATTCAAAAAGCCTTTGTTGAAGGCGGAGGAATTCAGTGCGGATTCTGTACCCCGGGCATGATCATGTCCGCCAAGGCCCTTTTGGATGAAACACCCGATCCCGATGAGGCGGAGATAAAAAGAGGGATTTCCGGGAACCTGTGCCGTTGTACGGGATACGTTCAGATTATTGAATCCATTGAAAAGGCAAAAGAATTTGTGCAGGCCGAGTCAGCAGATGAGACCGATTGATAACGGGAAAAGGAGTTAGCGCTACTGCTCACGGAAGCCTACACAGGGGGATCAAATGCAAGAATTCAGTTTCATCGGGACAGAGACACCAAGGCCTGACGCGGCGGATAAGGCCGCGGGGAAGGCGCTCTATATCCACGATCTCAGCCGTCCGGGGATGCTCTACGGCAAGATCAAGTTCAGCGAATATGCCCATGCCAGGATCAAAAGCATTGATACATCCAGGGCGGAAAAACTGCCCGGAGTGAGAGCGGTCGTCACAGGGTACAACACGCCGGAAGTCCGGATAGGATTTATCCGAGACAATTTTGCCCTGAAGAAAGACAAGGTGCGGCAGTTCCGGGACGAAGTGGCGGCAGTAGCGGCGATAGACCCGGAAATAGCGGAAGAGGCAGTGGATCTCATCCATGTCGAATACGAGGAGTTGCCGGGAGTTTTCTCTCCAGAAGAGGCGCTGCAGGAGGGGGCTCCTCTTGTCCATGAGGTCGATGTACGAGGGCGGCCGAAGACGGATAACCGAGTGCCCGTCCCCTGGAAGTTTGTTTCCGGGGACGTGGAAAAGGCGAAGGAAAAGGCGGCCTACTGGGCGGAAAGCCATTTTGAGACGCCCCTTATACAGCAGTCATGCATGGGAACGGCGGGCTGTATTGCGGAATTCGACCTGCAGAACAATCTTCTCATACACACGAAGACCCAGATCCCGTTTCTGGCACAGAACGATTTCAACCGTGCTCTGGCGGCCTTGGGGCTCAAGGGAAAGAATTCCAGGGTTATCGTACCAACTCTCGGGGGATCTTTCGGCACCGGACTGGATACCCATGGATATGAATACATTGCTATATTGCTGGCCTATAAGACCGGCAGGCCGGTCAAGATCATTCTCACGAGAGAAGAAGAATTTACCGCCCTTTCTCCGAGGCAGCCTTCCAAAAGCCACATCATCCAAGGATGTGACGGCGAGGGGAAACTGCTCTTCCGAGATATCCGCATGGTCCTTGACAACGGGGCCTACACTTCCTGGGGAGCAACAACCCCGAGCGTGATGATGCTGCCGATCTCTTCGTTATATCGAGTTCCGAACGTCTTCTTTGAGACGGCAATTGTCTATACCAACAATACCTATTGCCAGGCCATGCGGGGATATGGAAATCCCCAGGCAGCCTGGGCACTGGAAAGCAATTTGGATGAACTGGCGGAAAAAGCCGGCATGGATCCGTACGAATTCCGGCGGAAGAATGCAAATATCCCCAATGATATTACCCCGATGGGTCTTCACATTACCACCTGTGGGCTGAAAGAATGTCTGGATACGGTAGCGGACAAATTGCAGTGGAGGGAAAAGCGCGGCAGAGAGAGTGGAAAGGCCCGCGGCGTGGGTATGGCATCCCTCTTTCACGTGGGCGGTTCCGGCCGGGTCTACCGATCCGACGGGTCCGGCATCATCCTCAAGCTGGATGATTTCGGAAATGTCTCGGTGATCAGCGGTGGCATTGAAATGGGACAAGGCTTTGGTGTCGCGCTGTGCCTGGCTACTGCAGAGGCGCTGGGGGTGACTCCCGACAAGGTGACCGTTATTACGGGGGATACGGCCACCTGCCCCTGGGATGTGGGAACCCATGCGAGCAGAGGAGCGTTCACGTCTTGTAATGCCGCCATTCTGGCATCGGAAAAGGCGAGAAAAAAGATATTCGAACTGGCCTCTGAACATTTTATGTCCAGGGTCAAGAGCAAGATGAAGAAGCAAAAGAGGAAAAACCCCGATTTTGAGATTCCGGATCTTGATTACGAGCGCATTTGTGATCCGACGGAGTTTGATATGAGGGAGAATATGCTGTTTCTGAAGGAGGAACCAAAGAATGCTTATCTCCGCGTGTCTTTGGGCGATATCCTTCGGGCGGCCCACTATAAGGAGCAGGGGACCATGGTGGTCACGGAGGCTTTTTATGACCCCTGCAATCAGATGATCGACGCAAAAACCTGCCACGGGAACCTCTCGGCTACCTATATTTTTGGCACCCAGGGGGCTGAGGTTGAGGTGGATCTGGACACAGGACAGGTCAAGGTGCTCAATTTCGTTGCCGCCCACGATGTGGGACAGGTATTGAGCAGACACGCTATCAGAGGCCAGATTTATGGCGGCGTGGTGCAGGGAATCGGGTATGCGCTTGCGGAAGAATACAAGACGCACAAAGGAAAAAATCTGAATCCCAATTTCTTGGACTACAAAATATTTTCAGCACCGGACATTGATTTTCCCATCGAGATCGAGTGTGTGGAGACCCATGACATTGAAGGGCCCTTCGGGGCGAAAGGGGTGGGTGAGCCCGGCCTCGTGCCGACGGCCCCTGCAATTGCAAACGCTGTTTATGATGCCATCGGCGTACGGATAAAGAGTCTGCCGATTACCCCGGAAAAGGTGCTTAAGGCATTGAGAGAACGGACATAAGCAGAAAAAGGAGGGCACTGACGAGGAATTAATGAAAAAGTCCTTTGTGAGCGCAGCGGTTCCCGAGGCCATGAAAACTCCCTTCCTCAAGGCCCAGGAATACGTCGAGCGATACTTTCAGAAAAGGGAAGAAAATCCCGACAAAGGGTTGGTCAGCTTTTCAGGTGAACGCTATATCCTCGTCCGCGCCGCGTCCATGTCAAAGGAATTCTTTGATATGGTTACCTCCCTCTATGAGGATCGTGGCGTCGATGAGGCGAGGGGGGTTGCCTTTGGGCTGCTGTTTGATATCGCCCACTCCATCGGGAAGGCCGATGCGCGGAGCTTTGCCGACAAGATGGAGGTGACCGATCCCATCGAGAAACTTTCGGCGGGGCCTATCCATTTCGCCCACACGGGATGGGCCGTTGTAAATATCCTTCCCGAGTCCAACACCACTCCCGATATGAACTACTGTCTTATCTACGACCATCCCTTTTCTTTCGAGGCAAACGCCTGGCGTGAAAGCGCAGAAAAAACCGACTTCCCAGTCTGCATCATGAATGCTGGATATTCGTCAGGGTGGTGTGAAGAAAGCTTCGGTATTCCACTGGTAGCGGCGGAAATGGAGTGCCGTGCAAAGGGTGATCAGCATTGCCGGTTCATTATGGCCCCCCCGTCCACCATTGAATCACAGATTGCGCGCTACTATTCCCGTCCCCGGGCAAGGCCGACGAATTTCGGGACCGTCGATGTCCCTGAGTTTTTCCAGAGAAAACGCATGGAAGAAGAGTTGAAACGGCACCGGGTCCACCTTGAGGAACTCGTTCGAAAAAGAACCGATACGCTGACAAATATCAATAGCCGCCTTGAGAAGGAGATCTCGGAAAGAAAGCAGGCCGAAAACGCCCTCAGAAAAAGCGAGACCATGCTCCAGGCGATTTTTGATCAGACCTTTCAGTTCATTGCCGTTCTGAAACTGGATGGAACCGTGCTGAAGGTGAATAAGACGGCCATGGATTTTGTAGCAGTGAATGAACCCCAGATTCTAGGAAAGCCCTTTTGGAAAACCCCCTGGTGGACCCATTCCGAAGAGGGGCAGAAGCGCCTCAAAAAGGCAGTCCATGATGCTTCCAAAGGGACATTTGTCCGCTACGAAACCACCCATGTGGCTCCTGAAGGGACGGTCATGAATATTGATTTCTCCATTAAACCCGTACGAGGGGAAGGCGGCAGGATAGTCCTGCTGATAGCGGAAGGACGAGATATCACCGACTTCAAAAAGGCTATGGAAAATCTGCGGGTGGGAGAGGCCCAACTAAAGGTCCAGTCTGAAAACCTCGAAGAAGCCAATATCGCCTTGAAAGTCCTTTTGAAACAGATGGAAGAAAAGAAAAATGAAGAAAAGGAGCATATCCTTTCCAATGTAAAACAACTGATACTGCCCTATCTGGAGAGACTGAAAGGGAAAAGATTGGCAAATGAGGAAGGAAGGCTTGTCAGCACGCTGGAGACGAATCTGGAAAAAATCACGTCCCCTTTGGTGAGTAGGTTGTCCTCGGCTTTCATCGGGCTGACCCCCATGGAAATCCGCGTGGCCAATCTGGTGAAGGAAGGCCTCATGAATAAAGAAATAGCAAGGTTGCTGGGAACTTCTACCAATACTGTCTCTTCTCATCGCTATAAGCTGCGGAGCAAACTGGGGCTGAAAAACAAGGGCGTAAACTTGCGGTCGTATCTTCTGTCTCTTGAATAAAGGTTATTTTTTATCACCAATTTATCACCGAATTAATAGCCTTGACCGTTAATGCTCATCACCTGTATGAAGAATTGGGAAAGGCTTTTGAAGGTGCCGATCAAGCGTACCCGCGCATAATCACATGGCCGATTGTTAGCAAAACACCTACTGACAATGGCTTCAAAGGGTCCGGGGCAACTGTTGCCCGGGGTCAGGAAGAATAACTCATAATCTTTAGCGAAGGAGGGAGTTATGGAGACAAAGAAGATCGTGTTGCCGGAATCGGAATTGCCACGCCAGTGGTACAATATCATGCCGGATCTGCCGACGCCGGTTGAGGCTCCGCTGCATCCGGGGACCGGTCAGCCGGTGGGACCGGAAGACTGGGCCCCTCTTTTCCCCGAGCCCTTGATCGAACAGGAATACAGCCAGGAGAGATATATTGATATTCCCGAAGAGGTGCTGGAGAAATATCTGATCTGGCGACCGACCCCGCTCTACCGGGCCTATGCCTTGGAGAAATACCTCGACACCCCGGCAAAGATCTATTTCAAGAATGAAGGAGTGAGCCCGGCAGGAAGCCACAAGCCCAACACTGCCATTGCCCAGGCCTACTACAACAAGATCTCAGGGACAAAAAAGATCACCACGGAGACGGGAGCAGGCCAGTGGGGGAGCGCACTCTCCTTCTGTTGCGCTCTTTTTGGAATCGAGTGCAAGGTTTTCATGGTCAGGATCAGCTACAACCAGAAACCCTATCGACGCCTCATGATGGAGACCTGGGGAGGCTCTTGCGTTGCAAGCCCCAGCACCGAAACCAAGGCGGGACAGGGTATCCTTGCCCAACACCCCGATTCCCCGGGAAGCCTGGGTATTGCCATCAGTGAGGCAGTCGAAGCCGCGGTAATGGATGATGAAACCAAGTACTCGCTGGGAAGCGTGCTGAATCATGTGATGCTGCACCAGACCATTAACGGATTGGAGACCCAGAAACAGATGGCCATTGCCGGCGACTACCCGGATGTGATCATCGGCTGTGCGGGGGGAGGAAGCAACTTCGCCGGGAACTGCCTCCCCTTTGTTCGGGACAAAATCAATGGGAAGGACATCGATATTATCGCCGTGGAACCGTCTTCCTGTCCGACCCTGACCAGAGGTCCATTTGCCTATGATTTCGGCGACGGCGTTGGAATGACGCCTCTCATGGCCATGCATACCCTCGGCCACTCATTTGTCCCCGCACCCATCCACGCGGGCGGGCTGCGTTATCACGGCATGGCCCCCATCATCAGCCAGCTGGTGATGAGCAACCTGATCCGTGGTGTGGCCATCCAGCAGCTTGAAACCTTTCAGGCAGGCATTACTTTTGCGAGGACTGAGGGCTTTATCAGCGCTCCCGAGACGGATCATGCAGTGGCAATGACCATCAGAGAGGCCCTGAAAGCCAAAGAAGAGGGGAAGGAAAAGGTCATACTCTTCAACTGGAGTGGTCACGGCCTAGTTGATATGGGGGCCTATGAAGCATACTTGTCGGGAAAACTGGCCGATCATGCTATGCCTGAGGAAGAGATTGAAAGGGCACTGGCTGATATCGCTGCTTTGCCGAAGCCAAAACAATTTAAGGGCTAACACCGCGCCATGAGTATTTCTGATCCTCTTCTATGTGCCCCGGGTGCACTTTTCGCCCGGGGCCTTTTCTGAAGGAATCTTTGAACAAAGAGCGGTATACCCCATCTCAATTCCGCCTGTGCCGGGGATGAGAAATCTGTGAAAGAATGCAGTTTGTAGGGAAGAGAGGAAAGGAAATGAGAGAGACCCCTCCCGACGAAAGTTTTCAAATTCGATGTCCCCGGCTTGGACATCAGATCTATTTTTCCTATTGCCGTATTGAAAACAACGGGCTTCCCTGCTTTAGGACAGTTGACTGCTGGGGCACCCATTTTCAGGTTGCGGAATACCTGAAAAAGGAGTTGACCACGGAAGAGTGGGATAAGGTCTTTGAAAAAAGACCAAAACCAAAAATGCTTTCCCTGATCGAGTTGATCGAACAGGCAAAAAAGAGAAAGAAAGAAACTGAAGTATGAAAGAACAAATTTTCCTGGGAAATGAAGCGGTTGCCTTGGGCCTCCTTGAGGGGGGATGCCAGGTGGTCACCTCATATCCCGGAACCCCTAGTTCGGAGATCTTGCCTGGAGTGGTTCGCCTGGTCAAATCAGAGAAGCTGAATACCTATACGGAATGGTCCACCAATGAGAAAGTGGCCCTGGACAATGCATTTGCGGCAGCCATATCGGGTAAACGGGCAGCCTGCTGCATGAAACAGGTGGGACTGAATGTCGCAGCCGATTCCCTCATGAGTGCAGCATACCTTGGCACTGTCGGAGGACTGGTGATCATATCGTGTGACGATCCGGGCCCCCACTCGTCACAGACGGAACAGGATACCAGACTGATGGCCCGTCTTGCCAAAGTTCCTGTGCTGGATCCGTCAAGCCCGGAAGAGGCCCGCAAGATGGCGAGAATTGCGCTCGAAATCTCGGAAGAATTCAAAGTGCCCGTTCTCTTGAGACCGGCAATTCGGGTCTGTCACGCTCGACAGAATCTTTCGTGGACATCCCTCGAAAGCAATGGAACTCCGGCGGCATTTGAAAAAGATCCCACCCATTGGGCTGCGACACCCCGTTTTCGTTTTCTTCTGCACAAGGAACTGAATAAGAAACTGGATACTATTTCGAGAAGATTAGAGGATCTGGAGGGAATAAACAGCCACAATTTGGAGGAGGGAAAGAGATATCCTCTCGGAATTATTGCGGGGGGAATTCCTTATGCCGTGGTGAAAGACATTCTTACGGAGGAGGAAAGAACAGACATTCCGGTTTTCAAGGTCGGGTGTCCCTATCCATTCCCGGAACGGTTGGCGGAGCAGTTCCTTTCCGCCTGCGAAAAAGTCCTGGTTCTTGAGGAACCTGATGCGGTCATAGAATATTTTCTGCGGGACCGCGAGAAAGTCATGGGAAGGCTCTCGCAACACGTCCCTCAGGAAGGGGAATTGCTGCCCCAGGTTATTCACCGGGCAATGGACACAGCAATCAAGCTCATGGGTGGTCCCCCTCTGGCGGCAGAAAACGGAGAAGAGGCGATCTCCATCATGAATGAACTGGTGTTGCCGGTACGCCGCCCTACGCTCTGTCCGGGGTGCCCGCATCGGGCCAGCTTCTACGCCATCAGAAAGGCCTGGCCCAAGGCCATTTTTACGTCCGATATCGGTTGCTACACTCTTGGATTGAATCTGGGGGGAGTGGATACCTGTCTGGACATGGGAGCAGGTATCACCATGGCATCAGGTTTTTATCAGTCCTACCGCCAGGACGGCGTGCAGCAGCCCGTCGTGGCAACCATAGGGGACTCCACCTTTTATCATTCCGGAACCGCCGGCCTGCTC
>Ga0316576_10001279_pt1 | contig 13367 bp, 11 predicted proteins | sample S0NA_FD_203075 | JGI IMG/M metagenome (GOLD analysis project Ga0316576, IMG submission 203075) | Rhizosphere microbial communities from salt marsh grasses in Alabama, United States - S0-2_050615r3r5 | ecosystem: Host-associated > Plants > Roots > Rhizosphere | place: USA: Alabama | collected... | reverse complement strand
GCTGGCAGACGTTGCTCGAGCAGGTGTCGGTGGTGCAGACGTCGTTGTCGTTGCACTGGCTCGCCGAGGTGCAGCAGCCCGAGACCGGCGCGTGCTGGCAGGCGTTGCTCACGCAGGTGTCGCTGGTGCAGGGGTCGGAGTCGTTGCACTGGCTCGCCGAGGTGCAGCAGCCCGAGATCGGCGTGTTCTGGCACGCGGTGCCCACGCAGCTGTCGGTGGTGCAGGGGTTGTTGTCGTCGCAGTCGCCGGCGGTGGAGCAGGCCGAGGTCCCCGCGTCGGGGTAGAACGGGATGGAGCCCGTGGTGTCCTTGCGGTAGGCGGCGACGATGCGGAGCATGTAGGCGTAGTACAGGCTGTTGTAGCTGTTCGAGCTGTCCCCGTCGCCGGCGTTGGGTATCAGCACGCTGGTCACCGGGCCGTTGTTGTTGCGCAGGCCCTCGGCCGCGGCGCAGGCCGCGCGCTCGTAGTACTGGCCCGAGGTGCAGCTCGAGCCGCCGGTGCCGTCGAAGGCGCGCAGGCCGGCGGCCTTGCAGATCGTGGTCACGCTGTTCGCGCTGTCCTGCAGCGCGGTGGTGAAGGCGTTGGTCGAGCTCTGGCCCTGCCAGAGGTAGCCGCCGACCACGGCGGCGAGGCACTTGTGCTCGGCGCTGCCGCCCCCGCCCGAGGAGTGCTTGAGCGCGTTCACGGCGGCGTCGCGGGCGTAGGAGAGCTGGGAGCCGAGCACGCTCTTGCGCGCGGCGACCTCGGCCCCGGCGCGCATGCAGTTCTGGGGGAACTGCTCGATGGATGTCCAGTCGCTGAAGCTCGAGTTGTTCAGGTCGGAGCAGGCTGTGCTGGGGCAGGCGTTGCTGCCGCAGCGGTAGGAGCCGCCCGACGAGTAGCAGAACCGGTAGCCGAAGGTGTGGATGATGTTCTTCAGGCCCGTGTCCCGATTGGTCCAGGCCGTGCCGGTGCCCAGCGTGGCGCTGGGGTAGAGATCACCGAGGACGGCGGCGTTGAGCGAGGCGGCCTGGTTGCTGCTGTAGCTGCTGGCGTTGACCAGGTTGGTCTGGGTCGGGGTCGGGCTGATGATCGAGTCGGTCTCCGATCGCCAGGGGCTGGAGCTGATGTCGCTCGTGGTGCGGAACTTGACCTGGAGGTTGAGCGTGCTCACCGGCGTGGACCCCGAGCCGGTCAGCGTGAAGACGTAGCTCACGTTCTGACCGGGGTAGACGAACTGGTGCTGGGGCGTGGGGAGGATCGTGGTCCCGGACAGCGTCGCCCGCATGGACCCGTCGATGCGGTAGGGGAAGTTGTTCTGTAGGTAGACCCGGAGCGTGGTCGGCGTGCCGGACAGGACCACGGTGGTCTTCTCCGGCTTGACCACCAGGCGGGCCCTGGCGGTGAAGATGTTGCTGCACCAGTGGGCCACGGCCGTGCCCACCAGGGCACAGGTCACTGCTCCAGCGATCCAGGCGGCGGTGCGCCGTCGGAGCCTCATGCATCCTCCATGGTGAAATCTACCTTACAAGTCTCGCCCGAACCATGGCAGCGGTAAAGAGCAACTGTGGGTGGGATGCGTCGGGAGGTGTGGGTGCAACGGCCACGCCGGTCAGTGGACCCAGCGGCCCCTGGGCTCGGTCTCGTCGAGGATCTCGTAGCCGTGGGACAGGGTGAAGTAGTAGGAGGCCAGCGGCCCCTCGTCGCTCTCCTCGTAGCACTCGAAGAGGAACTCGCCGTCCTCGCCCTGGGCGAGGACCTGGACGTGGGTCATCCGGGCGTGGGGGATGAGGACCTCCCCCACCATCTGCTTGCCGCGGACGAGCTGGACCAGCAGCTCCTCCGGGCCCTCGGGGGTGACCTCCCGGCCCAGGTTCCAGTGGAAGTCGTCGTGATCGTAGAGCACGGCGTCGGGAGTGCCGGCGCTGATGATGCAGTTGATGTGTCCCTGGAGCCAGTGCCAGAACTCGTCGAAGCCGAGCATCAGAGGGTCGGGCATGAAGCCACAGTACACCAGGGCCTCGGTGCTTTGCCAGCGGCGCCAGTTGGCATACCATGCGGATCTGGGAAAGGGGTCGAGGATGCCGACGATCGCCAAGAACAATGTGCACGAGCTCTACGCCGAGCTGCGGCCGAGGCTGGCCGCCGACCCGCTGTTCAGCGGCTGCGGCAATCTGGAGCAGATGGACCGCTACATGGCCCGGCTGCCGGACACCGTCGAGGCGTTGTTCGGCGAGACGCTGCAGGGAGACGCCGAGGCCTACCGCTACGCGGGCGTGCTTCTCGCGGCCGAGCTGGTGCGCCGGTTCGCGGCGAGCCAGGTCTTCACCCACGATGGTCCCCTGCGCGTGGATGACGGGGAGGTGTTGTTCTACCGCGGGGACCTGCGGGTGGCCGGCGACCTGGTGCTTGGCGACCAGGCGGTGGTCGTGGTGGCCGGGGATCTCGACGTGGAGGGCAACGTCATCGGCGGCGCCTGGGACTACTCGATGCTCGGCGTTGCCGGCGCGATGACGGCGCGGAACGTGATGACCATGGGCGAGCTGCTCGCGGGCCAGCGGGTCGCGGTGAGCGACGCGGCCTACTTCTACCGCAACGACTACACCGCCGTGGCGCCGGCGATCCGCGCCCGGGTGCTGGTGGAGAACGACCGGCTCAACGCCTTCAGCAAGATCAGCGCCGACGAGCAGATCGCCGAGCTGCTGAGCGAGAGCCGTCCGGAGCGGCTGCAGCACGCGGCCTCGTTGCTCGGCCTGGGGCACGTGACGGGCGCGGAGGATCTCGAGCGGGAGCTGCGTCGGCGGCTCACCGTGGCGGTGCCGGCCTGACCTTGATCATCCCTGTCGCCCTCACCATCGCGGGGTCCGACTCGGGGGGCGGGGCAGGGGTGCAGGCCGACCTGCGCACCTTCGCCCGGCTCGGAGTCCATGGCACGGCCGCGATCACCGCGGTCACGGCGCAGAACCTCTTTGGGGTGCGGGAGGTGAGCGGGCTGGAGCCCACCGCGGTAACAGCCCAGATCGCGGCGGTGCTGGAGGGGTTCGAGGTCGGCGCGGTGAAGACCGGCATGCTCTGGCGGGGCGCCACGGCGCGGGCGGTGGCCGACGCGCTGGGGCGCGTGGGAGCGCCGCTGGTGGTCGATCCGGTGCTCTCGGCGACGCGAGGCGGGCCGCTCCTGGACGAGGTCGCCGCCCTGTCCGCGCTCCTGCCCCGGGCCGCGCTGATCACCCCGAACCTCGACGAGGCCGCGGCGCTCCTCGGCGAGGGAGCGCTCGCCGAGGGAGCGATGGAGCGGGCGGCGCGGGACCTGGGCCGGCGCCATGGCTGCGCGGTGCTGCTCAAGGGCGGTCACCTCGCCGGCGACCCCGTCGACCTGCTCTCTTGGGAGGAGGGCATCGTGCGCTGGCGACACCCCCGAGTGGCCGGGGTGGATACGCACGGCACGGGCTGCGTGCTCTCGGCGGCGATCACGGCGCTCCTCGCGCGAGGGCACGGGCTGGTCGAGGCCTGCGCGGGGGGGCTGGGCTTTGTCCTGCAGGCGCTGAGCCGCCCGACGATCCTGCCCGGCGGCCGGGCGGTGCTGGGCATCGACCAGGCAACGCCAGATGCCAGCCTCCTCGTGCGGGAGGCCGGCTGACTGGTTTTCGGAGGGATCCGCACTCGTAACCTGTCGAGATCACGCCCGGCGTTGTTGGCGCGTTGGCTGCAATGCCGCCCGGGCAAGGAGATTTCCATGCATCCACTTCGACGACCCTGGCGGCTGGCCGCTCTATCCCTCTTCACCGTGTCTCTGCTCGCGTCGAGCAGCTGGGCCAAGGCGCCCGGTGTCCTGGGCACGATCGAGCGCGGCGCCACGCGTTTGGCCAAGACACGGATGATGGGCCGCGAGGTGACGGTGGTGAACAGGCCCGGTCTGTCGGTCTGGGTCCGCCCGGGCTACAACGTGATCGGGGTGAGCCGCGGGCTGAGCCAGCGCGGCTTCTTCCTCGGCCGGGACGGCAAGCTCTCGAGCGCCGACCGCGTCGAGCTCGGCCGGATGCTGCGGCAGCACGCGCCGGGGATCACGGCGAGCGCGGTGCGGAGCACCCTGCGCGGCTCGATCCAGGCCTTCAAGGCGCGGCAGCGGACGCTCAAGCAGCAGGACCCGGTGATCAACCGGCTGCTGGGCCAGGCCGCGGGCGTCGGTGGCGGCAAGGAGCAGGTGCTCTGGCAGGGCAGCCGGGGCTCGATCTACCTCAACCGGAACGGCGTGCTGGTCGGCGCCGACCGCCATGGCACGCAGGGCTTCTTCCTCTCCAGGGGCGCGCAGGGCCTCCAGGTCCAGCCGAGCTACCTCGAGGGGTTGCGCGAGTTCCTGCACCGCAACCGCTGAGACGTATCATTCGCCCCGAAGAAGTAGCGTTCCCCTTGGGGCGCTTTGTCACTATCCCTAAGAGAAAGCGAAAACAGGAGGACGTGTCATGAGCCTCATTCTCAGCTTTCTCATCCTCTCGGGCGCTGTTCTGTTGATCAGCGCGCTGGTTCCGGGCATCCGGGTGCGGGGCTTCAGGAGCGCGATGGCCGTCGCCGCCATCTACGGTCTGCTCAACTTCGCGCTATTCAAGGTGCTGATCTTCATCACCTTTCCCCTGGTGATCCTCAAGGTGCTGACCCTCGGCCTGTTTGGTATCGTGATGAACGCGGTGCTGTTGATGATCACCGACAAGCTGCTCGACGGCTTCGAGATCAAGGGGTTCGGCTCGGCGCTGCTCGGCGCGGCGGGGATCAGCCTGGTCAACGTGCTGGTCGGCTTCCTGCTCTGACGCTCCCTACCAGGTCTCGCTGCCGTGGCACGGGGGGGAGCAGCTCTTGTTCGTGGCGTTCCAGTTGAGGTTCAAGCTGCCGCAGATGTCCCGCTGGCCGTTCACGTGCTTGGTCGGGTCGGTGATCGTCTTCGTGCCGTTGACCACGCAGTTGTGACAGGTGCTGCACTTGAGGTTCTTGTCGATGGTGTGCTTCTTGTGCTCGCCGGAGAGGTTCATGTTGCTGCCGTCGGTCTCGTCGTCGTGGCACGCCGAGCAGCCGCCCGAGAGCGAGCCGACCCACAGGGCGCTGCCCCCGCTGCTGCTGCTCTTCCCGTTTCCGTGGCAGTAGACGTTGCTGCAGGTGTTGGTGCTGAAGCTGTAGCTCGAGCCGGCGGCCAGGCCGCCGAAGGTCACCTCGGCGGGTGAGGGGTCGATGTGCCCGGGGCTGAGCGCGCTCTGCGGGACCTTGTGACACAGGGCGCAGCCGAAGGCCGCGTGCGTCGCGCCGGCGCTCACGTGCGAGGTGTGGCGACCGACGCCAGGGATCGTCGTCGCGGTCTTGCCGTCCACGGTCTCTGGGGGAGCGCCGGTGGTGTTGTCGGTGCCGCCATGGCAGAAGGTGCACTTGGTCTTCCAGCCCGAGTGACAGGTCTCGCAGCTCTTGCCCGTTCCGCCGGTGAGATCGGTGCCGTGGCAGGCCGTGCAGCTCGTGGGGTCCTTGAGGAAGTCGGGGCCGTGGACCGCGCCCGAGGCGTAGCCCGCGGCGTGGCCGCCGCCCGAGGCGCTGATCTTGCCGTCGATGTGCAGGCTCGGCGCGATGATCTTCATGCTCGCGTCGACCACCGCGCCGTGGCAGGTGGCGCAGACGGTGGAGCTGGTGTGCCCCTGGGTCGGGGGCAGGCCGTGGCACGCGCCGCACTTGGCCTGGCTGCCGTCGACCTTGGTCCAGGTCGGGCCGGTCACCGTGCCGCCGCTCAGCGTCGCGCCGTGACAGTAGACGCCGCTGCAGGTGGTCCCGCTCCAGGCCGGGCTGGCTCCGTTCGCCTTGGCCGCCGCCGAGAAGGTCAGCTCGGCGGGGAGCACCGTGTCGATGTGCCCGGTGTCGGTGACCTGGGCCGGCACGATGTGGCAGTCGGCGCACTGGACATTCACGTGCCAGGTGGAGCTCTTCAGGTGCGCCTGGTGCGCGCCCACGGCGCGCTCGGTGGTCGCGCTCAGCCCGCTGACCGAGAGCGGCGGCGCGGCGTTGACCGCGCTCCCGTGGCACTGGGCGCTGCACGCCGCTCCGGCGTCACCCACGGCGGTGTCACCAACGACGTCATCGGAGGCGACAGCGTCCTTGCCGCCGTCCGTCGTCGCCGCCTCGAGCGTCGACTGGTCGGTGGCGCTGCGATCGTTCATGGCGGCGTCCTTCGTTGATCCGCTCGAGCTGTCGCAGGCCCCCAGGGCAAGGATCGATACAGACAGCAAGACAGCCCGCATGCGCTTCTCCATAGACATATCTGAGTAACCATATTCTACCGGAGCGATGGAAAAAAAGGAGGGGGCCAAGATGACCCGGTGGGAGCCTTGCCCACACCAGTGTAAGATCTCGGGATGCGATCACTTGTGGTGCTGGCCGCTTGCCTCGCGACCGGGTGCACGGAGTCGGGATCAACCAGGGCCGACGGGGACGGCGCTCATCCGGGAGACGCGGGAGCCCGGGACCAACGGATCGTCCCCGACGTGGCCGTGGAGCCGGTGGTGCCCGACCCCACCGAATACACCTACCGGCTGAGCGAGAGCGCGCCCGCCCTTCCGCTCTGGACCACGCCGTGCACGCGCAAGGTGCGCACCGCCGACGCGGCGCCCACGGGAGCGACCCGCTCGGGCCTCGCCCTGAGCGCCGCGCGGGGCGAATTCGAGCCGGCGCAGCTCGTCATCGGTCCGACGTCGGTCGGCGCGCTGACGGTCACCCTCGCGCCGTTTTCGAGCCTCGGCTCCGCGCAGCGCGTGGAGCTCGCCGTGGCCGGCTACGAGCAGGGCTTCGCCGAGACGCTCACCCCGCTCAAGAGCGGGGGCAGCCTGACCCCGAGCGCGAGCCAGGGCACGCCGCTCTGGATCACGGTGCGCGTGCCGGACGGCGCGCCGGCGGGCGAGCACAAGACCACCCTGACCCTCACCCCCGCCTCGGGCGCGGCGGTCACCGTCCCGATCACGCTCTACGTCTTCGACTTCGCCCTGCCCGGGGAGATCCACTTCACCACGCAGCTCAACCTGAGCGTCAGCGCCCTCGCGGGGACCGGCGGCGAGGAGTCGGCCAAGACCCTGCTCTTCGAGCACCGCATGACGCCGAAGTCGACGACCTGGCCCAGCGGGTTCAACTACGCCATCACCTGGGAGAACGCCAAGTCCACCAGCAAGTGCGAGATTCTCTGGGACGAGCCCGACGAGTCGCCGCCCTACTCGATCAAGCACCTGGCCAAGAAGTACATCCTGGGCCAGGGCTGGAACAACGTCGGCTTTCCGAGCTCGATGCTGTTCCAGTTCGTCGACAACTCCACGCCGCGGCCGGCGACCTTCTGCGGCATCAGCCGTGGCGACCACTACGGCAGCGCGGCCTACAACGCCGAGTGGTCCCAGTTCCTCACCGCGCTCCAGGGCTACCTCGAGCAGAACGGCTACCTCGAGCGGACGCACTACTACGTGCAGAACGAGCCCCAGGACGCCGAGGACCACAAGCTGGCCGCGCACCTCTGCCGGCTGACGCGCAAGGCGGCGCCCAAGCTGCGCATCGCGATCAGCGAGGAGCCCAGGCCGGAGATCGCCGAGGACCCGGGCGGCGCCTGCGGCTACGACATCTGGATCGCGCACATCCGGGCCTACCAGCAGGCCTACGCCCAGAAGCGCCAGAAGGAGCACGGCGAGGCGGTCTGGTTCTACAGCCTGGACCAGGACCCGGACCCCTACTTCAACCCGACGCGCCTCGACGTGCAGGGCCTGCACCAGCGGATCATCCCCTGGGTCTCGTGGCACTACCGGGTCACCGGCTGGGCCTACTACGACGCGGGGCGCTTCTTCGACGGCCACGAGCCGACGATCCGCGCCGAGCTGCTCCGCGAGGGCTTCGAGGACTACGAGTACCTCTACCTCGCCGCGGGGGGCCGTCACCCGGCCGTGGGGGTGAGCGAGCCGGTGGACGCCACGGTGGACTCGGTGGCCTCGAGCCTCACCTCCTGGACCAAGGACCCCGACGCCCTCATGGCCCTGCGCCACGAGCTCGGCCGCTACATCGAGGGCAAGCGGACCAGCCTGCCGGTGTTGACGAAGAGCAGCAGCGTCCGGCCGCGGGGGGCCTACTACCTCAACTTCCAGGATCCGACGGGCCAGCCCACGGCGAGCCCGCTGGTCGTCGACGGCAAGACCTACCTCAAGGTGGGCTGGGCGGCCTACGACGCCAAGACCGAGATCGGCTGGTCCGGCCAGTACGTGGGCGACCCGCAGATCACCAGGTACGGATACGACGCGGTCGGCGGCTTCGACGAGCTGCAGCGCAGCTACCTCTACGACGACTACGGCCGGGACAACCTGTTCGAGCTCGGGCTGGAGAGCGGCAAGTACAGGGTGACGGTGGGCGTCGGGCGACCCGCCAAGGGCTACCCCGGCGATCCGCACAACGTCACCGTCGAGGGGGTCAAGCTCGTCGACGAGCTGGTCACCACCGACGCCGCCCCCGTCGTGGAGAAGAGCGCGGTGATCGATCTGCTCGACGGCTCGCTCTCGCTCGAGGTGGGCGGCAAGTCGCAGACCACCGGGGACTGGGCCTACACCTTCCTCGGGTACCTGAAGATCGAGCCGGAGGGACCATGACCATCCCGAACGAGGAGCTGGTCGAGCTGCTCGCCCGGTCGCGGCAGATCCTGATCTTCACCGGGGCCGGCATCTCGACCGGGAGCGGCATCCCGGACTACCGGGGGCCGCAGGGCATCTGGAAGACGCGGCAGCCGGTCTACTACCAGGACTTCATGAGCTCCCACGAGGCGCGGGTTTCGTACTGGGACTTCAAGCTGGAGAGCTGGGCCGCCTTCCGCGACGCGAAGCCCAACGCGGTGCACCGCGCCGTGGCCGAGCTGGAGCGGGCGAGCAGGCTCGAGCTGGTGGTGACCCAGAACATCGACGGGCTCCACGCCGCGGCCGGCACCTCGGACGATCGCCTGGTGGAGCTGCACGGCACCGACCGCCTGGTGGAGTGCCAGAGCTGCCACGAGCAGAGCGCGCCCGAGCCTCACTACGAGGCCTTCGAGGCCTCGCGGGAGCCGCCGCGCTGCGCCTGCGGGGGATGGCTCAAGCCGGCCACGATCAGCTTCGGTCAGGCCCTGCGTGAGCCGGACCTGCAGCGCGCGGTGGACGGCGCGAACGCCGCCGACATGGTCGTCGCGCTCGGCTCGACGCTGGCGGTCTACCCGGCGGCGCAGATCCCGCTCATCGCCGCCGCCCGCGGCGTGCCCTACGTGGTGATCAACCGGGGCGAGACCGAGCACGACGGGATCGCGGGGCTCAGCCTGCGCCTCGAGGGCGACGTGGGCGAGCTCTTCCCGCCGGCGGTGGAGGCGGCGCTGGCGGTCTTGTAGCCGCGCCCCTTGCCGCGGCTCGCCCGGTCGTGGTAGCTGGACCGTCATGGAGCGGCTTTCGATCCTCGTGACCGGAGGCGCCGGCGAGATCGGCTCCCGTCTGGTGCGGCGCCTGGTCGAGGACGGCCACCACGTGCGAGCGCTCGTGCTCCCGGGGGATCCCGGACGCGCCCGACTCGAGGACTGCGAGATCGCCGAGGGAGACGTCACCCGCCCGGAGACGCTGGGGCCGGCGCTCGCCGGGATCCACACGGTCTACCACCTCGCCGCGGTGCTCCTGGTCGAGGAGCCCGAGCTGTTCGTGCGGGTCAACATCGAGGGCACCCGCAACCTGGTGCTCGCTGCCAGGGACGCCGGGGTTGAGCACTTCATCCACGTCTCCAGCGCCTCGGCGGTCTACCCGCGCAGCACGCCCTACTCGCGCTCGAAGCGTGTGGGCGAGCGCATCGTCCGCTCCAGCGGGCTGACCTGGACCATTGTGCGGCCGACGCTGGTCTACGAACGCGGCGGCGGCCTGGAGTTCAGGACCTTCGCCGAGTATGTCGCGCGCTTCCCGGTGGTCCCACTGGTCGGCGACGGCCGGGCGCGGAAGAACCCGGTGCACGCCGACGATCTCGTCCACGGGCTGCTAGCGATCTGCGGCAACCCGGTGACCCACAGCAAGCTCTACAACCTGTGCGGCGGCGAGGTGCTCAGCGTGCGCGAGCTGGCCGAGCTCGTGCTCGCGCGGCGCGGACGGCGCCGCCCCGTCATCCCCGTGCCGCTGCCCCTGTGCCGGATCGCGGCGGCCCTCTACGGGCGTCTCGGCGGGCGGGCGATGCTTATGCGGCACACGCTGGCCGGCCTGACCCAGGACGCTGATCTGGACAGCAGGTCGGCGGTCCGGGACCTGGGCTACAACCCGCGCGGCATCCGCCAGGGTCTCGCGCTCTGAGGAGGTCTACCATGCTCTGCAGGGTGTTGCTTGTCGGGGCCGTGTTGCTCGCTGGCTGCTCAAGCGTGGGCCGGCCCCCCACCGGGGACAAGGAGGCGATGACCGACGAGCAGAAGGCGGCCATCGCCCGGCTGCGCGGCAAGGTGGACGGCTGGATCGCCTGGTCCAGCTCGCGCGTGGGCAACCACGACATCTTCGTGATGAAGACCGACGGCACCGAGAAGCGGGCGCTGACCAAGGGCGAGCACGTCGACTGGTACCCGCGCTTCGACGCCGAGGGCAAGCGCATTCTGTTCACCCGGAGCAAGAAGGGTTGGGTCTCGGAGAAGGACGCCAACCGCCCGGAGAAGTGGGACCTCTACACGATCCCCTTCCCGGCCGGCGGCACCCCGACGCGGGTTGTGGACAGCGCGAGCTGGGGCGTCTGGGTCGGCCCGGACACGGTCCTCTTCTCCCGGGGCACCAAGGTGCTGAAGCGGGAGCTCGGCCCGGGCAAGGAGGAGGAGCTCGTGGACAGCGCGAAGGTGCCGGCCCTGGGGGGCGCCGAGCTGCAGAATCCGCATCTGTCGGCCGACGGCAAGTACCTCGCCATCACCCTGCGCGGCGCCATGCGCGAGACCGGGATCTACGACATCGCGGGCAAGAGCTGGGTCAAGACGGGCGAGGGCTGCCAGATCAACTGGTTCCCCTCGGGCGACCGCATCCTCTGGGTCAACCCCTCGGGCAACGGCGGGAGCGAGACCTTCAGCGTGACGGTGAGCGGCGGCCGTCCGACCAAGGACTTCTCCTACGACGAGATGCGCTTCATCGACATCCCCGGGCGGCGCTCGCACGAGTACTTCCCCCAGCTCTCCCGCGACGGCAAGTGGCTGGTCTGGGCCGCCACGCGGCGCGGCCACGACCACGACATCGCGGACTACGAGATCTACATCTGGCAGGTGGGCTCCCCCCCGGAGCACGCCGCGCGCCTGACCTTCCACTCGGGCAACGACCGCTGGCCCGACATCTTCATCAAGGGGATCAACTAGGCACGCGGCCGTTGGGCGAGGGGCTGCGCACCGCGAGGTGGACGACCAGGGCCGCGGCGGTGCAGAAGAGCGAGACCGGGAGCGGCGCGAGGTGGGCCCCCAGGGCGGTGCTCCAGCCCAGCGCCTGGTGCAGCAACCAGAGCCCGGTGCCGGTGGCCATCGCCGCCACGGCGGCCGCCGGGGGGCCGGGTCGCGCCGGCCGGTAGATGCCGATGGCCAGGGGCACGAGGAGCGAGACCAGGGTGAGCTCGTAGGCGCCCTCGAGCAGCCCGTAGGCGCTCTCGCCCAGGAAGGCGAAGACCACGCTCACGGCGGTGACGAAGACGACGGAGAGTCGGTTGAGCTGGAGCGCGTCGAAGCGGCGCAGGGGCAGGCGGGGCAGCACGTTCTGCGCCATCACGCTCGCCGGCGAGAGGATCGCGCTGTCCACGGTGGAGAGCACGGCGGAGAGCACGACGAGGACGAAGAGGGCGGCGAGCCAGGGATCGAGGAACAGGCCGGCCAGGGCGGGCAGGGTCGCTCCGGTCTTGGAGCCGGGCATGAGCAGGTTCGCGGCCAGACCGAGCATCGGCGGCACGAACCCCATCACCAGGTAGGCCACGCCGGCGATGAGGCAGGCGCGCCGGGCGACGGACGAGGAGCGCGAGGAGAACACGCGCTGCATCAGGTCCTGACCGGGGACGTTGCCCAGGGCCCCGACGACGAACACGCCGACCCAGCCCATCAGCGCCGCCGGGTCGCGGGTCGGGACGATGGAGAGCATCGACGCGGGCACCTCGTCGAGCAGGCGCGCGGCGCCGGCCACCGGGCTGCCCTGACCCAGGGCGTTCAGGGTCACCAGGCCCAGCACGCCCAGTCCGAGCGCGACGATGGTCATCTGGATCGCGTCGGTCAGGGTCACCGACCACATCCCCCCGAGCAGCGTGTAGCCCATGCCCACCACGGCGACGAGGGGGATGCCGAGAGTCGGGCTGATGCCGAAGAAGAGCTCGAGCATCCCGGCCAGGGCGACGAACTGCGCCGCGATCCAGCCGAAGTAGCTCGGCACGAGGACCACGGCGGAGACCAGCTCGGCGGTGGGGCCGAAGCGCTGGCGGAAGAAGTCGGGCACCGTGAGCAGCCGCATCTCCCACATCGGGCGGGCGAAGAAGAGCGCGGTGATGATCAGGCAGGCCCCGGCGCCCAGGGGGTCGAGGGCCATGCGCTGGAGCCCGGACTCCCGCACCGCGTCGGTCACGGTGAGCATCGTCCCCGCGCCGAACCAGGTGGCGAGCAGTGTGGCCCAGGCCAGCGAGAGCGGCAGCCGCCGCCCGGCGACGAGGAAGTCCTCGGTGCTGTTGATCCTGGAGCGAATGCGGTAGGCCACGGCGTACATCAGAATTACGTAGACCACCATGGCGATGGCGAGGCCGGTGACGAGGCCCGGGGAGATGGCCAGCCGCTCCACGGACAGATTGGTATCACAGGCCGGGCCGCGGCGTGTCCAGAAAGCGCCGGGCCGGTGTAGTATGATGTCGGTGATGCGACGTCTGCTCCGCGTTCTGCTGGCCCTGCTCCCGCTGGGGCTCTGTGCGCTTTCGCTCTACCCGATCCTCCAGCGCGCGCAGGACCGGCGCGAGGCGGCGCGGCTCGTCGCCCGCGCCCGGGCGGCGAGGGGGGCGCGGTCCGCGGACCTGGACCTGCTCTGCCTGCGTCGGGCGCCCTCGCTGCACAGCTGGGGCAACATCGGCGGCTGCGGCGCCGGCGGAGGCAGCTCGAGCGGCGCCGCCGGGGCCAAGTGGATCGGGCGCGGGGTGACCGGCGGCTACGTGGACCTGCAGCACCTGGCGACCCAGGCCTACTCCCACGACAACTGGTTCAGCACCTTCAACACCCGCATCGGCACCTCCGTGCTGCCCAAGTGGAACTTCGGGCTCAACGTCCCGATCCTCTACAAGGTGGGCGAGGTGGACGTGCTGGGCCAGAGCAAGACGGCGCAGATCGCCGGCTTCGGCGACGTGAGCCTCGAGGTGACCCGCAAGCTCGGCATCAC
>Ga0316576_10001278_pt1 | contig 13370 bp, 13 predicted proteins | sample S0NA_FD_203075 | JGI IMG/M metagenome (GOLD analysis project Ga0316576, IMG submission 203075) | Rhizosphere microbial communities from salt marsh grasses in Alabama, United States - S0-2_050615r3r5 | ecosystem: Host-associated > Plants > Roots > Rhizosphere | place: USA: Alabama | collected... | reverse complement strand
GCACGGTGGCTACAAGGAGGTGATCGTGCGCATTCTCGGACAGGGCGTGTATTCGCGCCTGAAGTTCGAGTCCGGTGCGCACCGCGTGCAGCGCGTCCCGGAGACCGAGTCACAGGGACGCATCCATACCTCGGCCTGCACGGTGGCGATTTTGCCCGAGGCCGAGGCGGTCGATGAATTCGACATCAACCCGAACGACCTGCGTATCGACACCTTCCGCTCCTCGGGCGCCGGCGGCCAGCACGTCAACACCACGGATTCGGCGGTGCGCATCACGCACCTGCCGACCGGCGTGGTGGTCGAATGCCAGGACGAGCGCTCGCAGCACAAGAACAAGGCGCGCGCGATGTCGCTGCTGCAGGCCCGCCTGCTGGCCGCGGCCCAGGCGAGCGCCGCCGCCAGCCGCGCCGAGGACCGTCGCCTGCAGGTTGGCAGCGGCGATCGCTCCGAGCGGATCCGCACCTACAACTTTCCGCAGAATCGCCTGACCGACCACCGCATCAACCTGACCCTGTACAAGCTCGACGAGGTCATGCAGGGGGCACTCGACCAGGTGGTCGATCCGCTGCAGCACGAGTACCAGGCCGAGCAGCTGGCCGCGCTGGGGGTCGACTGAATGGACCGCCGTGGATGAGCAGCGTCCGTGGGCTGCTTGAGCACGCCGCGCGCCGCCTGACGCCGGCAGCGGACGAGCCGCTGCTCGAAGCCCAGGTCTTGCTGGCGCACTGCCTCGGCCGCGACCGCAGCTGGCTGTACGCCTGGCCCGATCATATCCCGAACGCGACCCAGATCGCGTGCTTTGCACGCCTCGTGGACGAGCGCCTCAGGGGCCGCCCGGTCGCACACCTGACCGGCGAACGCGAGTTCTGGTCGCTGCGCCTTCTGATCAGCCCGGACACGCTGATTCCGCGCCCGGAGACCGAACAGCTGATCGAGACCGCACTGGCGCTGGAGCTACCCGACGACGCCCGGGTACTCGACCTGGGCACCGGAAGCGGCGCGATTGCGCTCGCGCTGGCCAGCGCACGGCGCACCTGGCGGCTCACCGGCCTCGACCGCTCCGCGGCCGCGCTCGCGGTCGCGCGCGAGAATGCACGGAGGCTCGCCCTGCACAACGTGGATTTCCTGGCCAGTGACTGGTTCGAGGCGCTGCCGGAACAATCGCGCTTCGACCTGATCGTCGCCAATCCGCCCTATGTGGCGCTCGACGACCCGCATCTCACGCGCGGCGACCTGCGCTTCGAACCACGCGCGGCGCTGGTCTCGGGACCCGATGGACTGGATGCCATCCGGCATATTGCCGCGAACGCCGCGACCCACCTGGTGCCGGGCGGCTGGCTGTGGCTCGAGCACGGCAGCGATCAAGGCGGCCGGGTCGGGGCCATGCTGCGCCAGCACGGCTTCGACCAGGTCGAGCTGCGTCACGACCTGGCCGGCCGGGAACGCGCATCGGGCGGACGGTCGCCACGCCGGGGCGGGCAAGCGCAAAGTGGCAATCCCACTTGACCGGTAGGGCCTTTCGGCACAGCATTGCCGCTATGCAAGCGTCGGACGAAACCCTCTTCAGGCACCGCGAGATCGCGTTCTGCACCCTGCACCCCGACCCCAACCAGGTCGGGTCCGCGGCCGCGTTGCTGATCGAGATCGACGGCATCGAGCGTGTCGATATCGTCAACACGGCCACGCTGCAGGTCTCCTATCACCTGCTGGCAATCTGCCTGGCCGATATCGAAGGCCTGCTCGAACAGAACGGCTTTCATCTCGACAACCGCCTGATGCACAAGATCCGGCGCGCGCTCTACCACTACACAGAAGAGACGCAGCGCGCCAACCTGTGTTGCGAGCATGGCGAAAACTGTACCCAGAAGGTGTTCGTCAACCGCTACCGCAACCGCGAACACGGCTGCCAGGACGATCGTCCCGAACACTGGCGGCGTTATCTCTAACGTGGTGCGCCACATTTGGCGGCGTATAGCATTGCATGCCTCGACGCTCACCACAGGGTGCGATAGCCGAGCGTATTGCACCGTATCCACCGTGTCCCGGTGCATTGCGGCCTGCGCCTGATGCACCCTACGCATATGGCAATGTCCGGCCGATACACGCCGCCAAGAGATGCGCGCGTAGGGCAATAGCGCAGCGTATTGCACCGTATCGGCCGGAATCGGGTGCATATCGACTTGGCCTGCGCCTGACGCACCCTATGCAGGCTGCAGGACCCGGGACCGCGAGCCGATACAGCCCCCCCGAATTAGATGCCAGACTGAATCGCGCGCTACACGACACAAGTGCTGCGTGCCAGGCCCCCTGTCGCGCCGCGGGTCGTGAAACAGCCCCGCCAACGTGCTTCAATCTGCGAATGGATGACGCCGCACTGCTGCGCTACAGCCGCCAGATCATGCTGCCCGAACTCGGAATCGAGGGGCAGCAACGCCTGCACGCGTCAAAGGTCCTGATCGTCGGTTTGGGCGGACTGGGTTCGCCGGCGGCCATGTACCTGGCCGCCGCGGGAGTCGGCACCCTGGAACTGGTCGACGATGACCACGTGGACCTGAGCAATCTGCAACGCCAGGTGCTGCACACCACCACCAGCATCGGCCTGCGCAAGACCGACTCGGCCCAGGCCACCCTGAAGGCCCTCAACCCGGACACGCGGCTGATCCTGCGGGACGCGCGACTGCAGGGCGAGGCGCTGCGGGCCGCCGTCGAGGGCGCCGATGTGGTGCTCGACTGCAGCGACAACTTCGCGACGCGTTTCGCGCTGAACCAGGCCTGCCACGATCTGCGTACGGCATTGGTGTCCGGCGCCGCGATTCGCTGGGACGGCCAGATCAGCGTGTTCGCCGGAAACCCGGGCGGGCCCTGCTACCGCTGCCTTTACGACGAGCAGGGCGAGGAGGAGCTGCGCTGCAGCGAGAACGGCGTCGTCGCGCCGCTGGTCGGCGTAATCGGCGCAATGCAGGCCCTCGAGACGATCAAATTGCTGTGCCGGGTCGGCGAACCACTGGGCGGCCGGCTACTGATGCTCGACGCGTTGCGCATGCACTGGCGCGAGCTGCGCCTGCGGCCGGATCCAGGCTGCCCGGTATGCGGCCGATGATCCTGTTCATTCACGGCTTCGGCAGTTGCGGCTGGGGTGAGAAGTCGCTCAAGCTGCGTCGGCATTTCGGTGTCGACCGGGTGATCGCACCGGACCTGCCGTTGCATCCGGCACAGGCGATCGACCATCTGCAGGGCTTGGTCGAGCGCTACCCTGTGCGCGCCCTGGTCGGTTCGTCGCTGGGCGGTTTTTATGCCACCGGCCTGAATGCCCTTCGCCCCCTGCCGACGGTATTGATCAATCCCGTCGTCCGACCGCATGAACTGTTGGCCGACCACCTGGGCCAGCAGCACCGCTGGTGTGACGACCTGGCGTTTCAGCTTGCCGCCGATGATCTGCACACGCTGGCCGGGCTGCAGCGCCACAGCCTGGCGCCCGGCGAGCACTACCTGGTCCTGTTGCAGCAGGGCGACGAGCTGCTGGACTATCGCCAGGCTGCAGCGTTTTATGCCCGCATGGACGTCTGGGAGATACCCGGCGGCAGCCACCGCTTCGAGCACCTTCAGCGCTACCTGCCGCAGATCGCCGATTGGCTGGGCGAACACACCGGCACGCGACATCGTCGCGACCGTGTGCAACGACGACGGGACGCAGGCAACACTTCAATGTAGGCTTAAAGGCAGCACAGGTGCGGCCGCACCCTCCCCACCGCCATACCATGTGGCTTCGTCGCCGATGAGTCAGTTATGCCGAAAACGCCCAGACCCCCACTCGACCTCGACCGGCTGCGCCGGGACATCGTGTTCAGCGATACGCTGCTCGGACACCCGTTCACATTCCACACGACCTGGGGCCTGTTTTCACCCAAGGCGGTCGATGACGGCACGCACCTGTTGCTCGACCACCTTGAGGTCAGACCGGACGATCGCGCGATCGACCTGGGTTGTGGCTATGGCCCGCTCGGCCTGGCGATCGCGAAGGCCGCACCGCAGGGCAGCTGCCTGATGGTCGACAAGGACTTTGTCGCAGTCGAGTACGCCAACGCGAATGCGCAGCGCAACGGCGTCACGAATGCGCAGGCGATACTCAGTGACGGCCTGCGCCATGTTCCACCGCAGACCTTCACGCTCGCGGTCACCAACCTGCCGGCCAAGACCAGCAAAGAGCACTACTACCTGTTCTTCCATGACATCCGCGACCGCCTGGCGCCCGGCGGGCGCCTTTACGTGGTGGTTATCAGCGGTCTGCGCCAGTTCATCGCGCGCGCGTTCGAAGAGGTGTTCGGCAACCATCGCAAGCTCAAGCAGGGCCAGCATTACACGGTTGCGCTGGCCGAGCGGCGCGATTGAGGCGGCGCTGCACGGCTATGCCGCTCGGCGGCATAGCGCCAAGGCGCTCCCCACTACCCGCTTTTCGTTCAGCGCCTGCAGTGGTGCACATGCGGCATTAGGGCGTTAAAGTTTTCCTGCCGTTGGTCCGATATCGGTCGTGCAAAGGTGCAGAGCACCTCTGGGCTGCACGAGGAGGATATCAATGGGGGTCGATACGCGCGCTCCCGAGAACGAGAAGGCCGCCGAGTTATTTCGCTTGGCCGTTCCGCGCATGTCCCAGCACGGGGTACCCCCGACGCCGCAGAACTATGCCATCTGGTACAGCTACGTCAGCGCCGACAACCCGGCCCTGAACGCCGAGATCGACCGGCTTGTCACCGGGAAGCAGCAGTTCACCGAGGTCGTCACCACCCAACTTTATCGACAGTTCCTCGCCGAACACGACCTGCAGAACATCGAGCAGGTACGCGACGGCCTCAGCAGGGTGCTCGGCGACCTGTGTTCCTCGCTGGGCAAAGTCGGCAAGGACACCCAGAACTTCGAGGGCGCTCTCGGCGGCTTCGTCAACAATACGGAGAAGAAGACCGATCTGTCGGAAATTCGCCTGCTGCTCGAGGCGCTGGTCGCAGAAACACGCTCGATGCAGAACGCCACCCATAGCATGCACGCGCATTTCGAGTCCAAGTCGAAGGAGATCGAGGAACTGCAGGAACAGTTGAAGCTCGAGCGTCGGCGCGCGATCACCGACCCACTCACGGGCCTGTACAACCGTTTGGCATTGATCGATAAACTCAATGCCGCAATTATCGAGATGCCGGACAGCCAACCGCCGTCCGTGGTAATGCTCGATATCGACCGCTTCAAATCAGTCAATGATAACCACGGCCACCTTATCGGTGACCGTGTCATCCGCTTCGTTGCGCAGAGCCTGCAGCAGAACATCAAAGGAAAGGATGTCGCCGCACGCTATGGCGGCGAAGAGTTCACGCTGCTGCTGCCGTCGACCGGACCCAAGGGTGCGGAAGCAGTGGCCAACTCGGTGCGCAACGCGGTAGCCCAGGCGCAGCTGGTGCGCGCCGACAACAAGAAACCGCTGGGTCAGATCACCATCTCCGCCGGCGTAGCGACCTACAAGCTGGGCGAGGACCTGATGGACCTGATCAATCGTGCAGACCAGGCGCTGTACCGCGCCAAGAGAGAAGGCCGCAACCGCGTCATCGTGGCCTGACGCAAGGCCGCTACCTGTCAGGCCAGACCGCGCGCCAACCACGGGCCGATCGCGCGGCTCACGCCGATCGGCAGGCGTTTCCAGGCATTTATGAACAGGCTGTACTTGGGATTGTTCGGGTTCAGATCCGGCATGCCCGCTGAGCGCACCAGAAAATACTCGTAACTCAGCGGCTCGGGCTCGAAACCCCAGTGCTTCTTGAACCGGAACGAGCCCGTGTCCACCTTGCTGCGGCCGAAGTCAAACACCCTGCACCCTCGCTCGACGGCGCGGCGCATGACCTCCCAGTACATGAAATCGTTGGCCCCGAGGTCGCGTGCCGCCGAGGTGCCGCCGCCGTAGAAGGGCAGCACCTGGTCGCGGAAGTAATAGTTCATCACAGCGGCCACCACGTTATCCTGATGGCGGACCGCGATCACGTCGACATCGTCGCCGAATTCTGCGCGGATCGCGTGGAAGTGCGCCTTTGGCAAGACCGGGGTACCGAGATTGCGTACGCTCTCCGAATAGGCCTGATAGAGGTGTTCGACGCCCTCATCGAGTTCGCCAACCAGGCCGCACTTGATGCCCTTGCGCACCATCGCGCGCTGCTTGCGTGGAATGGCGCCCATGTTCGCGTCATGGTCTTCGCTGAGTTCCCGCTTGAAGGTCACATACAGATCGTCCCTGCGCTGCCAGTCATCGCGCACCGGTCGCTGGTTGCGCAGTTCCAGGTGGCCGACCTTGAGACGCCTGGCCACCTGCATCGCATAGTCCTCCAGGGTCTCGCGGGCCACGGCATTGTCGGCCAGCACCCCACCATAGACGCAGAACGGCACCGAGATCAGCGAATGGCCGAACAGCAGGTGACGGACCTCACCCAGCGGCAGTACGCCACACAGCCTGCCGGCACATTCGGCCAGCAGGTAATGACCGGGATACCGGTAGGTGGACTCGATCAGCCGCTTCCACCCGTAACGATGGAAGAAAGTGCCATGCGGATGCGCCAGGACATAGTCGTCCCAGGCCTTGGCATCCGACTCGGATGCCGCGCGGATCTCGATATCGCTCACGACTGACCACCTGTGAAAAGAATGAAGGGCCGCCAGCAGTGGGCCTGCCACGCATGACCCGCCCGGGACAAGCCCTTCACGATCACTGATGCCCGGCAACCCACCGGGACCAGCGGTGATCCGGGCCCGCCAATTTGTGTTGTTCGCACCGCTCGCGGTTGCGCTTTCGGGGCTAGCCGCCCAGTTTCCGGCGCAGCAGCTCATTGACCTGCTGTGGATTCGCCTTGCCCTGCGACCTTTTCATGATCTGACCGACGAAGAAGCCAAGCATCTTTGGCTGCTTGTCCGGATCAGCGCTGCGGTAGTTTTCGACCTGGGCCGAATTCGCCGCCAGCACCTCGTCGACCAGCGCCTCGATGGCACCCGTATCGGTGATCTGCTTGAGACCTTTAGCCTCGATCACCTGGTCGGCGCTGCCCTCTCCGGCCCACATCGCGGCGAACACGTCCTTGGCGATCTTGCCTGAGATGGTGTTGTCCCTGATTCGCGCGACCAGCAGGCCGAGGTCGGCGGCCGCCACCGGACAATCGGCGATATCAACCCCCTCCTTGTTGAGCGCCGCGGCCAGATCGCCCATTACCCAGTTGGCGGTGAGCTTGGCGTCACCGCCGGTCCTGGCAGCCGCCTCGAAGTAATCGGCCTGGATACGACTGCCGGTGAGCACGTCGGCATCGTATGCCGACAGGCCATACTCCGATTCGAAGCGCTCGCGGCGTGCATCCGGCAGCTCGGGCATGCCCTCCACCACCTCGGCGATGAAGGCCGCGTCAATCTCCAGTGGCAGCAGATCCGGGTCCGGGAAGTAACGATAGTCGTTGGCCTCCTCCTTGCTGCGCATCGATCGCGTCTCGTCCTTGTTCGCGTCGTACAGCCGGGTCTCCTGTACCACCTTGCCGCCGTCCTCGATCACCTCGATCTGGCGCGCGACCTCAAAATTGATCGCCTTCTCGAGAAAGCGGAACGAGTTGATGTTCTTGAGCTCTGCGCGGGTGCCAAACTCGGCCTGGCCCTTAGGCCGGATCGATACGTTGGCATCCATGCGGAACGAACCCTCCTGCATGTTGCCGTCGCAGATACCGATATAGGTCACGATCTGGTGGATCTTCTTGGCATACGCGACGGCCTCTTTGGCCGAGCGCATGTCCGGCTCCGACACGATCTCGAGCAGCGGCGTGCCGGCGCGATTGAGGTCGATGCCGGTCATACCGTGGAAGTCCTCGTGCAGTGATTTGCCCGCATCCTCCTCGAGATGCGCACGGGTGACACCGACCGGCCTGGTGGAACCATCCTCGAGCACGATCTCGACCACCCCGCTGCCGACCACCGGCAGCTCGTACTGACTGATCTGGTAGCCCTTCGGCAGATCCGGGTAGAAGTAATTCTTGCGTGCGAATACCGAACGCTCGGCGACCTGCGCCCCGATCGCCTTGCCGAAGCGCACCGCCATGCGCACCGCCTCCTTGTTCAGCACCGGCAATACGCCCGGCATGCCCAGATCGATCAGCGAGGCCTGGGTGTTCGGCTCGGCACCGAATGCGGTCGAAGAACCTGAAAAGATCTTGGACCGCGTGGCGAGCTGGGTGTGGATCTCCAAACCGATGACTGTTTCCCACTGCATGTCAGTTTCCCGAATTCATTAATCCAATCGCGAAGTACGCCGACAGCGCAAAGAATTGCACGCAATCATGCGATGTGACCTCGCGTCGTTTGCGTTCTTTGCGCATCAATGATGCATGCGTCAGACAAAGTCCGCGGGCGCTTGACGGTGCCAGTCGGTCGCCAGCTGCAGCTGGTGGGCTACGTTGAGCAGGCGCGCCTCGTCGAAATAGTTGCCGATAAGCTGCAGCCCCACCGGCATGCCGTCGCTCGCCGGCGCAGGGATCGACATGCCGGGCAGGCCTGCCAGGTTGACCGCGATCGTGTAGATATCCTGCAGGTACATCGACACCGGATCGTCGGCCTTCTCGCCGAGACGGAACGCGGTGCCCGGCGCGGTCGGGCCGACGATCACGTCACACGCGGCAAATGCGCGCCGGAAATCATCCGCGATCAGCTGGCGCACCTTTTGCGCCTTGAGGTAATAGGCGTCGTAGTACCCGGCCGACAGCGCATAGGTGCCGATCATGATGCGGCGCTTGACCTCCGCGCCGAAGCCCTCCGAGCGCGAACGCTTGTAGAGGTCCTCGAGGTCTTTCGGATCGGTGCAACGATGACCGTAGCGCACGCCGTCGAAACGCGCCAGGTTGGACGAACATTCGGCCGGTGCGACCACGTAGTAGGCCGGCACCGACAGGCCCGCGTTCGGCAGGCTGACCTCGACCAACTCGGCACCGAGCCTCGTCAGCTCGTCGAGCGCAGCGCTCACCGACGCACCGACGCCGGCATCCAGCCCCTCGCCCATGAATTCCTTGACGATCCCGATCCGCACACCCTTTATCGGGCTTCCAAGCGCACCGACATAGTCGTCAACCGGACGCTGCGCACTGGTCGAGTCACGTTCATCGAAACCCGCCATCGCGGCCAGCATCAAGGCCGCATCCTCGGCACTGCGGGTCATCGGCCCCGCCTGGTCGAGCGACGAGGCGAACGCGATCATGCCCCAGCGCGAACAGCGCCCGTAGGTCGGCTTCAGGCCGGTAATACCGGTCAGCGCGGCCGGCTGGCGGATCGAGCCGCCGGTGTCGGTGCCCGTCGCCGCCGCGCACAGGCGCGCGGCCACCGCGGCGGCCGAGCCGCCCGACGAACCGCCAGGCACGGTCTCGGTGTCCCAGGGGTTGCGCACCGGGCCGTAGTAACTCGTCTCGTTCGACGAACCCATCGCGAATTCATCCATATTCGTCTTGCCAAGCATCACCGCGCCGGCGCGCTGCAGATTGGCCACCACGGTAGCGTCGTATGGCGAGACGAAGCCCTCCAGCATGCGCGAACCACAACTGGTGCGCACATCGAGGGTACAGAAGATGTCCTTGTGCGCGATCGGGATGCCGGTCAGCGGGCCGGCAGCGCCCGCGGCGATGCGCTCGTCGGCCGCCCTGGCCTGGGCGAGTGCCAAGTCTTCGGTGACCGTGACGAAGCTGTTGAGCGTCGCGTCGTGGGTCTTCACGCGCTGCAGCATCTGCGTGGTGAGCTCTGTGCTGGACACCTGGCCGTCGCGTAGCGCGATCGACAGTTCCGCAATGGTCTTGTTATGCATGGGAATACGCGAAATCCATGGTCAGTGGCTGAAATACCCTGGCGCGGAGATCGGTTACGCCGCGCGCCCCTGGCCGAAGGTCAAACGGCGACGCCGCCACACCTCACTCGAGGACCTTGGGGACCAGAAACAGGCCGTTCTCGACCGCCGGCGCATGTGCCTGGTAGCGCTCGCGCCGGTCCTCCTCGGTCACCACGTCGGCGCGCAGTCGCTGGGCCATCTCGAGCGGATGCGCCATCGGCGGCACATCCGCGGTGTCCACGGCATCCATCTGCGCAACCAGGTCAAGGATGCTGGACAGCTCCCGGCCGAGGGCCTCGGACTCGCGTGGCTCGACTGCAAGGCGGGCCAGATGGGCGATTTTGGCGACATCGTCAGCAGACAGCGACATGGCTTTGTACCGATTGGGGCATCGACTCGAACAAGGCGGGCAAATTACCACAATCCCGGTCTGCGCCGAAACCAAACGACCACCGGGCGCGTTAATCGCAGCCGTCGACCGCCGAATCCGGCCGGTCCCGGCGCGTGCCGCGACCCACCGGAATGCGACGAACTCGCCGAACAGGGTCCCAGTGCGCTTGCCGAACACCGGGGCCGTTGCTAGATTACGCGTCTCCCCGGGCCACGGGCGCCCGGCATAATGCCCAATATCGTCAACAGCCGAAGCTCGCGTCACCAGATCGTCGGGCCGGCTACCGGAAGTCACAGAATGTTCCTTCGCCGTATCCGTGGACTCTTTTCCAACGACCTTTCGATCGACCTCGGCACAGCCAATACGCTGATCTATGCGCGCGACCAGGGCATTGTCCTGAACGAGCCCTCAGTCGTGGCTATCCGCCAGGACCGCGGTCCGGGTGGACCCAAATCGGTTGCCGCCGTGGGCGAAGAGGCCAAGAAGATGCTCGGCCGCACCCCGGCCAACATCACTGCCATCCGGCCGATGAAGGAAGGCGTGATCGCCGACTTCACGGTCACCGAGAAGATGCTGCAGTACTTCATCCACAAGGTCCACGAATCACGCCTGATCCGCCCCAGCCCACGTGTACTGGTGTGCGTGCCGTGCGGCTCGACCCAGGTCGAACGGCGAGCGATCAAGGAGTCCGCAGCGGGCGCAGGTGCGCGCGAGGTGTACCTGATCGAGGAGCCCATGTCGGCTGCGATCGGCGCCGGACTGCCGGTCGACGAGGCGCGCGGTTCGATGGTCCTGGATATCGGCGGCGGCACCTCCGAGGTCGCGATCATCTCGCTCAACGGCATCGTCTACGCGAACTCGGTACGCATCGGCGGTGACAAATTCGACGAGGCCATCATCAACTACGTGCGCCGCAACTACGGCACGCTGATCGGCGAGGCCACCGCGGAGCGGGTCAAGAAGGAGATCGGCTCGGCCTATCCGGGCAACGAGGTGCGTGAACTCGAGGTCAAGGGCCGCAACCTTGCCGAGGGCGTGCCACGCAGCTTTACGCTGAGTTCGAACGAAATACTCGAGGCCCTCCAGGAGCCGCTCTCGGGTATCGTCGACGCGGTGAAAAAGGCGCTCGAGCAGACCCCGCCGGAACTGGGCGCTGACGTCGCCGAACGCGGCATCGTGCTTACCGGCGGCGGCGCCCTGCTGAAAGACCTGGACCGTCTGATCGAGGAGGAGACGGGGCTACCGGTGATCATTGCCGAGGACCCGCTGACCTGCGTGGCACGCGGTGGCGGCCGCGCCCTCGAACTGATGGACGAGCGCGGAGGCGAGATCTTCACGGTCGAGTAACGACACAACGGCGAGGCCGCGCAGCGTCGCAGCGCGTGGCATGCCGCAGGAACGGAGAGCGTTACCATCAAGCCGATCTTTGCACAGGGCCCCTCCCAAACCACCCGCCTGGTGACCGCCGTGCTACTGTCGCTGGCCCTGCTGGTCCTCGACCACCGGTTTCACCACCTGCAACAGCTGCGCAGCGCGCTGTCTTTCCTGACCTATCCGCTACAGTACCTCGCCGACCTGCCATTCACCACGTCGCACTGGCTGAGCGAGGCCACCAGCAGCCACGAGGTCCTGTACGAGCGCAACCAGCAGTTGCACGCCGAGAACCTGCGCCTGCAGGCCGAATTGCAGAAGTACGAGTCACTGCAGGCCGAAAACATGCGCCTGCGCGATCTGGTCGACTCGTCGTTCAAGGTCGGTGACCGCGTTTTGGTCGCCGAGATGGCGTCGGTCGACCTCGACCCGTACAAACAGCAGGTGATCATCAAGAAAGGGGCGGTCTCCGGCGTATTCGAGGGCCAACCGGTACTCGATGCGCGCGCGGTAATGGGCCAGGTGATCGAAGTCAACCCGCTGGCCTCGACCGTGCTGCTGATCACCGACAGCAGCCACGCGCTTCCGGTACAGGTGCTGCGCAACGGGCTGCGCACCATTGCGGTCGGCACCGGGCGCATCGACGAGCTGAAATTACCCTACCTGCCGACCAACTCGGACATCGTCGTGGGTGACCTGCTGGTGACCTCCGGCCTGGGCGGCAAGTTCCCGCCCGGGTACCCGGTGGCGACCGTGACCCGTGTAGATCGCTCGCCCGACGCACCGTTTTCCAGCGTGTTTGCCGAGCCGCGTGCCCACCTGGACCGCAGCCGCGAGGTGCTGTTGGTCTGGACGGTACCCAACGACGTGCCGAGCGCTTATGCGCCAACCGATGCGCCGGCCGATGCGCCGCCCGATGCGCCTGCCGACGACCAGACCACACCCGATGAAGGCGCGCCCGCGACACCCGCAGAGTCCAATCCCGCAGGTATGGATAGCACGCCCACGGAGCCCGGTACATGAGCGGTTCCGGCGACGGCCGACTGATCATCGTCGCGACGCTGTGTGTCGCGATGCTGCTGACGATCCTGCCGATGCCGGAGTGGGCGCGCCCGTTCCGCCCGCAGTGGGTCGCGCTGGTCCTGCTTTACTGGGCCATCGCACTGCCCCACCGGGTCGGTGTGGGCACCGGATTCATCGCAGGCATCGTGCTCGACGTCCTGACTGGCACGCTGCTCGGCCAACATTCGCTCGGCCTCACCGTGGTGATCTTCATCGCCATCCAGCTGCACCAGCGCATCCGCGTGTTCCCGTTCTGGCAGCAGTCGCTCGGGATCCTGATCCTGTTGATTATCGATCACCTGCTCGGGCTATGGGTCACCGGGGCCACGCGCGGCGTCGCGCCTCCCCTGATCTATTGGGCCATGCCGCTGATCGGCGCCCTGCTATGGCCCTGGATCTTCGTCACGCTGCGCAAGACCCGCCGCCACTTCAAGGTCAGCTAAGCCGATGCAGCTGAAAGACACCATCCGTGAGAGTCAGGCCTTTCTGACCCGCGCCATCGTCGCCGGCCTGCTGGTGCTGGCGGCGGTGATCGTGCTGATTTGGCGCCTGGTGCAGCTGCAGATCATCGACCATGAGCATTTCACCACGCTGTCGCGCGAGAACCGCGTCAAGGTCTTGCCGCTGCCACCGACGCGCGGCCTTATCTATGACCGTGCGGGCGTACTGCTGGCCCAGAAC
>Ga0316576_10001277_pt1 | contig 13371 bp, 9 predicted proteins | sample S0NA_FD_203075 | JGI IMG/M metagenome (GOLD analysis project Ga0316576, IMG submission 203075) | Rhizosphere microbial communities from salt marsh grasses in Alabama, United States - S0-2_050615r3r5 | ecosystem: Host-associated > Plants > Roots > Rhizosphere | place: USA: Alabama | collected... | reverse complement strand
GGCTATTATTGTCAGCGGCTGCTCGCTACCGGGCCGTCTCGTTGGCGCGGCTCGACGAGCTGCAAAACAAGCACTTGCAACAACAAATTCCGGCTTCGTCACAACTTTGCTCAGGATGGCCCCGAGGTCGGTCCTTGCCGGGACCCTGAGCCGCCGCCATGGCGGTGACCCGATAGCAGATTCAGGCTGGCGATGAAAAGCGAATCGAAAACCCCTGACGCCACCGCGCGCTTCCCCGTGGTCGGAATCGGCGCATCGGCGGGCGGCATCGAGGCCCTCAAGGCGTTCTTCTCGGCGCTGCCGGCGAGTCCCGGCGCCGTGTTCATCGTGGTCGTGCACCTGGCGCCGGAGCACCGCAGCGAGCTGGCCGCGATCCTCGGCCAGCGCACGCCGATGCCCGTCGAGGAAGTCACCGGCACCGTGCCGGTGAAAAAGGACCACGTCTACGTCATCTCGCCGGACCGCCAGCTCCAGCTCACCGGCAAGGAGCTCAGTGCCGTCCCCTTCGAGCAGCAGCGCGGACACCGGGCACCGGTGGACCTGCTGTTCCGCTCGCTGGCGGACCAGCCGGGGCCCAGCTTCGCCGTCATCCTCTCCGGCGGCGGCTCCGACGGCGCCGTGGGCGTGGGGCGCGTGAAGGAGCGCAGCGGGTTCATCCTGGTGCAGGAGCCGGCCGAGGCGGCCTTCGACAGCATGCCACGCTCCGCCATCGCCACCGGCATGGCGGACGTGGTGCTGCCCGTGGACGCCCTCGCCCGGCGGCTCGTCGAGCTCCTGGAAGGCAATGTCCAGTCCGCCGACGAGCCGCTGCCGGAGCCCGACCCCGACGACGCCGAGCAGCGCGCCGCCCTCGGGCGCATCCTCGACCAACTGCACCGGCGCACCGGCCACGATTTTTCCCAGTACAAGCGCACCACGGTGCTGCGGCGGATCGGGCGGCGGATGCAGATCCACCGCCTACGGCGACTCTACGACTACCTCCGGCTGCTGAACGAGAACCCCGAAGAGGCCCAGTCCCTCTTCAAGGAGATGCTGATTTCGGTGACGAACTTCTTCCGCGACCCGGAGGCCTGGCAGGCCTTGGCCCAGCAGGTCATCCCCGAGCTCCTCGCGCACTCGGACGCGGACACGACGCTACGCATGTGGGTGCCGGGCTGTGCCACCGGCGAGGAGGCCTACAGCCTGGCCATCCTGCTGCTGGAGGCGGCCGAGCAGCGGGGCGCAGGAGCGCCGATCCAGATCTTCGCCAGCGATATGGACGAGGCCGCCCTCGCCGTGGCCCGCGAGGGCCGCTATCCCGTCGCCATCGGGGAGGATCTGTCCGACGCCCGACTCGACCGCTTCTTCGTCCGCGACGACGACCATTATCTGGTCAGCAGGGAGCTGCGCGACTGCGTGCTGTTCGCGAGCCACAGCCTGCTGCGCGACCCGCCTTTCTCCCGGATCGACCTGATCTCCTGCCGCAACCTGCTGATCTATCTGGACCGCGAGCTCCAGGAGAAGGTGTTCGGCATCCTGCGCTATGCGCTGCGCCCCGGCGGCTACCTGTTCGTGGGCATCTCCGAGAATGCCGAGGGCGAGTACTTCCGCAGCCTGGACCGGCGGCACCACATCTATCAGGCGCGAGAGATCGGCGGCGCGCCGCCGCTGCTTCCGGAGATGTTGGCCCCCGCCCACCACGGACCGCTGCACAGGGTACACCGACCGCAGTCCGAGGAGCCACGCGTCGCGAACGCGCTCTCGGCACACCGCGCCCTGCTGGAGCAGCTGGGACCGCCGAGCATCCTCGTGGACGACCAGCGCAGCGCCCTGTACCTGTCGGAGACCGCCGGGCGCTACCTGCAGCCGCCCGGCGGACCGCTGCCGCGGGACATCACCGCGCTGGTCCGCCCCGAGCTGCAGGCGGAGCTGAGCGCGGGCTTGTTCAGCGCCCTCGAGAAGGGCGCGCCCAGGCAGTCGGTTTTCCTGCCGGTCCAGTTCAACGGCAAGGCCAGGTCGGTGGCCGTGCTGGTGCAGCCACGCCAAGGAAACGATGACGCGGAGCGCCTGGCCCTCGTGATGTTCCTCGAGGGCGGCGAGGTCGTGGACGGCGATGATCACGGCCCCGAGGCCGAGGCCACGGCCGAGCTGGTCGACCAGCTCAAGAACGAGCTGCGCGCCACCCAGATGCGCCTGCACACCGCCCAGGAGGAGTTCGAGGCCACCAACGAGGAGCTTCGCGCGGCCAACGAGGAGCTCCAGTCCATGAACGAGGAGTACCGCTCCGTGGCCGAGGAGCTGGAGACCAGCAAGGAGGAGCTGCAAAGCACCAACGAGGAGCTGCAGACGGTCAACAGCGAGCTCAAGTACAAGCTCCAGGAGGTCTCGCGCGCCCACAGCGACCTCGAAAACCTGATGGCCGCGAGCGACATCCCGACGCTGTTCCTGGACCGGGAGCTGAGCATCCGGCGCTTCACACCGAAAGCGGCGGACCTGTTCAGCATCCGCTCCAGCGATCTGGACCGGCCCATCTACGAGCTTTCCCGCTCGGTGGACTACCCGTCGCTGGAGGACGACGCAAAGGCGGTGCTGCGGGATCTCACGCCGGTGGAGCGGGAGGTGTCGGGGGCGGACGGGTGCTGGTATCTCGCCCGGCTGCGCCCCTACCGGACGGAGGACCACCGCATCGATGGCGTGGTGATCTCGTTCGTCGACTTCACCGCGCAGAAGCATGCCGAGCAGATCACCCGTCAGGGACACCACTATTTCGAGAGCATCGTCGACACCATCAGCCACCCGCTGCTGGTACTGACCCCCGATCTGCGCGTCGACTCGGCCAATCAGGCCTTCTACGCGACCTTTCACGTCGATCCCGACGGCACCCAGGGCAAGCTGATCTACGAGCTCGGCAACGGTCAGTGGGACATTCCGGAGCTGCGCCGGCTGCTCGAAGAGGTATTGCCCGGCAACGACACCTTCGAGGGCTTTCGGGTCAGCCATTCGTTTGAGCAGATCGGCACCCGGGTCATGTTGCTCAATGCCAGCCGGCTCGACGCCCTGCAGCGCATCCTGCTGGGCATCGACGACATCACCGAGCACGAGCGGGCGGCGGAGGTGCTGCGCGAGGCCGACCGCCAGAAGAACCGCTTCCTGGCGCAGCTCGGCCACGAGCTGCGCAATCCGCTCGCCGCGATCAGCAACACGGTGGATGCGCTGCTGATGACCGAGCTGCCCTCGGAGTCGGTCCGCGAGGCGATCGGGCGCATCGAGCGGCAGGTGCGCAAGCAGCTGCGCCTGGTCGACGACGTGCTGAACATCAGCCGTATCAACCGCGGCCAAATCGACGTCCAGCGAAAACCGATGGATCTGCGCGACAGCATCCACGACGCGGTGGACCAGGTCCACGAGAGCATCAGCCAGCGCGGGCTGCGGCTGGACTTGGCCCTGCCCGAGCAGCCGCTGGCGGTCAGCGGTGATGCCGAGCGCCTGACACAGATCCTGAGCAACCTGCTTTGCAACGCCGTGCAGTACTCCGACGACGGCGGGGCCGTCACGCTGTCTGCCGAGACCGCCGAGGACCGGGTGCGGGTCCACGTCCGCGACAGCGGCGTTGGCATCGCGCCGGACGATCTGCCGAAGGTGTTCGAGCCCTTCTCCCGCCTGTCGGCCAGCAAGGCCCGGCACCTGGGCGGCCTGGGGCTCGGCCTGCCGCTGGCACGGGAGCTCGCCGAGCTGCACGGCGGCAGCCTCGAGGCGCGCAGCGACGGACCCGGCCACGGCAGCGAGTTCGTGCTGGAGCTGCCCCGGGAGGCCGACCAGGCCGTGCCGGCACCCCAGACCCGGACGCCGGGGACGCAGACGGAGATCCCGGTCAGGCGCATCCTCCTGGTGGAGGATGATGCGGCCGTCGGCGACGCCCTGCGCATACTGCTGGAGCAGCTCGGCCAGACGGTCAGGCACGCGACGACGGGCCGCGACGCGCTGGCGGCCGTGCCCGACTTCGAGCCCGAGCTCGTGCTCCTCGACCTGAACCTGCCGGACATCAGCGGCCAGGAGGTCGCGCGGCGGCTGCGCGAATCCCACGGAGCCGAGCGTTTCCGCCTGGTGGCCCTGAGCGGCTACCCGCCCGACGACGGCGATCCGGCGGAACCTGCGCTGTTCGAGCGGCATCTGGTCAAGCCCGCGACGATGGATGCGCTGAAGTCGCTGCTGCTGGAGGACGCGGCGCGCTGACCGCCGCCGGCGCGGGGCCGGCCTGCCGGGCCGGCCTCGTCAGGGCAGATCGACGCCCTCGCCGAGGCCGTCTTCCATGTAGAGCATCCCCGCCAGTACCAACAGCACCACCAGCAAGGGGGTGGCCATCAACACGCCGAGCACCCCCGCCAGCACACCCATCACCAGCTGGAACACCATCAACAGGGCCGGCGGCAGCCGCACGGCCGCGCGCTCGATGAACGGCGTGAGCCCCCAGCTCTCGACGATCTGCACGATCAGGTAGACGAGCGCCACCCAGAGCGCCTGCTGCGGGCCGCTCGAGAGGCCCACCAGCACCGCCGGCACCGCGGACGCCAGCGGGCCGAAGGTCGGCACGAACGACAGCAGTCCGGCAATCAGGGCAAGCAGGAACGCAAGGGGTAGTCCCAGGAAGACCAGGCCGATCCACGTGAGCACGAACACGATGGCCATCGAGGCGAACCGTCCGAGGAGCCAGCGGCGCAGCGTCACGCCGGCTTCCACAACGATATCCGCGGCGCGCGAGCGCGCGGACGGGGGCAGCAGCCGCAAAGCACCGACGAGGTAGGTGTACGGCTCGCCTGCCATCAAGGTGCCGAGAAAGAGCACCAGCAATATCGCGCTGATGAAGCCCAGCACCGACGAGAAGAAGCCGAAGAAGCGCTGGGCGGTCTTCTGCAGGGTGCCCGTCTCCCACAGCGTGGACAGCTCGTCCACGGCCCGCCGTCCCCAGTAGGTGCTCTCCACCGTGGCATCGATCTGCTGCAGCGCCTGCGGAATCCGCTGCCGCATGTCGGCGACATCCGCCTGCACCTGCGGCGCCAGCAGGAAGCCGCCGCCCACCAGCAAGGCGCCCAGCGCGAGCCAGATCAGCAGCAGCGCGAGCCAGCGGGGCATGCGCACGAGCGCCCGCAGCGCGCGCACCCCGCTGTCCAAGGCCAGCGCGCACAGCACCGCCAGAAAGGCCAGCAGGAGCACGCCCTTGACCGTGATGACCAGCCAGACCACGAGCGCCAGCCCCCCGAGGATGGCCACGAGGGCGGTGATGCGGCCGAAGGTCCAGCGGATGCGCGCGCCGATTGCGTGATCGCTGCTCATACGGGAGCCGGGCTTGGTCAGTGAAGCTGCTCTTATCAGGGTCGCTGCGGGGTGGTGGCCGCGGCCGCGAGGCCGATGCCGCCGACGCGTGGCCCGCAGACCAGTGAGCAGAGAAAGCACGGAACGGGCCAAGCGGCGGCCGGGCCACCCCGGCCTTAGCGCGTGCCGCGGTCCGGCTGCCGCCCATCAGCGGGCAGCGATTCCGATGATATGCCCCGGCAATTGGCGCATATCCCCAATCCCGCGCCGCCGCATCGGGCCGGCACGGGCAGAGAGCATCCGTCCTGTCGCTGCCGGGTGATCGTCGCCGATGCCGGCTCGAGCGCGCGCCCAGGCTGGCACGAGATCTGCGCCGCCTGCGCTGCCGGCTGCCGAATCCAGGCCGGCCCCCGCAGCCGCCGCATCCGGCGCCTGCCCTGGCAGGATCGCCGGCGAAGCCCGGGCGCCGGGCAGGCAGATCCCGGGCGCCGGCCGCGACGACCCGCGAGCTGGAGATCAAGACATGCAGAAGACCGCAGACAGGAGCAACGGCCCAGCGCCCGAGGACCTGCGCCGACGCGCGGCGGGGGAGCAGGCCGGCGCCGCGGCGCAGGACGAGCTCGACACCCGCCGGCGTCTGGCCAAGCTGGCCCACATTCTCGATTCCGCCATTCCGCTGCCCGGCGGCTACCGCATCGGCTTCGACGGCATCATCGGCCTGGTACCGGGCATCGGCGACCTGACCGGTGCGGCGCTGTCGTCCTACATCATCGCCGAGTCCCACCGGCTCGGCGCGCCACCGGTCGTGCTGCTGCGCATGCTGTGGAACATGATCGTGGAGAGCGTGGTCGGCGTCATCCCGGTGGCGGGCGACCTGTTCGACTTCGCCTGGAAGGCCAACCGCCGGAATGTGGCGCTGCTGGAGCGACACCTGGAGGAGCCGCACCAGGTGCGCCGGCAGAGCACCTGGCTGCTGGTCCTGATCCTTGGCGTGCTGGCGCTGCTGACGGTGGCGGTGTTCGCCGTTCTGCTCTGGCTGGTGCGCGCCCTGCTGGGGGCATTCTGACATTGGCCGGCCAATTGCTTGGCAGAGGGGTACACACCAATGCAACACGGAGTCACGCCATGCGCTTTCGCTACACGACAATCCTGCTCTGCGCCACCGCCCTGCTGCTGATCGGCGGCTGCGACGTCGACGTCGAGGACAAGGGAAAACTGCCCGACGTCGACGTCAAGGGGGACGCGGGCCAGCTGCCGAAGTACGACGTCGAGAAGACCCAGGAGGGCCGGCTCCCGGACGTGGACGTCGACGCGGAGCCGGGCCGGATGCCCAAGGTCGACGTGCAGGGGCCGGACGTCGACGTCGGCACCAAGCCGGTCACCGTCCCGGTACCGGACGTGAACGTCGACATGCCCAATGAGCAGGACAACAACCCGCCGGCGCAGCAGTGACCCGCGCAGTCCGGTCGCCGCGGCCGCGGCGGGCCGGACCCGGCGCCCTGCCGCCGGGGCCCGTCGCAGCGCTACGCCGACCTGGTACCGACCAGCGCGGGGCCTGAGTGCCCGGCACCGGCCGCGGCTCCCCCGGGCGCCGCGGCCGGCCTGGAGAATCTCGAGCGAGTACGGCACGAAGGAGCTGACATGCGCCATGACGACAACACCCACTCGGTCCTGATGGGCTACCTGCTGTGGATCTTCGGATTCATGGGTGCGCACCGCTTCTACTACGGCAAGCCCATCACCGGGACCATCTGGTTCTTCACGCTGGGTCTGTTGTTCATCGGCTGGATCATCGATCTGCTGCTGATACCGGGCATGAGCCGCAACGCGGACCGGCGCTTCATCTCGGGCACCAAGGACTACAACATCGCCTGGATACTGCTGACCTTCCTCGGCGTGCTCGGCATCCACCGCTTCTATCTCGGCAAGTGGATCACCGGGGTCATCTGGCTGCTCACGGGCGGGCTCTTCCTGCTCGGCTATCTCTACGACTACCTGACCCTCAACGAGCAGATCGACGCGGTGAACGAGAATTCGGGCGCGACGCCGGCCCGTGCCCAGCGGGCCTGAGGGCGCGCAGCGCCGATCACCGGCGGCCGGCGGCCGCCCCACCGGAGGTCATCCCCCGCCATGCTCGACTTCCTCGGCTATGCCCTCCTGGTGGCCCTGATCGGCCTGCTCTGGGCCTACCTCACGCGCACCACCGCGATCCGCCGGGTGATCCCGCTGGCCGGTACTGACGAGCACACCCTCGACGCCCGCGGCGAGCGCTTCAACCTCTACCTCGGGCTGCTGACCGGCACGCAGATCGTTGGCGACAACCGGATCGACGTGCTGTTCAATGGCGACAGCACCTTCCCGCGGCTCTGGGAGGCCCTCAAGGGCGCGGAGCACGCGATCTGCGTGCATGTGTTCGAGTTCCACCCGGGGGAGCTCGCCGACGAGCTGCTGCGCATCCTGAGCGAGCGCGCCCAGGCGGGTGTCAAGGTGCTGCTGCTGCTGGATGCGGTCGGCGGCAAGCGCGTCACCCGCGACTACCGCCAGCGGCTCATCGCCGCCGGCGCCAGCGTCGCCACCTACCGGCCGCTGCGCTTCGGCAACTTCTACAAGTATCAGCAGCGCATGCACATGCGTGCCGTGATCGTGGACGGCCGCATCGGCTTCACCGGCGGCTTCGGCATCGCCGACGAATGGCAGGGCGATGGCCGCAGCGCCGGCCAGTGGCGCGACACCAACGTGCGTGTCGAGGGGGCCGCGGCCATGCAGCTTCAGGTGGCCTTCTCCAGCAACTGGGCGGAGGCCACCGGCGACCTGCTGGTCGGCGACGCCATCACGCCCTTCACCGAGCTGCCGCCCCCGAAGACGCCCCAGGCGGCGGGCATCATGGCCTGCTCGCCTTCGCTCGGCACCACCACTGCCGAGCGTTTTTTCTTCCTCGCTATCACGTCGGCGCGCGAGCGTATCTACATCGCAAGCGCCTATTTCGTGCCCTCCCGCGACCTGCGCTGGCTGCTGATGAACGCGGCGGACCGGGGCGTGGACGTGCGCGTCCTGATCCCGGGCGTCAACACCGACCAGCCCATGGTCTGGCACGCGGGGCGTGCCATCTACGGCTGGCTGATGGACGCGGGCGTGCGGATCTTCGAGTACCAGCCCGCCATGATGCACGCCAAGACCTTCGTCTCGGACGGCTGCTGGGCCACCGTGGGCACTTTCAACCTGGACAACCGCTCGATGAAGCTCAACGACGAGGTGGCGCTCATCATCCGCGACGAGGAGATCGCCCGCTGTCTGGACGCCCAGTTCCTCGACGACCTGAAGCACGCCCGCGAGCTCCACCCCGCGGACCTGGCCGCGGCCAGCCACCTGGACTGGGCCAAGATCCGATTCTCCCGCCTGCTCACACCCTTGCTATAGGTCCCTACCCATGCATGCACATCGCCGAAATCATCCGACCCGTCGCCTGACCCGTCGCCTGACCCGTCGCCTGACCCGTCGCCTGATGCCGGCCGCGGCCGCCACGGTGCTGGTGAGCCTCGTGCAGGTGACGGCCTGCGTGAACAATCCGCGCACCCAGCAGACCTTCGAGGCGCTGGGGGAGCCGGGGCCGGACGTGGCCAAGCCCCTGGAGCGGCCCAGCGAGGAGGGGTACCTGGATCTGGTGCGCACCTACTGCGGCGCGCAGCGCGTCGGCGATTCGCGCCTCGGTGCCCTGCTCGACGCCGACCCGCGCTTCCTGGCGCTGACGACCGGCCTCTACCACGGCGAGCTGTCCAACGACCAGTACATCCGGCAGGTGCTCGAGCGCCACCCGGCGGCGGACGGCAACGTCGACGCCACCGGCTGTGTCGTCAACCAGCTGCAGAAGTGCTTCAGCGAGCGCTGCTCGGTGCCGGCGGCACAGCGACGGCTGCCGGAGCCCGACGCGCCCGGCGGGATGGAGGCCTACGGCACGGGCCCGAGCTGATGGCCCGGCGGCACAACGGCAAGACGCGGCCGCGCGGCAATCGGTGTCGCTGTCCTGATCCCGATCGCCATCGGACGCGGGTCAGGTAGTCGATTACGACAGCGACGACGACAACGAAAGGCTCGGGGATTCTTGACGGCAAGGCTTTGGGCCCCTGGAGGAATCCAGTGCCCGGCGGGGAAGGCGCCAGCTCGCGGGACCGGGCATCCTGCCCGGCGGGAGACGCCCGATGGCAAGGCGCTCCCTGATTTCATCCCTGCTCGATTCTTGCGCCCGACCTCGGGGTCAGGTGCGGGGGCTCTGGCCCCGCGTCTCGCTGCTGGAGTGCTCCTCGTGCGATGCCTCGTCACCCTCGCCGCGGTTCTTCCAGAAGAAGTACACGGCGGCGGCGACGCTGGCGAAGAAGATCACCCAGACGCTGTTGGGGGTCGGGCCTTCGCCGCGCAGGCCGAAGACGCCGGAGACGAGTGCAACGCCGATAAACAGCAGGACGAGTTTGTTCATTGGAATTCCTCCCAGGGACGGTGGTGACGGTTGCTCGATTGCGGAAGCGCCGAGGGATCGGCGCTCCCCTGCCGCGTCTCGGTACGGACGACGCCCGGTACCCGAGATCCGGCACTGTCCGTCAATACAAAGCAAGCGGCGGGCCAGGACGGCGCGGGCCGCAGCGGCTCCCCCCGGCGGCACCCGCCGGCGCCGGGGCCGGGGCGCCCTGGCGAGGCGACTCCAGGCACTGGTTGTTTCCAGCCGATGCCGGCTGATTTCCGCCCCCGGCGCCCGCGGCGGCCTAATCAGCGGATCTGATCAGCGGATCCGGATGCGGTTCTCGACACCGCCGACACCGGGCACGCCGCGGGCCACGTCGGCGGCGTGGGCACGCTGCGCCTGCGAGTCTGCGAAGCCGCCGAGGCGAATGCGCCTGCCCCGCGCATCGACGAAGATCGCGGCCGCGTGCAGCGCCGGATCGTCCACCAGCGCGATCTTCACCCGGGTCGCGAGCTTGGCCTCGGCGGGCGGCTCCTGCTCCACCGCCGTTGGCGCGGCGCAGCCCGCGAGCGCGAGCGCCAGCAGCAGGCCCGCCGGCCGCTGGCCCCAGCGACGGTGCCGCACTGCCGGTCTCACCGGCGCGCCTTCCGGAGCGCCTGCATCAGCCCGCTGCAATAGGGGCTCCCGGCGTGACCGCCGGGCTCGATCAGCGGCAGCAGCGCCGCGAGGGGCTGCACGGCCGCGAGCCCGGCGGCCAAGACGCCGCGCGCGACCAGCTCCGGGCTCACCAGACCCAGCCGCGGGCTCGACAGGTGCCCGTACAGACGCAGCGGCGAGCTGAACGCGGGCACGCTGGGGTCCTTGGGGCGCGCCTCGATGACCAGGTCCAGCCGCTCGCGGTCCAGGTCGATGTCGCCGCCGCCGACGAACAGGGTCTCGCTGGTGTCCACGGTGAGATTCGCCACGTCCACTTGCCCGTCGCGGGCGTGCAGATTGACGTAAGCACAGTCGATCGGCACCCGGTCGTCATCGAGGAGCGCCAGCATCACCCCGCCCGCGTCGAGACTGGCGAGCTCGACCAGGAGCTGCTCCAGCATGCCCCCCGTCATGACCAGGAAGAGGCCGCCGTCCGTCGAGCCCGCCAGCTCGGCGATGCTGTCGCCGCGCATCCAGACCTGGAGCCGGCCGCCGACGATGCCGACGCTGCGGTCGGTGATGCCGAAGGGGTTCAGGACCCGGCGCAGGTCCACGCGCGCGATCTCGCCCGACAGCTCCGCCTTCGGCGGCCGCGCGGCGGTGGCCATGTCCAGCCGGAGCTTCAGCCGGCCACCGCCGACGCCGAACACGAGCGGGGAAAACTCCAGCCGCCCGTCGTGCAGTGTCGCCTCCAGGCGCAGATCATCGAGCGGCACCTCGGCGGCGATGATGTTGCGGGCGCGGTAGTGCAGGCTGCCCTGGACGCTGCGGCCGAGGCGCGCGAGGTGCAGGGGCTCGTCCGGGAACAGGCCGCCGGGCGGCTCCGGGGCGGGGTCCGTCAGCAGCTTCGTGAGGTCGTCGTAGTCGAGCCGGTCCGAGGTCAGGTCGATGCTGACGCTCGGCGGCTCCCGGGAGAGGTCGGCCTCGATGCGGCCGTCCAGGTCACTGACGCCGGCCGTCGCCTGGAGATCGGCCAGCACCAGGCGCTGTCCGTCCCGGTGCAGGCGCCCGTTCATCGCGAAGGGCGGCAGGTCCGGCAGCGGCACGCCGATCAGATCCGCCAAGCCCGCCGTGTCCGGCCCGTGGGCGGTGACCCGCGCGTCCAGCGTCGCCGGCGACAGCAGGTCGCGCAGCCTGCCGGCGACGGCGACCTCGGTCTCGCCGGAGGTCAGCCGCAGCCGCCAGTCGCCGGGTGGCCCCGCGCCGGTCAGGTCGAGCCAGGCATCGGCGTCGACGGCCGCCGAGATCGGCCTGCCGCGCAGCCGGCCGTCGACGGTCCCGGTCAATCGGTCCATGACAGCGGCGCCGGGGTCGGCGGCGCGCAGGCGGACCCTGAGCCGGGTGTCCTGTGCCTGCTCCCGGTAGGCGAGCCGCAGCGGCGCGAGGCGCAGGCGGCCGTCGTCGAGCCGCGTCTCGACGGCAAGTCCGCCGACGGTCGCACCCTCGGTGACGACGCGCCCGGCCTGGTAGTCGAGCCGGACGTCCAGGCCGGCGAGCCAGTCCGGCAGCGCGATCGGCCCGCCGGCGGCCCGCTTGCCCGTCTCGGGCAGCGGCAGCGCCGTCAGGTCCAGCGTCTCGCTGCGCAGCTCGGCGTCGACCTGCGGCGACGGCCCGCCGGTCTCCACCCGCACGCGCCCGGACAGGTCGCTGTCGCCGAGCTGGACGGACCCCTGCACGGCAAAGGGCCCGGCTGCGGCGAGCTCGGACAACGGGTCGGCGGTCAGCTCGGCGGAGACCTGGTCGCCCCGGAAGCGGCCGTCCGCCGCAAGCTGGAGACCGGCCGGGTGGTCCGCCGTTGCCGGACCCGTCTCCAGCTCGACGGCCACGTCGGTCCCGCGCCGCGGCTCCCGGTAGACGAGCCTGCCCCGCTCCACCTTCAGGCGGCCGAGCGCGGCCGCCGGCTCGAGGGTCGCGTCGCCCGCGCCCGCGCCCGGCGCCGGGGGGAGAGACAGCGCCAGCGTGCCCTGCACCACACCGAGGTCCGGCGGCGCGGTGTCGGCGCCGCCGAGCAGCCGCGACAGGTCCACCGCGGTCAGCTTCAAGCGGACTTGGCCCTGCACCGGCGCCGAGCGCAGTGTCAGTCGGGCGGCGATGCGCCCGCCGCCGGGTGCCGCCGCGGACAACGGGCGCAGGCGCAGCACCCCGTCCTCGAGGTGCAGCTCGGCCCGCACCTGGCTCAGCCGCACCTGGTCGTACAACAGCCGCCCGGCCGTCAGCTCCAGATCCGCGCTCATCGCGGTCAGCACGGACAGGTCGATGCCCTGCTCGGCCCCGGCCGCCGGCGCCTGATCCGGGCCGCCTTCCGGGACCATGTCGAGCAGCTCGCCGACGGCGAGGGTTTGTGCGCTCAGGTCGGCGCTCAGGTCGGGGCGCTCGCCGGTCAGGTCCAGCGCCAGCGTGCCGGTCATATCGCTCTGGCCGAGGGTCGCGTCGAGCTGCTTTAGGCGCCAGCGGTCGCCATCCCCCAGCAGCCGGGCGCTGAGCGCGAAGGGGGGGCTCTCCGGCAGGCCGGTCAGCAACGGCAGCTTGTCGAGGCCGCCGCCCCGGGCCTTGAGCGCAACGTCGAAGCCGCGCAGCGCGAAGGGGGCGACGGCCGTGCCGTGGGCCTCGATGCGCGTGTCCCCGGCGGTGGCGATGAGGTGCAGCGGCTGGGGCTGGTCACCGCGGCGCAGGGCCTCGAGGGAGGCGGTGCGCAGCACGACGGTGAAGGGCTCCGCGCCGAGCCGGCCGCTGGCCGCGAGATCGACACCGTCGCCGCTCAGTCGGCCGCCGGCCTGGTCGATGTGGCCTTCGATCCAGTGGGGCCGGCCGGCGCCGTGGTCCAGATACCGGATCTCCCCGCCGGCCACCTCCAGGCGGTCGATCGCCGGCAGATTCCCGAGCTTGCCCTCGGGGGCCGCCGCGGACTCGATGATGGTCTGCCGCTCGCCGCC
>Ga0316576_10001276_pt1 | contig 13372 bp, 12 predicted proteins | sample S0NA_FD_203075 | JGI IMG/M metagenome (GOLD analysis project Ga0316576, IMG submission 203075) | Rhizosphere microbial communities from salt marsh grasses in Alabama, United States - S0-2_050615r3r5 | ecosystem: Host-associated > Plants > Roots > Rhizosphere | place: USA: Alabama | collected... | reverse complement strand
AGCGAGGAGTTTCTGTTGGCCCGCCCCTTGCTGCAAGCCGTGCGCCAGGAAAACGGAAAAGTTCCTGTCCTGCTCATCGACGAGATCGACCGCGCCGATGAGGAATTTGAGAGCTTCCTCCTGGAAGTGCTCTCAGATTTTCAGATCACCATCCCTGAAATTGGCACCTTCACTGCCCCGCAGCCCCCCGTCGTCGTCGTCACCTCTAACCGTACGCGCCAGGTGCATGACGCGCTCAAACGGCGCTGCATTTATCATTGGATCGAATACCCCGACTTTGAAACCGAATACCGCATCGTCAAGCTGAAAGTGCCCGCTATTTCCGAGCAGTTGAGCCGCCAGATCGTTACCGCCGTACAGGCTCTACGCGGCCAAGACCTCTTCAAGCCACCCGGCGTGGCCGAAACGCTCGATTGGGCACAGGCGCTGTACCTGATGGACAGGCAGCATCTCGACGAGGAGATAATCAACGACACCCTGGGCGTCCTGCTCAAATTCCAGGACGACATCCGCGAAGTCTCCGGTGATATCGTACGCCATCTGGTGCAGGGCACCGGTACGTAGGCTGCCGGGATTGCGGGCCGGGATTGCGGATTGAATAAGGCTGCCTTGCAAGAGGAAAACGGCAATTTACTTCCTAACCTGCTCCATTTCGGCCGTATTCTACGCGCCCTTGGCCTCAAGATCAGCGCCGGGCAGTTGAGTGACCTGGCCCGCGCACTGACCCTGATCAATATCACCAACCGCCAGGATTTTTATTTCACATCTCGTGGCCTGCTTGTCACCAATCCCAACGACTTCGATCGCTTTGACCAGGCCTTTGACCTTTTTTGGAGCGGCATGAGTGAATGGCTGCTCAGCTTGAGTCTGGCGCCTCACCTGCGCCAGCCGGAAGAAGGTGAGCAGCCCGTAGAAAGCCCCGATCCCATCATCGCCCCCGGCCAGGAGGATCAGGCTTACGGAGAAGAAGGGAATCAGGATGGAGAGGAAGAGCCTGCGGACGAAGTAGAATCCAGCGCGCTCTACAGCCCTGTGGAACTGCTGCGCCATAAAAACTTCGCCGAATTCAGCGAGGAAGAAAAAAGGCTCGTCAAGCAGGCTATGGCCAGGCTTATTTGGCAGTTTAACAGCCGCCAGACGCGCCGGCTGCGCCGCACCTCGAAACGGACACGTTACATCGACTTGCGTGGCGCCATTCGCGCCAACACGCGCAACGGCGGCGAGATCGTCCAGCTGCGCTGGCGCCGCCGTAAAACAAAACCACGTCCCCTGGTCGTCATCTGCGATATTAGCGGCTCCATGGACAGCTACTCGCGTCTCTTCCTGCACTTCATTCATTCTCTGAGCCAGGATGTGCGCCACGTGGAAGCTTTCGCCTTCGGCACGCGCCTCACTCACCTGACCCCCGCCCTGCGACACAGTGACGTGGACTCGGCCGTGGATAAAATCTCTCATCTCGTCGATGATTGGTCGGGCGGTACGCGCATCGGCGAATCGTTAAAAACCTTCAACTACCGCTGGTCGCGGCGCGTTCTTGGCTGGGGGGCGACTGTGCTGATCATCAGTGATGGCTGGGAGCGCGGCGATTTAGACCTACTGGATCGTGAAATGGACCGTCTTAGCCGCAGCGTGCACCGCCTGATCTGGCTCAACCCTCTCGCCGGCACGCCCGGTTACCAGCCCCTCGTCGGCGGCATCCAGACCGTCTTACCTTACTGCGATGATTTTTTGCCTCTGCACAATCTACACAGCCTGGAACAGGTCGTCTCCCGCCTCGGCGCCGTGACGTTGTAACAGACTACCATAAAAGGACTGCACGACATACGCTTTAATAACCGCCTCTTTGATTAACGCCTGCTAGGGAATGCCCATCATAATTACTCGCTCTTTCACTCCCCCAAACAATCAGTCACCCCTTAAAAATTTTCAGTTAGTCCAAATCCAGGAACTATTTCACCCCAAAAATCGTTTATGCTATAGAAACATGTAGAGCAACTTGATAAGATGCTTCCGTACTAAAGGTACGGCCACAGCAGTTGCGGCCACAAGGTACCACGTTGTGCTAAATCTAGGAGTTTTAGGCGACACAAGAGTAACCTAAAGGACAATAGACAGAACAAAAGGAGAAGAAGATGCGAACCAGAGTAGCTGCCAACAAAATTATCCTAGTAATCGCCATATTAATTTTCGCCGGCTGCGGATTTGGATTCAGTGCGCAAGACGATGTTGGTATTGCGCCTGAAAATCCCATCAGCATGGCAGTTTCAGAAGAGATGGCCCCGGCAGAAATGGCCGCCGGAGTAGAAATGGAAGCTCAGCCGCTGCCGCTGCCTACGGGAGAACCTTCAGACGATTTCAATACCGAGGAGTACGACCGCATCTATGAGAACCAATTCCTGGATGCGCTCAGCAACCCCCTGTCCACGGTATCTATTGATGTCGACACGGCATCCTACAGCAACGCCCGCCGCTTCATCAACGATTCAACGCTCCCACCTGCAGATGCCGTGCGCATCGAGGAATTCATCAACTACTTCAACTATGATTACCCGCAGCCCACGGACGAGCATCCCTTTTCCATCAATGTTGAGCTATCCGAAGCGCCCTGGAACCGCGATCATCAACTGGTCCATATCGGCCTGCAAGGATTGGATGTGCCCAAGGAAGAACTTCCTCCCAGCAACCTGGTCTTCCTCTTGGACGTATCCGGTTCGATGAATCAGGCCAACAAACTGCCCCTGGTTAAACGCGGCTTTCAACTCTTAGTCGATCAGATGGGCGAACGCGACTCGGTAGCAATTGTTGTTTACGCCGGCGCGGCCGGGCTGGTGCTGCCCTCCACCAACGGCACTAACAAAGCCGCCATCATCCAGGCTCTTGAAAATCTTGAGGCCGGCGGATCGACAGCCGGCGGCGAAGGTATAAAACTGGCTTACGACATCGCCGCAGAAAATTTCATCGAAGGGGGCAACAACCGCGTGATCCTGGCTACGGACGGCGACTTCAACGTAGGCCCATCAAGCGATGCTGAACTCATCCGTCTCATCGAGGAAAAACGGGAAGAGGGCATTTTCTTAACTATCCTGGGCTTCGGTACGGGCAATTATAAAGACTCGAAGATGGAGCAGTTGGCTGACAAAGGCAACGGCAATTACGCTTACCTGGACAGCATTCGCGAGGCGAATAAGGTACTGGTCAGCGAGATGGCCGGCACGCTGCTGACCATTGCCAAAGATGTCAAAATCCAGATTGAATTTAATCCAGCTAAAGTCCAGGCCTATCGCCTGATCGGCTACGAGAACAGACTTTTGGCCAAGGAAGATTTCGACGACGATACCAAGGATGCCGGCGAACTCGGCGCGGGCACGGCCGTTACGTTCCTCTATGAGATCATCCCCGCCGGCGCCGATGAGGAACTGCGCCCGACTCCGGAACTGAAATACCAGGACACCGAGGTATCGGAGGAAGGGGGGCAAACGAATGAACTGCTGACCTTGAAGCTGCGCTATAAGCAGCCGGATGGTAATGAAAGTATCCTGATGACCCATCCCGTACTCGATGAAGCGCTGCCTCTCGACCAGACTTCGGATAACTTCCGCTTTTCAGCCGCCGTGGCCGAATTCGGCATGCTCTTACGCGACTCCGCCTTCAAAGGAGATGCGACCTATGAGAATGTGCGCGAACTGGCCCGCAGCGCCATGGGTAATGATGAGACGGGCTACCGCTTAGAGTTCATGCAGATGGTCGAATCGGCCGAACTGCTTGATCGCTAAAACCATATTCATGAGTAAAAAATTGGACCACTCTGTAGGAATGGTCCAATTTTACGGTGGACATATGACCAAGGCTTACCTACTGACCTGGAATGCACTGCGCTGGCCCTGGCCTCGACTGCCGCAAGAAGCGCGGCGTGTGGCCGCCGGTGAAATTGTCACCAGCCGCTGGGGCTGCGGCCGTAACGGGCACATCCAACCCGGCGACCGTCTCTTCCTTCTCAAGCAGGGGACAGAACCGCGGGGGATCTTCGCCTCAGGCACGGCCATATCTCAACCCTTCGCCGATCTCCATTGGGATGAAGAAAAGGCGGCCCTCGGTGTGCATTCGAAGTACATCAAGATGCAGTTCGACACCCTGCTTATCCCAGGAGAAGCGATCCTGCGCCGCGACCTTCTCAAAGGACACCCTGTCTTAGGACAGCAGTATTGGGACACCCAGGTCTCGGGGACTGCGATAAAGGCGGCCGTCCTGGTTGAACTAGAAAAAATCTGGCAAACTATCTGATCGAGCGTTTGGTCTATGCCGAGAAACGCTAAACTCAACATGCCCGTTGAGGACGGCCATCTTGCTTCTTACCCACCCACAAACTTTGTTGCATAGCCCAGCTTTTGCAGCTCCTCCGCCACCTTTTCCCGCTGATCGCCCTGGATCTCAATAGTGCCATCCTTCACTGCCCCTCCCGTGCCGCACTTTTTCTTCAACTGCTTGCTCAGCGTCTTCATATCCCCCGGCGTGAGCTGCAGATCCATGATCACCGTCACCGTTTTACCGCCACGCCCTTTCTTCTCGCGGCGAATGCAGGCTGTCTGCTGCTCCGGCGGGAGGCTCTTCGGCTGGGGACAGCGACAGGGGTAGCTGCCGCAGCGCGGGCAGCGTTTTGCCGCCGCCGAATCTGTTGAATAAACAACATTTCGTTTCTTTTGTACCATAACGCTTTAACCTTTCTTACAACGTTGAGAGGTTATTCTTCGTATACCTTATTATGCTGCGTAGGTCGTTTTACGAGGGACAACCATCGTGTAGAGATGGATAACAATAAACTAAATTTACAGGAAAAAGCAACCATATTTTTTGTTCACGCCTTCTTCACCAATGATTAACAACATCTTAACCAAAAATGCAAGATGCCTCAGTATACTACAATAATTGATAGCGATGTTGACTCATAGCTTCTCTCAACATGCCCTGACATTTGCTATCGCGTATTGGCAGACCTGATGGTGCAGACTCTCCTGATTAAAGAGCACTATTCAAAGTGTCTTTGGTGACTTAATAAATGCGCTAGATTTGTTACTTCAAGGGTAATGTAATTCAAAGTGTCAAATCTCATTTTTACGTAACATTTACCAGTAAAACATCGGAGGTATTGGTATGAGTAAAGCAACCGGCGTCTCCAAGTGGTTCAGCCGTTTAAAAAGTTATGGTTACATCAATCCGGATGACGATGGATATGATGGAAACAGCCACAATCTTGACCTGAATGACGATGACTATCGCGACTACTATAACCAGGATCGTAGCCGGAAAGAGTCCCTGGTCAAGAGCAGCGATTTACACCGCAAGTAAGTCACTTTTACATCCTCATATTATGGAGCAATATCCCAGAGAAATGAGATAGAGGTACCAAGCCACCTATAACCAATACATTTTAGCAAAGAGCACGCCCAATGGGGTTTCCGGCAAAAATACAACGAAATTTTTAGAGAAACCCCGACGCCAATGCCTTTTATGCTATGATCAGCAAAGATCAGCCGGATCCATTCCGCCCCCCTGCTGGAAAAAGCCCAACGAAGCTCTTTTTTCACAAACATAAACAAATAGCCGCATTCAAACTGATTTGAGCTGGCAGCTATCGGCCGTTAACTGATCAATGACGGCGTCCCCGCCGATCCGAAATCTCATTCCTGAAATTACAACGCGGGGTTCAAAATAAAATATCCGGCAAACAAAATAATCGACACCACCGTGTACAACGTCAGCACATTATTCACATAGCGCTTCTCTTCCAGCAGTTCCGGACGCATGAAGAGCGGAATGATAAAAGGCGGCGGCAGCACCAGCAGCGTGAACAGGGCAGTCTCATACGCCTTGTCCAGCCCTAGCAAGTTACGAATCAGGAAAGTATTCAGCACAAAAATTAGTGGAAGTAAAATCGCCAGGCGAATGGCCACCAGGCGCGAGGCATCGCCGAGTCCTTTGCGATCCAGCTTGATGCCGTAACCGACGATGATCAGGATCAGGGGGATGGTCAGATTGGCCAGGAAGTCCAGTGTAGCCATGATCCCGCCCGTGACCGGCAGCGTGTAAAGTGATTCCTGCCAACCCAACACATTTAACAAGAGGCTGAGCAAGATGGCGATGATCACCGGCGAACTTAAAAAGGAGCGCAGCAAATCCGATATTTTTTGAATGCCGTCGCGCTCGCGTAGCAGCAACGGCAAAAAAATAAACCAGATAAAGAGCTCGTGCCCCAGGTCTACCACGGCGAAAATACCGATATTGGCCAGGCCATAGGCGCTGCCGAAGAGACTCACGCCCAGCATACCGTATTCAAAGCCGGTCATCGGGAACTTGAAGTAGGGATGGTCCGGCTGCACGCGCGGCCCCAGGAAACTCCCCAGGATATATAGTGCCACACACAGGCCAAAGATGAAAACTGCCAGGGCAATGAAAGAAGATTTCAATTCAACGGTCAGGAAGGAAACGAAGAGCACTGCCGGCAAAGCGATATTGACCACGATCTTGCGCAGCCCATCCACCAGATCGTCATTCAAGAATCCTGTACGCCGCGTCCAATGGCCCAACAGCAACAAAAGCAAAATGGGCAGCACACGGTTGATAATCTCTACGGTCTGATTGTCCATAACCCTTTCCAGATTGGTCCAATCATGATGATGATTGATTTAGCCCTTCGTCTCAAAGATCGGGCTAATCTTCTCCTGGTCCCTTCAAAAAACGTAGGGGCGGGGCAGTTGGGAGAGCGCTTCTGATTGATCAAAGCAGCTATGCACCAACTGCCCCGCCCGATTTTTCGAATGATTCGGCCGTTGGCTGCCACCGCCCGGCCACAGGCATTTAATTATCGATGAACGCTCCCACCCTGGCAACCGAACACGGCCAAACCTCCAAGGTCTTCAAATAGTTTTTCTGGCAAAGAATCGGTCAAAGACCTTGGAGGATTTTTACAGATACTGATCAACAATTCCCCATTCCGAACTCCGCATTCCGCATTTATATATGGTGCAGCTTCTGCGCGGCGACAAAGGAGAGGCCGTTTTCCGTCAGCGCCCAGGCCGTGCGGTTCGTGGCCTCGAATTTGTCCATGAAATTCAAGGCCAGCGCTTCCCAATCGCCTGATTCAATCACCTCAGTCTTGTCGCGGAAGTAATCAAGGATATCCGACGGGTGCTCGCGGGTCTGGTCGATCTCGGGATCGCCGCCCTCGTGCTTGGCCGAGATATTGGCCACGTGGCCGGCGATCTCTATCAACTCGTCACGGCGGTTATAAGGCTGGCGCACGATGCTCTTCCAGGTTTCGGTGATGTGGTGCTCAAAGCGCACGACGTCCTCGAAGCCCAGATCCTTGCGGAATTCGGCCGTGATCTCCATCGTCTTGTTGTTGACTGAATTGCTCCAGTTAAAGCCGATCAGGGGTGACGTGCCGTCGTCGCGCGCAAAAAGCTTGGCCCCGATCAGGGTCCACAGTCCGGCGTAGGGATTGTCATTGCCCATGAAGACGGAGATCTTGAACTCGATATCCACGCCCAGGCGGTAGAGCAGGTAGCCAAGAAGCACCGTGCCAGGATTGATGTTCAGAACCTGACGCACACCGTAGTTGGTATAGTAATAGAGAAATTCATCCAACCACTTCAGGGCGTAATCGTTGGGCTGGCCCACGCCGCCGAAATAACCCGTGATCGTCTCCGGCCCGCCCAGGTGCACATTAGAGCCGTCCGTGCCCTTGGTATCCAGCGTCTCCACATAGCTGGCGCCGATGATCTCCATCGCCGCGGCGAAGGCGGGCAGATCGCAATCGCCTTCCTGCTCCTTCATCTTGCGCACGCGGATAAAACGGCCGGGCATCAATTCCCCGCGCTCGATCGCCCGTTCGGCGATCACCTTCAACCAGGGGAAATACTGCGCGGCGCTGATCTCCAGCGTCACCGCCATGTTGTCGGCGAAGCGCATTGTATCGGCACGGTCACCCAACACCTTGCGCCGGTATGCGGGCACGCTGATGAACGCACCCTTATCGCGCTGCTCGACCAGCCAGTCCAGATCATCCAGGTAAGCGGGGTTGCTTTCCTTCACGCGCTCGCACAGCACCGATAACTGGCGCGCCGCCCGGGCTTTGGCATTGATCTCTTCCGGCGTGCCATATCTGGCCACCACTGCCAAAAAATCCTCCATGACGCGCATATCGGGATTAAGCAAGATAGCGTTCAAGGCCCCCACCCGGTCGGGTGAGATTTCCAGTCGTTTTAACAGATTTTCGTCCATTTAAACCTCCGAGGTCTTCAAGAACAATACCGCCGAAATCTTCAAATTAAGACCTCGGAGGTTTAGTCCAGCAGGTATAGTTATCAGCGGTCAGCTATCAGCTATCAGCTGACGGCTGACGGCTTTTACTCCCCATCCAACATCGCTAACAGCTCTTCATACTCCTCACGTTTCATGCCGAAGTAACGCTCCCGTTCCGGGAATTCTTTTTCCGTCACCTCTTGCACATACTGCTTCAAGCCATTGAGGATGACTTCACCCGCATTGCCGTAGACCTTGGCCATGCGCGGGGTGAACTTGGGATAGAGACCAAACAGATCATGGTAGATAAGCAGCTGGCCATGCGCGTGCGGGCCGGAGCCCAGGCTCATGATGATGCAGTTTTCGGCGCGCTCGGTGATGATGCCGCACAATTCGTCCGGCACCAGTTCCAGCAGGATGCAGAAGGCGCCCGCCTCTTCCAGCGCCTTGGCATCATCGACGATCTTTTTGGCCTGTAAAGCGCCCTTGCCCTGCAGGCGAAAGCCGCCCAGGGCGCTGGCGCTCTGCGGCGTCAATCCCAGATGGCCCATGGCCGGAATGCCGGCCCGCACGATGCCAGCGATGCGGTCGGCCATCTCCGCCCCACCTTCCAGCTTAATCGCATCGCAGCCTGTTTCGGCCATAAAACGGCCGGCATTGCGAATGGCCGTCTCCACGCTGGGCTGGTAGCTCATGTAAGGCATGTCGCCAATCACAAAAGCCGTCGGCGCGCCGCGGCGCACGGCCGCCGTATGGCGGATCATATCGTCCATGGTCACCGGCAGCGTGCTATCGTAACCCAGCATGGTCATGCCCAGGCTGTCGCCAACGAGGATCATATCCAGGCCTGCCTGCTCCTGCAGATAGGCCGTCGGATAGTCGTAACAGGTCAGCCAGGTGATCGGCTCCCCGTTGGCCACTTTCTCAAATAAAACGGGCAAAGTCACTTTTTTTCGTTCAGACATTTATTCCTCCAGGATTTGCTATCAGCCGTTAGCTGTCAACAGTCCAAAGTTCAGAGTCGACCTGCATCCTGCCGCCTTATAACTACGAATCTCTTCTATTCCGCATTCCGAATTCCACCCTCCACATTCATCACATCCCACATCCCACATCCGAAATCATTACCCTTGCGCCTGCAGCAGCCGGTACAACGTTCCCTGAGCCAGGATATCGCTGCTGATCACGCCCATGACGCCGCCGTTAACCACGGGTACGGCCGAAATCTCATAATGCTCCAGCTTGCGCAGCACATCGAGGATGCTGTCCCCTGGAGCGGCGCTGATCACCTCGCGGCTCATAATTTCCGACACCGGCACATCGTCACCGCAGCCGGTAGCCGTAGCACGCGTGATATCCCAGTCCGTCATCACCCCGCACAATTCCCCTCTCTCAGACACAACGGCCAGCAGATCTCCTGAACTGTCTACCAGGATCTGCGCCGCCTCGCGCACGGTGTGTGTATGCAAAATAGTGGGAATGGGCTTCATGATATCCGCCGCTGTGCGGTCACTTTCGCTGCTGGCGATACGGCCGATGGCAATCTCTTCCGCCGCCTCACAGGGCAGCATATCTGGGTCGCCGACCAGGAGATCGATCAGCTCTTGCATATTGCGGCTGACAACCTCTTTGATCTGCTGCTCGCCGGCAAGGCGCCGTTTTTCAGCCAGAGCGGCAAACTCCCCGCTGTGCGCATCAAGCCAGCCATCCACCGCCTCGCGATCGCCCAACATCTCCTGCGGGATCTGCAGGTGTGCCGGGGCCTTGATCAGGTGCTCCTGCGCGGCGAGAATAACGCCGCCGGAATTGACCAGAAAATCAGTGGCGATAAGCACGCCCTTCTGCCAGTAGACACTACGCTCCATGCGGCTGCGCGCAGCCCTACGATCCGGATCAGGGGAATAAGTATTCGCCCCTTCGACAATCAACGTCCAGTCGCCCATGCGATCCACGGTCATCGAACAGCCCGATGCCGCGTCCACGCCCAGGTAATTGGCGATAGGCGCTGCCGGAACCAGGCAAAAAGCGGATTCGCGCAGCAGATCATCGCTGTGCGTCGAATACTTCACCCCCGGGCTGCCGCTTTTATCAAATTTCTCCCGAAAATACGGCAGGGCCACCACACCCTGTTCAGCCTGCATGCGCAGCAGTTCAGGCACAGGTAGCCCTTCTTCATCATAGATATAGCCGCTTATATCGCTGATTCCGACGATACGCGGCCGTTCTGACTCCTGCACATCGCTCAGCAGCCGCGCTACATGGGTGCCTACCGCGCCGAAGCCCTGGATAAGCACGGTCAGATCGCGGTCTGAGGGCCGTTCCAGGTCGGCGAACTGCGGCAGCGCCTTCATGCGATCGATTTCTTCCAGCACGGTGCGGATAGCCACAACGACGCCTTGGGCAGCGCCGCCCAGCTGGTCAATGCGATTGCCGCCCATATCGGCCGTTTTTGAGAGCGCGCCTTCCAGCCCATTCACAATGGCAATCGTCTTCATATCCTCATCGTTGGTGCCCACATCGGGACCGGGCAGGTAGATGTCCTGGTAGCGGCGAATGAGACGCGCCCACCCACGAATAATTGTCTCGCGATCTGCGGCATCGAGTTTCCGAGGGGCCACGATTCCGCTTTTGCCGCCGCCATAAGGCAGGTTCGCCGCCGCGTTCTTCAGCGTCATGCCCCGCGCCAGGTTGTGAATGGCCGCCGGAGTAACATCAGGCAGCATGCGGATGCCGCCCATCGACGGCCGTCCCATAGCCAGGTTATCGACCACCAAGTAGCCGCCTATCTCCAGCGGGCTTTCCTCGTCCCACATACAGACCACTATCCGCGGCCCCAGGCTGTCTACCTCGATGCCCAGCCTCTGCAAACGATCTACATCCAGCGGACCGAACTCCATAAAAGCATGGGGTCCTTCCCGGCGCAGGCGATTTTGCCAGGTGCGCTCCGGCAGCGCCTCGCGCAAAAATTGGTTCATGAAATATGGGATCATGGTTTTGTGCTCCTCCGAAATAGTGGTTCAGTAATCAGTATCCAGTCTGGGTACTGATTACTGAACACTCGGCCACTTAAATTGGTAATTTGATCGAACTCTTCACCTCCGACAGAACCAGGCTCGTCAGCAGCCGGGCGACCCCGGGCAAGGGTGTGAGTTCGCCGACGACAAAACGCTCCAGGTCTTCCCGGTTTCGTAGGACCACCTTAAGCAGGTAATCATATTCGCCGGTAATGTTGTAACATTCCAGCACTTCGGGCATGGCCAGCACGCGCTCGCGGAAGCCATAAACATGCTCATATTGGTGTACCGAAAGGCCTACCAGCACAAAACTCAATAAGTCGTAGCCCAATTTATCGCGACTCAACAACCCGGCATACCCCTCAATGAAGCCTTCACGCTCCAGGCGCCTGACTCGTGCATGGGTGGCCGGGGGTGACAAATTGAGACGCCGCGACAGCTCGGCATTCGATATCCGCCCATCTTCCTGGATCAGGGCCAATATTTCCCGGTCAAGGTCGTCGACAATCATATGAAGATTCTAACATTTTTGCGGCCAAAAAGTCAATAATCATTCGTCAATAAATCAAATAGTCCGAATAATAAAATATGTAGTGCACGATTTTATATAAATCATTCGTCATATACCGGCGCATACTTCCCCGGAAACTTGAAGTTTCCGGGGAAGTATATAACTTCATACCCTCGTTTATTCGTGGTAAAACTATTAGGATTACAATCGGCTTCCTGGCCAAACCAAAAGGCTGCTAAGATTTGAAAACAAAAACAACGCCAGACACCCAGACATCGGTCAAAACCCTTCGCGAAGAGGTACGCGAATTCGTAAAAGAGCGGGATTGGGAAAAATATCACTCCCCTAAAAGCCTATCCATGAGCATTGCCATTGAGGCGGCGGAGATCATGGAACACTTTCAATGGTATGGAACCGAAGAAAGCCGGGCATTGGTCAAGGATGAAGCGATGCGCACCTTAGTGGCTGAAGAGGTGGCAGATGTGATCATCTACTGCCTGGCACTGGCCAACCAGGCAGAGTTTGATATCAGCACGGCCGTGCGGTCAAAACTGGAAAGCGGCCGTCACCGCTATCCTATCGGCTACATGCCTACAAAGAGCGAATCATCTTCATAGCCTCCAGCAGTAATCTTATGGAAACGCCAAACACGATTCACCCTAAATTTTATTAAAGAAGAGACGCCCGAAGGCGTCTCAATTACTTCATTTTCATCTGACTATCCAATACTCATTTCCGGGGCAGGAAGTTTCTCTCCATTGAGGTAGAGAACTTCGAGGATTGAGTGGGTTTCCTTCAGATCAAAATAATAAAACTCTCCTGGTTCGCCAAGATTGACGCTTTGGACCATCTCTCGCCCTTGGCTTATAAGTTCATCTCTTGCAGCTTGAACCGCTTCTACGCTTGGGTAGATGATACATGTGTGGTGGAAGCCTTCACCCTTCGACCGTAGATGCTCGGCGTAGATGCTTTCACCTGAGCACGATTCGATAAGTTCAAAGCTCATATCACCAATTTGTGCAAGAGCAATTCTCATAGAGATAGGCATCTTCTTCCCGTGCACAGTTGAATCTGCGGGTTCGAGCTCCCAAACATTCCATTTAATGTCAAATGCGTTCGCGAGTGCCTCTGCTGTTTTTTCTATGTCATTGACCACAAAACATGTATGATGGAGTGTACCAGAATCTGTTACGCTCATTTTGTTCGCTCCTTCATCTCCATAGCGAGATTTTTGGTAGAAATACGTTGAAGTCAATACCCTCCAACGTATCCACGGAGTAGTAGACTGCCAGGTATCCTTCGGGACATCCTATTTTCTCATCACCTGGCCACCATTGCCCACGACCTGCCAATCCTTCTAATTCACCTGAAGCGCCGGCGATAAACCAGGGGCCAGGCTCCCAGGCGCTTGTTTGACGTTCCCCGTAGACATAGAGCACAAGGCCACCTGTTTTACCCTCAACTTCCACCTCATCGAAGGTAATCACATCTACAAACATTGCCGGACCATCAGCGGGATTTTGCCAGATAACAAACCCATTATCGTGCG
>Ga0316576_10001275_pt1 | contig 13373 bp, 9 predicted proteins | sample S0NA_FD_203075 | JGI IMG/M metagenome (GOLD analysis project Ga0316576, IMG submission 203075) | Rhizosphere microbial communities from salt marsh grasses in Alabama, United States - S0-2_050615r3r5 | ecosystem: Host-associated > Plants > Roots > Rhizosphere | place: USA: Alabama | collected... | reverse complement strand
CACCGGTTGGTTCCACGAGGCTTCGACGAAGCTCTGCGCCGCGAGATTGTATACCTCGTCCGGCTCGTACTCGCGCAGGATGTGGATCAGCGACACCTCGTCGAGCATGTCGCCGGGGGTAAGCGTGACGCGGTCCTGGAAGTGCTGGATGCGGTCGAAGCTGACCGTGCTCGTCCGCCGGACCATGCCGACGACCTCGTAGCCCTTCTCCAGCAGGAACTCCGCCAGGTGTGACCCGTCCTGGCCTGTGATCCCAGTGATCAGCGCGGTTGGCATCAGGCTACCTCACTGTCCCGCGACGGACTGCGCGCGCACTCGCGCGCGCCACCAGTCGAGAGTGTCGTCCAGCGTCTGCTCGAACGGGATCGCGGGCTCCCAACCCAGCTCGCCACGCGCCTTGCCCGCGTCGCACATCGTCAACGGGACGTCCGCGGGCCGCATCCGGTCGGGGTCGATCACGACCGCCACGACCGCGGTGCTGGCAGCGATGTAGTGATCGAGAATCTCGCGGACGGCGTGCGCGCTGCCGGTGCCCAGGTTGTACACTTCGGACGAGGCGCCCTTCTCCGCCACGAGGCGGTAGCCGCGCACGGTGTCGCGGACGTCGGTGAAGTCGCGCCGTGCGTCCAGGTTGCCGACGCGGACCACCGGCTCCCGCAGACCCGCCTCGATCTCCGCTACCTGACGCGCGAAGCTGGCCGCGACGAACCTGTCGTCCTGACCGGGCCCGATGTGCGCGAACGGCCGCACGCGGACCACGTCTGCTCCGTTCGTGTGGCCGTACACCTGGGCTAGCATGTCCTGCGCCACCTTGCTGGCGGCGTACGGGTTCCGCGGCGCAAGCGGCGCGCTCTCGTCGGTGGGCAGCATGCCGGCCGGCGGGGAGCCGTAGACCTCGTTGCTCACTATCACCACGACACGTGCGTCAGGGACGTGCTCCGCGACTGCTTGATGCAGGTTGAGCTGCATGCGCACGTTGGTCTCGAACGTGTCCCATGGCTCCTCCCACGCGTCCCTCACCGAGGCCTGCCCCGCCAGGTGGAAGACGATGTCCGGCCTGGCCCCTTCGACGAGGCCGGAGCTGGCCCCTGCGTCGCGAAGGTCGGCGACGACCTCATGGACCCTGTCGGATTCACGGGGAACATGACCGGGAGGGTATACGGAGCCCCATATCTCCCAGTCGGTCTCGGCCAGCAAGTGGTCCGCCAAGTGGCCGCCGGCGAAGCCACTGTAGCCGGTTATTAGGGCGCGCAACACGGGGCGGATTCTAGATCATGGGTGAGGCTAACGCAAAGGGTTTCTATCGCGAAACCGCCGCATGACGCGGGTGTTTCGCAGCCGTTTCGGTGCCGCCGACCCGGGCGAAGCAGCGCCTTGCAGCCGGCCAGGCGCCGCGCCTAAGATGTCGGTGATGACGGACCGAGAGGAGTGTGTCCGAAGCCGCAGGTGGGTGCTCCTGGACACGGACATCGGGACCAACATCGACGACGCGGTGTGCCTGGCTTACCTGCTCTGCCAGCCGGAGTGCCTGCTCCTTGGCGTGTCTATGGCGACGGTGGGCGCCGAGCGGCACCTCGAGCTCGTGCGCACCGTGTGCGCGGCAGCCGGCCAAGCGCCTGACGTGGCGCGATCCGGCGCCGAGGCGGCGACGATGATGCGACGGCACGTGCTCGCGCGCCCGGGGCAGGTCGAGCTGCTGTCGATTGGGCCGCTCACTAACGTCGCGCTCCTGCTCGAGAGTGAGACCGGCGCAGCCGGCACGCTTGCGGGGCTGACGATGATGTGCGGGACGTTCGACCGGGGAGCGCCGGGGCCGGAGTCGCCCGAGCGCAACGCCCGGTCCGACCCGGAGGCTACGGCGAAGGTCTACGCAGCGCCGCTGCGACGGTGCCGTTCGGTCGGGCTGAACGTCACGCGCCAGGTGACCGCCGACCGGACCGAGGTCAGGGCGCTGCTCTCGCAACCGGCGTTCGCTCCTCTGCGCCCAATGGTCGACGCGTGGTTCGCCGCGCCGGCGCGCGGAGCTGGGCCGGGCGCGGAGCGGAGCGAGACGGCGCTGAACGACCCCCTGGCGGCGGTCAGCATGTTCGAGCCCGGGGCCTGCGCGTTCGAGAGGGGAACGGTCGAGGTGGCCGCTGGCGCAACCGTCTGGCACCCAGGGGGACCCGGGGCGCCGCACGAGATCGCCATCACCGTCGACCCGGTGGTCGTCGAGCGGCACCTGCGACGAGTGATGGTCGGCTCGGGCGAGGCGCCGAGCGGGGAAGGGACCTAGCTCGCCAGCCGGCGACGGGCGTCGAACGGGAGCGCGACCGGCCGGCGGCCGCGCAGCAGCTGCATCGCGACGGCAGCGGCCTGCCCGGCGAACCACGCGGCATCGGCCTCACCGCCGTCTCGTCCGGGGCGCAGAGCGAGGCGGCAGTATACCGAGTAGGCGGCGCACGGGTCGGTGACGCGCTCCCCGATGCCGCGTCCGACGTGAGCCGGCCCGACGGGCACTCCGTCGAGTAGCGCGCCCGAAAGGAACGCGAAGCTCAGGCTCGTTGTCGGCGAGAGCTCGGCGCCGCGCAAGTCGGCGCGAGCAAGCGTGGCGCCCTCGAAGCACGCTCCGTGGAGCGCCGTGTCGCGCAGGTCGGCCGCCACCAGCCGCGCCCACCGCAGGTCGGCATCGCACAGCCGGGCTCCCGGCAGCGATGCCGAGTCGAGCAGCGCGTCGCGGAGATCGGTGCCGCATAGCATCGCGCCCGACAAGTCGGCGGTCAGCATCGCCGCTCCGCGCAGGTCGGAGTGCGACAAGTCGGCGGCGCTCAGATCGGCCCCGCTCAGGTGTGCGCGGCGCAGGCTGGCGCACTTCAGGTTGGCGCCACGCAGGTCCGACCCGATGAGCATGGCACCGGACAGACGCGCGCCTCTCATGCTGACGCCGGGCATCCGCGCTCCGGACAGCACCGCACCTCGGAGGTCTGCGCCGTCGAGCAACGCGATCGACATCCCCGGGGCGAGGGCTCCGACGCCCGCGGCGGTGCTCGGAGGGAGGCCATCCGCGATGCCCAGCTTGCAGGGAGCCCCGGCCGTGCCCTGCGTCAGGTCGAGCCCGCGCAAGTCGACGTCGCGCAGGTCGGCGTGGCGCAGATCGACGAGTGCCGCCGGGCCATCCGCCGTCCAGGCGACTCGAGCGGCGACAGCGACCGCGTCGGCGACCGCGCTGGCCACCAGGCCCGCGACTTGGTCCCGCGGCGCGCCCGCGACTCGCTCCGCGAGGTCCGAGCGGTAGGGGGGCGCGGGCGCCTCTGCGGCGACTGCCCGTCGGTCTATTGCCACCTCGCCGCGCTCCTGCGGCTCGGCTACGACGCCACTCGCATGTCCGGGCACTACGAGCTCCCCCTCCCGATTGCGGGCAACCATCGCCGCGCACTGCTGCAGCGAATCTACCACGCCCGGCGCGTGCGCCGCAAGGGCCCGCCACGCGGGTCAGCTCGGGCGGAGCCGTCGACGCCGGGCGCGGCCCCACCAGTTGTGGTGGGCGGCGTACCGCGGCGCGATAGGTGGTTGTGCATTGGCTGTGGAAATCGCGGGATAGCTGCGGACAACCGGGGAAAGCCGCGCCCGGCGGGGCGATCCGCCGTGTCGAGTCGCTCGATTTGGCCGTGCCCGCCGATCAGGTGGCGCGGAAGCCGAGGGAGGGCCGCGTGGTATACTTGGACGCGCTGTGAGCGACCCCCGCCGAACGGCCCTGGTCCCGATCCTGGGAGCAGCTTTGCTGCTGATCCTGGCAGTAATGGCGGCTGGCCGCGTGGTGCGCAGTCGTGACGATTCGGCCAGCACGGACGCCGAGCAGCAGGTGGTCGCGGATGGTGATCGGACCGCGCTCGGCAGCGCGCCGAGCACCGGCTCCGTCTCGTACGTGGTCGGCCCAGGCGACACGCTCAGTGGCATCGCCGCGCGATTCGGGACGACGATCGAGGTCTTGATGGCCGCCAACGGCATCAATGACCCCGACGCGGTGTACGTCGGGCAGGAGCTGCAGCTGGCGGTCCAAGCCGACCGCGACGGCCCGCCGACGCGGACGGTGCCCGACAGCGAGGTGGTCTACGGTCCGGCGTACCTCGACTTCGATGTCATCCAGTTCCTATCCGGACGCCCGGGGCGTCTCAGCGCGCACACAGAGCTGGTCGACGGCGCCGAAATGACGGGCCCCGAGATCGTCGCCCGCGTCGCTCGCGAGTTCTCGGTGGGGCCGCGAGTCCTGCTGGCGTTCGTCGAAGCCCGCAGCGGCTGGGTCGGGGGCGGGGCACTCGACGGCGCTGAGGCGGGCGGAGAGATGGCCTACAGCGACTACCCGGCCGGCTTGAACGATCCCATGCGGTCGGGCCTATGGCTTCAGCTCAACTGGCTTGCCGACCGGCTGAACGGCGGCTACTACGACTGGAAGACGCGGGATCGTCGGCTGCTGACGCTGGCCGACGGAACGCACTTGCGCGGCCACGAGTCGCTGGGCCCCGGCTCGTTCGCGGTCCAGCGCGCCCTGGCGTTGCAGTCCACCGAGGACGAGCTCCCGGCGAGGCTGGCGGAGTTCGACGCGGCGTATCGGCGGCTGTTCGGCGACCCGTGGTCCCGCGAGATCGAGACACCGGTGCCCGGAGAGGTCGACTTCCCGCGACTCCAGCTGCCGTTCAGCAAGGGCGAGACGTGGTGGCTGACCGGCGGCCCGCACGGCGGCTGGGCCGACGGCAGCGCGTGGTCGGCCCTGGACTTCGTGCCGAACGACGAGGAGCGTGGCTGCTACGTCTCCGCTGCGTGGTCGACCGCCGTGGCCGACGGGGTGGTGATCGACAGCGGGACCGGGCAGCTGTGGCTTGACATCGACGGTGACGGCCGCCGAGAGACCGGTCCGGCGGTGTTCTACCTGCACTTGTCCGAGGACGGCAAGGCCCAGGAGGGCACGCGGGTCGGGGCCGGTGATCGCTTGGGCCATCCGTCGTGCGACGGGGGAGTGTCGAACGCCACGCACGTGCACATCGCGCGGACGTACGATGGCGAGTGGCTCGCGGCGGCCGGCCCGGACCCGCTCGTCCTAGGGGACTGGCGAACGGTCGGTGCGCCAAGCAGCTACGATGGCGGGCTCGTGACGGCCGACGGCCGCGAGCGTGAGGCGTGCGAGTGCCGCCTCGAGGGGCACAACGACGTTGTCTGGTAGCGGAACGGACGACCGGGTCAGCAGTCGGTCCGACGAGCCGCGTCCCGCGCTCGATTGGGCGGCGGGCCCGCCGGGCACGGCCGGACTCGGGCGAGATCTGGCCGCGCCCAGCACGGACGCGTCACCGGGCATGTCGCGACGGCGGTTCCTGCAGGTTGGCGCTCTTGCGGGTGTCGCCGTGGCCGGCAGTGGCGGCGCGCGCTACGTGAGCTACTCGAACTCGTTCGAGGTGTCGCGCACCACCCTCGTCGTTCCCGGATCGGGACCGGCGTTCACCGTTGCCCTGATCACCGACGTGCACGCGCCGCAGCCGGGCCTCGACTTCGATGCCGTGGTGGCGGCCAGCAACGACGCCCGACCCGACCTCGTGTTGATCGTCGGCGACGCAGTCAACAGACGCGGCGACGAGGGACTGGTCGAGATGTACGGACCGCTCCAAGCCCGGCTGGGCAAGTACGCAGTAGCGGGCAACTGGGAGAACTGGGGCCGGGTACGACGGTCGCTGATTCGGGCGGTCTACGAGCGGGCCGGGGCGATCTGGCTGGAGAACAAGACGACAGCGCTGCCCGAGATCGGCGCGCAGGTGATCGGGCTCGACGAGTCCACCAACGGCTGGCCCGACTGGTCGCTCGTCGAGGGCGCGCCCCCCGGCGACGATGCCCTCCTGCTGCTGCACCATTCGCCCGGGTCCTTCAAGCACCTGGCGGACCGCGCGTCGAGGCCCGTCCTGATGCTCAGCGGCCACACGCACGGCGGGCAGGTGGCGCCTTTCGGCGTGCCGCTCGTTCTGCCGCCGGGCTGCGAGCGGTATGTCCAGGGCCGTTTCGAGTCCGGCCCCCACCAGCTGTACGTGTCGCGGGGCATCGGGAACTCGCACGTGCCGTTCCGCGTCGGCGCCAGGCCGGAGCTCGCGATTCTGCGGGTCGAGCGGTCCGGTCGCCCCGCCTGAGTCGCGGAGACTGATATGGCCCTCAGCAGCGCCCTCGATCCGACGACCGACCCCACGCTCACGTCGTTCGTCCCGGTCGAGCCCGACAGCCCGTTCCCGATCCAGAACCTGCCGTACGGCTCGTTCAAGCCGCCGGGGAGCACCAGGGCGCGCATCGGGGTGGCGATTGGGGACTTCGTGCTTGATCTGGGGCTGCTGGAGGAGCAGGGGCTGCTCGGTGCGCCGGCGCTCGGCGGGCAGCAGGTGTTCGGGCGGCCGACCCTGAACCGCTTCCTCGAGGCCGGCCGACCAGCGTGGCGCGAGGCGCGGGCGCTGATCAGCCTTCTGCTGAGCGAGGGCGAGCCGGCGCTGCAGCACGACGAGGCGCTCCTGAAGGCCGCCCTGCTGCCGCGCTCCGACGTCGAGATGGTGCTGCCGGTCGCGATCGGCGACTACACGGACTTCTACTCGTCGCGGGAGCATGCCGTCAACGTCGGGACGATGTTCCGCGGCGCCGACAACGCGCTGATGCCGAACTGGGAGTACCTGCCGGTGGGCTATCACGGCCGGGCGAGCTCGGTGGTCATCCACGGCACCGACCTGCACCGACCGCAGGGCCAGACCAAGGCCGATGGGGCCGACGCGCCGACGTTCGGCCCTAGCCGCCTGGTGGACTTCGAGCTCGAGATGGGCTTCTTCGTCGGCCCCGGCAACGAGCTCGGCGCGCCGATCGCCGCGGCCGAGGCGGACGAGCACATCTTCGGAATGGTGCTGGTGAACGACTGGAGCGCGCGGGACATCCAGCGCTGGGAGTACCAGCCGCTCGGGCCGTTCCTGGCCAAGAACTTCGGGACCTCGATCTCGCCGTGGGTCGTGACGATGGACGCGTTGGAGCCGTTCCGTGTGCCGGGTCCAGTGCAGGACCCGCTCCCGCTGCCGTACCTCCAGGTCGAGGGCGAATGGGCGTACGACATCCAGCTCGAGGTGAGCATGCAGGGTGCGACCATGCCCGAGCCGCACCGAGTGTGCGCCAGCAACTTCAAGCACCTCTACTGGTCGATGGCCCAGCAGCTGGCGCATCACAGCGTCACCGGCTGCAACATGCGGCCCGGTGACCTCCTGGCGTCGGGCACCATCAGCGGTCCGACGCCGGACTCGCGCGGCAGCCTGCTCGAGCTGGCGTGGCGTGGCACGGAGCCGCTCGAGTTCCCCAACGGCGAGACGCGAACCTCGATCCAGGACGGCGACCTGGTCACGATGACCGGCTGGTGCGAGGCTGAGAGCCGCCGAATCGGATTCGGCGAGGTGTCCGGCCGGCTGCTGCCGGCCAGCTCGTGACCGCGTCGCGGAGCCTGCTGGAGGGCACGCTCGAGCTCATCACCTACCACAACGAGGAGACCGGTTACACGGTCGCCAAACTGACGCCGCGCGGCCGCGACTACCGCGTGACGGTGGTCGGGCGAATGGTCGGGGTCAACATCGGCTCGTCGGTCAAGCTGTGGGGCAGGTGGTCGACTCACGCCCAATACGGCCGGCAGTTTGCGGTCGACGACTACGCCGAGGTGCTGCCGGCCACGGTCGAGGGGATCAGGAAGTACCTCGGCTCAGGGCTCATCAAGGGCGTCGGGCCGGTGACGGCCGACAGGATCGTCGGCTACTTCGGGGTGCGGGCTCTGGAGGTGATCGACACGCAGCCGGAGCTGCTGCTGGACGTGCCGGGCGTCGGCGCCGTCCGCGCCGGCCAGATCACTGAGGCCTGGGCGGAGCAGCAGCAGATCAAGGAGATAATGCTGTTCCTCCAGGCGCACGACGTCTCCACCAGCATGGCCGTGCGCATCTACAAGCGCTACGGCGGCGAGGCGATCGCGATCGTGCGCGAGGACCCCTACCGCTTGGCGCGGGAGGTGTTCGGGATCGGCTTCAAGACAGCCGACCGCATCGCCCGGAGCGCCGGGCTGCCGGCCGACAGCCCCAAGCGCATCGAGGCCGGCGTGCTGTACACGCTGAACGAGATGGCCGACGACGGCCACGTGTTCGCGCGCCGCGAGGAGCTGGTGCGCGAGGCGACGCGGCGGCTCAGTCTGCCGCCGCCGGAGGAAGTGGCGATCGCGCCGGAGGCGGTCTTGGCGGCCGTCAAAGCGCTGGCCGCTGACGGCGACCTGCGGGTGGAGACCGAAGTCGCGACGCCGTCGGCGGCCGCGGCTCCGGGGGCGGAGACAGGGCCAGGCGCGGACGCGGACTCGGACGCCATCTACCTCCCACCGATGTACTACGCCGAGCTCGGCGTGGCCAACCGCTTGCGCCGGCAGCTGGACGAGGAGGACACTCGCCTGCCGCAGTTCCGCGCCTTCGACTGGGACGCGGCGCTCGACTGGGTCGACCGGCGGCTGCCCCACCCGCTGGCCGAGCAGCAGCGCGCGGCGGTCCGGCTCGCGCTCACCGAGAAGGTGGCCGTGCTGACCGGGGGCCCGGGCACGGGCAAGACGACCACGGTGCGCGCGATACTGATGCTGCTGCGGGCGAAGGGGGCCAGCGTCCGCCTGGCGGCGCCCACGGGCCGCGCCGCGAAGCGGCTGGCCGAGACGTCGGGTGCCGACGCCAAGACCATCCACCGACTGCTGGAGTTCAAGCCGTCGGCCGGGTCGCGCTTCCTGCGCAATGAGGACAATCCGCTCGACGCCGACCTGACGGTGGTCGACGAGGCGTCGATGATCGACCTGCTGCTGATGAACGACCTGACCAAGGCCATCGAGCCGGCGAGCCACCTGTTGCTCGTGGGCGACGTGGACCAGCTGCCCTCGGTCGGGCCGGGCACGGTGCTGAGAGATCTGATCGCCAGCGGCAGCGTGCCGACGGTGGCGCTCGATCAGATCTTCCGCCAGGACGCGAGCAGCTACATCGTGGTCAACGCCCACCGGGTGAATCGCGGCGAGATGCCTGTGTTCGAGGACGACAGCGCCGACTTCTTCCTGTTCCCGGCCGACGATCCCCAGACGGCCGCCGACTGGGTGGTCGACGTGGTGGCGCGACGCATTCCGCGACGGTTCGGCTTCGATCCCCTCGACGACGTCCAGGTGCTGTCGCCGATGCACAGGGGACCGGCGGGCGTCGCCGCGCTGAACGACCGCTTGCAGGAGACTCTCAACCCGCCGTCACCAGGGCGGGCGGAGCTGCGCTTCGGTGGCCGGACGTTCCGGGTCGGCGACAAGGTGATGCAGATCCGCAACAACTACGACAAGGACGTGTTCAACGGCGATCTGGGCCGGATAGTCGACATGGACTACGACTCGCGCGAGGTCACTGTCGTCTTCGACGCCGAGTCGATCGCATACGAGTTCGGGGAGCTCGACGAGCTGGTGCATGCGTTCGCCTGCTCGACGCACAAGAGCCAGGGCGCCGAGTACCCGGCTGTCGTGATGGCGCTCCTGCCCAGCCACTACATGATGTTGCAGCGCAACCTGCTGTACACCGGGGTCACGCGTGCCCGGCAGTTGTGCGTGCTCGTGGGCTCGCGCCGGGCGATCGGCATGGCGGTCCGCAACGACAAGGTTGCCGCCCGCAACTCCGGGTTGCCGGCCCGGCTCCGATGACGCCTCGCCCGGCCCGCTCCCCCTAGTCGACGGTTCTTCCGCCAGCCCACCACCCCCGCGCTCTCGGCCGCCGCCTCGCCCTCACGCGGGCGCACATATCTTGACCCCGAACCGGCGTGCGATAGACTCAGCCCCGCGCCGCTGAACGACACGGCGGTGCGCCGCGCAGATGTCGCAACAGGCGCGCGGCTTCGGTGAAGAGACGATGAGGGAATCCCATCATGGCTGAGGCAGCCGGCTTCAATCCTTACGAGATGGCGCGACGGCAGTTCGACAAGGTCGCCGAGCTGATCGGGCTCGACGACGGCACCAGGACCCTCCTCCGGACGCCGATGCGCGAGTACCACTTCACCATACCAGTGCACATGGACGACGGCCGGATGCAGGTTTTCCAGGGCTTCCGTGTCCAGCACAGCGACGCGCTCGGTCCCGGCAAGGGCGGTATCCGCTTTCACCCGCAAGAGACCATCGACACGGTGCGCGCGCTGTCGATGTGGATGACGTGGAAGTGCGCCGCCGTCGACATACCTCTCGGCGGCAGCAAGGGCGGCGTCGTCTGCGACCCGCACAACCTCAGCATGCGGGAGCAGGAAGCGGTCTGCCGCGGCTACGTCCGGCAGCTGGCGCGCAACTTCGGCCCGATTCTCGACGTGCCTGCGCCGGACGTCATGACGTCGGCCCAGCACATGGTGTGGATGCTCGACGAGTACGAGGTGATCCACGGAGCGCACTACCCCGGGGCGATCACCGGCAAGCCCGTGGGGCTCGGTGGCTCGCTGGGCCGGACGCAAGCCACCGGTTACGGCGTCGTGTACACACTACGCGAAGCGCTGCGCGAGCTGGACATGCGCCCGGAGGACACCACCGCCAGCGTGTCCGGCTTCGGCAACGTGGCGCAGTACGCCATCGAGCTGTACCACCAGATAGGCGGGCGCGTCATCTGTGTCTCGTGCTGGGACCAGGACGACCAGACGGCCTACAGCTACCGCAGGGCAGAAGGCGTGGACCTGGACGAGCTCCGCGGTATCACGGATCGCTTCGGCGGGATCGACAAGGACAAGGCGCGAGACCTGGGCTACGAGCAGCTGGAGGCCAACGCGTGGCTCGAGCAGGAGGTCGACATCCTGATCCCGGCCGCGCTCGAGAACCAGATCACCGGCGTGACGGTCAACCTGATCCCGGACACCGTGAAGATCATTGCCGAGGGGGCCAACGGTCCGACCACGCCCGAGGCCGACGAGGTGCTGCACGACCGTGGGATCCACGTCATCCCGGACTTCATCGCCAATGCCGGCGGCGTCACTTGCAGCTACTTCGAGCAGGTCCAGAGCAACATGAACTACTTCTGGGAGATGGACGAGGTCCTCGGCAAGCTGGACGTCAAGATGACCGCCGCATACATCGCGATGAGCGAGCTGGCCCGCAAGCAAGACCTGTACACGCGCGACGCCGGCTACGTACTGGCCATCAACCGTGTGGCTCAGGCGTGTCACCTGCGGGGGTGGGCCTAGGGTCGGAACGGGCTCGCTGCCGAGGCTGAGAGCTCAGTGCACCAGTAGAGTACCGCGCTTACGCCGCCCGTGGTTGGCGGCGGCAGGGGCGCGACAGGAGCAGGACAGAGCAGGCGAGGTCCGGATGACGACTCAAGGGCAGGCAAGCCGCGGGCAGCCCGGCCGCGGCTTGCCGCGGTTCGAACGGCGGTTCCTGAGCGGCTCGGAGGCGCTGACGCGCATCGGACACGGCGAGATCGGCGGCAAGGCAGCCGGCCTCGAGCTCATCGCACAGGCGATTCTGCCGCGCATCGATCCGGCTGCCCACCCCGGCATCACGCTCACAGTGCCCACGGTGACGGTGCTCACGACGCAGGTCTTCGACGAGTTCCTGGACCGCAATGACCTGCGCGGGATCGCTGACTCCGGCTACAGCGACGAGCGCATCGCCCACGCCTTCCAGCGTGGTTCTATGCCACCGGCGTTCGTCGGCGATCTCCGGGCGCTCACCGCCGAGGTGCGCCAGCCGCTGGCCGTGCGGTCGTCGAGCCTGCTCGAGGACGCCCTGGATCACCCGTTCGCCGGCGTGTACGGCACGAAGATGATCCCGAACAACGAGCCGGACATCGATCTTCGCTTCCGCAAGCTCATCCAGGCGATCAAGCTCGTCTACGCGTCGACGTACTTCCGCGAGGCGAAAGACTACATCTCCTCGGTCGGCCAGAGCCCCGGCGCGGAGAAGATGGCCGTCGTCATCCAGGAGGTGATCGGCGAGCGAGTGGGCAGTCGCTTCTATCCGACGATGTCGGCCGTGGCGCGCTCGTACAACTACTACCCCACCGGCAATGCCCGTCCCGGCGATGGGGTCGTCGATCTGGCGCTGGGACTCGGCAAGCAGATAGTCGATGGCGGGCGCTCGTGGCCTTACGCCCCGCCGTACCCGAAGGCGCCGCCGCCGTACAGCAGCGTCGGCGACCTGCTCAAGGGGACGCAGACTGAGTTCTGGGCCGTGAACATGGGCCAGCCGCCAATGCACGATCCCATTCGCGAGACGGAGTATCTGGTGCGCGAGGGGCTTCGGGCCGCCGAGCACGACGGGATGCTGCGGTTCCTGGTGTCGACCTATGACCCACGATCCGACCAGCTTCGGCCGGGACTGCTCCGGGGAGGGGGCGCTCGGGCGCTGACCTTCGCGCCGGTGCTGTCGGGCAGCCGGGTGCCGCTGAACGACGCGATGAAGTCCCTGTTGGCCGTGTCCGAGGACGTCGTCGGGGCGCCGGTCGAGATCGAGCTGGCGCTCGCGCTCGACCGCGACCAAGGCGTTCCAGCGCGGCTTGGCGTTCTGCAGGTCCGTCCGATGAAGGTGGCCGAGGCGGCGATCGAGGTCGGCGCAGACGAGCTGGCCGGGCCGCGAGTCGTGCTCTCGTCGACGCAGGTGCTGGGCAATGGCGCCGCAGAGAGCATCCGCGACGTGGTCTACCTCAAGCCGGAGGCATTCGACGGCCGCCACACCCGGCGCATGGCTATGGATTTGGAGCGGATCAACAAGCAGCTACACGCAGAAGGGCGCCGCTATCTGCTCATCGGCTTCGGGCGCTGGGGCAGCTCCGACCCATGGCTGGGCGTGCCAGTGAACTGGAGCCAGATCAGCGGCGCGGGAGTCATCGTCGAGGCCACGCTGCCGCGCATGAACCCGGATCTAAGCCAGGGCTCGCACTTCTTCCACAACCTGATCAGCTTCCAGGTGCTGTACTTGTCGGTGCCGCATGGGCAGATGCCCGGGATCGACTGGACGTGGCTGGGCGAGCAGCCGGCCGAGAACGAGACGGAGCACGTGAGGCACGTGCGCCTCGCGGATCCGCTGGAGATCCGCGTCGATGGGCACGGCGGGCGGGGCTTGGTGCGGCGGGGTGGCGACACCGCCGGCACTGCGGGAGGTGCGTGAGTTGTGACCAAGGCCGATACGGGCCCGGGAGAGATGGCTGGCCGCGGCGATCCGAGCACCGTCGACCGACTGCTGTTGGAGCTCCAGGAGCGGGCCAAGGAGCTCAACACGCTGTATCGCGTGGAGGAGATCCTTCGCGACGATACACGCCCGATCGAGGAGACGCTGCAGCTCGTGGTCGGGACGCTGCCGCCTGGCTGGCAGTACCCGGAAGTGTGCGAGG
>Ga0316576_10001274_pt1 | contig 13380 bp, 11 predicted proteins | sample S0NA_FD_203075 | JGI IMG/M metagenome (GOLD analysis project Ga0316576, IMG submission 203075) | Rhizosphere microbial communities from salt marsh grasses in Alabama, United States - S0-2_050615r3r5 | ecosystem: Host-associated > Plants > Roots > Rhizosphere | place: USA: Alabama | collected... | reverse complement strand
TCCCCCCGCCTATGATCCTGGCCAGCTCAGTACCCGTCAGGTCGGGCATCTGGATGTCAAGCAGAACAAGGTCGACATCAGATGACCCTATGAAAGCCACGGCATCAACAGGATTGTCAAATGAAGCTGCCAGCTCAAGGAAGGGAGTCTTCTCAACATAACCTCTGACAAGCTGGAGCGCCAGTGGCTCATCATCTATGGCAACCACCTTAATCATATATACTTATGGTTATATGCCAATAACCAGCTCAGCCGTAAACACTGTCCCTTCAGCACCTGTCTTCAATTCATGCCTGCCGGGATATAGCAGTGCCAGTCTCTTCCTGACATTATTGAGGCCTATCCCTGAGGCAGCCTCCAAAGGTGTTCCGTTTGCCGTACCTATACTGTTTCTTGTTGTAAACGCTATCTGATGACTGTCAGACCTCAGAGATATCTCAATGAAAGAACTGCCCTGGTAACTGACCCCATGCTTGAAGGCGTTCTCGATGAACGGGATAAAAAGCAGGGGCGGAAGATCATGGTCTTCATATTCTTCAGGAAAATCAACGGTCAGCTTCACACGCTCGCTCATCCGCAGCTTCATCAGGTCAATATAACCTTTCATGAATTCTATCTCATGGCTGAGTTTCGTGTTGCCGTGTTCAGATTCATAAAGCATGTAGCGCATCATCTTTGACAGGCTCAATACAGCCTCCTGTGCATCCTTCTGGTTGATCTCAATAAGAGAATAAATGTTGTTCAGGGTATTGAAAAAGAAATGGGGGCTCACCTGGTTCTTCAACAGGGTAAGCTCGGAATTCAGCTTTTCCTTCTCCAGCTCCCTTATCTCGGCGCTCTTCATCAGGGAACTCTCGGCATATCGCAGACCTACTGCAAATCCTGTAACCAGGAAAGCAGTAATGAAGTAATTATATACAGCCATTCCGGCCGGCATATGTCTCCTGCGAGGCTGGCCTTCAGCAGCATCCCTTTGCTGCTCGGTGCGTATACGTTCCCTTAAATCCGGAGGCAAAGGAAAGGCTTTTCTGAAAGCAAAATTTGAAACAAAGCTGACCAGTACAATCAGACTCAATGCTGCCAAAAAATATTTTATCCAGTTATTGTGTTTCAAGAGCCAGGGGACGAGCCAGAAATAATTGACATAAAAGATTAAGCCGAAGGTCAGCGTATTAAAGAAAATAATCAGGGTGGTCTTGATATTTTCAAAGCCACCGCCAATAATCAGAAACTGAGGCAGAATGAAAAGGATTATCCATCCTGTTGTATGTAATAACAAGGGTAATCCTTTCCGCCTCGCTGTCGTCATGCTTTTATTCATTTTCATTTCAAAGCTAACGAATTTGGATTAATAACTATTCATATCTGAGCGCATCTATGGGATCAAGGTCTGCAGCACGCCTGGCAGGGTACCATCCAAAGAATACCCCAATTACCGTACACACAACAAACGAGAGTATCACCGAGCTCCACATAATGCTTACAGGCCATGATGTGAGGGCTGACAGTATTCTTGAAGCTCCGATGCCAAACAATACGCCAACAAGACCTCCGAACACACTCAGCATTATTGATTCAAAAAGGAACTGCAGGAGGATATCAAGCCCGCGCCCTCCTATGGACATCCTCAGTCCTATTTCCCTGGTGCGCTCGGTGACAGAGACATACATGATATTCATTATCCCTATACCGCCAACAAGCAATGATATTCCGGCAATGGCTCCAAGCAGTATGGTTAAAATATCGGTTATGGATGTCATGGTTGTAGCGAGTTCTTCCTGGCTCCTTATCTCAAAATCATTGTCCTCATTTTCCCTCAGCCTGTGTGAATGACGCAACACTTCCTCCACCTGTGCCTGGGCCAGGTCCGAATCTTCTGCACTTCGTGCAGACATCTGGATCGACTGAATATACGACTGGGCCAGTATCCTCTTCTGTACCGTTGTATATGGTGCTATAAGCACATCATCCTGGTCCTGCCCGAAGCTGTTCTGGCCTTTTTCCTTCAAAACGCCAATGATTTTAAACGGTATCTTGGCAAACCTTATGGTTTCACCCGTCGGGTCAATACCCTCACCAAAAAGCTCGTCGGCCACTGTACGACCTATAAGACACACCTTGGCTGATCCTTTGGCCTCTTCGTCCGTGATGTTACGTCCGCTTACCGTTTCCCAGCTTCTTATTGACAGATAATCTTCATTGCCTCCATAAATGGTTGTGGGCCAGTTTGAGTTTCCGTAGACTGCCTGTCCGCTGCTCCTTACCTCGGGTGAGACGGCTACAACGGCATCACATCCTGTTTTTATTGCCTGTACGTCATTTACGGTCAGGCTCTGCGTATTTGAACTGCCCTGCTGCACACCTCCAAACCTCATTGTGCCAGGCATAACGAACAGCATGTTTGAGCCCATACTTGCTATCTGATCCTGTATGCTCTTCTTCGATCCCTGGCCTATGGCAAGCATGGTGATGACCGAAGCCACGCCTATGATTATGCCTAACATCGTCAGGAATGAACGCATCTTATTGCGCTTCAGCGCTACTAATGCTACTTTTATTAAGTTCCCGAAATTCATTTAGCTTCTTTATTAATCTTCTTCCACCGGCAGTGCTTTAAGCATCTCAGCCGCATTAAACCTGTTTCTGACTTCTTCCTCACGTATTATGTGTCCATCGCGGAAAACCACGTTACGTGTGGCACAACGGGCAATATCGGTCTCATGAGTTACGAAGACTATAGTCTTCCCCTTACTGTTCAGTTCCTGGAACAGTGACATGATCTCGTACGAGGTCCGGGTATCAAGGTTACCTGTTGCCTCGTCAGCCAAAATGACGACGGGATCATTGACCAGGGAACGCGCTATCGCAACCCTCTGCTGCTGACCGCCCGATAGCTGATTGGGCAAATGATCCATCCTGTCTTTAAGTCCTACTGCCTCAAGAGCAGCGATGGCTTTTTCCCTTCTTTCCCTGGCCCTGATCCCTGAATTGTACATAAGGGGAAGCTCAACATTATCAAGCGCAGATGTGCGGGCAAGAAGATTGTACGACTGAAATACAAATCCAATCTTACGGTTCCGTATTGCTGCCCTTTCATTCTTTGTCATCCCGGCTACACTGACACCATCGAGGTAGTAATCACCTTCTGAAGGTTTGTCAAGGCATCCGATTATGTTCAGCATGGTAGACTTGCCGGAGCCGCTGGCGCCCATGATGGCAACGAACTCTCCCTGGTTGATCTTCAGGTCGACACCCCTAAGGGCATGTACGGTCACCTCACCCACGTAGTAGTTCTTCTTAAGTGATTGTATGTCAATTATTGCATTCATGATTAACGTGATGTACGGGTTGATCCTGAATCCGAGCCTGAGCTGCGTGATGTGCTGTTTCTTCTTCCGGGAGGAGTGGGCATGAACGGGTTTGATGCAACCTGCTCCACTTTTTTCTCTTTTACAGTACCGACAGTCATCTTTGTTACTACCTCGTCGCCTTCCTGCAAGCCTGATTTTACTTCAGCATTGTCTCCGTCATTGGAGCCCAGTTCAACGAGCACGGGATGAATGCCTTTGTCATCTTTTACCCAGACCATGGTCGGCATCTTAAATCCTTCAGGTAAAGTGAAACCTGAGGGCGTCTGACCTGAGGCCATACCCTGCATACCTCCTCCGGTACCCATGCCACCGGCATTAAACCTTCCTGCAGCTCCGGATGGTATGCTGCTGTTGCCTGAAGGCATCGACGGCATGTTGCTTCCGGCTCCGGACGGGAATTTGCCTCCGGCCATACCAGGGCCTCCGCCCTGTGACATGAATTCTTTCGCATTCTTTGCCAGGTATTCCTGGTCAGGAGTGAATTTTACCGCTTTGTAAGGAATGACTAGTATATCCCTGCTTTCTTCAACATAAATCACAATATTTGCTGTCATACCGGGTAAGAGTTTCAGGTCCGGATTCTGTGCATTGATAATAACAGTATATGTAACCACAGTCGATGTCGTGACAGGTGAAAGCCTTATCTGCTCAACAGTACCTTCAAATTTGTCATCACGATAGGCGTCAACGTCAAACTCAACCCTCTGACCTACCTTCACCTGACCTATATCCATCTCGTCGATGTCTGCCTCAACTTTCATCTGCGTGAGGTCCTGCGCTATCGTGAATATCTCAGGTGTATTAAAGCTGGCAGCCACTGTCTGTCCCTCGTCAACGGCCCTGTTCATAACAATGCCGTCTATGGGTGAATAAATGGTCGCATATCCCAGCTGTACCAGAGCCCTGTCATACTGTGCCTGTGAGTTCTTCAGTGAAGCTACTGACCTCTCATAATTATACTTCGCCTGGTCATAGTCTGCCTCGGCAATAAGGTTCTTTTCATAAAGAGCCTTGCTGCGCTCATAGTTCGAAGCCTGGTATTCCATCTCCGCCTTTGAATTGTCAAGCGTGGCGAGCGACTGTTCCGCACTTGATTTAAGGGAGGTCTTATCAAGCTCGGCAAGCACCTGCCCCCTTTTTACCTTTGAGTTGAAGTCGACATATAACTTCTCAACTATACCTGAGACCTGCGTTCCTACGACAACAGAGGTGATGGCCTCGAGAGTACCTGTGGCGGTCACCGTGTTTACTACTGAGCCCTTCTCAACAGTAGCGGTCTCGAAAATATACGACTGGTTCTTTTTGCATCCGTGGATACTGATCACCGTTGCTGCTGCAACAATCAGTAACGCACTGCTTATAATAACTCTTTTCCTTTTCATGGTTCTTTATTATTTATTGCTGTTATCATTTAGAATGAAAGCGGGATACCCCTGTAAAAATCAATGATCTTATAACTGTAAACAAGTTTATACTTTGCCTGAAGCAAGTTGCTCTCAGCTGATGTGAGGTTAGTCTTCTGTATCAGGAAGTCTACCGAGTTCATCGCTCCGAGCTTGAATTTCTCCTCGGCGACATTGTATGTCTCAATTGATGCCTCATACTGATTTACTGCTGCTTCGTAACTTATGCCCGCCGATTGTGCATCAAGAACAGCCTGTTCAACCTCTTTCCTCAGCTGGTTTCTGGTATTAAGTTCATCAAGCGCGGCAGTTGTTATGCCATACCTGGCCCGCGCTACCGATGATTTGTTCTGGTTGTTCCGGAAAACAGGTATTGACACTGAAAGTCCCAATGATGGTGAGAAGCCGCTCTTCAGCTGTGAGCCCATCTCTGCCGCCTCCGTGAATCCCGTGCTCATGCCTGCATTGAGTGAAAGTGAAGGAAAATAGCCGCCTTTTGCTATGTCAAGGTTAATCTCAGCACTCTCACGGTTGACCTCAGCGCTTTTTATCTGTGGCTTGACCTGCAGAGCCTCCTGGAACACCGAAACAGCATCTGCGGCCGGAGCCACACTAATAATAGAATCAATATCAGGCCGCGCTATATCAAATGATTCATCAACAGGATACTCCATCAATTGCATAAGTGTCACTTTAGCAATCTTAAGGTTGTTTATTGCATTGGTGAGGGTAACCTCTTCGCTTGCAAGCTGCGTCTTTACCTGGAGGTAATCACTGTTGGCAATGGCTCCAAGTCCGAGTCTCTCCCCTGCCAGTGCCAGTTCTTCACGTGTAGCATCTGCCTGGTTACGGCTGTTGGCAACCTGCTCCTCAGCATAGAGTACCTGCAGATAGGCGCTCATAATATTAAGAGTGACATTCTCTTCAGTCTCCGTTTTGCTGTATTGCAGACCCTTATAACTCATCTCGGCCTGCCTGATCTCATTCTGTGTCTGGAAACCGCTGAAGAGGGTCACACTGCTGCTCAGTGATGCATTTGTGCGCGATGATCCTTCAAAGGATGTCTCACCATAAGTATCTGTCACCTGCTGCCATCCTATGTTTTCACCGAGAGAAGCACTCACACCGGGCCAGCGGTTATCTTTGGCCTGCTGCAGGCTTATTTCACCAACGCTTAATGAGACATCCGCCTTCCTTACCTGAATATTTTCATTCAGAGCATAGTCAATACAATCGGTCAGCGTCCACACCTTCTCCTGTGAGCTGAGAGGCAGGACTGACATGGTGAACCATGCTGCCGACATCAATAAAATCTTTGTTCTCATCCTTTTCATTTTGTCAAACTTGATGAGACAAATCTATTATGCGACGAGACCCGCCTGCAAATAAGTTAGACCGGCAGGAACGGATTATCGACGGAAGCAGATATTATACCGACAGAATCAAAACAGATTCATGCCTGAATATTGACTTATTTTGATATTTATACGAAATTGTACCGAAAACCAATCACCATGAAAAAGACACTTTTTTTGCCATTATTAATCCTGGCCAGCACTTTCATGAGCTGTAATCAATGTGAAAAAACGGAGGCTTCGGAGATAGAATTTGGCTTGATAGTCAGCGGATATGTGACCGTATATTCAAAGCAGGGCGGCCAGATTGTAACAAGCGAATGGGAAGGACTTGGCATAACAGTACTGATGAACAAGGTATATTGCAGCGGCAGGAGCAACGGCCCCTTTGAATATAATTATACAACAGATAATACAGGCCAGTTGCTAAGGTCCGGTGCAGGATACTTCAGCTTCAGGATGGATAATACGAATGATTACATGGATATCGATTTCTTCTGTGGAGGAAGAGAGATCGGCGAGTCTGCCATTGGATATGATATACTTAAAGCCTATGCAGGCCAGACAGCCCATCCCTATTACGAGATAAAGATTATATGGGATTACGAACTGAATGATATCCATGATTCAACGGTAAAACTTATTTATTAATCGCTGTTCTTCAGTTCCTCTCCGGGAAGAACACTATTGCTTTCCTTCATGTATATTTAAGATCACATGTCACCCTCCTGTACCCGGTTCATTAGCACTCCGGATACCCTCCGCCACTTCAGGAAGAACACCCATCCTTACATATACCGGTCTGACTATCTTTTTCAGGACAGGTAATCTCCTGTAAAACACAAGAGCCCCAATTAGGCAGGCAGTGCCCCCTGCGAAGATCGTCCATGGAGTACCTATCATCTTTGCGAGCCATCCTGCCAGCAGGCTCCCGAACGGTGCCGTTCCCATCAGTGCCATTGTGTAGAAGCTCATGACCCGCCCTCTCTTGTCATCATCAGCAATCGTCTGCAGGATGGTATTGCTTGCTGCCGTGTGTGTCATCATTCCCAGACCGGTGAAGAAGATGAGAACCATGGAAACGGGAAATGAAGAAACCAGCGACAGAGCTATCAGGCCTGTTGACAGCAGGGCAGCCGCTGCCGGGATCAGTCTGCCCAGCTTCAGCACCGTATTCCTGGAAGCAAGGTACAGAGCTCCGAGAAGTGCGCCAGCTCCCGCCCCTCCCATGAGAAACCCGTATGTATGCGAGTCGCCATGAAGGATATCCTTGGCATAAACAGGCATTAACACCTGGTATGAGAACCCCATGAGGCTTACCAGGCTAAGCAACAGAATAACGCTTTTTATCGGCGGGAACCCGAATGTATAACTGAAACCCTCCCTCATCTCCTGTAAAACGTGAGTATCCTTAATCTTCTCCGCGGAGGTTTCCACTTTCATGGCAAGAAGCGATGCAATAATGAAAACATAGCTCAACGCGTTAGACAGGAAGCATATTCCCTCGCCTGCCACTGCCAGAACCACCCCGGCAACAGATGGCCCTATTAGGCGGGCCCCGTTGAACATCATTGAATTGAGGGCAACAGCATTGCCTATATCCTCTTTGTCGTTGACCATATCGATCACAAAGGCATGCCTCGCCGGCATGTCAAACGAGTTGATGCACCCGAGAACAACACTCAGGACAATTATATGCCATATGTCAAGATGTCCTGTCAGGCTGAGGGTGGCAAGCACAGCAGCCTGGACCATGGAGATGAACTGTGTGACGATCAGCACCCTGTAGCGGCTCCACCTGTCAATGAGTACCCCCGCAAAAGGTGCCAGCAGGAAAGATGGTATCGTGCCGGCAAAACCCACAACCCCGAGAAGCACCTCTGATCCTGTCATCTGGTATACTATCCACGGCAGTGCGATGCGCTGCATCCATGTACCTATCAGGGAGAGGCTCTGCCCGCTGAAAAACAACCTGTAGTTTCTGTGTCTGAGTGAGCGAAAGACAGTTTTCACTCTGGATGACAGACTACCGTTATTTTTCAATCCCTTCTTCATAAGTAAATGTCTGAAGGATCTGTAACTGCTATGAATCAGAAATCAAGCCTCAGGGCAAATCCTCCCGGCCAGGCGCTGAAGGTCCATTCTCCGGATGGCTTCTCAGGCACAGCATAAGATTCTGACTGAAGCATCTGACAGTACTCTTCATAGTCTCTCCTGGCTCTGACAGGCTGAGTCCATATCTGGGCTTCGGTAATGACAGTATTGATAGCAAAATTTTCAAGACCATCCATGAAGGTACGTTTATACCCCAGCCAGGTTACAAGCCCGCTCCCCAGGTTCACCACACCGGCAAGTGCATGGGTCTTCCATGATCTCCCTTCTTTCTCCCTGGCAGCCAGGGCTTTCAACAGTTCAGCGGCCTGTTCTGAGGACATTGCCTGTTCTCCCCTGACATACTCCCCGTAAGACGGATAATCAGCACCTCCCGTGAGCACAGGACTGATCAGCTGCCCCACAGCCCCAAGCATCGTTGTGGCAGCCCCCAGTGCCATATCCTGGCGCAGGGCCTTATCCTCAGACGCAAAGTAAATAATTGCCTGACCTGCCGTTGCAGCACTGTAACCTGCCAGCCAGCCATACCACCATCCCTGTAGTGCAGACTTATCTTTGAGAGCTGTAATCTGAAGATCAGGCAGCTTAATACCAGTGAGAGAATCGGGCTTTACTCCCTGACCTGCAGTAATAACAGGCTGTAAAAAGAGTATGGCAATTAAAAGCGCTGTATACCGGAACGATCTGCCAGAGAACCCGTTCATTGCACTTCCTCTTTTACATTACCTGCCAGAAAATCCGATTCTTTCAACCTGGCTGAAAGTATGAACCCTATCACCATCAATATTATAAGGACTGTCAACGGCATTGTCATTGATCCCGTCAGCGAAGAACGGAAACCATCCATTCCGAATATGAACGCAATACCTGATACCTGTCCCATCAGAAGAAGGAAGCCGTTCGAGGTGCCTTCGGAAACGGGGAATGTCACTTCTGCGCCATACTGAAATCCTATTGGTCCGGAGCTGAGAAGGAAGAACCCGAAAGCTGCCGCCGAGATTAGTAACAGGGTATAACCATGTGCGAAGGTCACTCCCGCGAGACTGACGGTTGCTCCGGCAAGAGCAATACTGATGAAGGGTATTCGTCTTCTGTAACGGTCTGACAGAAAAGGCATTACCAGAGCCCCGGCAATACCCCCAAGTATCATGAATCCACCGGCAATACCGGCCTGCTCTGCAGAGAAGCCTCTCGGGCTCAGGATATTCTCTATCCACGTGGTCACGGAATTGAATATTCCCAGTCCGATAAAAAAGATGATCATAAGCAAAATGAAATCCCTGTTCCTGAACAGCATCTTCATTCCGTCTAAAGCAAGTGCACGTTCCTCCTGGTCAGGACGGCAGGGTGGTGTCACAGGCCGTTCCCTGGCGAAAATGAAAAATATTATCGCGGTTAACACTGAAAAAATGCCGTAGAGTTTCAGCATGCCGTCTATCCCCCTGCTTCCGGCAATAAAGGGTGTCAGGGCTATACCCGTCAGTATGCCGAAATACATTGCAAGAGTGCCCAGTCCTGAAGCTGTTGCCCTCTCTTTGATGGGAAACCACCGTGAAGCCACCTTGGTAATTGAGTTTAACAGGAATGGCTGACCCGTGGCTATGCCTACCTGGAATGCCAGAAGCAGGCTGTAGTTGTCACCTGCGAGGCCGCGTAACATTCCGAAAACACCGGTAAGCACCACCCCTATGCCAACACCTGTACGGATGCCATATGTGTCTATGATCCATGACGCAGGAATTGATACAATCAGGTAGACGACCATGAAGCTCATCGAAAGTATGCCTATCTTCAGGTCAGATACACCGTAAAACTGCGTAGCATCAATTGTTATGGGAGCAAAGGTGATCCACATGATCTGGTTGATCGCTATTACCAGCATGTATACCGCAAGCATCACCCACCGGTACCCGTAAACCCTGAATCCATTTTCCTCCATGACAATAAGTATTATATTATAATTATCAGGCCGGCTGATCTGCGGACTGAAATAAAAACCAGTCTGTAAAAGTAACTTTTCATCAGTTACGTGAACGATTTTCGTCTTAAAGAATGGCTGTTTATTCCGAACATTCTTCAATTGTCACTCCCGCAATTTGATTTCAGGGAATTTTATAACTTGTGACGTCAAATCAAAATCGCAAAAATGAAACCTATTCCGCGAAGAAAATTTATCCAGGGCACAGCCCTGGCCGGCGGAGCGTTGCTCTTGCTGCCACCCGGACTGGCAGCATGTTCATCAGGTAATTCCATGTCATCGGAAGATTACTTTCTGAAAGAATTCGGGATTGACGAGACGCTCTGTCGTAAACTGCTGGCAAAAGCACTTTCAAGGGGAGGTGATTTTGCTGACCTCTATTTTGAGTTCACTGTATCAAACTATCTCGGTCTTGAGGACGGTAAAGTGAACCAGTCATACGGGAATATCTCGCTGGGTGTCGGCATCCGTACCGTTAAAGGCGATCAGATCGGATACGGTTTTACCCAGGAACTGACTGAAGAGTCAATGATGTCAGCAGCCGCAACAGCATCAACGCTTTGTGACATGACGGCTTCACCGGTCTCTTCAACTTTAAGCAAGCCGGAAACAGGTAATTATTATCCAGTCGCTGCTGATTTCAATGGTATTGCTGCGGAGGCAAAACTTCCGCTGCTGCAACAGATTAACGGGAAGTGTTTTGATCTTTCCCCGGAGATTGTCAAGGTAAATGCCGGGTTCCAGAGCAGCTGCAAGAGGATACTCATTGTGACAAGTGACGGTATCATTACAGAAGATCTTATACCTGCCGGATACATATACTCTTCGGTTGTTGCCGAAAGAAACGGCAAGCGTGAACAGGCATCCTGGAATCTCGGCGGTCACCGTGACCTGTCATTCTATAACGAAGAGGTGATTAATGAGGTGTCGGACAAATCGGTCAGTAGCGCCCTGAAGCTGTTTGAGGCCATCCAGCCCCCGGCGGGAGAGATGCCGGTCGTGCTCGGACCCGGTATAACGGGTGTTTTGTTGCACGAGGCCATTGGTCACGGCATGGAAGCCGACTTCAACCGGAAGAATATCTCGACATACAGCACCATGATCGGCAAGAAGGTGGCTGAACCCTTCGTCAACATCATTGATGACGGTACCAACATGAATCTTGCAGGAAGCCTCAATGTCGATGACGAAGGTGTACCCGGACAGAAGACCGTGCTGGTTGAGAATGGCATACTCACAAGCTATATACATGATAAGATATCAGCAAAACACTACGGTGTTGAACCAACCGGCAACGGCCGCAGGCAGGATTTCCAGAACTATCCGATCCCACGCATGCGCAATACATACATGCTGGGCGGAGAAGCCACACCGGAGGATGTCATCAGGGAGGCAGGCAACGGCATCTATGTCGAAAATGTCAGCAACGGACAGGTGAAAATCGGCGAGGGCGATTTTGCCTTCTATGTCTCACAGGGACGCCTTATCGAAAACGGTAAACTCACCGCGCCGATCAAGGATGTAAATATCATGGGTAACGGACCGAAAATGCTTGCCAACATCACCATGGCGGCAAATGACCTGGAAATGTACCGGGGCGGCGCAGGGCAATGCGGCAAAAACGGTCAGGGAGTACCTGTATCATTCGGATTGCCCACATGTCTTGTGAGATCACTTACTGTAGGTGGAACACAGCAGAAAGGAGGACGGTCATGACAAACTTTAAAAATAATAAAATGAGCTTCCCCGAGCTTGCTGACTGGGTTATCAGCCGCACAAAGAAGGCAGGGGCAAATGACTGCAAGGTAACTGTCTCAAAGAGGCGTATTGTTGAGATAAATTACCGTGACCACAAGCCTGAGGTCATAAAGGAAGCATCAACTCAAAACCTTTATCTTGAGGTGTTTATAAACAACCGTTTTGCAGGCCAGTCAACTCCTGACTTCCGGCCGGCAACACTGGAAGACTTTATAACGGGAGTTGTGGGCACTGCAAAGATCATGGAGGAAGACCCCTACCGTACCCTCCCGGACCCGAAATATTATACCGGCCTGACCGATGCTGATCTTCAGCTCGCCGACCCTGACTACGATAGTCTAACTCCTGAGGAAAGACATGCTATGGCGCGCGCTGTTGAAGATGCATGCCTTGAGAAGGGCGGTGACAGGGTCATCTCCGTCGAAGCCGGTGAATATGACGAATTCTATGATGAATATGCTAAATCAAGCAATGGCTTTGAGGGCTCCACAAAGAGCACATACTGCCAGGCAGGCGCTTCAATGACAGCACAGGATGAGGGTGACCGCCGTCCGGCAGGATATAACTACATAGGTTGCAGATATAGGAGTGACCTTCCGTCACTAGAGGATATTGGAGCTGAAGCTGCAATGAGAACACTTGATCTGATGGGCGGCAGAAAAATGCCGACCACTACAATACCCGTGATCATCGAGAACCGAAGCGCAGCGCGCATACTCGGAAACCTTGTCGATCCCATGTCTGCCAGCAGCATTCAGCAGAAAAGATCATTCCTGGCTGATAAAAAGGGTAAATCGATAGGAAGCAGATTGCTTACCTTGACAGAAGATCCTTTCATCCTACGCGGCCTGGGATCACAGTATTATGACGGCGACGGCTTCCCCGCAAGAAAACGCGACCTCCTTACAGAAGGCACAATAAATGAATTCCTGGTAGATTGGTATTACGGCCGCAAGCTGGGATGGGAACCGACATCCGGGTCCATTTCCAACATAATAATTCCTCCAGGTACAAGAAGCGTCGATGAGATAATCAGAGATCTCGGGAGATGTATACTCATTACAGGTTTTATCGGAGGCAACTCCAATTCAACAACAGGAGACTTTTCTGTGGGAATCATTGGCAAATTGTACGAAAATGGCCGCTTATCACAGAATGTGGCTGAGATGAACATGGCAGACAACCACCTCAACTTCTGGAACAAACTGGTGGAAGTGGCAAATGACCCGTGGGTCTACAGCCAGGCAAGGCTTCCGAGCCTGGTATTTGACAATATCGTTGTGTCCGGGGTCTGAAAAAAGCCACCACTGAAAGTATGGAATCTGCAAAACTAAAGGTCATCATTACCGGTGCTACCGGCATGGTGGGTGAGGGAGTGCTACTTGTATGCCTGGAAGATCCAG